>CEVA01036683.1_pt1 | contig 31872 bp, 23 predicted proteins | sample 361521 | NCBI WGS metagenome assembly CEVA01 (sample SAMEA2622823, study PRJEB7988) | marine metagenome | isolation source: saline water (ENVO:00002010), including | reverse complement strand
CCCCGCCTATAGGGGGGTGGTCTTTCGTGAATAGGCGGGGGTGACCAGCTTGGTAGTGATTAGGGTAATGATTGTGCCCGTCAATGTGTACCACGGCCAGGCGAATTGCTCACCGGGAACTCCATAGGCAATGGCCGACATGAGGACGAGCGAGACGAGCATGCCGGCGATAATGGGCGGTGGGGGTGATTTTTTTTGCCAAAGACTCCACGCCAGCGCGCCGAGCAATGCGCCGCTGGTGAGGCTGCTGAGCTTGAAGGCGAGGGTGAGGGCCGACGCAGCGCCTTGGCAGAGGTGGCCGATGCCGATGAGCACCAGCGCGGCCGCGAGGGTGGCGCGTTTGCTATCACGAAGTGCGTTTGCCTCATCGCCGGCACGCTGTCGAATGTCCATGGTGAACACACTGGCCATGGCGCTGAGCGCGGAGCTCACGGAGGACATCGCGGCAGCCAGCAGGGCGACGATGAGCACGCCTTTCACGATCGGCGGCAGCGCGGTGACCAGGTAGATAGGCAGGAGGTAGTCGTTCTGCTTCATGCCCGGCTGAACCTCGGGAGCAGGCATCCCCAAGGGGATTTTCATGATATCGTGGTGATAAAAAAGCAGGGCGCCGATGAGGAGGAAGAGCAGGATCAACGGCAGGATGAGCAGGGCGCTGAGGACGAGTGCACGGCGGCCATCGGCTTGGGTGCGGCAGGCGAGGACGCGCTGGACGATGAGCTGATCGGCGCCGTGGGTGGAGAGGGTGAGGAAGGTCGCGCCGAAGATGCCCATCCAAATTGTAAGGCTCCCGCCGAGGGTGAAGTCGGTGTTCAGCCAGTCGAGTTTGCCCTTGGCGTTGAGTTCCCCGAAAGCGGTGGACAGGCCGCCGGGGTGTTGTCCGGCGAGGTGGAAGAAAACGAAAATGCCGCCGCCAATGAGCAGGATAAACTGCACGGCATCGGTCCACACCACCGCGCGGATGCCGCCGGCGTAGGTGTAAACGAGGCTGAGCCCGACGAACAGCCAGATGGCTGCGCCGATGGAGACCGGCAGCATCAGCTCGAGCGGAATGCAGATGACGTACACGCGCACACCCGCGGCCAAGGCACCAGCCACCAGGAAAAGCCCGGCAACGGTGCGGCGCGCGCTTTGTCCGCAGGCGCGCCCAACCATTTCGTAGGGCGAATAGATCTCGCCCTTGAAATAGTAAGGCACCAGCCACACGGCCAGCACGATGCGGGCGATCGCAAAGCCGATGACGGCTTGGATGAAGCCGAGGTTGCCACCGTACGCGGCGGCGGGCACGGCGATGAAAGTGACGGCGCTGGTCTCGGTGGCGATGATGGAGAAGGCGACGGACCACCAGGGGAGGTCGCGGCCGCCGAGGAAGTAGTCGCGCGTGGTGCGCTGGCCGCGGCCGAGCCACAGGCCAAGGGCGATGATGCCGGCAAGGTAAAGGGCGATGACGGCCCAGTCGGCGGGGGCTAGGGTGGCGGCGGCGAGCACGGGGCATTGTGGCGCGCGGCACGGCGGCAGCAACTGAATCCGATTCACAGGTTTTTCAGGGCAACCCGTCATTCTCGTTCGTCCTGTTTCTTTCGGGTTGACCGGGGACGGGGTTGGTCTACAGTGGGAGCACTATTTCAACGGCAGGGAAAAGGATTCTTTATGAGCAAAAACAAATCAGCCCAGCCCGGTGAGACTCGCCGGGATTTCGTTAAAAAGTCAGGCGCGGCCACCGTCGCTGCGGCGACCACAGGTGTTTTGAAGACGCCGATTTATGGCGCAGACAAAGCTCCCAGCGCGAATGTGCAGGGCGCGAATGACAAGATTGTCGTTGGCTACATTGGCGTCGGCGGGCGCGGATTTAATGCACATGTGCGGCAAATGCGCCAACATGCCAAGGAAAACAACATTGCGCAGGCTGCGGTATCCGACGTTTCGACGCATCGAATCAACACGGCAAAGAAGTTTGTTGAGGACAATTCTGAGGATGCGGTCAAGGGCTATAAGGACTACCGGCAGATGTTGGAACGCAAGGACATTGATGCGATTGTCTGTGCGACCGTAGATCACTGGCACACTCCTGTGAGTGTGCAGGCCATGGAGAGTGGCAAGCATGTCTATGTGGAGAAGCCCATGACGCGTTACCTGGACGAGGCGTTTGAGCTTTACGATGCAGTGAAGCGTACGGGTAAGAAGGTACAAGTCGGCTCACAGATCACAAGCTGCGGAAACTTCGCCAAGGCCGCCAAGCTGGTGGCTGACGGCAAGCTTGGTCCGTTGGTGCTGGCGCAGGGGTCCTACATGCGCAACAACCCCAAGGGGGAATGGAACTACACAATCCGTGACTGGGCCACGGCGAAGGACATTGACTGGAATGGCGAAGTGGGCTGGCTGGGCCCGGTGAAGAAGCGTGTTCCCTTCAACGCGGATCATTATTTCCGTTGGCGCAAATACCTGCCGTACTGCGCGGGCCTGCTGGGCGACCTCATTCCGCACCGCCTGTTCCCGCTGATGCGCGCGACGGGCAAGCCGGAATTCCCCAGCCGCGTGGTTTGTCTGGGCACACGCAAGGTTACTCCCGACCGGGACGTGAGCGACAACACCCAGGTTCTCGCCGAGTTCCCCAGTGGAATGACGCTCATTGTCACCAGCGCAACGGTGAACGAGCAGGGCCTCAACGAGACCATTCGCGGCCACTACGGCACCATGTACCTCAGCACCAACGGCAGCAGCCTAGAATACAAGCCGGAGCGCCCGTTCGCCGAGGAGTTTGACCCGGAGAGCCACACCAACCTGACCCCGAGCGGCAACACCACGCCCCAGCACCATACCAACTGGTTCAACGGCATTCGCACCGGGGAAGAGCCGAACGCGGGCATCGATCTGGCCATCAAGGTCCAAACGGTCATCTCGCTGGCCGAGTTGAGTGACCGCCGCGGCACTATGTGCCACTTCGATCCGAAGACGCGCAAGGTCACCGATGGTGGCGGCCGCGAGATCAAGCCAATCGACTACGACGAAGAAGCCAAACTCGAATCCCCCTACGGCCCCAGCGGGGAAGTAGGCGACTGAGGCGCCCATTAATTCCAAGGCTTCGCGGGCAACCGTGAAGCCTTTTTTCATGTCCATGACCGCTGATGCCGCGCTGGTAACCTCCGCTCGCGAGGCCATGGCCACGCGATTTGAGATCGCCCTGCATGGCGATGACTCAGTACGCCTGCGAGCCGCTGCGGGGGAAGCATTGGATGAAATCACCCGGCTCGAAGGCATGCTCAGCCTGTACGAGCCCACCAGCGAAATTGCCCACTGCAATCAGCGTGCCAGCCAAAAACCCGTGCCCGTTTCCGCAGAGGTTTTCAATCTCCTGAAACGTTGCCAAAAATTAACGGCCAAAACTATCGGCGCGTTTGACATCACCATCGCCCCCCTCATGCAATGTTGGCGCTTTATCGGCAACACAGGAGGGCGGCCAAGCGGTGATGAAATCGAATCAGCCCTCCAAAATGTCGGCATGTGCTGGGTTGAGTTAAACGAGGCAAACACTACGGTTCGATTCAGACGCCAGGGCGTGATGTTGGACATGGGATCCATCGGAAAAGGTTACGCTCTGGAGCGCGCCTCAGCATTGTTGGAAGAGAATGAATTCACAGATTTCCTGATCCACGGCGGTACCAGCACCGTTTGTGCCCGCGGCACCCAGCCAGATGGCTCACCATGGCGCATAGCCATCAAGCATCCCGACGATGGGAAGCCTCCCCTTCGCATCGTCGAGTTACACAATGAGGCTCTCTCCGTTTCTGGGATTGGGGGGAAGTCGTTTTTGGACGCAGACGGCAATGAGCAAGGGCATGTCATTGACCCCCACACGGGCCACCCCACACAATCAGCCAGAGTGTCGGCCGTCATTCACGCGGATGCGACCGCCAGTGATGCCCTAGCCACCGCGCTTTTGACAAAAGGTTCGGCCCTGCTCCGTCAGCTCCCGGCGAATACTCGCGCACTAACTGCGTCCATGGTAGAAAAGCAACTCGTTGTCCAAACCCAACACCTTCATTGACATGCGCCAATCCATCGCCCTGCTGCTGATCTCCACCCTCGCTTCCTTCGCAGAAGACAAGCCGAAGAAACCGATCCACAAGGTTTTGCCGCCACCGGCTTGGCTGGAAAAAGCCGAGGATTCGAAATCTCCCAGCAACCCCTTCGCACGCGGCATTTACTCCATTGAGGCGGCCTGGCAGCCCCTCTTCAAGCCATCGGGAACACTCGCAGCCGAGGTAAAAATGAAAACCGGCCACGTCCTTCGGGTCTACAAGGGAAACCGCGAAACCATGCCCCCAACCCCGGCCTCGCTGGAGATCTTAAAGGAAGGCAAAAGAATCTTCTGCGCCCGTGGCCACAAGTTTTTTGACGCAGCCTCCGAGGATGTCACGGGGGATAAAGTCCCGGACATTATCAAGGTTACCCACTCCTCCAACTTGAAACCCATTTCATATAATCGATTCATTTTCACGTTCTACCCCAAGTTCCGGGTGCACACCATCGGCCCTTTTGTAAATGAAAAATAGTCGCCCACGCTGGCCCGACTACCCCAGTTGGGTTTCCAGCTCCCGGTGATTGATCTTGCCCGTGCCAAGGACGGGGATTTCTTCCATTACCCGCAGTTCCCGCGGCACGGCCAGATTGGGCAGGCCTTTGGCTTGGATGGCCTTTCTCACCTCATCCATTCCAAGCTCCTGTTTGTTGGTTGCGGCGATCAACATTTCACCCTTGTCAGCATCTGGCCGAGCAATGACAGCCACTTGACAATCATCACCCAAGTGTGGAAACGCCCCCGCCAAGGCATCCTCAACTGCGGTTAAACTCACCATTTCGCCGCTGATTTTCGCAAACCTCTTGGCGCGGCCCTTGATGGTGACATACCGATCCGCATCCACCGTCACGATGTCTCCCGTGTCATACCAGCCTCCCAGATTTTTAAATATCTGATTCGGCTCCTTATTCAGGTAGCCTTTCATGATATTCGGCCCCTTGACAAAAAGGCGCCCCCCTTCATCTACGCCTTCAACTGTCTCCAGCTTGTAGTCAACGCCTGGAAACAGGCGCCCCACGCTTCCCTCACGGCTTTCAAACACTGTGCTTGTGCAAAGGACCGGACTGGTTTCGGTGGCACCATAGCCCTCGTACAGCCGCACGCCATATTCGCGCGCCCAATGTTCACGAGTAGCCTTCTGAATTTTCTCCGCGCCACAAATCAAGTAGCGCATTTGGGCAAAATCGGCCGGTTGCGCGGCTCTGGCATAACCGTTCAAAAACGTGTTGGTGGACAACATGACCGTGCAGTCGCGATCATAAAACACCGCCGGGATGACCCGATATTGCAGCGGATTGGGGAAGAGATAGCAGAACATGCCGCGCACCAGAGGCAGTAACAGTCCCACCGTCAGCCCAAAGCTGTGGAATAATGGCAGGCAATTGAAGACACGATCGTTGTCCGTCAGGTCGATGACAGCTGCACACTGGCGAACATTGGCCAGAAGATTCTCGTGCGTCAGCTCCACACCCTTGGGCACGCCCTCGGAACCGCTGGTAAACAACACCACCGCCGTGTCATTGAACGGCGAATACTGACCGGCCCATGGCACAAATTTGTGGTACAGAAGCGTTGCCAGTTTACTCAGCCCACTGATGTTCTCCCGGATGTCCTCCAGAAATATAAGCTCGATACCCGCGTCCTCAAGGGCCTCGACATCCAGACTCGCTTTCTCGATGAATTGACGGGAAGTAATGATCTGCCTCAAATCTGCCAACTCCGCACATGCCAGCATGGCGGCCGCGCCCGCGGTGTAGTTCAACACGGCCGGCACCTTCCCCGCCGCCCACAAGCTCAGCAAGGTAACCACCTTGCCGTTCACATTCGGTAAAAGCACTCCGATATGCCGTGTGTCCCGGTCAAGTTGCTCCCTCCACTGGGCGGCCAAGAGATCTGTTCCCACGAGCAGTTTGCGATAGGTGAGCGCCTGATGCGTTGTGTCCTCCAGCACAGTGTGATTGGGGATTTGACGGGCAACAGCGGCGACAGCAGTAAGAACCGTCTTTTCCCCAAATGCCATGTCCACTTCAAACTGTTGCCGCACCATCTTGTCCCTCAGCCATTGCGTCAGCGCGGCGCGTTCTTCATTGGGCTTCATGCCTTCAAATTTCGGTGGCTCCATGGGATCACTGAAATGTGCACTGATCCTTGGAAACCACTTGGTCCAGCCCTGATGCGGCGATGACAGCACGCGCTGCGCCCCGTGTAGCCGGCACGTGATCACTTTCGCGCCGGTCTTTTGCAGCAGAAAACCGGTGCCCCCGAACAATCTCTGAAGCGTGCCCGTGCGGGACATCCGGCCCTCGGCAAAGAGAATCAGTTTCCCCCCCTTTTCCAAATGCGCGGCCATTTCCTTGACCGCATAGGGAGATTGATTGTCGATCAGGAAAATGCGCGGATTCGATAAAATCCAAGCATGCAGCTTGCTGTGGCGCGCGGGAACCACCGACGCCACAAACTTCCACTCCGGATCCAGACACAACCCCACAAAAAGCCAGTCAATCCAGGAGACGTGATTGGGAATCAGCAGAACAGGGCCCTTAACGCTGGCGGCTTCCTCGTTGAACGCGCGGAACCGAAACCATACGCGCAGCAGAAGCCTCATGAATTTCAGGAACGGTTTGCAGGCCCAAATGTTCATCGGCGGCAGCGTATCGAAAACGCGCGGGGGAGGCGAATTGATAAAATCAATGGGTGCCTGTCGGCAATCAATGGACTCCAAAAACCACGGGAGATTGTAGTTGCGAGGACCGGTCGTTTTGAGCAAGCATGTGGGCACCGATCAACAAGAACACTCAACGGAGACTAATCATGGGATGGTTATCAGGACAATACATTGACATCATCGAGTGGCTCGACGATGGACAGGAAACGATGGTCTACCGATTTGAGCGCCACAACAACGAGATTAAAAATGGCGCCAAGTTGATCGTGCGGCCCGGCCAAACGGCCATCTTTGTCAATGAAGGCGGCACGTCCATTGCCGATGTCTTTCCCCCCGGCACCCATGAATTAACCACCGCAAACTTGCCTGTTCTCTCCACCCTCATGGGCTGGAAATATGGGTTTGAAAGCCCCTTCAAGGCCGAAGTGTACTTCATGAAAACCACGGAGTTTTCCGACTTGAAGTGGGGCACGCGCCATCCGATCCCCGTTATGTGCGCCGGATATGGAGGCTTGGAACTGCGCGCCAACGGCACTTATGTGATGCGGATTTCAGACCCCAAGGCGTTTCTGGAGCAACGGGTGGGTACCGATAGCAATTTTCAAGTGGACAGCTTGGTGGGGGATTTGCGCGAGGAAATTCTGCTTCAAGTTACCGATTGCCTTGGGGAAATGGAGTTGGACCCCTTCAAGCTCGCCGGGAAAACCAAGGATATTTCCGAAGAACTCCAAGGGCCCATTCAGGAATATTTTGAACCCCGCGGACTGACCATCACCCGCTTTCGCGTCACGAGCATCAACATGCCCGACGACGTCCGCAAGGAGCTTATGGAGTTAAGCCGTTTGGATGCCACCAAGCTCAAGGGAGCTGATCCATCCGCCATGCAAAATCTCACCGCCCTCCGCGCCAGCCGCGCCATGGGCGACATGGCCAAAAACCCCGGCGGCACCGGAGCGGCCGGGGCAGGGATGGAGGTGGCCATGGGGATGATGATGGCCAATCAAGTTGGCGGTGCCCTCGCAGGAGTGGCTCAACCACAACAAGGCGCACCTCCTCCATTGCCCGGGGCCAAGCCTGCCGCGGCCACGGAATATACGGTTGCCATCGACAAGCAAAAATATGGTCCCTACGGACTCAATCGCCTTCAGGACATGGCCAACGATGGCAGCTTCACAGCGGACATGCTCGTCTGGGCCAAGGGCATGGGAGCGTGGACGAAGGCTGGCGAGGTCTCTGACTTGGCCGGGCTGTTTGGGCCACCCCCCTTGCCAGGCAACGATGAACCGCCGCCCCTGCCCTAAGCATCATGCAAATCACGATCAATCGTGATGGCGAAAACCATGGCCCCTACACCTTGGAGCAGGTGCGGGGCCTCCTTGCCGACGGCACCTTGCAACAGACCGACCTCGCGCATGTTGAAGGAACCGACAACTGGATGCCCGTGACCCAAGTCCCGGGCCTTGAAAAGGAATCCACGGAATCCTCCAGAGACATCCCCACAACTCCATCCACTTTCAAATGCACAGGTTGCGCCGGGGAACTGGTTTACAGCCCCGGAGCTGCCTCCATGGAATGTCCCTATTGCGGTGCCACGGTCGAATGCCCCGAACCGAAAGGCGAGGTATTGGAACACGATTTTGAAAGCCAACTTCTCGCACTGGAATCCGGCGCCGCCACCACCACCGTAGCCGAGGTGGATTGCGAGGCCTGCGGCGCCAAGAACCAACTGGAAGCCAACCAAACCTCCGGCGAGTGCGCCTTCTGCGGCACCCCGTTCGTCCAGCAGCCCCAATCCGCCAACACACTCCAGCCACACGCCGTACTCCCTTTCGCCGTCACCCGGGAGCAGGGGCTGGAACATTTCCGGTCTTGGATCAAGAGCCGCTGGTTTGCCCCTAATAAATTAAAGCAATTTGCGCGCGACATTGAGAAACTAAAGGGCCTGTATCTCCCTCATTGGACCTACGACACCCACACCATCACCGACTACACCGGCCAACGCGGCGAAGCCTATTACGTCACCGAGTCTTACACTGACAGCAACGGCAACCGCCAAACCCGGCAGGTGCGCCGCATCCGCTGGTACCCCGCATGGGGCCGCGTGTTTGTAAATTTTGATGACATCCTCATCCCCGCCAGCGACACACTGCCGCGCAAATACGTGGATGAACTTGAGCCGTGGGACCTGCCCAAGCTGACACCCTACAACGATGCGTACCTCAGTGGCTTTCAAAGCGAAAGCTACTCCACCGATCTCCGCGCAGGCTTCAATTCCGCCAAGGAAAAAATGGAGCCTGAAATTGACGGCAAAATCCGTTGGGACATCGGGGGCGACGAGCAGCGTATCTTGAGTAAAACCACCTACTACCACGACATCACCTTCAAGTATATCCTGCTCCCCGTCTGGATTAGCGCCTACCGGTTTAAAAACAGGACGTTCCAGTTTCTCGTCAATGCCCGCACAGGCGAAGTCCAAGGCGAACGCCCTTGGAGCTGGATCAAGATCACCTTGGCCGTATTGGCAATTCTTGCCGTCATTGTCACCATTGTCTATTTCGCCGACCAAAAGTGAGTGACGAATCCAAACACCGCAAGTTGGGGCTGTTTTCGGCGACTGCAGCCGTAATCGCCACCATGATCGGCGCGGGTATTTGGGGCACTACCGGTGGTTTCGCATACAAACTGGGCTCAGACTTTGCCGTTATATTAGTGTGGCTTTGCTGCGGATTACTGGCGCTCACTGGGGCGCTTTCACTGGGCGAACTGGGTGGCATGATGCCCCGCGCCGGTGGATGCTATACATACATACGAAGAATATATGGCCCCACCGCAGGTTATCTAGCCGGCGTATTGAGTTCACTTCTGGCTTTCGTCGGGGCCATGGCGTTCATCGCCTTGATGCTGGGATTTTATGTCCAAAAATTTATGCCCGACGTATCCTCGCCAACTGTCGCGTGCGTGGCGGTGGTGGGATTTTCCGCCATTCACTGCACGGGATTACGCGAAGGCACATGGATCAATAATGCCTTCACCATATTCAAGATATTGGTGATCATCGCCTTTATCGTTGCTGGTTTAAGTGCCGAGGGCCGGGGGGTTCAAATCCAAATTGAGGGCGCCCCTGTTTTTAACACCGTGTTTGCTGCTGCCATGGTTTCCGCAAGCTTCGCCTATCTGGGATGGGAAACGACAACCTTTATTGGCGGCGAGGTTAAGGATCCAGGGCGTGTCCTCCCATGGTCGCTGTTAATCGGCACCACGATCGTCATCATCCTGTACCTGCTGATCAATGTAGTTTACCTCCACGCACAACCTCCCGAGGAAATGTTCGAACTGGGAAAAGACGGCCAAAGGAAGGGAATCGATGTGATCGGCCCGTATGTTTCCGAAAAACTTTTTGGCGCGGACATGGTTCGTTGGTTTAACGGGATGGTAATTGTCGTTCTCCTGTCTACGGTCAGCACCATCACCATGGTTGGCGGACGAATCCTCTATGCCATGGCCCAAGCCGGGCAGCTCCCGCCAGCACTCGCCAAGTTGAACAAAAGGCAAGTGCCAGCCAATGCTCTCATTATCCAAGGCATCATCACGGTAGTCTTTATCCTCGCCGCAAACAATTTTGGCACCTTGGGCGATGTGCTCGATTACATCGGCCTACCCCTGACAATCATCATGGGGGCTACCGTTGCCGGCGTCTTAGTTCTGCGAAAAAGGGCACCCGACACCGAACGCCCGTTCCGCGTCCCCCTCTACCCGCTGCCTCCAATCCTTTTCATCGGCTTGGCTCTGTGGATGACGGTGTCTGTCGCCAAGGAAAACTGGGAGGTCGCCGTTGCCTCATCCATCACTGTCGGAATCATCTGGATTCTCAAGCCCGTGCTTGCCAAGGAGGTGATCCACCCCAGAGACACAGAAAACACAGAAGTTTGATTAACCTCTCTGGACCCTCTGTGACTCTGTGGTAATAATACTGACTTTCCCTGCCACCACGCTATCCTTTCTCCCATGCGTTTCGCGTGGTTGTTTTTGGCAGCGTTTTCGCTGCAGGCAGTAGATTTCCAAAAGGACATCCAGCCGCTGCTGAAGAACAAATGTTCCCGATGTCACTCGGGGCATGAGGCCAAGGGTGGGTTTTCGATCAACACACGCACCACGTTGCTTGATGCCGCTATGCCGGGAGACAGTACAGGCAGCGAACTGTTCAAGCGCATCATTTCCGACGATCCGGATGAGCGAATGCCGTCCAAAGGCAAGCCGCTGGAGGCCAGGGAAATTGCCTTGATCAAGGCATGGATCGATGAGGGTATCACTTGGCCGGAAGGCTACAATTTTGCCGAGTGGCGCAAGGCGCCGCTGGCCCCCCGCGAAGTCCGGCTGGCCCCGGGGAAGGGCAACCCCATCGACCGGCTGCTTGCACCCTATTTTGCAAAGCACAAGGTAGATACCTCCAAACTCGTGGACGACGCCACCTTCGCCCGCAGGGCTTGGCTGGACCTCATCGGTTTATTGCCGCCGTTGGACGAATTAAAGCAATTCGAGGCGGACAAATCTCCCGACAAGCGGCCACAACTTGTCAACCGCCTGCTCTCCGACAACCGCGCCTATGCCGACCACTGGATGAGTTTCTGGAATGACCATTTGCGCAATGCCTATTTTGGACCCGGCTTTATTGATGGCGGGCGCCGGCAGATCACCGGCTGGCTTTACGGCTCCCTTTATTCCAATAAGCCGTACAATCAATTTGTCCATGAACTCGTCAGTGGCAAGGCCGGGGCGGAGGGCTTTCTCGCGGGCATCAAGTGGCGCGGCGCGGTCAATGCCAGCCAACGGCGCGAAATGCAGGCGGCCCAAAATCTCGCCCAAGTATTCATGGGCACAAACCTCAAGTGTGCCTCCTGCCACAACAGCTTTGTCAACTACTGGAAGCTGGAGGACAGCTATGCCCTCGCGGCCACTTTTGCCAATGACTCTCTGGAAATGCATCGCTGTGACCAGCCCACCGGCAAGCCAGCCAAGCCACGCTTCATCTTCCCGGAACTCGGCAGCATCGATCCCAAGGCACCCCGAGCCGAGCGTCTCCAACAGCTCGCCGAATTGGTCACGAGCAACAAGAACGGTCGACTTCGACGCGTGATTGTCAACCGCCTTTGGTCTCGCCTGCTGGGCCGCGGCCTAATCGAGCCCTTGGACGACATGGATCAGCCCTCATGGCATCCAGACCTGCTTGACTGGCTTGCCGGCAACCTCGCCGTTCACGGTCATGACCTGAAACACATCCTGCAACTTATCTGCACCAGCCGTGCCTATCAGCTGCCCTCTTCCGGACCGGCAGGGAAGAATTACGTTTTTCGCGGCCCTCTTCCCAAGCGGATGCATGCCGAGCAATTCATTGATGCCCTTTCCACTCTCAGCGGCCAATGGCAGCCCGGCGGCGCCTTTCGCAGCTTGGACGGCCGAAAACAGGGTGGCCAAGTCGGTGCCGTGGCCGCTGCCATCGCCACTCACCTGCCCAAGACCGGCGGCGATGGCAACCGGCCCTTGCCCCATTGGATTTGGTCGCAAAAAAACGCCGCCTCCACCGCTCCCCATGAAACCATTTACATCCGCAAATCGTTCACTCTGCCTGCCAAGCCGGCCAAGGCCGTAGGCATCGCTACCTGCGACAACGAATTCACCCTGTACATCAATGGCCGACGCGCCGCCAACAGTCAGGAGTGGAGCCGCCCCGCCCAATTCGATCTCACAAAACACCTGCGGCAAGGAGCCAACACCATCGCCGTCAAGGCCACCAACACCGCTCAAGGACCCGCCGGATTCATCCTGCGCCTGAACTTGGGAGCAGGCCGCCATCTCGTCACCGATAATACTTGGCTGGTGTCCACGGAAAGGCTCAATGGCTGGGACCAGCCCACATTTAAACCTCGCGGCTGGAAACACGCCGCGCCACTGGGCCCTCCCGGCGCCGGGCCATGGAAACTAGCGGGCACATTCGGCGGTTCATCCGCGGCCACAAATATCACCAATATTCGCGCTGTCCTTTCGCGCCTCGATCCGCTGCAAAGAGCCCTCGGACGGCCCAATCGCGATCAAGTCGTCACCACTCGCGATACCCTGCCCACGCTCCTGCAGGCCCTGGAGTTGACCAATGGCAGCACTCTCGACAAATACCTGAAACAAGCCGCCACATACTGGCTGGAAAAGGAACCCAAGCCAGCCACTATGGCCGGCAGGGTGTACCAAGCTGCTCTGGGGCGGCTGCCCAGCCGCACGGAACACACCATTGCCCTAGAGACCCTCGGCCCCAAGCCTACCGTGGACAGCGCCGCGGATCTCCTGTGGATCCTTGTCATGTTGCCTGAATTCCAAATCATCCGCTAGAATCCAAATAAAAATGAAACGCCGCGATTTCCTGAAGACCACCGCAGCAGCAGTCGGTACCACAGCCCTACCCACCTATGCAAATCTCGGGCCCAAGCCCGAGGCCAAGGTGGACACCGTCATCCTTTGCTGGATGGCTGGCGGCATGGCGTCCACGGAAACGTTTGATCCCAAGAAACACACCCCCTTTAAAAAAGGCCTCAAGTCCGACCAAGTTTTAAGCACCTTCCCGGCCATCGACACCGTCGTGGACAACATCAAGATTTGTCAGGGCTTCGAGCACATGGCCAAGGTCATGGATCGGGGAACGCTGATCCGCACTCAAGTGGGTGCGGACCTTGGCTTCATTCTCCACTCACGCCACCAGTACCACTGGCACACCGGCTACGAGCCCCCCTTGACCGTTGCCGCGCCACACATTGGCGCATGGATCGCCCACGCACGGGGCCGCAATCATCCCGCCCTGCCCGCCTTCATCGACATTGGCCAAACGCCGAATGGCGAGAGCGAGGAAATTAAGGCCTTCCAAACCGGCGGCTGCCTCGGCGCCGAGTTTAGTCCCTTCACTATTGATGACCCTGCCAACGCCATCAAGGCAGTCCGCCCGCCGGCGGGCATGAGTCCCGTGCGTTTCAAGGCGCGTTACCAGAATTATCTCCGCATGCTTAAGGCCAGTCCATCCTTCACGCAGGCTGATTCGCGCAAGCGCGACGAGCTAATCAAGTCCATGGATGAAGCCTTCAACCTCCTCAGCAGCCCCGCCGCCAAGGCCTTCGATCTTTCGCTGGAACCAGAGAAAAGCGCCGCCCCCTACGGCCAAGGCAAATTCGGGCGCGGCTGCCTGCTCGCCAGGCGGCTGTGTGAAGTCGGCGCGCGTTTCATCGAGGTGACCAGTGACTATGGTCCGTTCAAGAGATGGGACACCCATGAAAATGGACACACCCGTTTGACCGCCCTCAAGAAAGATATCGATCAGCCTCTAGCCCAGCTCGTTTTGGATCTTGAGGAACGCGGTCTGCTCAAGCGAACCCTGATCGTATTGGCCACCGAATTTAGCCGTGACATGCTGGTGGAAGGCAAGCCCGACAAGCAAGTGCGGGGTCAGGTACCCCAGCCCGATGTTATCAACGACTTGAAATTCTACGGCATGCACCGTCATTTCACCGCGGCAGGCAGCGTGCTCATGCTGGGCGGCGGCGTGCAGCAAGGCCACCTCTACGGCAAGACCGCCGACGAGCGGCCCTGTAAAACCATCGCGGACCCCGCCACCATCACCGACATCCACGCAACCATCCTGCAAGCCATGGGCATCCCTCCCACACACCACGTCACCGCTGAACAGCGGCCCTTCTATGCCACCAAGGATGGCAAAGGCAAACCGCTCCCCGGGGTCTTGGCGTAGCTGTAGCTCCTTGCCTCAGGTTGCGTTAGACCCCATCATCGCCCTGTGGAGATCACCAATGCACGGCTCATCTTGCCGGACGAAATCCGGCGTGGCTCCCTGTCTATTCGTGGTGGTCAAATTCACAAGCTCTCCTCCAATCCAAGCCCCAAAACACGAGGCGAATCCATCAATCTGCGCGGCGGATTTCTGGCACCCGGGTTCATCGATCTCCACATCCATGGCGCCATGGGGCGCGACACCATGGAAGCCCGGCTGGACGCATTCCGGGACATTACGCAATTTCATCTGCGCGGAGGCACAACTTCATTGACGCTCACCACGCTGTCCGCTGCGCAAAAGGACATTTTAAGGGTGCTTGATGCAGTTGCCCCCCTGCGCAACCAAGCCATTGGCGGCTCCCGGATTGCCGGCGTCCACATCGAGGGCCCGTTCATCTCCAAGGAAAAAGTCGGCGCCCAAAACCCAAAATTTGTCCGCAATCCCACTGCCAAGGAATGGCAGCCCATCTTAAAATATGGCCGGCTCATCACGCAGATGACGCTAGCCCCCGAGCTTCCCCGGGCCCTGTTGCTCATCAAGGCGCTCAGAAAAAACGGGAGCATCCCCAGCGCAGGCCACACCAACGCCGATGAGAAGGCACTGGAGCCCGCCCTAGGCGCCGGCATGAACCAAAGCACACACACCTTCAATGCAATGAGCAGCGTGTTCAAGCGGGGCGCCTACCGCGCGGCCGGCATGCTGGAATTTGCGTTGGCACGCGATGAGATTGCCTGCGAGCTGATTGCCGATGGCCAGCATGTGCCCCCGATCTGCATGCGAATGCTCTTCAACGCCAAGCCGCGGGATAAGGTGGTGCTGATCACTGACGCCACCATGGGCGCGGGCCTGAAACCGGGGACCAAGTTTGAGTTGTACGGCATTCAGTGCAAGGTCACGCCTGTGACAGCCACCGTGGCCTCCGGACAGGGTCTGGCTGGCAGCACATTGACGATGATGCGCGCCGTCCAGACCGCGGTTGAGCAGGCCGACATCCCGCTGGTCGATGCCGTCTTGGCCGCCTCGCTGAACCCGGCGCGCCAACTGGCCCGCGAAAACGAATGGGGCTCCATCGAGAAGGGAAAACGGGCCGATTTGGTCTGGTTTGACAACCGGTTCCGCGTCCGCGCCGTCTGGCTGGATGGCGACCTGCGATTTATGGCTTAGCCTCCAAGCAAATCCCTCAGGGCCGGCTCCAAGCGCGCATGTTTAAATTCAAACCCCGCGTCCCGAAGCTTTCTGGATTCCACCCTCGTGCTGGCCAGTAACAGTCCATCCGCCATTTCTCCAAGGACAATCCTTGCCACAAAAGCCGGCAGTGGAAAAATCGTGGGGCGACGCAGTGCCCCGCCCAATGTCTTGGTGAATTGTTCGTTCGTGTCGGCATTGGCCGTCACATTCACTGCTCCACTCAACGACTTTTCCTGAAGCACAAATAATACCGCCTTAGCCGCATCGTGCAGAGTCACCCAGCTCCACCACTGTCTTCCTGAACCCATCCGGCCCCCGACAAAGCAGCGGAAAGGTAGTCGCATTTTCGCCAACGCGCCTCCGTTGCCATCCAGCACCATCCCAAATCGAAGATGAACCACACGCACTCCCGCCTTGCTAGCGGACTCCGTTGCCCTTTCCCAATCATCTGCCAACTCCGCCAGAAAACCGCTGCCATGAGCAGATTCTTCATGCAGGATTTCCTCGCCACGGTCCCCGTAAATCCCAACCGCTGACGCCGACACCAAGATGTGAGGAGGAGTTTCCATGGCCGCCAAACTGTGACACAGCAAGGCGGTTCCCTTAACCCGGCTTTCCCGCAATTCCTGCTTTTGAGCATGGGTCCACCGGCGCGCCCCGATGTTTTCCCCGGCCAAATGAACAACCGCCTCCACCCCCTTTAGGACACTGGCCGACGGCCCGGACAGCGGTGGATTCCACTGAAATTCGCCTCGGCCACGCGTCAACGGCAGAACCTCATAGCCCACCCCTCGCAACGTGGACGCCACACCGCCACCAAGCAACCCACTCGATCCAGTAACAAGAACTTTCACGAAACATCAAATGGCACTCCCGGCAGGATTCGAACCTGCGACCTAAGGTTTAGGAAACCTCCGCTCTATCCAACTGAGCTACGGGAGCCCTAGTTTAAGTTTAAAGTTTCAGGCGGGCGCCGGACTTGCGGATGGCTTCAGCGTTTTTGGTGAGAAATTCCCGAACACGCTCCACGGGAATAGCGAAAAACTCAACGCGGTTGGACCGCGCAATATTAATGCCCAAAAATTTGCCCTCTAGACTCAACAACGGACCGCCAATATCCGTGTTCGTCATGGTGATATCATGCTGAATCACGGTGCCAAAACCGCCGCGCCGCTTGGAAACTTTTCCACTCATCCGCAGATTGCGCTCCTGCAGCCCAAACACATCAGTGAAATAGCCCAGTGTCACTTCAATGTTCATCTTTTCCCCTTCCCGGATGATGGATAGCGTGACTTTCTCTCCCGGATGGGCCTGAACGGTACTGCGCAGTTTTTCCCGTGTAAGCATTTCCTTCTTGTTGAATGCGAAAACGATGTCACCCCGACGAAGCCCTGCCTTCTGCGCCGGGCTCTTGGGGGTAACCGCATCCACCGTCACGCCGCCGTTGTCGCGGCCTTCATCACCCATTTGAATGCCAAGCGCGCCACCGGCCTTGGGAATCTCCCGCGTATACGCACTCACAATGCCACAGCGAATGCCGGGCCGGGCGTCGACCCCGGCGGTCAGCCAGTGGCCAATCTCCAGCTTATCCGTGCTGCCCCACTCAATGCCGCAGGGATACCGAATGTCAGACTTGATCAGCGCGAGATCGGTTTGGTTATCGTAGGCAATCATGCGCCCACGGTGCAAACGTCGGTCGTTGCCCGCGATGCGAAATGGCTGGCGGGCATCCTGAATCTCACTGTACTTGGTCAAGATCAGTCCATCGTCAGTGATGAGTGTGCCAATGCACAGAATCTTAACCCCGTCCATGAGGCTGACCTTGCATTTGCTGGCGATCTCCGCGGCATCTTCAAAAGCCGCCATGACCGCACGTCCATCTGTGCGTTGAGTGGAAGGCAGGGAAGCTGCCTGAGCAATCGGCAGCAGTGCGGCCAGAAGCAACAAGGTAATCGTTTTCTTCATTTCAACAATCAGGGTCTACGGGCGTTTGCCCAGTTTGAGATCAATGTCCATGCTCTTTCCTTCACGCTCAACGGAAAGGATGACTTCATCCCCTGCCTTGGTTTTTTCGATCAAGGCACGAAGATCGCCACCCGCAAAAAGCTTGTGGCCATCGAAGTGGGTAATGATATCGCCGGGCTTAAGACCCGCCTTTTCCGCGACGGTATCTTCGCCCACACGGGTCACACGCGCACCCTTGGGGTCCGTGGAAAAATTGACTCCAAGATATCCGCGCTCGCCTTCACCAATGGGCTTGACCGATTTGCCATCCTTTAAATCCTTCCAGTCATCGTGAAAGGCAATCATGGCCACGTGATAATTCTGGTCCGGCGCACTGGAAATCCGGCTGTGAATGCCAATCACCCGGCCGGATAGGTCGAAGAGCGGCCCTCCTGAATCTCCGCCCAGTAGCTTGCAATCCGTGCGAATGGTATCACGGGACACCGCGATCACCCTGCCCAACCGGAAAACCGCACCGCGCTTGGCATCCCAACCGCCCATGTTGCCCACCGCCACGACCCACTGGCCGATATCCGGCTGGCTGGGGCCCACAAAATCCACGATCGGCAGATCTTTCGGTTTCTTGATTTGGATCATACCCGAATCAGTCTTGGGGGAATTGCCCAAGGCCACCCCTTCAAATGTACGACCGTCGGACAGTATCACCTGAAACTTTTGCCCCGGCTTGCCCGAGACATGACCCGCCGTCAACACCAAGCCATCCTTGGAAACAATCACACCACTGCCCGCGCCCCGGCCCATCTTAACCGCCACGGTGGCGGCCCGGACCTCGTCGCGAATCTCGAGTACCTTCTTTTGCAGCGTCAAAAGGTCTTCAACACCTTCGGGCGTGCGCTTTTCCACAGGGTCGGCGGCATTCAGAACGCCGACCGCCAACAGCACTGCTGATAGGAATGATAGTCTCTTCATGTAAAAATTCCCTGTTGTGGCTCGTCTTCCAAAAAATACCCTAGTTTTCGGCGGTTGGCAAACCCGCAGGATTCGGTCGCCGGGTAGGTTTTTCCTCAGCCGCCCGCCACGCACACAGGTCCGCCAGTGCGAACGGAGCCAACAACGCCGCCCCGCCGAGCCACAGGCCCATCTTGACCTCCGTCAACATCTGCCGAATGACATTCATCGCCATGTTCAATCTCGGGCCGCCGCCTTGGAGAGTCTCTCCCACCGCCATCACAACAAATACCACCGCCGGGAGAATTACAGACGCCACAAGCAAATACATGGCGTAGCGGTTCATGTTCACAATCGACATCGTTGCCTTCCCGCCTGTGGAGAGCACACAAAATCCCACCGCTCCAGCGTGACAAAGCATCACCAATGAAAGCGACACCGCCATAACGATTTTGTTGTTAAACAATTCAAATACAGATGCGAACAATCCTCCCCCCTGTCCCCCCGGCACAACCCATCCCAACACCAACAAAACCCCGCCCGCGGCTGTGACAATGTAGGCCGCCAAGCTGCCCGGCACAAAGCTGCGCCACCGTGAGCCGCCCAATAAGCACGTCCAGCCCAGTGCCATCATCAGCCAAGGCGGAGGAATGCCCGCAGCCGTCAGAACACCGATGTTGTTCAGAAAATCCAGTGAACCCGGCAGTCCGGCACCTCGCACAGTGGCTATCGGAACGATCACAAACCCCGCAAGCACAACCGCCACCATCGCGCGAAATGGAGCAGGCACAAAAATTCCGGCCAACAACAAAAGCAACCCCGCAATGGAGGGGCTCAACAACAGAAACGCCTGTGCGCCCGACAGCCCGGCCAGTTGAAAGTTGGGGAACGTCAGATCCGGATTTGCCGCGGAACCCACCAACGCCGGCAACAACCCAGCCGCCAACAGAGCCCCGCCCACACGCGTAAGCATGTCCTTGCGTTGCATCTCCTCGCGGAACCCCTCCAGATGACGTTGATGCCGCCCGCCAGAAGCTCTGGCTCCTGATTGATGGCCGCACCGATGGCACCAAGTTTCCCCCACTGGAAGCGCGGTTCCACACTTGGCACAAGTTTCATGCGTTGGCTCCGCTGTTTGCTTCGACTCTGGCTCTGTCGACACCTGTTTGGGGGATAGATTAACTGCGGGCGGCGGGGGTGCCGGATTGCACCGGGCCAGCACACGCTCCAAGGTTGTCCAATCTTCCATGCCCGTACACCAAGCCGGGTCGTCCTCGCGCAATTGGCCCGTCGCCTGCATGTCCTTCACCTGCTGCAGGTCGAATGGCCCGTAGTTCTGACTGCCGATGCGAACGTGTATTTCCATGACACGGCCTTGAGCCAATCACCGGCCCCGCAAGTGCTTGTCCGCAAAATCAAGATAGCGCGCCCAATCGTAATCCGTCACGTCATGGCGGCCCGTGCGCAAGTGATACCCAATGCCACCAGCCACCGGCTGATCCGGCTTCGGTTGCCGGGCCGAAGGCAGTCCTCCTGCTCCAAGCAACTTGTAAACCGGTTCCGCATGTTTGCCGGACAGAAATTCACCCCGGGGATCGGCCCACCGATCTTCCGTGGCGCTGGCAATATAAGCCGGCCGCGGCGCAATCAAAGCCACCAACTGGTGCTGATCCACCGGGCAGGCATTCTCGTTGTCGTTGTACTTGTTGTAGTTGTCGCAAAACCAATGGGGGAAGGAGGTGTTAATGCGCTTCACTGTCTCCCCGAATGCCCGGCGGGAAAGCGCCGCTCCACCGCATCCCGAGTTGTTGGAAATGACCAGAGCAAACCGATCATCGTTCGCGCCCGCCCACAGGGATGTCTTGCCCAGCCGGGAGTGGCCCATCACCACAACGCGCTGCGCGTCGATCCACTTGTCTGATTCCATGTAGTCCAAGGCTCGGCTTAGTCCCCAAGCCCACGTTGCGATGCTCCCCCACTCGTCCGGTTTCGGCTTGGGGTACAGTGCGTGGACTCCATTTTTGAAATCGTCATGGAAATCCGGATCAATGTCTCCATAGTAAATGGTTGCGAACGCATAGCCCCGCTTGAGGATGGTCTCGATCGGCCAGCGACTCTTCGATACGCCGCGTCCTTTTTCCGTGGCCCGGTTGTTTACCACCTCGCCCGGCGACCGGCCTCGCACCCATGAATGCGGCAGCCGAATGGCCGGATCCTCATGCACTGTGTGGTTGCCGCGAAAATTCAAGGTCAGAAAAGCCGGGGCGGGCCCCTTGGCCTTGCGCGGCGCATAAATCAGAATGGTCATTCGCGGCCCGTCACGCCGGCCATCAAAACGCACCTCAATCTGCCGACGGTTGGCCAGGCCCCCAAAAATCCCGTGGCGTTCCTCCAAGTTGAAAAAAGACAACTTCGCCGGCCTTCCCGGGCTGCGTCCATACACGTGTTTCCTGAACAATTCGAGTATTTCCGGCCGGCGCTCTTTTCGCCATTGCTGAGCAGAGACAACACGTGTGCCGTCCTCCATCACCAGCGGGTCGGGAAGTTGAAATTTGGGGACCTTGGCCTCATCATAATTATAACCTCTGGGCTGTGCCCCGGCCGTGAAGGCCACCAAAAGAACACACCCCGACCAGCGGAGAATCATGGAATTCATGAGGGAAAAATCTACCGCCGCGCCTCGCGCACGTCGAGGCAAACAAGATCCCCGGCCGCGTTGCGGCAGTAAATCCTGCCGTTGGCCAGAACCGGAACAGTCCAACAACGGCCGTTCAGCACCTGCGCCTCCGCAGTCGCTTGGAAGCCCTTGGGAGACGCCGCTCCCACCGCCAAGTTTCCTCGTTCGCCCAGTACCAGCAGTTGATCGTTAACCGCCATCAGCGATCCGCAACGGTAACCGTCTTTGCGCCATTGCACGGCGCCATCAGCCAACCGCATGCAAACCAGTTGTTTCGGTCCTGCCATGTGCGTGTTGCCATCGAACCCATAAAGGAATTCCCCCAGCACCACGGAGTTGTTCATGTGGTTGCTTAGGTCACGATTGGTGTAAATCTCCTTCAGGCCAGTGCCCGTGAACTCGAGTAGGGCGCACCCCCTCCGGTAACCTGTGGAAACAAAAATCCTGTTCCCCACAACAATGGGTGTGGTGGAGTTCGTGCGAAACGAGGTGCGCCAGTCCTGAAAGGCAACGGTCTTTCCGTTCGTCGCGTCGAGGATGACCAACCCATCCGTCTTCAAGGTCGCGAGATATTTTCGGCCCTTGAAATCAAATGCAACGGGCGACCCGTAAGCCGGGCGATATGCCTTGCTGCGCCAAACCTCCCTGCCGGTTTCCCGGTTCAAAGCCAGCGTGAAAGTAGCTTCCACAATCAACAAATCCCCCAGCACAAGTGGCGAGGCAGCAAATCCCCATTCCGGCGGCCGTGGCAACTCCGCCTTTTCCATCAGGTTCACTGTCCAAACCTTGCGCCCGCTGCCAATGGAGTAACACGTCAGGCGGCCGTCCTTGCTCAGGCCAATCACCCGGCTGCCATCCACTGTTGGCGTGGCGCAGGGACCGCCCTCGTGCAGGTAGTCCACAAGCGCGGACGGATAAGTGTCCTTCCACAACACTTCTCCCGTGGCTGCGTTTAGCGCGTAGAATGTTTCCTCGTTGCCCTGACGTTTGCCCGTGCAGCCAATCGTAAACACGCGGCCGTCCGCCACCGCCATGCTGGAAAAGCCCACCCCCACCTTAGCCCGCCACGCCACCTTGCTAAAATCCGCGGCCCAGCCCTTTTCGCGTGAGAGCCCATCATGCCGCGGGCCACGCCAGTTGGGCCAATCGTCCGCCACGGCCACACATGTCAACATCAGGGAAATTGTCAGGAACCATTTCATAAAAATTAGCGTTGAAAATAATCGTCGTCGGTTAATTCGTGGGCACCTCCATCTACACTCGCGGGATCATCAGCCGGCTCGTAGATGACGCATACATGCGATGCGCCCGCGTGAAGACCCGTGATGTTGACGATGCGGGATCGGGTGCGCTCCACCCAGTCATTGATTGCCTCCTGCAGGGCCAACCCGCCTCCAGTGCCATGCAACTCCGCGGCGTCAAAAATCTTCACCTTGGGTAACGACGCATTCATGGGTTCATCCTAGTGTGCGACCATGGGCGGGTCAATCCGCCCCCGCCAAGCAACCGTCCACAATGTTGATGGTACGGCCCGCCCGTGCCGCCGCGTGGGGGTCATGCGTGACCAGCAGCACGCCTCCACCGGCCTCGGCAAACCGCCTAAAGTGATCCAACACAATATCGGCGTTCTCGTGGTCCAGATTGCCCGTCGGCTCATCAGCCAACAGCAGCCGGGGCTTGTTGAACAACGCCCGGGCCAAGGCCACACGCTGCCGTTCGCCCGTGCTGAGCTTGGCCGGAGGATGCTCCGCGCGATGTTTAAGTTGAAACTGTTCCAGCAATGCATCCACGTCTCCCGAGTTCCCCTCAAAATCGCCAGCCAACTCCGGCACGACGATGTTTTCCCTGACGCTGAGATAAGGGACCAAGTGAAATTGCTGAAAGACAAACCCAACATACCGCGCGCGAAACTGAGCCCGCTGCTCGGAGGAAAGGCGGTAGGGATCATCTCCATCAATGGAAACCGTTCCACCAGTGGGCTGAAGCAACGCGCCTGCGGCAAGGAGCAACGTGCTCTTGCCGCAGCCGCTGGGGCCCTGAATGGCGGCAAAATCACCTTCCTCCAAGTCAAGACTCACGCCCCGCAATGCATGGACCGGTGACCCGTTCTGTCCGGGGTACTGTTTGGTCAGGTTTTCAACCCGCAGCAACATGCTCATTCCTCCTGTAAGACCACTGCGGGATCCTGCCGCGCGGCGAGAATGGCAGGCAACCAACTCCCCAGCATGGCGATGACGGGCGCAAGCGAAGCCGCGATCAGAAGTTGGCGAGCCTCAAACAATTGCAGCGTCCGTGCCTCCTCAATGCCCCGGTTGCCCATGGCCAACCCCATGGTGAGCCCCGCCACCAAACCCAGCGCAGCTCCCAGCAGGCCCAACAACAGGGCCTTGCCCAGAAAGAGCCCCAGCACTTGACCGGTGTTCAGGCCAATGGCGCGAAGAATGCCCACCTCTGCCTGACGCCGCCGCGCGTTTCCATAAGTGAGCAGCCCCACCCAAAGCGCGGATGCGGCCACCACCAGTGGAATCAGGATATCAGCAAAACGATGGTTTTGGTCCCGCAGAATGTCACGGCTGTTCCGCTCGTTTTGCAACAAGGCATCGGCGTTTTTGCGCTCTTGCTTTAACGCAATAACATCACCCTTCCGCTGGGACGTGATCAACTCCGCGTTTTTATCCTCATGAATTTTTAAAGTGGCGGCGTCGCGCTGGGACTGGGCGGCAAGGGTTTCCTCATTGGCGGTTTTTTGCGCGGCAAGAGTCGCCTGTGCCGTGCGTTGTTGTTCCTCAAGGGTCTTTCGGGCGTTGGCGGCCGCCTGCTCAAGGTCGGCATCGGCCTGTGCCTTTGCCTTGTTGCGTGCCTCGGCGCGAGCCAGCGCCTGGGAACCCCGCTCAATGATCTGTGTGCCGGGCAGGATGCCCGCAATCTCAGCACGAATCTCCCCCACGCGATCCACCGTCGCGCAATTACATTCCAGTGCAAGGATGGCATTGATGACATTCTGCATTTTCAGAAGTTCCTGGGCTTCGCCCAAGTTCAGCCAAATGGAGCTGTCATCCATGGAACCCCGCTCCCCGTGGACCTTGGCCACCTTGAATTCCCGTCCCAACAGTTCAACCTCCTGGCCGGCCTTGATGCCCAGCCTCCGGCCAACGGTGTGCCCCACGATCATGACCCCCTTGGGGACGGCATCGATAAGCGGCTTTTTGGGGTCGCGATGTGCCAACGGAACTTCGCCGCGCGTCCCAATGAGAACAACTTCCAGATTATCCCGTTCCGGCCACTTGATGCGGCGCGTGACGACAGGAAGAAGGTGGTTGACGGTCACAATCTTGGAACCGGCCAGCTTGGTGACCAGCGCCTCGGGCATGACCGCAGTAGCAACACCCTCAAGATGAAACCGGTTTAAATCCTGGTCCCGCGGCAGGATGAGGATGTTGAAGCCCAGCCCCTTGGTGATCTTGCGCATGGCGTCCTGCAGCTCGGCGCCAGCCTTGGCCACGGCAAACTCGCGTTCCTTGAGGCTGGCACGAAGAATCTCCTGCGTTTCCCGCAAGTCGCCCTCCAGCTCTATCTGGCGCTTGCCCAGTTGGGCGGACAGCTCACCGCGCTTGGCGGCAAATTCGGTCCGCAGTCTGGATCGCAGGGCGCCCAGTTTATTCTCCAATTCCATCCGCCTTTTCTGCAGGGCTTGGGCACGGGTGGCTTGGTCTTCGGCAATTTGCTCCTTTTGTTGGCGTTCCATGCGCACCAATGCGTCCTCATCCCGCAGGGACTTGTCACGCAGCAGGATGGTGGTGGAGATGTAAACGGAAACGGCGGCGGAAACGGAAATCAATCCAAGGCCAAAATGAAGCCGGCGATGGGATATTTCGCGTAGCGTCAGGCGCCAGAGATTCATGACTCGTTAGGGTTTGGCGATCAGGAGCCAGCCACCAGCCAAAAGGATACCGAGGCCCACAACAACCAGACCCACCCAGATGGGTGCGCCCGTTGTCGGTGCCGCAGCCGGTGCGGGATTGGTGGCGGCGGGGGGCGGCCCCTCTTCATTGCCGGCTCCCGCCATGGCGATCTGCATGGGCTTGCTTTCCGTTGCGTCAGCGGACGGGGCGGAGGTTGGAGTACTTGGAGATGCGCCATTCTCCAGTTGAATGGGGTTACTGAAAATGGGTTCACTGGAGACTATGGCCTTAGCCACCACCTCGGTGGGTTTTTCCGCACCGGGATCGACGATGCCGGTAAGGGGCGGCAGTTCGCGATCGATGTTGATTTGAGGCTGGATGAGGCTTTCCCAGTTGACGGCCGCCAACAGATCCGTGCCGGGATTCTGCCGCTTGATCTGGCAGGAGCAGGGGCCCGTTAAAAACTTGGCGGCCTCGGTCAGGTTCTCGTCGTTGATGCCCTTGCCGATGAGGGCCGGCATGAAGCGGCCGCGGCCGTATACGGGAAAGACCATGGGCTCCTTCAGATCCTTAAGGTCGGATTCGCTGGTGAGAAGCATCTTCACGAAGACACTTTCGGCGGCGTCTCTACGGGATACGCGTAGTGCGGAAAACTTGAGCTTCAGTTGCGAAGCTTCAATGTTGAGTAGGCCGGCGGCAATATCTTCCTGCTTGATCTCGGGCAGCTTCAAGGTTTTTTCCAAGGCGGCAATGCGGGCATTCAGGACGCTCAAGGCGGCGGCATCCTTGGCAGCATCACCGCTCTCCAGAAACAACCAGACCGTGGATTCCCCTTTTAAAAGCCGGCGCGACAATTCACGCCTCTTCGGCGAATCGACCACCAAGTTTGCGTTGGCCTCGTTCAGGTGGCCGCTCCAGACCGGGTTGGGATTGCCGACGGTCTTGGGATAAAACACCATCATCCACGGTCCGGCCTTTGCGCTGGCCTGACTCTTCCGCCAAAAGTCGAGCACGTCCTTTGGCGGATTGTTGTCCAGATCGTAGGTTTGGATTTCAATGTTGGCGAGTTGCGGGCTGACCAGCGGGTCCGGCGAAAGTTTAGCCAACAGTTTGCGGCTAGTGTCCTCCAGCGCGCCGTGATGGAAAACCACGACCAGATAGTTGTCCGACTGCCACCGCTCCAAGGCATAACGAAACACGGGAACAGAACACGCAAACACAGCGCCAACCCCTGCCAAGACAAGGGCGACCGCGATTATGCGCTGACAAAGGGCCTTCATTGGTTCCACTGCCGCCCACTCTCGCTGAAACGGTCTTTTTCAGCAACGAAAATCACGGGCCGATGCGTCAGATTTTGGGTGTGCACAAGATGGGAACAAATTCACCGGAGTGAGCTTGGCGATTCAAAAGCCCCTGAAATACGGGCAGATTTCCGCAATTGCCGACCCCTCTTGGGCTGCGAATAAAGTGCCAGCAACCTCTTGCACGGCCGACTGGATGACCGATTGTAACAATAAAGACCTGTTTTAGAGGGGTTCTTGATGGTATGTTTCCTTCTTACCCATTTTGGTGTAAATTAGGGCGCAATCAATGACGCAGAAACAAAAACAGTCCCGCTTCATCAATCGTGAGCTCAGCTGGGTTGAGTTTAACTCGCGAGTGCTGGAGGAGGCGATGGATCCCAAAAACCCGTTGCTGGAGCGAGTGAAATTTTTCTGCATCACCAACTCAAACCTCGACGAATTTTTTGAGGTGCGTGTGGCGGGGCTCAAGCAGCAAATCGAAAGCGCTGTCATCGAGCGCAGCATGGATGGACGAACGGCCACGGAAACATTTGATGCTGTCTCCGGACGCATTCACGGAATGGTGGATGCGCTGTTCCAGTGCTGGCGTCAGGACCTGATGCCCGCGCTGGCAAAGAGAGGTTTCCGCTTCCATCAGATCGATGATTTGGGGCCCGATGACCGTCAGTGGGTGGAGTCTTTTTATCGCGACAAAGTCCGGCCAGTGTTGACACCGCTGGCCGTGGATCCCTCCAAGGCCTTCCCGCTCATTGGCAACAAGTCGTTGAACATCATCGTGCGCGTGGAGCTCAAGGAAAAGAACGCCACCCAGCAGCGGCTGTGCATCGTCCAAGTACCGCGCGTCATCCCGCGACTGGTCCCTCTGCCCCGGCCCGACCGCCGCCATGACTATGTGTTTCTTGCGGACATCATCTCCTATTTTATCGAGAATCTTTTTCCCGGCACGACGGTGCACGGTAGTTGGCGCTTCCGCGTAACCCGCAACAGCGAACTGTACGTCGGCGAGGAGGACGCGGAAAACCTGCTGCAGGCCGTCGAGAACGAACTGCGCAATCGACGCAAGGGCGATGCCGTGCGGCTGGAGGTAGATCATAACACACCCGATGACCTCGTGGCTGAACTGCTGGAGAAACTGGAGCTGACTTATGACGATCTTTATCGCATCGACGGCCCCGTGAACCCCATTCATCTCCAGACCATTTTAAAGGGCGACCACTCTCCCGAGTTGCGCGATGTGCCTTTCCTCGCGCCGCCCGCCCCAGCCTTCCGCGGACAAACAGACTTGTTTGAGGTCATCCGCCAGCAGGACGTGCTGGTGCACCATCCCTATGAGAGCTTTGACTGTGTGGTAGATTTTCTGAACCAGGCTGCCAGTGACCCCAAAGTACTGGCCATCAAGCAAACCCTATACCGCACCGGCGGAGATCCCCGCGTGGTAGGGGCGCTGATGCGCGCCGCGCAAAACGGCAAGCAAGTCGCCGCCGTGGTGGAGCTGAAGGCGCGTTTTGATGAGGCCTACAACATCCAATGGGCACGAGAGCTGGAAGAGGCCGGGGTGCACGTTTCCTACGGCCTGGTCGGCTACAAGATCCACTCAAAGATTTGCCTGGTAGTCCGGCAGGAAGAAGATGGCCTGCGCCGTTACGTGCATCTTTCAACCGGTAACTACAATCCCAACACCGCCCGCCTGTACACCGACTTGGGTTACTTCACCTGCCGCTCGGGGTACGGGGAGGACGCCACTGCTTTGTTCAACTTGCTGACCGGATTCTGTCAGTTCCAAGGCACGCGCCGTCTGGTAGTGGCGCCTTTCGAGTTTCAGCGACGCACGCTTGAATGCATCCGCCGGGAAACCCGCAACGCTCGTGAGGGCAAACCCGCCGCCATTCGCGCCAAGATGAACGCGTTGGTCGACAAGCCTGTCATCGAGGCGCTGTACGAAGCCAGCAAAGCCGGCGTGCAAATTGATCTCATCGTGCGCGGCATCTGTTGCCTGCGGCCGGGCGTACCGGACCTTAGTGAGAACATCCGTGTGCGCAGCATCGTCGACCGATTCTTGGAACACAGCCGGGTTTTCTGCTTTGAAAACAATGGCGACCCGCGAGTCTACATCAGCAGCGGCGACTGGATGTACCGCAACTTCCAGAAACGCATCGAGGTGGCATTCCCCGTCGAGGATCCCGCCATCCGTAAGCGTCTAACCGATGAAATCCTGGCCATCCACCTCCGTGACAATGACAAGGCCCGCGCCCTGCAGCCCGACGCCACCTACACTCGCATCGTTCCCACCGAGGGGGAAAAGTCACACCGCAGCCAGCACGAATTGATTGCCCTGAACAAGCCCGCCTTTAACTCCACCTCCAAGAAGGGCAAGTTGAAGTTTCCCAAGTTTGAAATGCCTCGCGAATCGGAAACCACGCGCGTCAACTGAACCTCTACCCATCCCCATTGCGTGCCAGTACCGCCGCGCCACAAATCCCCCCGTCATCCCCCAGCCGGCTGGTGACAACCTTCACCCCGCTCATCGAGCCCGGCAACACCGCCTGCTCTGCCGTACGCCTAATAATGGGCAGCATTGTCTTCTGCAACGCCTCCATCACGCCCCCGCCCAGCACAACATACTCCGGCCCAAGCGCGCTCACAACCGCGGCCACTCCAATGCCCGTGTCTTCCGCAACATGACGCACCACCCTTTTCACCAGTGGATCCCGCGCGGCAATGGCTTGGCGCAAATGACGGCTCCGAACCCCCTTCAACTGCGCTCCCAGTTCCTCTTGTAGCAAGGTCGTCTCCCCTTCCAGCACAGCACGGCGAAGGCGGCGAACGATCCCCGTCCTGCTTGCTAAGGACTCCAGGCTGCCGCGGAAACTGTGCGCGGTCTTGATGCCATTCTTATCAATCGTCATCTGGCCAAACTCACCCGCCGCGAAATTGTGCCCCCGATACAGTTGCCCATTGAGAATCAATCCGCCCCCGAACCCCGTGCCCAAGAACATTCCCACCATGGAGCGCGGCTTGCCCTTCAATTCCACCCGGTGAATACCCAGCGTGAACAGGTTGCAGTCATTATCCACCTTCACGGGAACACGCAGACGCCGCGCGAGGACCGTCTTGATGGGCACATCCTCCCACCCCACATTGTAGGCATTAAGTACCCGACCACGTTTCACCACGCCGGGAACTCCCAAGCCAATGGACTCAACCTGCTTAAGGCGCACCCCTTGTCCCTTGAGCAACTCCCTCACCACCAGTTCAACACGCTCCAAAACAACATCCCCGCCCTTGCTGGCCTTGGTCTTGATCTTCCGCTTGGCAACCAGATTCAGTGAACGATCGAAAAGCCCCGAAAGGATCTTGGTCCCCCCAACATCCACACCCACAAAAAAGCTCCCGCCACGTGTGGCCGCCATCCGCTGAATCAAACCCGCGCCCACGCCCCTCAGCAACGGCAAATTGTTCGCAAAAGAAATAAAGTCCAGTCGCCTTGGTGGACGATATTTTTCTTATCGACGACAAAGAGCTTTTTTATTGATTCTCCTCTGTTTCTTCGGCCGGCGGCTTGGGTGCCTCGAAGGTCGCCACGGCTTTACCGTCGGCCAGAGTCCAAACCCGGAGAGCGCTGTCTTCGCCGCCGGCGACAATGTACCTGGCGTCCGGAGTGGCGGCGCAGGCGTACATGTAGTCGGTGCCGCCGGCAAAGCTGCGGGCGTCGTTGAGGTTGCTGGTGTTGATGAGACGGACAGATTTGTCACCGGCCGTTACGACCGCCTGCTCGGTGAGCCCAACGTAGTGGATGGAAGTGACTTCCTTGCCAAGGTTGGTGCGCTGACGAATGCGTTCGCCGGCCTCAAAATTCCAATGGCGAATGCTATTGTCGGCCCCAACGCTGACCAGCTGGCGACCGTGAGGCAACCAGCTGACGCCGAGGGCGTGGTGGGTGTGCCCCTCAAAGTTGTGGACGATCTTGCCGGTGGCCACCTCGGTGACTTTGACAAATTTGTCCGCACTCGCGCTGGCGATGAATTTGCCGTCGCGCGAAAACTCAAGTCCGAGCACGCTGTCGCTGTGCACCTCGGCAAAGTTTTTGGCGAGCTTGCCATCGGCGATTTTCCAGATTTGCACCTCGCCGCCGCGGCTCGGCTCGCCGCTCCCAGTGGCGATCTGTTTGCCGTCCGGGCTGAAGTCGATGGTGTTCACGCGATCCGTCAGGGGCGACTTGGCATCGCCCGTGCCCACCACGCGTTCCAGTTTCCACTCGATGCCGAGGCTCCAAACCTGCGCGGTCTTGTCCGCACTGGCGGAGATGAATTTTTCTCCATTAAACACCAGCGCCTTAACCGCGCCTTTGTGGCCATTAAAGGATTCGAGCGCCTCGCCGGTGGTGGCGGACCAGGTGTGCACCTTCATGTCGTCACCGCCGGTGAGCACCTGCTGACTGTCGGCGCTGAACGCGATCGCACGGATCGGCATCTCGGATTTGGTGGTGGCCTCCTTGTTGGACGCCACAGCGGTCTCCAGCTGCTTGCTGTGTTCATCCGCTGCCTTCTTGCCGGCATCGGCTTCCTTGTGCGTCGCATCGGCCTTGGCCTTGGCCTTGGTGGCGAGGTCAAACTCGTTCACGGCATTTTTGCGCGGTGTCTCGAGCTTGTCGTATTCGCCCTGCGCCGTCGTGGCTTTCTTGGTGGAATCATCAAACGCCTTTTTGGCGGCGGCTTGATCCGTGTTCAGCTTATCGCGCTTGGTCTTTGAATCATTGGCCACCTTGCGCTTGTCCGTCGCTACTTTTTCGGCAGCAGCCTGTGCGGCCTTGGCCTTATCGGCGAGCGGCTTGGCATCGGCAGCCGCCTTGGCGGCGTCAGCAGATGCTTTGGCGGTGGTGTCGGACGCCTTTTTGGCGGCATCCACGCGCCGTTTGGCAGCAGTCACTGCGGCCACCGCCGCCTTCTCCGCCGTTTGCGCCTGGATCAGCTTGGTCTTGGCGGCGTTGGCCGCATTGCGTTTGTCGGTGGCGGCCTTGGCTGCAGCCTGTTTTTCCTCCGGCTTCTTGTTGGCGTCGCCGGCAATCTTCTTGGAATTCTCCTCAGCAGCCTTGGCTTCACTGTCCGCCGTTTCAAATGCTTTTTGGGCGGCAGCAGCGGCCGACTTGGCGGTTGCTGCTTTGGCCTCGGCGGGCTTCAACTGCGTGTTCGTCAGGTTATCCAGATTCTTTTTCGCATTGCCCGCGGCTGTCTTGCTGGTGGCGGCGGCCTTTTCCTTCGCCGCCAGATCCGCAACCGGTTTGGCGGCGTCCGCCTTGGCCTTGGTGGCAGCGGTTTCGGCCGTC
>CEVA01242402.1_pt1 | contig 31940 bp, 29 predicted proteins | sample 361521 | NCBI WGS metagenome assembly CEVA01 (sample SAMEA2622823, study PRJEB7988) | marine metagenome | isolation source: saline water (ENVO:00002010), including | reverse complement strand
AAAAAGGCTGATATGATCCCGCCAATATTAAGTATCACATAGGTTAGGTCTCCTCCGTAGGCGAGTTGTGGGACGCTGACAAAAGTCGCTGCACTCAAGGTAGTAGCAAGCACCGACAACGCGACAGCCCAAGAAGGCATATCTCGATCTCCCAAAAAGAAACTTTCTCTTGTGTGTTGGTTTCGTGAGGTCAGGTATCCTATTATAACCAGCAGAAGCAGGTAAGCCCCGACAACTATCCAGTCGAAAGCGGAAAAGATTCCTACGCCAATTCTCATGAGTGAGTGGTCTCGGATGTGCAGTCTACGCAATAGCAAGTTGACGAGTCCGGAAAGGCAGGTTGATGGACTTAGAGAGCATCAATCTCCTTTCGTGCAAGGGGAAACCGGGCACGTGAGGATGCCGAAAGCAACTTCAATCGAACTGTTTCCCGAAAATTGATCGACCGATTTCGTTGGCATATGCGTAATTTTATCTCTTGTTGGCATTGGGGTTTCCTAGTTTAGTTGCCTGCTTCTAGAGGCCTCCCTGCCCCAGGGTTTGTCTCAGAATACGACAAGCTGATTACTGTTAATATGAGCTATCAGGTTTGCACTCAAAAAAGTCTGGCCGCTTTACCAAAAGACGCTGTAGATTAGTCTAATCACTTTCAGAGATTGGTGGACAGTGAATTTCATTGTCTAATGCTATCGAATTTTTTTGCACGCGAGTATCTCAGACTCGATAGATATTGAAGAGTGGGACTTTAGGTAAACTGAACTTAGCCGAGCTCAACTATTTTATCCTTCAGGATTTGAGATTCTTTATTGAATGGACAGACGGGGCACCTCTGGCTCATAAGATCCTCTGATATGGCTAATTCCCCCCTAAAGATCGATTTATACAGTGACACAGTGACCCGTCCAACGCCTGGGATGCGCGACTTTATGGCGAAAGCCGAAGTTGGGGATGAACAAAAGAGGGAGGACCCGATGACGAGCGCTCTAGAAGATAGGGTTGCTGCTCTTTTGGGGAAGGAAGCGGCCATATTTCTTCCTTCCGGTACAATGTGCAATCAGATTGCAGTTCGGGTTCACTGCGGACCAGGAGATGAAATTATACTCGACCGAACCGCACATATAAGAAATTCAGAAGGCGGAGGAACTGCTGCACTCACTGGTGCTTCGATATACCCACTGGATGGAGAGCAGGGGATCTTTACCCCAGCTCAGCTACTTGGCGCCGTTCGGCCGATCAACAACCATTATCCGCGTTCCCGCTTGCTGGTGGTTGAGCAGACATCCAACGGGGGTGGCGGCTCGATCTGGCCGATAGAGGTGATTGAGAAAGTCTGTTTGCTCGCAAATGCGCATGGGTTAAGCTGCCATATGGACGGAGCAAGGCTTCTTAACGCAGTGAGTGCGACTCGAATTGGAGCCGAGGATTACGCTGCTTTCTTTGACTCCGTTTGGATTGACTTTAGTAAAGGCCTTGGTGCTCCAGTAGGGGGGGCCCTGGCTGGCAGCCGGGACTTTGTCGAAGAAGCTTGGCGCTGGAAACATCAATTTGGGGGGGCAATGAGACAGTCAGGAATTATTGCTGCCGGTGCACTCTATTCTCTCGAAAACAATGTGGCTAGGCTGTCCGAGGATCATGAGAATGCGCGCCTGTTGGCCAATGGACTAAGAGAAATCGAAGGTATCGAAGTCGAGCCGGTAGCAACAAACATGGTTTTTTTCGATGTTGGGGGCCTTAATCTAACGGCCCAGCAGTTTAATGAACGGTTGCTGGAAGCCGGTCTTCGTGTTTCAACCCCCGCTTCCACACGTTGCCGAGCAGTCACCCATCTTGATATCTCAAGGGCTCAAATTGAGGAGGCAGTGAAGATCATAAAAAAGATAGCGTTAGGTAAATGAGGTTAACGACGCAATTGAGAGACATGCTCAGAATAAAACCGGATCATTGCTCTCTATATTAAACTGGGTTTCTACAATCCTCTCTCATTGGGTTACAGCGAAAAAAAACGACCGGGGCGGTCTCAATGAGCAATTCTTTTCTTTGATTCCGCATTTTGACTTCGAATTTGACTATGCCTCGGTCGGGCTTGCTTTTGGAGCGCCTTGCTTCCGTGACTTTGGCCACAAGGGCAACTTTGTCACCAGGACGCATAGGATTTGGCCAACGGATGTAGTCGATACCGGGAGAGCCGAGGCAGGTAGAATTTAGGATAAAAGAATCGGCCATGAGGCGCATCGAGATCGCGCTAGTATGCCAGCCGCTGGCAATGATGCTATCGAAGATCGAGGGGGTATTCCCCTCTTTGCCAGTGTGAAACGACTGAGGATCGTACTGGTGGGCGAATTCGAGAATCTCTTGGACTTCTACACGCCTTTGAACAGATTGGAATTCGCGGCCGACATAAAAATCTTCGAAGTACAGAATCATCGGTGAGGCTAAAGGGTGAATCCTAGGAGGAAAACCATAAAAGAGGAAAGAAATTGATGTTGAGAGTCAAAGACATATCATGGCTTCGACTTTCAATGTGGTGCTAGATCGCCTAGAGAATATTAATAGTTTAGTTCGAGCGATCAAAGATGAAAGATTTGCCGGCAGGAAGCGGGGCAAGCCGCTCTAGTACATGACGACGAGGATACTAGAGAAAGGGTCGATGCCTCGAAAATACAAGTGATGGAGGAGCAGAGGAAAGCCAGAGTTGATAAGTGGCTTTGGGCGACTCGGATTTTCAGATCGAGGTCCCGGGCGACTCAGGCCTGTCAGTTTGGTGATGTTTTGGTGAGGGGTAAGCGGGTGAAACCCTCACAAATAATCAGGGTAGGCGATATAGTGGAGGTAAATCGGGACGGATGGGTTCGGCAGATGAAGGTGGTTACCCCAATTGAGCAGAGGGTAGGAGCGAAACCGGCAGAAAATTGCTTTAAAGAGCTTGGTCCAAAGGCAGGTCCGAAGAATCGAGTGAGACAAATCGAGGAAGGAATTGCGTTCCGAGATCAGGGAGTTGGAAGACCCACTAAAAGGGACCGAAGAGAATGGGAGAGGAAGGTGAACTTTGGACAATAGACAGTCGATTATGATATGGCGGATTTGTTACTGGTTCCCTCTGGACAGACGGAGAATATTGAGGAAGTTTATTCCTACATGAACACCGATGGCATAGAAAAGAGTATCAGTCCAGAGGCATAAGGCGCCGAGAAACAGTCCTATTAGAAGAGCCGATAAAGGCCAAAAAAGCCAGGCCCGATTAGGAGGAATGTGAGCAGCACCAAAGATCAATGAGGAGACTATAAGACCGGTTTCATTGAGAAGCCATTCCCGAAAAAAGAGTTCTTCGGCAATTCCGCTACATAGGGCAATCAGGAAAATTTGGCGGTGATTTAATAGGCCAAACAATGCCTCGAGATCCCTCAGGTTTCTTTGTAGTGTTCTCCATTTCTTAACAGAAAAAATTGAGGCCAAATGGACAATTAGGATGACAGATATAGAGAGGGAGGTAGGTCCCAACCAATCTCGACTGGGGAGATAGCTTGGTTGGTAAAAGTCCGGCGAGGTGTTTACTCGAAGGGAAATCAGAATCACTTCCGACAGTTAGAATCATTCGCTTTTAACAAATAGTAACTATAGGAGGATGATAGAGGTTTGACTTTAGAAGAGAACAAAAACGGTATCGGTGTGTGGAAGCAAAATCACGAATAGACGCACTAGCACTCCTGCTGGAATATACTAAGAGTGATAGTTTGATCAAGCATAGTCTTGCAGTGGAGGCAGCTCTCATATGGTACGCCTGCTATTTCAACGAGGACCAGGTATTATGGGGCAACACCGGTCTGCTTCACGATTTTGACTATGAGCAGAATCCTGATTGTAGTGAGGCTGGGCATCCCTTTGTCGGATGTGCGATATTGAGAGAACAAGGGTATCCTAGGGATATGATTGAAGCTATTTTAGGCCACGCCACTTATTCTGGAGTCTCGCGCAGAACCTTACTAGCGAAAACGCTTTTCGCTTGCGATGAATTGGCTGGTTTGATCGGAGCCTGTGTCCTGATTCGACCGGATCGATCGATTCATTCTTTGGAAGTGAAATCAGTACGTAAAAAGATGAGGGATAGTTCATTCGCGCGGGCTATCAATAGAGAAGATATCGTTACAGGTGCCGAGGAACTGGGAATTGAAATGAGCGAACACATTGAAAATGTGATTAAGGGGATGAGGATGATAGCTACAAGGACAGACAGGTAGAAGTTAGTCGATTTCCTGGGTCTATCGCTCGCTAGGGAAAAGATAGCTTTTTTATTTTTGAAAGTTTACTGATTGAGATAGAGTTCCGTAGCTAAGTGGTGGCGAATAGAGGTTTAATACTGGGTGAATCCAACCTGTTTATAATGTCCAAACTCTGGAATTGTCTGTTGGCGGGAATGACATTCAGTATACCCGGAAGAATTCTAGTGAGTACGAGTAAAAAGTTGCCCAGGAATATAGCAAAAACAATGATCCGAGTAGATACCGCTGTCCGGTCCTGGGAAGAATCGATTTGCTCGGATGGGGTTTTTCATCGAAATTGTCACCATGAGTTCTGAAAAATCTGTTGTTTTGACTGCCTGTCAACCTACCGGGCGACTCCATCTTGGCAATCTTCTTGGGGCAATCAGAAACTGGGCCGACATGCAAGATGACTATGAATGCTATTTCCCCATTGTTGATATGCATGCCATAACTCTGAAATACGATCCGGCTGAATTGCGGCGAGGTACGATGGACTGTGTTGCGGAGTATATGGCCTGTGGGCTTGATCCCCGGAAATGCCATATCTTCGTGCAGTCTCAAGTAAGAGGGCATGCCGAACTGGCCTGGATTCTAGGGTGCCTGGTCCCGATTGGGCAGCTGCACCGAATGACTCAGTTCAAAGAGAAATCAGCGAATATGGACGGAGCTTCGATTGGCTCCGGATTGCTCAACTATCCAATACTTATGGCCGCGGACATACTCCTCTACAATGCAGATGTTGTCCCGGTGGGAGAAGACCAAAAACAGCACCTTGAATTGACTCGCGATGTGGCTGAAAAATTTAATCGGAGTTACTCAGAAACATTCAAGTTACCAGAGCCCTATATACCTAAGACTGGTGCCAGGATCATGTCCTTACAAGAGCCCGATCGTAAAATGGCTAAGTCGGACCCTAATGAGAATGGAGTAGTTTTTTTGCTTGATCCTCCTGGGATCACGAAGAAGAAAATCATGAGTGCGGTGACAGACTCGGGTCGGGAGATTGTCGCTCGCAAGGACAAGCCAGGCATCACAAACTTGTTAACAATCATGAGTTGCGTGACAGGTCGATCGATTGGCGAATTAGAGAGTCGATTTGAAGGAAGCGGTTATGGCGAGTTCAAGCAGGCTGTTGCGGATGCAGTGGTTGATCGTCTGATACCCATACAGGACAATCACACTCGACTAGTCTCAAATCGCGAGCACTTGGAGTCTGTATTGGCTGAAGGAAAAACTGCGGCACAGAAGAGAGCTACAAAGATTATACGGACCGTTTACAGAAAAGTTGGATTTCTCGAAGATTTCAGCTTTAGTTGATTTGGGTTGCGGCATCAGCAACATAACTCTTAAAAGGTTCTTCCCGTAGGAAATCGCCTTAGAACGAATCAGCTCCTGGAAATGAAACTCTCTTCTTTACCTTCGCTTTCTAAATGGCCCTTCATATTAGGCGATCTAGTTATCATTGGGATCGCCTTTTTGGTAGCGGTTTTTGCTCCTAAGCCGTATAATGCCATCACTGCGTCTTCCATAATATTGTGTGGGACCATTGGGATTCTGATTTTTTTCGCGCCCTTTGTAATTGAGTATATATCTAAGCTTTGGGTGGCCAAGAAGAGCTACGAAGAGACAATAGAGGATCAATTCGACGGTCTTGTGAAAACTGCTGCCGAGATTGATCAAGTGGTTCAGGTTCTATCTGGGCTCGCGAAGAACCATAGTTTTAGCGCCGAAAGGATAAGAGATTTCGATACTCAACTTGAGGAACGTTTGTCCCGGATCGAAAGTAAGGTTAATACGGTGGCTGATGCTTTTGATCAGAAAATCGATCGTTTCTTGAAAAGGTTGGAGGATAAAGAAAACGACGAAGTGAAAAATCTGGTTACGGAAATTGGACAGATGATCGAAAGGCACTCTAACTTGCTGGGCAATAAGGAGGATTCTAGCATCGAACCAGAAATGATCCCTGATCTTCTTGAACCTGAAGGGGATAGCGTGCCGGCGGAGACAGAATTGTCCAGTGTCCCGGAGGGGGCAATGGATTCGATAAACAATGAAGATGCCTCCGTTGAAAGCGATTCAGAGCTGGAGTTCGGGGAGGAAGAGATCTTGCAGGTCGATACGGAATCCGAATTGCTCGTCCCTTTTAAAACCCTGGCGGCTAATGCCTCTTCCCTTAGCTTGGTGGCGGTTGTTAATGTTGGTATCGGCAACACTCTCTTTGTTCGAGGAGATGGACCAGGTCTCAGCTGGACAGAAGGAGTCCCGATGAAGTTCTTAGAAATAGGAAAGTGGGAGTGGTCTATCGACAACGCAGATGAGCCGGCTGTGATTCAAATCTTTAAGAATGACGAGATCTCAGCATTTGGAGAGGAGATTAATGTTGGGTTAGGGGAAAGAGTTGAAGTTCACCCAAAATTCCCGACTTAGAAGGCTTCTGAAACAAGTTGGATAGACTACTTTAATGTGCACTTATTAGCACGTCAGGATTTTGGGAAAAGCAGATTCTAGTCTTATAGGCCTGGAAATTATGTGGGAAAAACTAATTAGAATGATTTTGGTTAATTAGTTCGGATATATCTACTTTGTTTGGATCTGAAGGCCTTTATCGGAAGTTCTGTATTACTGAGTTGCCCATAATTCCTTGGACCGCCTAGCCAACACTCAGGCTTGGTGAGCTTTGGATTTCATAATTTGTCTCCGTGCCGGAAGAAAAAGTGCAAAAAAGGCGGCGAGGATTGGAAGGAGAGCGAGGAATTGTAGAGCGTTGGCAAGACCAAAACGATCCGCGAAGAAACCGACTAGGGGAAGACTTAACGCTGCGAGTCCCCAGCTAAATCCAAGAGGAATACTCGATGCAAAGGCAGCGTTTTCCGGAGCCACTTCCTGAGCGAGTGCGACCAGTATCGAATTCGAAGCCATGATACCCAAACCACCGAGGGTGAGCCAAAAATAGCTGACAAGTCCTTCAGTTTGGAGATAGGCGAAAAGGGTAGGCGATGCCATAAAAATAGAAATCCAAACAATCGCTTTGGAATTCCGCGGGTTGGCTAGATAACCTGCAAGAAGACTACCTGACACTCCGGCAAAGTTGTAAATAGCGAGAATCATTCCGCCTTCTACGAGGGATAGCCCACGGTCATTAGCAAGTTGAGTTATGTAGAATCCAAATCCTACAAAGGTGATAGTTCGTAATACGACCACAATGGCTATTAGGGAGAGAGGACTCGCGGATCGACGAATGGATTGTAAAAGAGAGTGAAAACTGACACGAGCGGTTGATGCATTTTCTAATGGTACATAAAGTGATACGATCAGGACAGCGCATACCCCAGGAAGGCTTAGAAAGAAGAGTGAACGGATCCCAAAGGACTCAACAAACAGGGGTATCCAGAGGGGCGAGAATACGATGCCCAAGGTTCCGCCAAAAGTGAAAAGGGCGATCCCAAATGCACGGCGATCAGCGCTGAGGTCACCCGCCAAAGAAAATGCTTGAGGATGAAACGCGGCGACTCCTAAGCCCCCAAGTGCAAGAAAGACTGCCAAGGTCAGGTAGTTTGAAGCGAGGCCTAATAAAGGAACAAAGATCGCGGCTAAAAGGGCACCCCCAAGAATAAGGTTACGACGGCGCATACGGTCTCCCCATATGCCCATAAAGGGCTGGGTCAAATTGCACATCGAAAGGATCGTTCCTAGAAAGCCGGCCATTGCGAGTTGAAGGTCGAGCCTTTCAATGATTAGAGGAAGGATCGGCCACAACATGGTGGCGTAGAAGTCGACGCAAAAATGGGAGAGACTGAGAAGAAGAAGACGGATTCTTTGCACAGGCTAAAAGCTTATCGGACTTAGTTCCTGGAATATAATGCAATAGGTAAATCTCGTTTGATGGGTGCCTAGCAAGAGAAAACTGTTGGATCGAATTTGGTTGAGGTATATAAAGGATGACTTTGGTCTGAGATAAAACGATGTTGCCAAGATTAAAATCAGCGGTCTCCAACCTAGAAGAGATACTTGATTGTTTGGCGAACTTGTACGAGAATTGCCAAGACTGGATATTTTATGAGAGATCCCTATTTGCAAAGGAACTTCAACTTAAGACAGTTACGCTGAGTGTATGAAAAACAAGTCGATTCGGATTTTGGTGGTGGGGCTTGGTCGGATGGGGTGTTCTCACTTGAGGGCCTATGTGAATCTGGAGGGGTTTGAAGTGGTGGGCTTGTGCAAGCGATCTTGGAACAAGGTTGATCATCTACCTGCTGAGGTGGATAAAGTACCTCGGTTTGAGTATTTTGAGGAAGCGCTAGAACGACTGAAGCCGGATGCAGTTTCGATCAACACTTTCACTGATACCCACGCAGATTACTCAATCAAGGCGATTGAAGCAGGAGCGCATGTCTTTGTGGAAAAGCCTTTAGCGGAGACGATTAGAGATGCAGCGCGGGTTGTGGAGAGAGCAAAGGCTGCGAAAAGACAGGTTGTGGTCGGCTACGTTCTTAGGCATCACCCTTCGTGGTCCAAACTGGTTAAACTTGCGCGAAACCTCGGGAAACCGTTGGTGATGCGAATGAACCTCAATCAACAGAGCAGTGGCGAAGAGTGGAAGTGGCACAAGAACTTAATGGAAACGCTCTCGCCGATCGTCGATTGTGGCGTGCACTATGTCGATATCATGTGTCTGATAACGGGTGCTAAACCAATCCGAGTCCATGGGGTGGGCGCACGTCTTTCTAATGAGATTGCACCGGATATGTACAATTTCGGACACTTCAACGTCGCTTTTGACGACGGATCAGTGGGATGGTATGAAGCAGGCTGGGGTCCCATGATCAGCGAAGAGGCCTTTTTCGTTAAAGATATCATGGGACCAAAGGGTAGCGTCAGTATAAGTCTTAAACCTGGAGCCGAGCACGGCGCGAGTGCGGACATGGAAACGCATACAAAAACGAGTTCAATCCGCTACCACCGTTCTGCGATGAACGCAGACGGAGATCTTTCTCACCAAGATGAGTGGATCGACACCGAGGATGAACCTCTCCACGATGAATTATGTGAGAGAGAACAGGAGTTTTTCCGCGATGCTATTTGGAATAATGCTGATTTAACCTCACACATGGAGGACGCAGTTAGTAGCCTCCGAATAGTTTTGGCGGCGGATGAATCAGTGCGAACGGGGAGAGTAGTGGAACTTTAAGAGGTAAAACTTTGGTTTCCCTAGCAATAAAATCGAAGACAGTGACATCGTAATTCTTCGTTAGGTGCTCGGACAAGAGTCTGGAGTACTGCAAGATTTCGTAAAGATCTACCGAATAAGATCCGAGACCTTAGCCCCAAGCGTACTGAATTATTAAAATTCTCTTTCGATAATTGAAGGTATTATTTACAGAACAACATTGTGGACACAAAAGGTGGGCTAAGTTCTTTGTGGCAGATTCCTAACTTTCCGGGACCAAAGCTATCAAAATCATACGAAGGGCTCCCAAGGCAGTAAGAGCAATAACAGCCGCGTCGAAGAGTTTTGGTTGGATGTGCGGGAGTGTCCATTTTCCTAGAAAAGCTCCCAAAGCGATGGCTGGGACGATTAATGCATTAAATCTGAGGGAGTGCCAGGTGATCATTCCGAGTCCTATGTAGAGAGGGATTTTTATCCCATTAATGATCAGATAGTACCAAGCGCCTGTTCCGATAAATTTCTCTTTGGAAAATCCCATGGCTAAAAGGTAAATACTCATAATAGGTCCCGCTACGTTTCCGACAGTAGTAGCGAAACCGGCGAGCCCGCCCATCATCAGAACGACTGACTTTTGGTTAGAAATGAAATGCCGGGAGATTTGTTGGCCTGCAAGATGTAAGCCCAAGAGCAACAGGATTAACCATCCCAATAGCGGAAGTAGAGTGGCGTTATTTAGCCACCATAGAACAAAGCCTCCAACAGTGATACCGGCAATAAGCCCCGGTATCAGACCAAGAAGTCGTGGCCAGTTGGCATGGTGCCTGTACCAAACTACGGAGAAAAAATCTCCCGTGAGTAGCATTGGGGCTAGAACCCCTACTGCTTCCTTGGGAGGGAAAATTATTACCAAGACAGGTACAACGAGAATTCCTAGGCCCGGAACTGCTGATTTTGAGAAGCCGACCATTAGGCCCGCCACGATAAAAATACTCCAGGATTGGATATCCATTATTTCGAGGTTATCGTCTGCGCCCTAGTTGAGAAGGTTCTCCCATTAATCAATTTTGACGACTACTAGAACCAAGACAGAGGGGTAGGTCTATGATGCAACTTCGCCGAGATAGCGAATACGGAGGAGAATTGTGGCATCGGGGATTTTCAGCTGGCTTTCGAGACGCGGCTTCGAACCCGGGTTCCCGCTTTCGCGCTCTTTCGGATCATGTCCATGAGTCGAGCGAAGCGGAGGCCAATTTCGGGTGGGCAGGGATTTTCAAGCTTACCTTGTCGAACGTGAAGAAACTGTTGCCAAACGCCAAGGGAGCGTCGAAAGGGCAGGGGTTTGTAATCGTTATCCGAAGCGGATCGGATCTTGAGATATTCTCCCCAAACTCCGATCTCGAGTATTCCTTCTCGGCCGAAAAGGCGAATATTTCCAATACAGGAGATGCTATCTCCAAAACCACCGAGCGAGAAGACAACTCCGTTGCGGAACCGCCCCGAGATTGTAGAATTTATTTCCACTGGGGCACCAGAGTTGTCGAGCAAGGCGGAAACTTCGGCTACTTCGTCGCCGATGATGTCAACGACTGTGTTGATCATGTGGGATCCTGTGTCAAAGAGGAAGCCGCCTCCCGATATTCCCGAATTTTGGCGCCATGTGCCTTTAGTGATAGTTTTCCATTTCTGGTGTACGGATGCCGCAACTCCGGTGACTTCGCCAATCCTTCCAGCGGCTATCATTTTCTTTGCTTTGTGAGTAGCAGGAGAAAGGCTGCCTGGAAAGGCTACAACGAGGATTCTCCGGGCTTTATCACGCACTCGAATGAGCTGACGGGCCTCGTTGGTATTCATAACCATCGGTTTTTCCAAAAGAACGTCGAGACCGGCGTTAAGACAATCCCGAGCGTTTTCGAAATGAAATTTATGCGGGGTGACGATAAAGGCGGCATCCGGGCGACTTTCATTTTCGAGCAATTCTGAAATCGTGTGATAAAATGGGGGAGATGTTTTGCCGTTCGACCTAAAAAGCTCGCGCGTAATTTTCCTCTGTTCTTCGCTGGTTTCCACCATCGCTTGAATTTGGGTGGTTCGCGGTTGTTTTAATATCTGGGAGATGTGATGGCGCGCCATGCCGCCGGTACCCACCAATATAGCATTAATTTTGGGCATAGTCTTGTTTGTTGGGCTGTTCAACTTAGCAACTAGGTATCGCTGTTTTCATGAATACAGGTTTCCCAAGAACTGGAAACGAAGAGCAACTTATAGTGCAATATCTTTTTCTAAATTTAACGAACGAAGACGGTATATTACCTTTCACTCCGAGCTAACGCGGCTCTGAAAGGCTCCAATTACGAAAGCACATGGATTGCTCCATTACTGAAATTCGTGGGAAAATCGCAGAGTTATGGATCTCTAACGGGACCGATGTTAGAGATTTCTGGATTGTGCTCGCAATAAAATATGCACAGGTATACTGTCCTTCTCCTTCCCAAGGAACAAGTATTTCTGATTGAATGTTGTTCATTCGGGATCCCGAGATTTTCCAGACTGCCTGGTACTAGAAATGGATAAGAACAGCATTGCTGATATTTTCCGTGATGTGGGAGTGCTTCTTGAGCTGAAAGGAGAGAACGCATTTAAGATCCGAGCCTATCAATCTGGTGCTCGAACTCTTGAAAGTCTGGAGGAAGAACTTTCGGTTTTAATTGCGGAAGACCGTCTAACGGATGTTAAAGGAATTGGGAAGGCATTAGCGGATAAAGTCTGCATACTTCACGGAGAAGGGGTTCTTCCATTTTATGAGGATTTGAGAGCATCTGTTCCGGATGGGCTAATCAACATGCTGGAAATTGCCGGCTTGGGAGCCAAGAAAATCAGAGCATTGTATGAGGCCTTGGGAGTTGATTCAATTGAGAAATTGGAAAAGGCTTGCCGGGAAGGGAGAGTCGCGTCGATTGCGGGTTTCGGAGCTAAGTCCGAAGAGAAGATTCTCATTGGCATCCGGAATCGGGAAGTCTACAGCAAGCGACACATCTGGTGGGATGCATTCGAGGTTGCCCAATCGATTCTGGAGGGTCTGAGAAAACTCCCGGCAGTTAAGAGGGCGGAACATGCAGGAAGTTTGCGTCGTGGTCTGGAGACAGTCGGAGATCTCGATCTCATCGTGGCCTCGGCTGATCCTTTGCCTATAATGAACTGGTTTATTCGCCAGAAGACGGTTGCGGAAGTCACTGCAATAGGGGAGACGAAATCGAGTGTTCGATTGCATGGCGGTTTACAGGCGGATCTTCGGATCGTGCCTGAGGTCCAGTTTTGCTATGCTTTACATCATTTCACCGGCTCTAAGGAACATAATGTATTGCTGAGGCAGCGGGCTCTGAGGCAGGGCTACAGCCTGAGCGAATGGGGGATTACCAGCAAGTCAGAAGAGGATGGTGAAAGGGAATGTGGATTCGATGCTGCGCCTGAGTCAGAGAAAGAGTTATTTGAGTTCTTCGGATTAGATTTCATTCCTCCAGAATTGCGGGAGGGTACATCTGAGATCGAGGAAGCGGAAAACCCCCCCCTTCCCAACCTGATTCGAAACGAGGATCTTAAGGGTGTCTTTCACAACCATACCACGGATTCAGATGGGCATAATACTCTCGAGGAGATGGTTGAGATGGCAGAGCGGATAGGATGGGAGTATATAGGTATTGCCGATCATTCCAAGGCAAGCTTTCAAGCAAATGGAATGAACGAAGGCCGACTTGCCAATCAGGTTGAATCGATCAGAGAGTTGAATCAGTCAGGGAAGTATAGGATTCATGTCTACACTGGAGTAGAGTGTGACATCCTCCCAGATGGAGAGTTGGACTTTGATGACGACATACTCGAGGAGTTGGATTATGTTGTCGTCTCCGTGCATTCATCTTTTTCCCAAAGCCGGGAAGCAATGACATCGCGTATCATTAAGGCTATAGAACATCCATCTGCAACAATGTTAGGTCATATAACGGGACGCGTCCTCTCGCGACGAGAAGGTTACCGTGTTGATCAGGAAAAAGTGATCGATGCGGCGGCGGCAAACGGTAAAATTATCGAGTTGAACGCGAATCCGCATCGCCTCGATATGGACTGGCGGCTTTGGAGGAAAGCTGCCGAAAAAGGAGTGCTTTGCGCCATCAACCCGGATGCGCACAGTGCTGATGGACTGTGCTATTATCGTGCTGGCGTGACTGCGGCTCGAAAGGGATGGCTTAAGGCGGACAACGTGCTCAACACCTGGACTAGAAAGAGAGTCTCCGAATACCTGAAATTGGGGTGAAAGATACCGTTGGATCAAAGCCGAATTGAGCAGTCGATTTCAGATCATTACCACTACTCATTCATAGAAAAACCCTTAAGGATTTCCAAAGGCTGATTTTTCTCTTTTCAAAAATTCTTATTCGGTTTAGCTTAAGTATCCATGAGGGTAGTCTTTTTCACCCTCAAACGTGAAAGATTCATGAAATTGCCCATACTTTCTCGTGTCGCTTACCTTTCACTTATCTGTCTGCTGATTTCAGTCTTTTCTTACTCAGCTGTGATAATTGTTAGAACCGCCCGTGAGCACGAGAGTTACTCCCAGCGGGAACGGGATTATCAAAAGAAGGCCGCAGCTGCTCAGAAAGAAGTGAAGAGCAAAGAAGAACACCTCCATCGAATGCAATCTGATTCCAAATACTTGGAAGAGGTCATTCGTATGCGATTGGGATACGCGAGAAGCAACGAATATATATTTCATTTTGAGTCAAAATGAGGGCGTGCAAGGTAGGATCACTGCCTTAGCACCTCGAGAATGAATGATTTTGCGGCATTGAGAGCGCGGTTTGCACGAGGTGGCCAATCCCAAGTTTTCCGATTCTGGGATCGGCTAGACCAGCGTGAAAAAGAGTTGCTGATTGGACAGACCAAGAAAATCGATTTGGAAAAAATCGTTGGGCTGACTTCGGGACTTACATTGCAGGAAGAAGAGGAAAAAATCGAAAATGCCGAAATCCGGCCGGCTCCCTCGATTGCCCATCCTAAAAACGGCGGCAATCCAAGAGTGTGGACGAGGGCGCGGACTGTTGGAGAAGAGGCACTTAGCTGTTCAAAGGTTGGCGTTTTGACTGTGGCTGGGGGACAGGGCACCCGCTTTGGTTATGATGGACCGAAGGGAACCTACCCAATTTCTCCCTTAACAGGTAAGTCTTTTTTTGAAATATTTGCAGAGAAGATCAGATATGCTCAAGAAGCCTATCAAACCAAGATACCTTGGTTCATTATGACTAGCAGAGAGAATCATGAGGAAACAGCGAGGTTCTTTCACGATAACGACAACTTCCAGCTTTTTCCGGAAGATGTGTTTTTATTTGAACAAGGAGAAATGCCCTCAGTCGATTTCGAGGGAAAGATCCTACTCGAAGATGCTGGATGCATCGCTATGAATCCTGATGGGCACGGTGGTTCCCTTCGGGCTTTAGTCCAAAGTGGCGCGGTTGAGCGGATGCGGCAAAAAGGTGTCGAAATAATTAGCTATTTCCAGATCGATAATCCTCTCGCTAACGTGGCTGATCCCGCCTTTGTCGGCTTTCACATCGAACATGGTTCAGAGTTCTCAAGCAAAATGGTGACAAAAACGTGTCCGGAAGAAAAGGTGGGACTTTTTTGTCTGGTAAGGGACCGTCTTAGGGTAATTGAGTATAGTGATTTAGCAGAGGAGGTTGCCGTAAAGCGTGATATAGAAGGTTGTCTCATTAACCGGGCGGGTAGTGTGGCGATTCATCTTTTGTCGCGTGGGTTTGTAGAGGAAATTGGCGGGAGCTTCGGGTCTGAGGTGTGCCTGCCTTTTCATCAAGCGAGAAAGAAAGTGGCTATAATCGATGAAAATGGGGAAAAGTTCGAGCCCGAACAGCCTAACGCGGTAAAGTTCGAGATGTTTATTTTCGACGCGATCTTATTTGCCAAGAATCCCATTGTAGTTGAGACACTGCGCTGCGAGGAATTCAGTCCGGTGAAAAATTTGGAGGGTCTTGATTCGGCTGAGTTCTATCGCGCCCAGCAGCTTCGACTATGGGCGCAGTGGCTAAAAAGGGTGGGGGTCGATCTTCCTTGTGACTCGACCGGTTTGCCATCGATCCGCATTGAGATAAGTCCGCTGTTTGCGTCTACCGAGGAGCAATTCGTTGAAAAGTGGCGGGAAATTCAGACGAAGCCGAAGGTGGAGGACGGGGCTTATATAGAATGAGTTTGTTAAGCTGAAAAGAGGATGAAATTGAAGGATACTATTATCGAAAGAGTGAAGAAAGCAGGGGAAGAGGGACACCTATTGTCTTCGGCGGTTGAGAATCTTCTCGACTGGTACGGTTTCGCTTCGTCCCTAGATTGGGCTTTCGACAGTATTGAAGAACTCGTCTCAGAGGCAGTATGGGATGAAATCAACGATCGATTTTACAAGCAACTCGACTTCGGGACAGGCGGGATGCGCGGTCGCACCATTGGGAAGTTTGTAACAAAAAGGGAAAAGGGTCACAATTCGAAAAGGGACACACTGGAACGTCCTGCTGTAGGGAGCGCTTTTTTAAACGACTTTAATGTTGTGCGCGCTACCATGGGTCTTTTCCGGTATAGCGATTTGTATCTCCGTAAGCAAGCTGCTGCATTCACAACGCCAAAACTTATAATCGCTCACGACGTTAGACATTTCTCACGGCACTTCAGCGAGTTAGCTGCATCAGTTTGGTCGCAACTTGGAGGTCAAGCCCTGGTATTTGACGGAGCAAGGTCAACGCCGCAGTTGAGTTTTACAGTGCGTCATCTTCAGGCTACAGCCGGGATTGTGATCACCGCCAGTCACAACCCTCCGCATGACAATGGCTACAAGGTGTACTTTTCCGATGGAGGCCAGGTTGTAGCGCCCCATGCAGATGGTATCCTCGAGGAGGTTAATCAGATAGATTGGGGGGAGGTTCCTGACTTTTTAGGAAAAGAATTGGACCATGTTGTTGTACTGCCGAAAGATCTGGATGAAGTTTATCTAGACTCCTTGGAAGAGAATGTAATCGATTCAGCCCTTTTACGGACACAGGCGCCAACAATTGTCTATACTCCTATCCATGGGACCGGAGGGATAGTGTCTGTTCCTTTGTTGGAACGCTTCGGGGTGAATGTGATTCCAGTCGAGGAGCAGGATACATTCGATCCTGATTTTTCAACGGTTAGTTCACCAAATCCGGAGAGTAAAGAAGCACTTCAGTTGGGAATCGAGCTGGGTCGACAGGTTGGCGCTGATGCAGTAATTGGAACTGATCCGGACTGTGATCGCATGGGCGTGGCGGTTCGCAAATCAGACGGGAATTTTCAACTACTAACGGGTAATGTTATTGGTTCTCTTCTAGCTGAGTATCGAATACGGAAACTCAAGGAGGTGGGAATCCTGCCGATAACTGGTACTCGTTCAGCGGCCCTTATAAAGACATTTGTTACAACCCCACTCCAGGCGACAATTGCGGAACAACATGGGTTGAAAGTAATCAACACCTTGACCGGATTTAAGTACATCGGGGAGAAAATTTTCGACTATGAGAAAATGCTTCTTTCACGGTTGCGATCAGAGAAGGGAATCAATTTAGATTATAATCGCAGCGATTTTCGTCGCCGTTCCGAGCTTCTCTTGAAATACAGTACTTTTTATGTGTTTGGGGCAGAGGAAAGTTACGGTTACCTGGCAAGCGATAGGGTCCGAGATAAAGATGGAAATGCTGCAGCCTTGATGTTTTGTGAGCTGCTAGCCTTTTTGAAGTCTAGTGGTCTCACTTTGGCAGACTTTCTCGATGAGATCTACATGAGATATGGTTACTATATTGAGGATCTCCTCAATATAGCTTTCGAGGGAGCAGCCGGCACTAGTAAGATTACCAGGATACTTGATTCTTATCGAAGTGATCCTCCCGCGAAGATAGGTGAATACAATATAATTGAATTCACTGATTTTGGAGTTGATGAAATTGAGGATGCCGACGGGAAACCAATACCCCGTCAAGATTTGTTTCTCTTGAGACTGGACAACGAGTATTCATACGCGGTCCGCGGAAGCGGAACCGAACCGAAGATAAAATTCTATCTGTTTGGGCAAGAGAATGTCAACGAACCTGCCGATCTGGTTGTAGTTAAGAAGAGAACCGCACGGACCATCAAAGAGATCAAAAAGGCGGTAGAAAAGGATGCCCAAGAGCGGGCGGGTTGAGTGAATAGAGAGCCTGATTGCTATCTTGTGCCAAGATTGTTGATTACTTTCCCTTGTGTTCAGCGTGTACCTTTATAGAGATACCTCCCCTAGAATTGAATTTGGCGAGGACTTCACACCATCTCGGTTTCAGTGCCTTAACAAGATCGTCCAGGATGATATTGGCCAGATGTTCATGAAAGATGCCTTCGGATCGGAAGCTCCAAAGATAGAGTTTGAGGCTTTTTGACTCTACGATTCGTTTGTTAGGTACGTAGCGAACTTCAATGCGGGCAAAATCCGGTTGACCAGTGACAGGGCAAAGGCAGGTGAACTCATTTGATTCAAGGGTAACCATGTAGTCTCGTCCCGGGTGCTTATTGGGGAATGTCTCAAGACTGCGAGCTGGCTTGGTAGTGCTACCCCCTAAAATCGACAGGTTCTTAACATCTGTTTTAGTGGTGTGTTTATGTGTCATGAGCTTACCTCATTTTAGATTGGGAATAGATAACCTTTCATAAAGGACAGGCGATTCTTCAATGATTTGATATCATATTCTTTTGAGAACAGATGCAAGTTCGCGGAGCTGAGGGTATCAGCGAATTGGGTGGAAGTCCTGCCAGACGTAAGTAGCCCATAGCGCTGTTAATATCACCTCAATTTTCTATTATACTCTACCAAAGGTATCTGGTGACTTGTGGTTGCTTTAATCTATCCTCCCCCGGGTTTTGTTCGCTTGGCTTTTTGGTTAGTGGAATGATGATTCAGCGTGGACCGGCTGATTTTGCTGCTTGAGGCTCTGTGAGAAAATCCATTAGAAAGCCTATTTCTTCTATTAATTTCACCTATGATAACTAGACGCTTCACAATTCCCGAAATTCGCAGGATAGAAATAGAGGAATTTAAGATCGAGGAGATTCCCGATGATGGTATCCTAATCGAGAACGAATTCACCGCTGTTTCGATTGGTACGGAAATCTATAATTGGACTATGGGAAGTGAACCGGGAGGCAAACCGATCTTTCCGAAAGCTACAGGTTATTGCAATGTCGGCCGAGTTTTAGAGGTAGGAGCAGCAGTTGAAGGAGTCTCAATTGGCGATCGAATTGCGGGACAGGGCATGCATGCTAGTCACAACATTCTTCGCGTTGCTTCAGGTTTCGTTAGAGTGCCTGATGAAGTCGAATCAAAATCGGCTGCCTTTATGATAATGGCTGCTATTGCCCTGCGTGGGGTCCGCGTGGCTCGTATTCAGCTGGGCGAAACGGTTGTGGTCTTCGGTTTGGGACTGGTGGGACAGCTCTGTGCACTTATAAGTCGTGTATCGGGTGGAGTCCCTGTAATCGGCGTCGACATCGACGATTTCAGAGTGAGTACCGCTGCCCAAAATAGCTGTGATCTCGCGATCAATCCGGATCAGGTCGATGATCTTAGGGCGGATATTTCAGAGATTTGTCCAGATGATGGCGCCAATGTAATTTTGGAGTGCACTGGGAAACCGATGGTTTATCCGTTAGCAACCTCTCTTGCCTGTTTAGGAGGTCGCTTGGTGGCAGTAGGGTCTCCCCGGGGGACTGTAGAAATGGATTTTTTCCCGGATATCCATTGCCGAGAAGTCAGCATCTTTGGAGCTCACCAGGGGAGAACACCTAAACAAGACCACCTCTCCTACCGCTTCCATAGGGAAAGAGAGCGCCAATTAGTGATGGAGTTAATGGCTTCTGGACGATTACCGATTTCTAATCTAATTACTCATGAATTCGAGCCCAATGACTGCCAGAGAGTCTACACAATGCTGGCGGATAATCCGCAAAAAGTCCTTGGGGTGCTTTTTTGTTGGCAGTAGCTTCCCGATAGGTGAACTATTTGTGAAACTGCCGCAGTTTTCGTATGAGGATGACTCCCATAGCCTTTCTCTCGATTGTTCAAAAACCTTTTTAACATGTGGGTCTTCCCGTCGAGTAGTAGTTCCCGGAGCAAAACTTGATTACATTGGAAGAAAATCCACCACTCGCATTGCCTTTTCGAAACCGGGAGCCCCGACGTATTGGACTGCAGTTGGTCCCATTGCATCTGTGTGGGGAAAATGAATATGACCGCAGAATACAGCGATCAAATTCCGGGCGGATGTTACTACGTTGACGAACTCCAGAGTTGATTCGAGATCATCTCCGGTGCCCCATTTTTCGCGGCTCTCCATATCCCAATCAGGATCACCCATCAGAATATTACCAGATGCTAATGGGGTTTGAAAACGTGCCTGGGTGTCATTGCGCAAAGTGGGTAAACTTAATGGGACATGCATCAACAGGACCGTAGGGATTGAGTTTTTGAGACTATCTTCTACCGCCCGGAGTTGTCCCTCTGTTACTTCGTAGGTTGAGTTATCGATTGTAAGCCATTGGATGCCCCCATCCGTGTAGCAGTTGAATGCTGGTTCACCATGATGCAAGGGCATTAGTAGAGGCCAGCTGGCTTCTCTTAACCCCGAGCGTCTACTCCAGGGAAGTACCAGTCATGGTTTCCAGCTGTATAAAGAATTGGAGTATTGAGGCCAATAAGGGCCTCGGTTACATGATCGAGATTGGCTTGGGATGGGAAATGTATAATGTCTCCGGTGAGTGCCAGAAGATCAGGATTAAGACTTTGAACTTCGGCAATGACCTCGATAAAAGTCATTTCAGATGGGATTATCCTTCCGTTATCCGCTTTGCGTTTAGTTCGGAATGTCTCACACGAGCTTTGAGAGGCCTATTTGTATTCTGCATCCCGATTGTCAATAAGTGCAACATGGGTATCAGTGAGGTGTACCATTCGAATTGGCTTTGCTAGGCCTTCGAGGCGAATAGTCGCGGATTTGTTTGTCCAGGAATGGGTTGCTCGCATTCTGATGTGCCGAATCTTGAATGATGATACGTGCGGAATGTCGATCTGATTCGTTCAATTCCCCTCTCAGGCTCTGTAGAGTAAGAGGGAAGCAATTCGATAATGCTTTAGGTTGTAGCGGCGAGGATGGAATAGGTCTTGAATGGGAGCAAGGCAATATACAAGAAGGGATTATGCTTTCACTTTTATACCGAGCCTGATACTTCAGATGCTCACTTCCTCAGGCATGTTCGAGTTGATTTTTGTTGATCTAATTTTAACTTGATTCAGCTGTTTTGTAAACAGATGGAAAGCGCGGATTGGAATTGAGTAAACGGTTATGTACATCTAATTACATCTTTCTCTCTCGAGATGGATGATGTTCCGAAGGTGAGTTAAGATTATGAATAATACGTCCCAGTTGATTGAATCCCTTGGCCGCGAACATTTAAGTATCAGCCGAATCAAGGTGACTCCTATTTCCTATCAGCCGGAAGATGGATCCTTCATTCATGAATGCGGGCCAGTCGTATTGACTAAACGTGATGAGGCCGTGGTTCAAATCTGGACCGAGGAGGGACTTGAGGGCATTGGCCCAGGTTCGCTCTCTTATTCAGAACAGAATTTCGATTCTCTCATCGGTCAAAATCCCTTCGACCTTCTTGAAGCCAATCTGCCTCAAGGCCTCAATGTGGCTTGCTGGGATCTGGTCGGTCGGGCGAAGAATCGGCCGGTGTACCAGCTCCTTGCCCTGGATCAACATTCCAACCCTAGAGTCCATGTTTATTCCAGTGGTGGGGTGATGTGGACCTATTATGACCGTGGAGATGGGAAGATGTATGGTGTCGATGCGCTTATCGAAGAGGCATTGAATTACAAAGAACTTGGATTTGACACATTCAAGTGGCGCCCCGGAACAGATTGGGAAGAGGCAGGAGTAAACCCAAAAAAGTTGGGAGAGATCTGTCGCCAGCTGCGCCAGGCTGTAGGTCCTGATTTTAAACTGGGACTGGAGAAAAAAGGCTACGATTCATGGACTCTTGAGGAATGTCTTCAAATAGCTCCTATTATCAGCGATTTGGGTTTCTATTTTTTTGAGCAACCAATGGGTGACGCTGGGCCAGAGCAATTTGATGATTATTTGAAGATAAAGGCGTTGATGCCTGGGGTTATGTTATGGGGAGGAGAGAGTTTCCGTACATTTGATGAAGCGGAGCCTTGGATGCGTGAGGGAATCTATGACGCAGTGCAATCCGATTGTCTGCACCTCGGGTTAACGCAGAATTGGCGAATTGCCCAGCTGGGGCGCGAAACTGATACTAAGATCGTTCCACACAACTGGAGCACTAGTCTCGGCACAATGTGTAATGCCCACCTAGTTGCTGGTACGGGTGGTCACATGCTCGAGTTTTTTATGTATCCTTCGGGATTTCGATATGGTCTTTTCAAAGAACCGTATCGACCGGATAAAGGAGTTATCACTTTGACAGATGCGCCTGGGTTTGGCGTCGAACTAATTGACGATTTTGCCGATAAATTTCCTTACCGGTCGGGGCCTAATACCATTCCGAATCCACGAATCCCGGAGGCTTGGGATCGGGCGCAAACGCGGCAGAGGGCTGTAGCGGGTCGGTACCGTTGAACGGAGATTGCGTGAATGAGTCACAGGGTGAGGTGTTGGCCGATAGGTCTATATGTAAACCCTTTTTTACCCAGTTCAGTCGACTGAATGTTCGTTGGGGGTCTTTACATGGGAAAAGGCTAAGTTTCGAGGAACTCCGACTTCATAACTTACTAGACCATGCTAAAAATAATCGACACTGGAATTGTTTCGCGCGAAGCAGGCCGGGGCGCCTTTATGCCTGTAATCACCATACTTCCTGATGGGAGCTGGATCGCATCGCAGCATGTTGGGGAAGAATTGGGTTCGCCAGACAATCATATCGAGGTGTTGCGGTCTTCCGATGGAGGAGCGACTTGGGCAAATACAGGCAGTATCCATCCGGGAGGAGGTTTGCCAGACGATGGGTGGTGCTATCGAGCTCCTCGTATCAGTGTGGTGCCTGATGGCCGTTTAGTTATGGAGGCGACTCGTTTTGAAATAGGCGAAAAACTTTTCGAGTTAGAGACCGAAGCGTTACAACGCCCGGAAATGTTGCTCTTTTGGTCAAGCAATTTAGGGCTCACTTGGTCAGGGCCACAAGTTGTACCAGTGGATCTACCTAAAGACAGGTACACTTGGAATGGAGCCGGGTCTTTGCTTCAGCTTTCATCAGACCGATGGGCCTATCCATTAGAGACATGGAAACCGGAAGGATTCGAGGGACCACCAGACCAGAAAGCGGGGATGGTTTTTTCATCGGATCAAGGGCGAACATGGGGAGAATTCACCGTTGTTGCAGACGATCCAACTGGAGAGCTCCTTTGGTGGGACCAGATGCAAACTGTTCTTCCCGATGGTCGTATTTACACAATGATATGGGCGCACCGCTACGGCACCTCTGAGGATCTCGTAAATCACTGGACCATTTCTGAAGATCAAGGGAAAACATGGTCGGAACCTAGGCCGACGAATCTTCGAGGCCAGGTATGTTCGCCGGTCGCCCTATCCGATGGGAGAGTCGCTGCGATCTACAATTTCCGGCATGACCCTCAAGGCATTCATGTTTCCTTGACCAGCGACCTCGAAAACTTCGATGTGGAGAATAAGGTAGTGGTGTGGGATGCTGGTGGAGAGGCTACATTTGGCGAGCCAGAGACTGACAATTTTTTGGCGGAGCATATGAAGATTGCATTTGGGAGGCCGGCTGGCTTGCTGCTGCCCAATGGTGATTTGTTAACCTTTTTCTGGTGTACCTCAAAGGAAGTTACCGAAACCCGTTGGGTAAAGGTGAGAGTTGATTAGGGAGAAATAATTGTTCGCTTTTTGTTGATAAGATGCCGGCGGTAGCAGATTATGGATATTGAGCTCCAAGTTGTTGGTTCGAATTTTGGCATTGGGTCTTTGATCGGGATTCCGGCCCTGGTAGGGGTGTGGAGACCCACGAGTTTATAGAGATAAAGAGTTCCCATTCCGTTGAGGGTAACATTTCATTTTGGTAGCTTTGCCACTTTTTGACCAATAGAGATTTCTATGCATGTCTATCTTATTCCTATTCTTCTAGAGACTGTTACCATCTTATCGAAAAATTGCAAATGACCCGACCTAATATCCTTTGGTACTGTACCGATCAGCAACGCTTCGACACAATTGGTGCACTAGGTAATTCCTACGTTAGGACGTCTGCAATCGATTCCCTTGTAAAAGGGGGGGCCGCATTTACTCACGCATACTGCCAGAGCCCGATTTGCACACCTAGTCGATCGAGTTACATGACTGGACTCTATCCCAGTCGCCTCCATAATACTCGTAACGGCAATGATACTTTTCCCACTTGGCCTCCATTGGTCTCTAAAATTATGGCTGATGCTGGTTACGTTTGCGGATTGATCGGTAAGTTTCATCTGGTCAGCGCAGGTGGTCGACCTGAGCCGAGGTTAGATGATGGGTTTACCTATTGGCAGCATTCTCATGCTCCGCGTGATGATTGGCCACTCGGGACTCACCCCTATGCCGATTGGGTTCGTGCTCAGGGCCAGGACCTCAATGCCCTACGTGAATCGAAAGATCGCGTCCCGACCACACTTCATCAAACCAAGTGGGCTTCAGACCGAGCCATCGAATTTATCAACTATGAGCATGGCTCGCCCTGGATGTTAAATGTTAATGTATATGATCCTCATCCGCCTTTCATCCCCCCAGCTTCTTACTCTCGCAGATTCGATTCTAGTATTATGCCGGGTCCTTATTTCAGAGATTCCGACTTGGATAATCAGGCTAAACTGGAGAATGTCGATTTCCAAGGGGGAGCAATGCCACCGGAGGAGTTTGGAGGAAAGGATATTCAAGCCAAATACTATGCAATGATCGCTCAGGTTGACGATCAGCTTGCCCGTATTATGGAGACCTTGGAAAAATCTGGCCAGATCGATAACACGGTAGTAGTGTTAACTTCGGACCATGGGGAGGCCCTTGGTGATCATGGGCTCGTGCAAAAAGGATGCCGATTCTATGAGGGCCTTAGCCGTGTTCCATTGATCTTTTCTTGGCCGGGCGTCATTGTCCCTAACCAGAAGCATTCAGGGTTGGTTGAGCTCCTCGATCTATCTGCCACCTTACTTTCCATCAGCGGGGTAGAGATTCCCGATTACCACCAAGGGCTGAATTTGCTGCCGATTCTTAAGGGAGAGCAAAGGGGAGATTCTATTCGGAAGAGTGTTCGCTGTGAATACTTCGACGCTTTGGATACCACTAGAGAAGGAAGTGGAAGTTTTGCCACCATGCATCGTACAGAGCACCACAAGATATGCGTCTATCACGATCAGGGGATAGGAGAGCTATTTGACCTCCAGGAGGATCCTTGGGAGTTTAACAATCTTTGGGATGATCCGGCCCACGTTGATATAAGAAACCGCTTGATTTTTGAGAGTTTCAATTCGCATGTCTTGTTGACGACTGATGTGGGGTCCAAGCGAATTGCTCAGATGTAGGTAAGGGTGCAATTCGGACCTCGACTAACAGGGAGGCCCATATTCCCTGTATTGCTAAATGCATCGACCGCCATCTACCTCCATGGCGATTCCGGTGATAAACGAGGCTTCATCTGAGGCCAAGAAAACTGCTGCCTGGGCGATATCGACTGGTTCACTGAATCGTCCCATTGGCACGGTTGCAATGATACCTGCCCGACGCTCCGAGGTGTCTTCTCCAATGAAATCTTTAAACATCCCGGTTTCACTTGCTACCGGGCATATAGCGTTCACTCGAATTTTCTCAGGGCCAAGCTCAATGGCCATTGATTTAGTCAATGCGATAATGGCGCCCTTGCTTCCGTTATACCAAGTCAGACCTGGACGCGGTCGAATACCTGCTGTGGAGGCCATGTTCAGAATCAATCCTTTGCCACGCTTTCGAAAGTACGGAATCACCGTCTGTGCACTGTGATAGAGGGACTTAACATTGACCGAAAATACCCGACTGAACGTGACTTCATCAACGTCAAGTAGTGGTTGGTTGGGATGGGCTATTCCCGCATTGTTCACTACCACATCCAAGTTGCCAAAAGCCTCTAATGTCGCCTCTACCATGGCCCGGTATTGGTCCCCCTCACTCACGTCCACCATCACGGGCAATGCTGTTTCCCCAATCGCATCAGCTACGACTTGTGCCCCAGCCATATTCAAGTCTGCAACTGTTACCCGAGCTCCCTCCTCCGCATATCTCCGGGCGATCTCGCGCCCAAACCCAGACGCACCCCCTGTAACAATAGCTACTTTTCCTGATAGTCTCATCTTTTCAGTCTCTCCTCTCTGCCCAATCCTTTTCAACCCCGAATTTTGTGCCGGAGGCTTCGAGGTCAGAATCATCAAGTATTTGAGATTTTGAAATTCTTAGAATAGACATTTTAGGAGTACTTCTAGTAGATTTGGTCTAGTTCTTAGAGGATGATGCAGATATTCTTCAAGGGTGAATTCAGCTCAATTTTGTTTTGGCTTGGCAACCTAAAGCGGTTATTGTTCCAGAATAATATACATGGTGTCTGGAGCTTATTGGTGGTAGGTGGCTTTGGTACAAGAATTGGTCGAGTGTAACAGATTGGATTAGATAAGGATAAGGAGAGAACGAATGAAGATCACAGAAGTAGACCTATATATTGTGGAGAGAATTTCATCAAAAAAAGCGAGCTGGAGCCCGCCCCAGCCACCGGATAATGAGCTAGTATTTATTGCAGTTAGGACGGATGAAGGGATTGACGGTTACAGTATGGCATGGAGTTCGAGGGGAGGGCGCAGGATAGCAGAGGAAATAGCAGCCGTGATTAAACCGGAGCTTATAGGCGAGGATCCGATAAACCGGGAATATCTTTTTCACAAGATCCGCCAGGCCGATCGGTTTGGGGGTCATTTGCCGATTACGGCCCATGGCCCAATCGATGTAGCTCTATGGGATATAGCGGCTAAGAAAGCAGACCTACCGATTTACCAACTAGCTGGTGGATACAGGGACCGCATCATGGCCTACGCCACAGGGGGACGATCTCCTGATCCTGAGTACTATATTAAGGATGCGATGGCAGCAAAGGAGCAGAACTTCAAGGCCTATAAATTGCACCCTCCGGGAGATGCTGATTTGGATATCGAATGTTGTCGCGCTGTGCGGAAAGCAATGGGGGACGATTTTATTCTTATGAGCGATCCAGTGGCTGCCTACGACCACGAAGATGCGTTGCGAGTGGGTAGAGAGTTAGAAAAACTAGATTACTTCTGGTACGAGGAGCCTTTGCATGATTATGATGTTCACGGCTATGTCCAATTGGCCCAGGCTTTGGACATACCTATTGCAGGCTTGGAGTGGGCAAGTGGCAGCTACCATACAGCCGCTGAGTACCTTGTCCGAGGAGCAGTCGACATTGTTCGAAGTGATGTCTCATGGAAAGGAGGCATCACCGGTTACCTCAAGACTGCTCACCTATGTGAGGCATTTGGTGTTAACTGTGAAATTCACTTAGCTGTGTTCTCCTTGCTTAATTTGGCGAATCTCCATGCTGCTTGCGGGGTGCGCAACTGCCGTTTTCTGGAATTAACCGTAAACCGTGATCACTTTGGTCTTTCTGAGGGGATCTCGGTCGATCAAGACGGTAACGTGAGAGCTCCTCAGGGACCGGGATTGGGGGTAGAACTCGATTGGGCAACAATTGAAAAACATACGAAGATCCGACTTTAAATTGACTAGACAGACTGGCACCCAGGAGAAGCATCCTGTTTTTAATGAACAAGAATAGAGGTTGAGAGATATGGCTTTTAAAATTGCGAAGGTAGATAAGAGGTTTCTTAGTCCAGGGCCTCAACCAAATGGATTGCAAGCGGCGGCGGATGGGTTGTGGATTATAGATCAGGTAGATCTGAAGGTCTACAAAGTAAATTATGAGAACGGGGAGGTGCTTTTTGAGGCGCAGACCGATACAGAGCATTCGAGTGGGATTACAATAGGAGATGGCGCGCTCTGGGTATCGTCAACCTTTGAGCTGGAGATAGCCAAGATTGATATGGAGACGGGGAAGTCGATTGCCAGGTATAATTCACCAGAATCGGGAGTTGTCTCGTGGGCGGAGGATCAAGTGAATGGTCGAGTAACGGGAGCACACGGGCTGGAGTGGCGCGATGGGAGAATCTATATTGCTGTCCCGCCCTCTCAAAAGGTTCATGTTATGAATGTCGATCCATGGGCAGAAATAAACCAATTCCCTACTCCCGGCTTACGTAATCATGGATTGGCATGGGCAGATGACGGGCGGCTATGGGTCGCAGACACATCAGCAGGAACGGTTTCCTTGCTGGATCGCGAAGATGGGAGAATTTGGGAAGTGATTCGGGTGGAAGCGCCAGATGAAGTCCATGGATTAACCATTCACGAGGGTGTTCTTTGGTATTGTGACGCAAATACGCGGGATATTGGGAGATTAGTGGTAGAAGAGTGATAGAAGAGAAGTGTCCCCTCTATTGACGGAGTACAGATTTCCCTCTGAAACCTAAAAATCCCTATTATCCCCGAGGTTTTGGGGTATTTAAGTGTCTTGGGGGTTAGGCTAGAAAAATCAAGCCCCAGGCCCTCTAAATTTTAAGTGGGACCATTTGGATTGCGGGGTAGGGTGTTCGTGAAGTAGTTTCCGACTATGGTGGCGATTTATCGCAGCCTTCAAAAGAGCAGCCTTGGTAGTAGCGGTAATGCTGTATGTAATCCACAGCTTATCTTTGCATGAGTTATTTGAACTTTCAGTAGGAAGGAAAACATCGTTACTCTGGATCAATGAGTAGTAGTCGTTTACAAATGATTCAGACTGGAATCGAGCCTGGTAGATTGATTGGGGGCAGCAGGCTGGTCCCGCTTTTAGGATATGGGATCGGCATTGGTAGACGAATGGAGTCCTTCGATTGACTTCATCTTTTTCATATTTTCGTGGCAACCTGCTCGTGCTGATGGTGTCTGGTTCTCTGGGTATGTTCAGCCGAGGTATGGTTTTCCCCTACATACCGCTCTTCATTCTATCGCTTGGGGGCGAACCCGTTCAAGTGGGTATAGTCTATGCGTTGGGACCTCTCGCCGGTATACTTGTATTCCCGATTGCTGGGTATCTCGCCGATTACATGAACCGAGCATGGTTGATAGTTGTTACAGGATATTTTTCAGCTGGAGTGGTATTAATTAATGCGGCGGCTCCGAGCTGGGAATGGGTTGCTCTAGCAAGCCTGCTGAGGGGTTTTTCGGTCTTCAACTTTCCCGCAGTTTCATCAATTGTCGCAGACTCCCTGAGGCCCGAGCGTCGAGGCCGAGGTATGGCCATCATGGCGGCATTGACCAGCCTCCCGGCACTTTTGGCTCCTTGGGCGGCGGGTTCAATGCTTGATGCCTTTGGAGTGGAAGCAGGAATGCGGATTCTCTATGTTGTGATGGCCTCAGCTTATGGCATTGGAGCAACGATCCAACTCATCTTCCTCAAAGAAACGAGAACACGAACCAAGGATTCGATTCGATTCAGTAATCTCTCCCGCACATTTAAACGTTCCTACATCGATATTCCTCAAATGGTTAAGAACTTTCCTTCGTCCCTTAGGGGACTTTCGGTGATCATCATTCTCTGCTTCATTGCCAACGGAATCGCTAGCCCCTTTTGGGTTATTTACGCTAACACTTTCATTGGGCTATCGTCTGCTCAGTGGGGATTAATTCTTCTAATGGAGACGGCATTGAGAGATCTTGCTACAATCCCTGCTGGATTCCTGATTGATCGATTTGGGCGTTCTAGATTCATAATCGGTGCCCTAATCTCCTCGACTGCCATACCTTTATTCCTTTTGGCTGGAACATTCACGCAGGTCTTAGCAATTCGTTGTCTGGTGGGACTTACCTCAGCTTTTTTTAGTCCCTCGACTTCCGCTTTGCTGGCGGATCTTGTTCCTAGTGAGATCCGAGGGAGAACTATGGCGGCAATTGGGCGTGGTTCGGTGATGATCGGGGCAGCCTCCGGTGGAACCGGTGGACCGGGCACGGGTTTTCTCATTGCAGTTCCTCTGATGCTCGCATCTTGGGCGGGTGGTCGACTTTATAGCTGGAATCCAGTTTCGACCTGGCTGTTGGTTTTAGCTTTGATGGTGGCCGCATTGGCGGTGGCCATCCTTTTCGTCAGGGATCCAAAGAGTGCAGAAGAATAGTCTTTCGTAGAAATGCTGCTAATACTACGATCTGAAGATTGTGATTTCTGTGATCAGAATCAGCTTTTTTGACTTAATCTTTGTGCTTAGGAGAGGCACCGAGATATTTCCTATTAAGAGCCTTAAATAATTCAGCTCTGGCACCCCAAGATCTAATTTATTTGCGAGTTACCAAGTTCGTCCGATTGACTTTTGAGCAACACCTTCAAAGAGGATTGCTATACGAGGATGCAATCCAGACTCTTTACTTCGAAGCTTACGAATTACACCAAGCAAGTTTCATAATTCAGTCACAGATCACTGGACGGAGAGGATTGATTCTAGCTGCTTTAGCTTTTTCCAAATTGGGAATCTGAATGGGATGCGTAATTGTTCCAGGCACACCTGATTTCCAAACGGCGTGTGCTACAAGGCGTTTTCGAATGCTTCGCGTTTGACCGTGACAATCTTCCAGATCCATGGTGGCTTTTTCGAGAGCAAGGATGGCAATATCGGCCTCTTGTCCAACGCCGAGAGTTCCAATGCGATCTTCCCACCCAATTGCTTTTGCTGGAGTGAAGGTGGAGGCTTCTATGACCGCTTCTAAGGGCATACCGATATGGAGCAGCTTGGACATGACAGTGGGCATGTCATATGCGGGCCCTTCATGCGTGAAACAGTGAATATCGGTACTGATGACATCGGGCCAAAATGATTCTGAAGCACAGATCTCACCCACTGTCCAGTTAAACGCTCCCATCCCATGACCTATGTCGAAAAACACGCCTCTCTCCCGGGCAGCGAGTACGGCAGGATGAATTTTTCTACTGTTCGGATCAATTATGGAGCTACGATGTCCGTGAAAAGCGTGCGTGTAGATATCATTCTTCGCCATAGCACCGGGACAGTCATCGAGGGGCACGACGGATAGACTATGGTGTACCATTAGCGGGAGTCGGGTTTTGGCTGCGGTAGCTAAGGCTCGACGATAGGCTTCATTTTCATTTTTCCCTTTATCCGCCAAAGTATCGCTTAAACGGACTTTTACCCCGACGAGCAAATCTCGGTTTGCCTCGATGCAATTGACGCAGTCTTCTTCATTAACAAGCTTCAGGGATTCAAGCTCCCCAAGATCAACCCCTCCTGCCAGGCTGCAAAAGGAGAGGCCAGCTCTCGAAATGTGGAGAAAAGCAAGAAGGCGTGTCCTGGACTGCTTCACGGAAAAAGCGCGGAATCCTGGAAATGTGTCACATCCGGCACTCCCGGCATCAACTGCAGTAGTGACACCCCGGCCAAGGCAGTAGTGATCGGCGTCCACGCTTAAAGGAGTGGCGTGGTTGTAAACATGAGTGTGAATATCGATCAGGCCTGGTGCAACCAGTTTTCCCGTGGCATCATAGGTATCTTCGGCCAACGCGACATCCAGGTTTTCTGCTACCACTTCGATATGACCTGAGTTAATTCCAATGTCAAAAATTCCGTCAACATCATTGGCTGGGTCGATAACCCGTCCCCCATGGAGAATCCAATCATATTTTTTCATTTATTCCCTTTTTTCGGTTTCCGCCTTTGCCCTGCATCAGTTGCTACTACTCATTAGAATTCCGATTGTAAGAAAGTTAGCCCTTTCTGTCGAATTGACATTATACTCATGCTTCAGCTTGTTTTCTGAAGAAGGCACCGTCGAGTCTCGATTCATGAAAAAAGAACAGTTATCAAATCTAATGCAAAGGTTTCCCTCTATCAGTGACTTGAGACAAAGAACTCGGAGGAGGATCCCTCATGTTGCCTGGGAATATCTCGATTGTGGAACCGGCGAAGATCGAGCGGTTAGTCGCAATGTCGAACGTATGGCTAATGTTACTTTAATCCCCCAGTTTATGAAAGGCGTTCTGACCCCTAAGATTTCAACGCGCTTATTCGGTCGCAATTACCGGGCGCCGATGGGAATTGCCCCCGTGGGCTTGGGAGGCCTGATGTGGCCCCATATGGAACGTACTTTAGCAAGAACCGCTTCCCGATATTCGATTCCTTATTGTGTGAGTACGGTAGCTGCAGAATCACTCGAGACTTTGGGTCCGATAATCGGTGATATGGGATGGTTTCAACTTTACCCTCCGCGTGACTTGAAGGT
>CEVA01001597.1_pt1 | contig 31997 bp, 22 predicted proteins | sample 361521 | NCBI WGS metagenome assembly CEVA01 (sample SAMEA2622823, study PRJEB7988) | marine metagenome | isolation source: saline water (ENVO:00002010), including | reverse complement strand
TTCAATTCCCGCCGCCTCCACCATTTTCTTTTTCCGTTGCCAATACTCAGGGTGGGCGTAGCGTGGGTTCGCCATGAGAGTAAAGTTGTTTCCACCGTGTGTGTTCGTCCTTGGGCTTTTTTTCTTTTCAGTTCTTGAAGTCTTAGGGCGTTGGGCGATTGCGCCGAAGAATGTTCCGATTGCCAGGTTGGCGGAGAATGTTGGGCGTCATCTCAAGGCGAATCCGAAGGATGCGCACGGACATTATGTGCTGGGGCGTCTGCATAGTATGGCGTTTGCCTTGCGGAGTCATGTGGTGGAAGTGGTGGATCCCTTCCGGAGGCCGGAAAGGGGCAAGGGGCTGCCGGCGTTTGCGCCGTGGAGGTCCATTTTGATTCGTACCCCGGAGAAGCCGAAGCGGACTTTGACGGTGGCTCACCTGCTGAATCTGGACGCCTCCCTTCGTCACTATGGGATGGCGGCCAAGTTGAACCCGAAAGACGCCAAGACTCGTCTCGGGTTGGCTTGGATGTATGAAAGTGGATTCAAGGTTGCAGTTGCGGTGAAAAGTGCTCCAGCCCAAGCTGGGAAGCTGCCGGAGGAACAGCGGAAACATTTGGCGGACATGGCTGCTGAAGTAGGGGAATGGGAAGAGCGAGCGTTGGCACTTTATTCCGAGGTGATCAAGTTAAGTGGCGAGACTGACATCAAGAAGGGTTTTCTGGGGCCGGCTGCCGATTCGTTGTTGAGCAGTGATGCGGCGCAGGCGATTCAACGAATTCTTAGCAAAAAAGGCCGGGAAAATTCACCGGTACAGCAGAAACTTCTCGCAGCCGCGGCAGCACACCAAAAAAGGCTGGGTGTGAAGGGCCGTGTAGTGACGCCGATCATCTTTCCCTTGGACAAGCCCAGACCTTTGAAGAATCTGCTGTTGACTGGGAAGACTATCACGTTTGATCTCGATGGGGATGGTGTGAAATCAAGATGGCCGTGGGTGAAGCCGGATACGGGCCTTTTGGTTTGGGATCCGAAGCGGACTGGGCGCATCCTTGATGGGCGGCAGTTGTTCGGCAGCGTGACGTGGTGGATTTTCTGGGCTCATGGCTATGAGCCCATGGGTATGCTGGATGACAATCAGGATGGCTGGCTGGAGCAGCGCGAGTTGAAGGGGCTGTCGGTTTGGCGGGATTTGAATGGCAATGGGGTTTCTGATGGCGGGGAGGTGAAACCGGTTGCTGCAATGGGTATCAAGCGGCTTTCCTGCAAGGCGCATGAAAGCGCTTCTGGATGGAGCAGCCCAGTCGGGCTGGAAATGAGCGATGGCCGAAAGTTGCCAACTTATGACTGGACCCCGCGTTCCATTCCGGCGCGTGATTGATCGAGCTAATCAAAAAAGCCCAGTGCTTCCAGCTCCCGCCGCAAATTGTCCAAGGCGGTCTTACTCACTTGGGGCAGAGGAGAGCGTGCTGGGCCGCAGCCCGCGTGCCCAGCAGCGCCATCACCGCCTTTGCGAGATGGACGTGGCCGTGCGCCTTGGGCGCGTCAATCAACGCCACTGAACGCTGCTGCCAAAACTGTGCGGTTTTCTAATTGCCGCAGTTTCCCCTTGTGGGGGCCGCGCAGTTGCTGGATTTGTCTTCATAGAAAACATGTTCCGGTGGCAAGTCGTTAATCGAGTTCTGTTTTTTTGAGTAAGCTGTCACGCTCAAACATCAATCGTCGGCTCATTCGGCCTCTGCGCGGGTTTGCCAAGTGAGGCCTTCCAGTTCGCCGGTGTCGCGTGGCATCAGGATGCTCAGTAGCCAGCCGATCACAAAGCAACTGCCGGTGCCAACCGCCCCGTAAAGTAGCCCATTAAGGTCTGTGAAGTTCTTCACATACCAAAGGGCTGCTACACACGCGGCCAGTCCGGCCCATGCGTGAATCGCCGCCACGCGGCGGGCAAAAATTCCCAGTGCAAACAGTCCGCCCAAGGCCCCCAACAACAGGCCGATGATTCCCATCAGGTGGTCCCAAAGATGTTTTACATCCTGCGTGGCGATGATGAGCGCGGATACGGTGCCGAGCACGCCCAAGGCCAGCGTGAGCTTGCGGGCGGTGGCCAGAGGGTTGGCAGGTTCGCCACGTAATCGTGTGACAAAATCGGTGGAGAGAGCCGTGGCAATGGAGTGCATGCTGGAATCGAGGCTGCTCATCGCCGCGGCAAAGACGCCTGCGACCACCAAGCCAGCCAAGCCTGCGGGAAGTTCATTGACTATGAAAACAGGCAATATCTGATCGCTCTTGGTCAGTGGGCCAAGGTCGTTGGGATTCTGTTGGTAGAAGACAAACAAGGCCGTGCCGAGCCCAAAGAAGATGATGGATCCTGGGATGGCTAGTATTCCGTTGGTGTAGATGGCACGGGAGGCTTGTTTTTCATCGGGCGTGGTGAGGTAGCGTTGCACGACTGCCTGGTCGGAGGTGTACGGTAACAGGTTGGTGAAGAAAGCACCGATAATCACGACCAGCAGCGCGTCTGAAGTCCAACTCCATTCCCAGTTCACCCACTGGAGTTTGCCTTGTTCAGCGGCCACATGCATCAACTGCCCGGCACCACCTTCCACTTGTCCGGTGATTACCACGATGGCTGCCACTGCACCGAGGAGCAGCACGATCGTTTGCAACACATCCGTCCAGATAACGGCCTCGATGCCACCGAGCACCGTGTATGCCGTGCTAAGAACACCCATCAGTATGATGCACGCCACCAAGCCAACGCCGGTGACAGCCGAAAGCGCGAGTGCGGGCAGCAAAATCACGATGCCCATGCGGGCAAGCTGGAAGAGCACGAACGATGCACTGCCTACAAGCCGCAGTCCCAGACTGAAACGCTGTTCCAGATAGCCGTATGCGCTGGTGAGATTCAGGCGCCTGTAGAAGGGAAGGAAAAAGCAAATTACAATGGGGGCGATCGCGAGGATGCCGCACTGGAGAATGAAGCGTGTCCAGTCGGTTGCGTAGGTCTTGGCCGGGATGGCAAGGTATGTGATGGCACTGAGTTGTGTGGAGTAAATGCTCAAGCCCGCGGCCCACCACGGGATGCGGCGGCCGGCCAGGAAGAAGTCGTCAGTCGTCTTGCCGCGCTTGGACATGACAAAGCCAATGCCCACCAGCACAGCAAGGTACGTCGCCAGTACCGCCCAATTTAGTGTGCCAAAGCTGCGGTTCGTTTTTATCGGCGTCACCAGCCACGTTCGAGAGGTGCGCACGCCGGGATTGGATTCGCCGCTGGGAATCACGATGCTTTCACCCCAGCGCACGGCTGAGGTGGTTACGTGGCCGCCAGTGGCGCCTCTGCCGTTGGGGCGGCTCCCCTCGGGAAACTGATCGTAGACACTCCAGCGATCTGTCACGCAATTGTACATCAATACATCACGATTGAAGCCGGCATGTTCCTCGAGCATTCGGGTTTTTTCCGGCCCGCTGGGCATCGCTTCCAGTTTTAGGAAGCGTTCGCCATCCGCGCCGCCGAACAGGAACAAGTGGTTTGCTCCCCAGCCGGTCCCCATGCCGGCCATCACGCAGCGCGCCTGCTTGTCTCCCTTCACTTGGATGTCGCGAAGTTTGGTCCATTTGTTTTGCGATGGACTGTACTTGTGTGCGTCGCGAAGCAGTTTCCATTGACCGTCCTCCTTAGTGCGGCCGCTGAAGATAAACAGGCAAATCTCACGTCCATCATGTTGTGCTGCGGCGATATGGTGAGAGCGCGCAGAACCTTCCCATGGGGTCAAGGACTTCCATTCGGGATCTTTGGATTTAAGGTCCAACGCCCAAAAATTTTTTGTGGCACCTGTTCCACTGTCGCCGCCGGTGACATAAACGATGTCGCCAATCAATGCCCCGGCTGCCGTCGTGGTGGCTTTGGGCAAGGGGGGCAGCCCCTCTTGTTCCACAACGGTACCGTTCTCTGCCTTCAGCTTGAAAACCCGGCTCGTTACCTGGCTTTCCGAAATGTAATGCGTGGCGTTCTTGTCATGAGTTTTGTATTCGCCGCCGATGCAGATCACGCCGCTGGAATGGGAGACGGCGATTCCGTAGCCGATGATATGTTTCAGGCGATTGTCGACTTTTAGGTTTTCGGAGGACTGATTGCCGTTTCGACGCAGGGCGTAAATGGTGTCGTGATAAATCTTGGGTGGATTAGCCCGGCCGTCTCTATCCGTGTTCCACGGCATGCCTTCTGGGAAATTCGCGCCTCCCGCGACGATGAGCACATCGTTGTGAACGCCCACGAATGGCCCTGCCACGCCGATATGGTCCTTGGGGAATAGTGGGAGTTGTTCCCACTTAAGAGGGGGTTTGGCGGCGGCCAATGCGCAGGTGGCAATCAGGCAGAATGTGATCAGATAGTTGCGCATATTGGGGCGGGGCTGCGTGGGTGAAGGTTTGTCCCTGAAGATTGGGGTGTCGAGGGAAAATTGGGGATTTCTGTTGCGGTTTAATTGTTTGTACGTAATTTGGTTTCCATGACGGGTGTGAATGAACTTGCTCCGCTTGAATCGATGGGGGCTGTTTTGGCGGTGTGGGCACCGGGCAGGCAATTGCCACCAAGCTTGCGGCTGGCGAAGGGACAGGATGTTTTGTCTGCGGCGTTGGCGGCTGGAGAGACTTGGGTGGAGGCCAATGGGCGGGATGGTCTGGTTGATGTCCTGCCAAGCCTGCTGGATGAAGGCCAGTCGGCCTGTGTGTTTGCGAATTTGGCAGGGGCACTCGCTGCCGAGGATTCAAGGGAAGGGCGTGTAGCTTTGAGGGAGCTGGGAGAGTTGCTAAAGATCAATGATCGTGATGGGCGCGACTTGGTGCGATCGCTGGAATGTCTGGCTTCCCGGGATTTGTTGCGAGAGCGTGAGGAATGGGTGGGTTGCACAGCGGTCATGATTGGATTGTCGGCGGCGGATGGAGAGGAGGTTGGTGAAGAATCAAAATGGCTGGAGGAATTTGCCGGGGAGGCTGGAGTGTTGACTGAGGCAAGGGCACTGCTGGATGAGAGGGGCAAGGATGATTTGATTGAGAAAGTGGAAGGGCTTGGGAGTCGGCAAAGAAATTTTCTTATGGCGAACCTGATGGTTTTGATGTTTGTGGATGGGAAATGGAGTGGCGAGGAACAGGCGATGCTGGATGAATGCTGCGAAAAGCTGCGGGTGATGACTTGGGAAGCTGAGGGGCAGCTGAAGGCCATCCACACCATGTTTAACCTATCGGTGTTTGGGTGATCAGCCAAAGAGCTGATGGAGATGTTTGGCGGGGAAGTTGCGGCCAGGGCAGAGGGTTTGTTCCAGCTCGCGATGGAGCATGAACTTGGGGCGTTCGTGCAGCATTCGATTCTTCAGATAATCAGCCAGTTCGACGAGCGAAGCCACTTGGCGGCGGGTGGGGTTTTGCCGCTCGAAATTGCCAACTAGGCAGATGCCGATGGAATTGGCATTAAAGGTCTCGCTGCTGACGTGTCCGCCGTTGAGCTGGGAAGTCCATCGGTTGCCAACTTCCACGGCACCGTCCGGGGAGTTGGTGCCGTTGCCGATGACGAAATGATAGGCCAGCCCGTTTTCCATTCCTTTTTGCCGATGGAACCCGTCAAAGATGCGGGCGCTGCCGTTGGGCGTGGCACTGTGGTGAATGATGAGGTGTCGCCACTTGCGAATATCGACCTTGGGCCGGGTGATGGTAGCCAGTGGGAGATTCTTGTAGGTGGGCTTAAGAAGAAGTTTTTGGCCGATGAGAATCAGGTCGCTGGAAAGGCCGTTCCATAGCTTGAGTTGGCGAACGCTTAGGCCATGGCGGCGCCCGATGGCGGTTAGGGTGTCGCCGCGCTGGACGGTGTGGATGGGAGCTTCGGGTGCCAAGCTGCCCGCGCAGACAAAGGGAGCACTGCCGCATACAGCTGCGGCACGCAAAAATTTCCGCCTGTCAACACCATTGGACATCACGGCGATTGTGTAACAAATCCACATGTAAGGGTCGAGTTTTTGCGCGGAAAGATATCCCCACGCATTCGCGCCTTACTCACATGCGGCATCAAGAATGGCGGTTACCAGAGCGGTGATAGCGGGTTCGCCGGAGGCACGGGGGCCGGCGATGTTCAGGGTGGTGCTTTGGGTTTTCTCAATAAATTCGCGCAGGGCATGGGCGTTTTTTGCAATGGACTGGTTTCCGTGTAAATGGAGGCATGGCTTTCGCAGGGTGTTTGCCAGTTCGAGCGTGGCGAGTGAGCCCCCAGTCAAGGTCGGGGATTGGCTGATGATCACGGTGGCGTCGGAATCGCGAATGTTCCATTCTGTACGTTGAATGTATGTGGTGTTCGGTGTTTCCTTGAGGTGATATCGGGCAGCGATGGGGCCATCCTCGGCGAGGCGTCCGGAGGGGCACCAGCCGTCATGCTGGATACCGTTGGCCAGCGCCCAGTCCAAGGCAGCGCGGTCCGCGCCTGTTTGGCCGCCTGAAACGATTTTTGGAAACGGCATCGGCCGATCATGCTAGGCTGGCCAAATAGGGCGAGGCCAATGTATCAACGCGCGTGCCCGGTAAACCGAACATACTCTGGATTTGCACCGACCAGCAGCGGGCGGACACAATTTCAGCGCTGGGGAATCCTTATATTCGGACACCTCATATTGATGCGTTGGCCGCCAACGGGACGGCGTTCACCAAGGCCTATTGCCAGAGTCCTGTTTGCACACCCAGTCGGGCATCGTTCATGACGGGCCGTTATCCGCGGACCACTCGTTGCCGCCAGAATGGCCAGGCCATGCCACCGTCCGAGCGGTTGATCAGTCGGTTGTTTGCGGATGCCGGTTATACCTGCGGCCTTGCCGGCAAGCTGCATCTGGCGACCTGCGCCAATGGCGTGGTGGAAAAGAGGATTGATGATGGTTACAAGGTGTTCCACTGGTCGCATCATCCCCAGCCGGATTGGCCCGAGAACGCCTACACCCAATGGTTAACCTCCCAAGGAACAAGTTGGGAGGAGCTTTATGATGGGCCGGCCACTCCTTACGTGAAGCATGGGATTCCCGCGGAGTTTAACCAAACGACTTGGTGCGCAAAAATGGCAACCGACTTTATTCGCGAGCAGCAGGGTGGGCCGTGGTTTTTCAGTTACAACTGCTTTGCGCCGCATCATCCATTTGATCCACCCGTGGATTATTTGGGCCGATACAATCCTGATGAACTCCCGCTGCCCAAGGTTCATTCCTCCGAACCCAAAAGCAAAACCACCTATCAAGAGCTCGACAGTATTTACGCCCATGATGACCCCGCTGGCTATCACGTGGCGGCCATGAGTGACCGCGACAAACGTGAGGTGACGGCCGCGTATTATGCGATGATCGAGCTAATTGATGAGAATGTCGGGCGGATGGTTGCTGCGCTTGAGGAGACTGGACAGCTTGAGAATACGATAGTCATTTTCATGAGCGACCATGGGGAGATGCTGGGGGATCATGGCATTTATCTAAAGGGGCCACATTTTTATGAGGAGGCAGTGAGGGTTCCCTTGGTGATCAGTTGGCCGGGGCAATTTGCCGGTGGGAAACGGGCGGATGGGCTCGTCGAGTTGCTCGACATCGCTCCCACGCTCCTTAATGCCGCCGAGTTGCAGATTCCCCAGTCGATTCAGGGTAGAACGCTTCTTCCAATCCTGACGGGGGCGGCTGATCCGGATACCCATCGGGAACATGTATTCAGCGAGTATTACAATGCCTGGAGTCATCGGCACAGTTACGGAACGATGTATCGCACTGAGGCCCATAAAATGATCGTCTATCATGGCACGGACCAAGGCGAGTTGTATGACTTGGAATCCGATCCTGACGAATTTGAAAACCTTTGGCACGACAACAGCACCACTTCGCTAAAGGCGGACCTCCTCAAGGCCACCTTTGATGCCAGCGTCTTTACGATGGATCCGTTGCCGCCCCGCGAGGGGCCGTTTTAGCCGTTCATTAAAGGCCCACGCAGACGGCCTTTGTCTCAGTGTAAAGGTCGAGCACCTCGTGGCCCATTTCGCGGCCCCATCCAGATTGTTTGTAGCCGCCGAAGGGCAGTGCGCTGTCGAATATGTTGTAGCAGTTGACCCAAACCGTGCCGGCTCGAAGCCGGGCGGCGGTGCGGTGGGCCTTGCTGATATCCTTGGTCCAGATACCGGCCGCCAAGCCATAGGTGCTGTCGTTGCTGCGGTTGATGATTTCCTCTATGTCCTCGAATGGATCGGCGACCACCACGGGGCCGAAGATTTCCTCGCGGACGATGCTCATGTCCGGAGTGGCATCCTTGAGGACGGTGGGGGAAACGAAGTATCCCTTGTCCCCCAGGCGGTTGCCGCCCGTGATGCATGTGGCACCGGCTTCCTGGCCGGCGTTCATATAGCCGGTGACACGGTTGAGTTGTTCGTCGGAAACGAGCGGCCCCATGTCGGTATCCGCGGCTAGACCGGGCCCCAGCTTGATCTGCTTGGCGGCGTCAGCTATGCCGTCAACGACTTCGCTGAAGACGTCCTTTTCCACATAAAGGCGGGATCCAGCGCAGCAACATTGGCCGTGGTTGAAGAAGATTGCGGAGGCGGCGCCGGCGATGGTTTGTTCTAGGTTGGCGGTGTCCTTGAAAATGATATTGGGGGATTTCCCGCCTAGTTCCAAGGTGACCTTTTTCAGGTTGCCGGCGGCGGCTTGGACGATGAGTTTGCCAACTTCGGTCGAGCCAGTGAAGGCAACCTTGTCCACACCATCGTGGGCAGCAAGGGCAGCGCCGGCCGTCTCGCCATGGCCGGTGACGATGTTGACAACGCCATCGGGGATGCCTGCTTCCTGAATGAGTTCGCCCAAGCGAAGTGCGGTGAGTGGGGTTTGTTCGGCGGGCTTCAATACAACACAGTTGCCGGTGGCGAGAACAGGGCCGAGTTTCCACGCCGCCATGAGCAGGGGGAAATTCCAGGGAATGATCTGGCCGACCACCCCGACGGGTTCACGAATGGTGAAGGCATGGAAGCGTGCGCCGGGAGCGTACGGAACGGAGATAGGGATGGTGTTGCCCTCGATCTTGGTGGCCCAGCCGGCCATATAGTGGAAGAGGTCGGCGGCCAGTGGGACATCGGCAACCTTGGCCACGGCGGCGGGTTTTCCGTTGTCGAGGCTTTCCAGTTCGGCAAGTTCATCGAGGTTTTCAAGGATTAGATCGCCAATTTTCCAGATGATCTTACCCCGATCACTTGGGGTCATGGTGTTCCATGTGTGTGTTGGATCATCGAACACTTTACGGGCGGCCTGAACGGCGGTATCGATATCATCGCGGTCACCTTCGGGCGCCATGTCAATGACGCTACCAGTGGCGGGATTAAACACTGAAAACGCCTTTCCTGAGAGGGCGTTGACCCATTTGCCGTTGATGAGGCATTGCTTGGGTTTGTCGAGAAAGGCTTGAACCTTGGGGCTGATCTGGATTTCAGGGCAGTCGAATGTGCTTTCGGTGGTCATGGTGGTTGGGGATAAGTGGTTCCTGAGGCAGAATGTAACGCGGCGGAGAGGAAAGGCAATCCCCTGTTTGGGCGTGGTTTGTTGATAAGAGCCGCTTGAGGGTGTTGGCAGGAGGGCCTTAACTGAAGGTCGGGAGGGCGGCCGAAGCTTCGGCTGTAGATTTAAACCCCACGGGCTTATGGCGGATATTCGGAATTGGACACGGCGCTGGAGCGCGGAAATCTTCGTGGTAGCGTACATCTTGATGATTGGGGGGTTGATGATGGCGGGTGGCAGTGGAGGTCGCTTGTCGTTGCCGCTGGAAATCACCGAGGCTGAAAGCAGGGGGGGCATGTTGCTGATTCGGGAAGGGGGGCGAACGCGAGGTAAACTGGGGCCGGCCACTGGGATTGAAGTGCGTTTTGAGGATGAGCAGGTGGGGAAAGAGGCCGTTGGCCGTGAATCGATAAAGCTGCCGTTCGTTTTTGATCCACCAGTTAAGGGAAGTTTCACATGGTTAAGCCGGCGCAGTGGGATGTTTCAGCCGGATGAGCCGTATCGGTTGAACACTAGATATGCCGTGCGTATCGCGGGGGAGTTGGCGGCAGAGTTCAAAACACCGCCAATGCATGTGGAGAACGATTATTGGCAAAGTTGGCATCTGGATAGTGCTGATAGGCTGAGTATTAATTTGAGGCTGAATATGGAGGTCGATCCCAAGCGCGCCGATGAGCATTTCGTTTTTCAAGATAAGAACGGGCGTGAGATTGAGGCGGAGGTGAAGCTTGCGCGCAAGGGAGCCTACGAGGAGTTGGCCCGTGAAGACTTGGAGTGGGCAGATCGGTTTACATGGGATCGTTATCCGGAACGGCGCGACCAGTTGTCACGTAAAGGGATTGGGCGGGAGCGAGATGTGCCGGTGTCGCTTCAGGTTAAACCGGTGCGGCCATTGCCAGCCGGTAATGGATGGACATTGTTGGCTCGCAAGGGACTGCCTTCTGCGGATGGGTCTGTTCGGATGCCGTCCGAATATCGGGTGAAATTGGGAAACATTCGCCCGAACCGGGTGGAGGGAGTGTTTCCCCGCAACGTGGTCAATGAAGGGCGTTCGATTCATATTCGCCTTGCCCGACCGGTTTCGGAAGAAGTTGTGCGACATCCCAAGCGCTGGCTTCACCTAAACCCGCCGGCGGGCAATTTGAAGGTGGAACGGCGTAATCGATGGATGGCACTGCGCGGGGATTTTGAGCTTGGTGTGAAATATAATCTGCGCGTTGCTCCGGGATTGCCGGATGAAGGTGGGCGAAAGCTCGATAAGGTGTATGACCATCAGGTTCGGTTTCATCCGTTGTCGTCGCGGATTTATTTTTCGGCACGTTCAAACGCGCAGTACTCGGGAGGGCATCGGCGTCTTCGGTTTGTGTCCGTCAACAATCCGCGTTCGCGTGTTCGTGTGAAGTTGATTGATGAAAAATATTTGACGGGGACATTAGCTGGATACCAACGCGTCTACCCGGAGCGCGCGGGTTACTTTCACGGAAAATGGCAGCGAGGGAATGGTAATCCCTTGAGCTTTGAGGTGGTTCCGGGGGAGGTGGTTTTTGACGAGGATTTCAACACTGGAGACCGGGTTGATCATGCGCGAAAGGTGGATTTGTCATGGAATGATCTTTTAAAGGGGCGCAAGGCCGGGGTGGCCTTTGTGCAAGTGGAGGGGTTGGGTGATCGGGGAGCAGTGTGTGTGTCTCAGGCGGTTGTGCAGTTGACGGATTTAGGGGTGGCTTGGAAGTCGTCGGGTGAACAGTTGTTGGCATGGGTGTTTTCACAAAAAACAGGGCAACCGGTTCCCGGAGCCAAGGTGAGTGTGCTGCGTAATAAGAAGGGGGAAAAGATTGAAGCGGATTCGGATGAGGATGGATTAGCTTGGCTACCCGGACCAGTAAAGGGGGGCTGGCTGAGGGTGGATCATGGTGGGGATATTCTTGTCCAGCAGGTGGATGGCTCGGATCACAGGGCGAGTGTCTGGAATTTCGGACTCTTTCGGCCTTGGGATCGCAATGATCCACCCAAGGCGTATTTGGAAATGTTCAGTGACCGGGGGGTGTATCGGCCGGGTGAAGTTGTGCATCTCAAGGGGGTGGCAAGACACCCTTCCGGCAGAAACATGGGAGGTGCGAACGGTACTGTGATCTGTACGGATTCTAGGGATGAAACGCTGTTGCGGCGCGAAATTAATTTGTCTTCAAACGGATCATTTAATTTGGATATCAATCTACCGGATGGTGGTGCGTTGGGACGGCATTATGTAACCGTGGAATTCGAGGGGGGCGGGGAGGCTTACCATTCATTTCAAGTTCAGGAATTTCGGCCGGATACTTTCAAGATAAAGATCGGCAAGCCGGGTGACTTGCCTCCGGGCAGCACACTGGATTTCCCTTTGTCCGCAAAATATTACTTCGGAGCGCCTCTGGCCAAAGCTAAGGCCAAGTGGGTTATGCGCGCCTCGCGCGCCTATCTCATTTGGTTCGAAGATTTGGAGGGTTATGAATTCAACAACAGCGAAATTTTGGGTGATGACATTGCTGGGGCCGAATTTGTTCTCAGAGGTGAAACAGACTTGGATCCCAACGGGGAAGCTCAGATTAAGTCGGATTTGCAACCTGACATCACCTTGCCAGTGCCGATGTTGATTGAGACATCAGTGACACTTACGGACCTGAACCAGCAGACATTATCAGTGAGCCAAGAAACAGTTTGGCATAGCTCCAGTTTCTATCTGGGTATTCGCGAGATGCCTGACGTGGTTTATGCGGGGCGTCCCTTGCCTTTGTCCGTGATTGCGGTCACGTCGGATGGCGTGGTCAAGGAAGAGCCTGTCAAGGCCAAGATCTTGTTGAAACGTATCGAGTGGCGAAGTGTGCCGATAAGGGGCGCGGGCGGAGTGATGCGGTTCCAGAATGAGAAGCAAATTATTCAAGTGGCCGAGAAGGAAATTCTAACCGAACAAAAGGGAATGGATGTGGAATTGAAACTGGCACCATCGCGAGCGGGTGAATATCTACTGGAGGTTCATGCTGAAGATGATGCCGGAAGACAGGTGTTGGCGGCGCAGAGATTTCATGTATCCGGCCCGGAGCCGTTGGCATGGGATTACCGGAACGAATTCCAAGTGAGCTTGGTGCCGGACAAGAAAGTCTATCAGCCGGGGGAAACCGCCCGATTGTTGGTCAAAACGCCAATTTCCGGGCGTGCCTTGATTACGCTGGAGCGCGGAGGAATCCGTCGCGCGCGAGTGGTTAACTTGGAAGGGAACGCGCCAGTGGTGGAGGTGAGGGTTGGGGAAAGTGACGCCCCAAACATGTATGTTTCCGTACTTATTTTGAGGGGGGCTGAGGGCAGTCGACGTAAAGTGAAGGCGGCGGAGTGTCGCTTGGGCTATGCTGCATTAAAGGTGGCGAATCCGGGCGGGCGTCTTGAGGTTGAGCTTGATGATGCAGAAGGGGAGTACCGGCCGGGGCAGGAAGTCGTGGTTCGAGGAGTCGTGCGGGATTCAATGGGCGTTCCTGTCTCCAAAGCGGAGGTGACCCTTTACGCGGTTGACGAGGGGATTTTGTCACTGACTTCCTCGGGTGTGCCTGACTTGCACAAGTCATTCAGCCGCAAGCGGCCGCATAATGTGGACACATTCACTCTGTTTCCGTTGTTGCTCAGTGAAGATTTGTCACGAGGTGGCTTTGGCAACAAGGGACACTTGATTGGCGGCGGCGCTTCCTCGGTGGTAAAGGCTGGGTTGAGGAAGGATTTCTTGCCCTGCGCCTACTGGAATGCGGCTTTGTTCACGGATGCCAACGGCAGGGTGGAGGCCAAATTCAAGGCGCCCGACAGCTTAACAAAATATCGTGTGATGGCGGTGGTTCATGCCGGGGATCGCTACGGTTCGGCTTACTCGTCATTCGAGGTAAACAAGCCGCTGATGGTCGAGACTGCCTTGCCAACTGTGGGGCGGGTTGGAGATCGGTTGTGGGCACGGGCTGTTGTGCATAATCGAACTGATGCGGATCAGAAAGTGCGGGTGACATTGAAGGCGGACACCTTGATGGTGGTTGACGGTCGTTCGTCTAAGGAGTTGTTTCTGGCGGCGCGCTCATCACAGCCGGTGGAGTTTCCCGTGGAGTTGAGGGCGACTGGTGAACTGCAAGCCGAGTGGACGGCAAAGTCGGTGGACGATGTGGGGCTTGTAGATGGGCTGGTTACCCAGATGAAAATTCACCCTGCCGCGCCCTTGTTGAGGGAAATTCATTTTGCCAGCACGAATGAGGGGGAGATTCGGCCGCTTGAAGATTTCAATCCACAACTGCTTGAAGGCGAGGCGGAATGGACGCTTCGTTTGGGAAACACGCGCTTGCTGCAATTGAATGAAGCAGCGGATTTTCTCCTGCGTTATCCGTATGGGTGCGTAGAGCAAACCAGTTCCAGCCTGCTTCCCTGGCTTTACCTTGAAGATTTGAAGGGTTCCGTGCCTGCCCTTGACCGCCCCCGTGAAGAGGTGCGCCCTGCGATACAGGAGGGTGTGCAGCGGCTTTTGAAGATGCAGACGCACTCGGGAGGCTTGGGGTATTGGCCGGGGGCAAACACGCCGATGTTGTGGGGGACGGCCTATGGTGGGCTGGCATTGGTCATGGCCCGCGAGAGTGGGGCGGTTGTGCCTGTGCGCGCGCTGGATCGAATCGGAATCTACTTGAGCCGTGCATTGCGAAAAACCCGCTCACTGAAAAACCCAAACGATTTGGGCGCGCGTTGTCTCGCGGTGTATGTGCTGGGCCTGATGGGGAAAGCAGAACCAGGCTACCTTGAAGTGCTTTATGAAAAGCGGGCTTCCTTGGAAAGGGAGGCCCGGGCGATGTTGGCGTTGGCAATGGTGCGGGCCAATGGCTCCGATGGGCGGGTGCCGGTTTTGCTGAGACGGCAAAATATGGATGAGGAGGTGAGTCAGGACTCGTTTGGTGGACGGGAAAGAACGGCGGCTATTGAACTGCTTGCGTGGATTCATCATCGGCCAAAGTCGCCAGTGACCGGGAAGCTGGTGGGTGAACTTTTGGATCATAGAGTGAACGGCCACTGGAGGACGACGCAGGGCAATGCCTGGTCCATGATGGCCCTTGCCGAATATGGCCGCTTGGTGGAGGGAGGAATGGCCAACGTGGAGGCATTAGTTACTTGGAAAGGCCGGGAGAAAAAAATTGTGCTAGGCCAGGATCAGCGCTGGGTGGAGATGAGGTTTACTTGGAAGGATGGTGTCATGCCTGAGGATGTTAAAATTCTCTCATCTGGCAAACTTTATGCGCAGTCCCTGCTGGAATCACGACCGCAAGGCGGAGTTGCACCTGCGCAAAATCGTGGATTTGCCCTGCACCGGACTTATGAGCGTGTCGAGGGCAAGAGGGAGTGGCGTGTGGGGGATTTGGTGAAAGTGTCACTTCACTTGGATGTTCCGAAGGATGCGAGCTACGTCGCCATTGATGACCCACTGCCCTCCATCCTGGAAGCGGTGAATCAGGAATTTGTGACCAGAGCCAATCGGGACGAGGTTGTGGGAGAAGGGTTTTGGACGGATCACAGCGAAATTCGTGCGGACCGTGTGCTGTTTTTCAGGGACCGGCTTTCTGCGGGGCGATATCGCCAGACGTATTTGGCACGTGTGCGTGCGGCGGGCGAAGTCATTGCGCCTGCGGCAAAGGTGGAGGAAATGTATCAGCCGTCACGGCAGGGTCTTAGTGCAAGTAAAGTCTTAAGCGCTCAACCACTGGATTGATGTTTGTGCGAGCCCTGAAAATTGTGCGCGAATGGGCGGGGCAGGGCCGATGGCGGCGTGTCATACTGGCAGGCTTGGGGTTGTGGGCGGGTGGGGCGGCATTGCTCTGGGTGGCGGTCGGGCTGACGGCTTTGCCGGGTGGACTTGAACAAGAAACAGAACCGAGTGTTATCTTTCTTGACCGTGGAGGTGTTCCGCTTCGTTTGACCCGCCGAAACGGTGAAAGATTTCATTTGCCGGTTCTACTCAAGGATTGTCCGGGCACGTTCATTCAGGCGACCTTGGCGGCGGAGGACAAGCGTTTCTGGTCACACGGCGGGGTGGATTGGATTGGGGCGGTAAGAGCATTGAAGGATTGGGTTGCGCAGGGCCGCGTCGTTTCTGGGGCATCGACCATCACGCAACAGTTGATCAAGCAGGTGGACCCGCGCCCGCGTACATTGGGGACAAAGGCACTGGAATGTCTCCGGGCAATGAAGTTGGAGCGGACTTGGGGTAAGTCGGAAATTCTGGAACGGTATCTGAATTCGATTGATTATGGGAACCTTTGTCAGGGTGCCGGTGTTGCGGCATGGTTTTATTTTGGGAAACCATTGGCCGACCTGTCGATTGCGGAGGCAGCTTACTTGGCTGGATTGCCAAATGCGCCATCACGGTTGAATCCACGGCGCCATCCCGAAAGGGCGAAGGCAAGGCAGGAATTGATCCTTTGGAGAATGCGACGGGTTGGGTGGCTGGATGATGCGTCGCTGAAGCGGGCGCAGGAGGAGCCGATAATTTTAAGCCGCGAGGAAAGGCCGTTTCTTGCGCCTCACTTCACGGAATTCCTTAATGCTCGTAAAGAGCACGAGGGGATTGTTCGGACGACGCTTGATGTGCGGTTAAATCAAATTGCCGGGCGCGTTCTGGATGAGCGCTTGTGTGGGCTGGAGGGAAAGAATGTAACCCAGGGAGCCGTCGTTGTGATTGAGAACGCGACGGGTGGAGTGTTGGCCATGGTGGGGTCGAGGGATTTTTTCGGGAAACGTGGGGGGCAGGTCAACGGGGCGTGGGCGCCCCGAAGCGCAGGATCAACCTTCAAGCCATTCACATATCTATTGGGCTTGGAGGCGGGATTGTCGTCGGCGACGGTGGTGGCGGATGTTCCGACCCGGTTTACAACGCCAACGGGCGTGTTCGAGCCGCACAACTACAACCGGCGTTATCGTGGTCCGGTACGGCTGCGTGAGGCCTTGGCCAATTCGCTCAATGTGGCGGCAGTAAAAGTTCTGAACAAGGCGGGCGGGGCGGAGGTATTGCATGAGCGACTAAAGACATGCGGGCTGGATACGCTGAAGGAAAAGGCTGGGCATTACGGGTTGGGCCTGACGATTGGAAATGCTGACGCGAGGTTGTTGGAGCTGGCGAACGCGTACGCTTGCCTGGCCCGGCTGGGGATTTGGAAGCCGTACACGCTGGAGCAGGGAATTGCCGTTGAAGGGAAGCGCGTTTTCGGGAGGCGGGAGGCTTGGTTGGTGGCGGATTTCCTAAATGATGATGGGGCGCGTGCCATGGCTTTTGGGGTAGATGGGCCATTGAAGTTTGATTATCCAGTGGCGTGCAAGACGGGAACGAGTTCGGATTTTCGTGACAACTGGGCGTTTGGATACACTCCGGAATTCACGGTGGGTGTCTGGGTGGGAAATTTTGATGGGACGCCAATGGCGGATGTTTCAGGCGTGGAGGGGGCTGCGCCGGTGATGCATGAGGTGATGGACTATTTGCGGGAACATTTCGGTGCCAGTTGGTTTGAGAGGCCGAAAGGGCTGGTTGAGGCGCGGGTTCACCCGTTGACTGGAAAGTTATCTGACTTGGGGGTGAGGGAGTGGTTTTTGGAGGACAACCTTCCAGGTCGATCCGAAGAAATGGATTTTGATGCCGGTGGGCGGGTACGTTTGGGGGCGGAATACGCCGAGTGGATGGACGGACCGGACAATTGGCTGGGGGACGGGATTGTTTTGTCGGACGGAGAGGAGAATATATTTAAGATCATGGTGCCGTTGCCGGGAACAGTATTCTACCTCGATCCGAATTTGCCGGAAAACAGCTCACGTATTCGGTTGCGGGCCAGTTGCTCTGACGCACGGTGGAGTTCGGGCACTCTGGATTGTGTCGAGGCCGCGGACGGAATTTTTGCGAAATTGAAGCCGGGGCGACATTGGTTAAAGGTCGAGGCAGGTGGACGGCATCTGAAGACTTGGATCGAGGTGAAGGCTCTTTAAGGGGGAGGTTTCTGTTGGCGATTTCAATTTTTCGCTTTTAGGGTGAGGCATGCCGGTTGCGGATTTTGATGAGTGCGTGTTGTGCCTTCGTGAGGGTGATGATGTTGGTGTTTTAAAGAAAACATTGAAGAGCGGCACGGAACTGGTCAATGGACGGACGCGTCTGACCTTGGCGGGGACAATACCGGCTGGGCACAAGGTTGCGCTTCGGTCTGTGCCGGACGGGGGGGCGGTTCGCAAATATGGGCAGATCATCGGGTTTGCGGAGGGGGATCTGGAGCCGGGGGAGCATGTCCATTCACAAAACCTTGTGATGAAACCGTACGAGCGTGAGCACGCGTTTTGTTCGGAATATCAGGAGACAGAATTTTATCCGGAACCGGAACGCCGGACATTCAAGGGGTTCGCCCGCCCGGGAGGCCGGGCGGCAACACGGAATTATGTGGCCGTGATTTCCAACGTGAACTGTTCCAATTCTGTTTCACGTTATGTGGTGGAGCGATTTCGTGGAGGGGATTTTCAGAGGGAATTTCCCGGGGTGGATGGTGTGATTGCCTTGAAAACTCAAGGGGGATGCGGGGTGGAACCGGGTGGGCCCATGCAACTTATCAGGAGGACACTGGGGAACATGGCGCGGCACCCAAACATTTCCGGTTATGTGATGATTGGGCTTGGTTGTGAAGATAACCAGATTCAGGGAATACGGGATGATTATGACTTGGACCAGTTGCGCCCCGGGGAAATCCCCCCGGAATTTATGACCATTCAAGGGGCGGGCGGGTCATTAAGGACGATTGAAGCGGCGGTCAAGGCGGTCGAGAGAATCCTGCCAAAGGTTGCGGGCGCGCAAAGGAGTGAACAGCCGTTGTCGAGGTTGTTGCTAGCGGAAAACTGTGGCGGATCGGATGGCAACAGTGGTTGCACGGCAAACCCCGCGCTGGGGATCGCTTCGGATGAATTGGTTCGTCATGGAGGCACCTCGGTGTTGGCGGAGACGACCGAGATTTATGGGGCAGAGCATCTCCTGACAAAACGGGCGGCCTCGCAGGCGGTGGCGGAAAAGTTAATGAGGCAGATTCGCTGGTGGGAGGATTACGCCCGAAGGCATGACAGCACCATCGACAACAATCCCTCGGTGGGCAACAAGGAAGGGGGGTTGACTACTATTTATGAGAAGAGTCTTGGGGCGCTGGCCAAGGGGGGGCAATCGCCGTTGATGGCGGTTTATGATTATGCGGAATTAATCGACACTCAGGGGCTTGGGTTTATGGACACGCCGGGCTATGACCCGGTGAGCATGACGGGGCTGGTGGCGGGGGGCTGCAACATTGGCGTATTCACAACTGGGCGAGGGAGCGTTTATGGCTGCAAGCCCGCACCGTGTATCAAGGTGGCCACCAACACAGCCTTGTTCAACTGGATGGAGGAGGACATGGATTTGAATGCGGGTACCATTATCGATGGTGTCGAGACTGTCCAAGAGGTTGGGGGGCGAATTTTTGAAAAAATTATCGCCGTGGCCAGCGGGGAAAAGACGAAGAGCGAGTTGAATGGGATTGGGGATGAGGAGTTCCAGCCGTGGTTTCCGGGGCCGCAGTATTGAACCCGTCACGGTTTACATCATCTTCTTTTGTGACGGGCAGACGGACAGATTGTAGCGGTTGCTTGACCGGTGGAGGCGGAGGGGAGTTTCGAAGGAGTCGGTGAGAGATCGACTGTTCAGCGTTTCGCCGATTACCCCGCCGGCGCTGACGCGACCTTTCTTTAAAAGCAATGCGTGAGTGAATGCGGGAGTGATTTCCTCCACGTGATGAGTGACGAGGATTAGGGCGGGGGCGGAGCGTTGGTGGCCCAGTCGGTCGAGAAACTGCAGGAAGTGTTCGCGAGCAACGGGATCCAGGCCGGCACAGGGTTCATCGAGAATTAGGAGTTTGGGCCGGGCCATGAGTGCGCGGCCGATGAGGATGCGCTGCCGTTCGCCTTGGGAGAGGAACAGCCATGGCTGGTCCGCGAGGGGCGTGCATTCGATTTTTTTCAGGATGGACCTAGCTTGATGCTTGTCGCTTGCAGTAGGTTTTTGCCAGAGATCAATCATGGCATACTTACCGCTGATGACAGTCTCCAAGGCGGGCTCGTCGTGAGGCATGAGTTTGTTCAGCGTGCTGCTGACGAGGCCGATTTTTTTTCGCAACTCGGGCCAGTGACTTTCGCCGTAGGTTTCGCCCAGCAGTTGGATGTCGCCCGCGGTTGGGGCGGTGTAGCCGGTGAGGGCAGAGAGCAGGGTGGTTTTGCCGGATCCGTTGGGCCCTAGGATAGCCCAGTGTTGGCCTTTTTGAACGCACCAGTCGATGCCATCGAGAATAACAGCGTTCTCGCGTTCCAAACGGAGGTTCCGGATTTGGAGAATGGGTCGGCGCGGCACGAGGGGCTTTTAGCGGGCGAGAGGGATGGGGCCAAGCGAAAGTTTGCTTGCGGGGGCTCAAGGAGGCTTCTAGTCTGCGGCCGAACCACAAGGCTCATGAAAAAAACTATTTTATCTTCCCTCTTTGTTGCGGCCACGATTATTGCCCCGGAAGCGGGCGCTTCGGATAAAAAACTCCCAGGCTACACGGATACACCAATGATTCCCGGCCAGAAATGGCGTGTGCATGATGCGAATCGGCCGAGGCCCGAGGTGGTCAAGGTGGGGCCGTCCAAGACTCTGGGACTGAAGCCCCCCAAGGGAGCCGTCGTATTGTTTAATGGAAAGGATACGAGCCAATGGAATCACAACCGCTGGAAGGTGGAGAACGGATACATGGAGGTGACGCGCGGTGGTGGTCAATTGTCCACGAAGAAGAAGTTTGGCTCCGTGAAGATTCACTTGGAGTTCGCCACCCCGGCCAAGGTGGCGGGCAGCAGCCAGGGGCGTGGCAATAGTGGACTTTTCTTCTGCGGCCAGTACGAGGTTCAGGTGCTTGATTCCTACAACAATATCTCCTACGCGGACGGCCAATGTGCGGCGCTTTACGGCCAGTTTCCGCCGGATCTGAATGCCTGCCGCCCCCCGGGTGAATGGCAGACTTATGACATTGAGTTTCGGATTCCCAAATTTGGGGATGACGGCAAGGTTTTACGGCCGGCAACGGTGACGGTTTTCCATAATGGAGTGAAAGTGCACGACAAGCGGGAAATGATCGGCCCCACGGGGCACAAAAGCGTTAAAAAATACCGGAAACATGGTCCGGGGCCGATTGGCCTTCAGGATCACGGCAACCCTATGCGCTTTCGGAATATTTGGGTTGAGGAGCTGGAAGACTAGTTTTCCGGTCATATTTTCAGGGCGGAGCCGTCTGGCTCCGCCTTTTTCGTGTACGGGTCGATTTGACTTGGGGCGGGGAGCGGATGTAACTTTGGGGACGGACGGGAACGCCCATGCCTGTTAAGGACGATTACCTAGTAGACACGCTATGTGACATGGGGTTGGTTGGAAACGATCAACTCGACCAGGTGCGTGTCTTTGCGGAAAGCGAACAGGCAGGAGTGGTTGATACGCTTCTGGACCAAAAAATCATCAAGCCCTCCGACATCGTTCGCGCACGGGCAATGCAGTTTGGGCTGCAGGTGGTGGACCTCGGGGGAGTCATGCCGAATGATGAGTTAGTCGAGGCTCTTCCGCGTCACATTGCCCGACGATTCCAAGTCGTGCCAGTGGCGGTGGACGAAGGCGTGTTGACGATCGCGCTTTCGGACCCAGGTGACTTGGAAATCATCGATGGCTTGGAGCGGATGCTCGGGGTTTCCTATTTCAACAAGGTGGTGGCTTCCGATGAGGATATCGTCGCTGGCTTGGAACGGTTTTACGGAGGCACGGGCGAGGCGGTGGAGCGGGTTGTCCAGGAACTTTCACAAACCCAGGTCGATATTGAGGAGGCGGAGGCCGAGGAGAAAAGTGAGCAGGAGGCCCAAGCGGAAATTCAGGAGGATGACTCGCCACTGGTCAAATTGGTCGAGAAAATTGTGGATGACGGCTACAACATGGATTGTTCGGATATTCACGTTGAGCCATTTGAAACCAGCTTTCGTATTCGCTACAGGGTAGATGGCGTGAACCGGATTGGGCACGTGCTGCCGCAGCGTCTGCATGGGTCGATCATCAGCCGGTTGAAAATTTTGTCCGACATGGACATTGGCGAAAAACGCGTGCCACAGGACGGCCGCATGCAGCAGGTCATCAACGAGAAGGTCATCGACTTTCGCGTGAACTGTCTCCCCACCGCGTTTGGTGAAAGTATCGTCATGCGTATTCTTGACAAGGGTGGCTTGAATCTGGGCTTGGACCAGTTGGGCTTCATGCGGGAGGATCAGGAAATTTTTGAGCGTTCCGCGCAGATGCCCGATGGCATTCTGCTGGTCACGGGCCCCACCGGTTCCGGAAAGACCACCACGCTTTACTCTTGTTTAAACCTCCTGAATACCCCGCAGAAAAAGATCATCACTGTGGAGGATCCAGTGGAGTATATGCTGAGCGGCATCAATCAGGTTCAGGTCAACAATGCCGCGGGCATGACTTTTTCAGCCGCGTTGCGAGCCATGCTCCGTCAGGCGCCGAACATCATCATGCTTGGGGAGATTCGTGATGCGGAGACCGGCACCATTGCGGTCAATGCCTCACTCACCGGTCACTTTGTATTTTCAACCCTGCATACTAATGATGCGCCCGGCGCGATTACCCGTATGATTGATCTGGGTATCAAGCCCTTTCTCGTGTCGGCCGCGACGCGTTGCGTAATGGCTCAACGCCTGGTTCGTCGGTTTTGCGGCAAGTGCATTGGGCCGCATGAACCTTCACAAGGAGAACTTGAGGCGCTGGAAATTACGTCCGAACAGTGCGAGACGGCTACCTTTATGCAGGGCGCTGGATGCAAAGCCTGTGAGGATTCGGGTTACAAGGGGCGGATGGGAATATTTGAAGTGTACGAGTTGAAAGAAAGCGATCAGCGGATGATTATTGATGGCGCAAGCACCGCCGAGCTTCGTGAGAACGCCGTGAAGCAGGGAATGCATACACTGCGAATGGACGGCGTGCGCAAGGTTTTGAGCGGCATGACCTCTTCCAAGGAAGTCCTGCGCACAACGGCTGCTGACGAAAAACACTAACGGTTTAAAAGGGAAGCGATGCCTAAGAAGGAATCAATTTACACCATGCCGGACTTGTTGAACCTGATGGTTGACACCGGCAGTGCGGATTTGCATGTGCGTGTTGGGATTCCGCCGGCTTATCGCGAAAGCGGCACGCTCAAGCGCGTCTCCGGCCCGCCTTGTGAGCCGGAGGATGTGGAGTTGCTCGTGAAGTCAATCGCCTCCGATGATCATATCCAGCAGCTTCGCACCAAGGGCGGTGCGGACTTCGGCTTTGCGTTTGGTGAAAAAGCCCGTTTTCGCGTCTCAGCTTTCAAGGAGCGCGGTAACATGGCCTTGGTGCTTCGCCAGATTCCCAATGACCTGTTGACGATTGAGCAGATTGGCTTGGATCCCACTTTGGTGGATCGGCTTTTGTCTACTCCGCGCGGTATGATCCTTGTCACAGGTCCGACAGGATCCGGCAAATCCACTACGCTGGCCTCGTTGATTAATATCATTAACGAAACCAACGATGAGGCCCACATCATTACGATTGAGGATCCCATTGAATTTTATCATCCTCACAAGACGGGAATCACTACTCAGCGCGAGGTGCATGTGGATGTCCCCAGTTTTGCGGAGGCGCTCCGGCGCGCACTGCGGCAGGATCCGGAAGTGATCCTAGTGGGTGAGCTCCGTGACTTGGAGACCATCGAAATGGCAGTTAGTGCGGCTGAGACGGGTCACTTGGTTTTTGGCACGCTGCACACCACAGGCGCGGCGAAAACCATCGATCGTATTGTGAACGCCTTCCCCATGCAGCAGCAGGAGACCATTCGCATCCAGCTTTCCACCGTGTTGCAGGCGGTCATTTCCCAGATTTTGTGTAAGCGCCTTCCCAAGGGGCGCGTGGCCATCCATGATATTCTCGTGAACACGCCTTCGATCGGCGCGTTGATTCGTGACAACAAGACGTTCCGCATACCATCCGATCAGCAGACGGGCACAAAGTATGGAATGATCACATTGGATGAGGGGCTGTTTCAGCGTTACACGCAGGGAATTGTCTCGCGCGAGGATTGTGTCGACAAGTCACAGGACTATCAAGGCATGTTGCAACGGTTGAAGGAATATGATGAGCAACAGGCCCTGCTGGCGGAGGAAGAGCAGGAGGCGCAAGGCGCGGCCTAAGGCATGGATACCATCACTCATCCATTGCTGGTTCTGGTTCAGGAACAGGGACTTGCGGATTTTTCAGATCTGGAAAAGGTGCAAGGCGAGCACAATCTGTCCGGGGCACCCGTGCAAAAACTGCTGTCCGACGAGGGTATCTTGGGCACCGCGGAACAGTTGGAGTTGATAGCGGATTTTTTGGGGACGGATGTCATTGACCTCACGGAAATTGATTTTAACGAGGCGCTAATTGGCACCATGCCGGAAAGCTTGGCCAAATTGTACATGTGCCTGCCGGTGGGCGTTGCGGGGGACGTGCTGCATATCGTCCTGACCGACCCACTGAATCCGACGACCATTGACGAGATTTCCTATCAGCTTAACCGGCCCATCCAAATTCGGATTGCGGACCCCAAGCAAATCGAGGGGCTTGTCAGCACGCACTACGATGAGAAATTGTCGGTGGGCGATTTGCTGGATGAGATCGGTGCCGCTCATGAGGCCGCCGAGGAGGGAAAAAAGAAGGCAGCTGGCGATACCGGAGAGGAGGAAGAGGATGATGGCGGAACAAGTTTCATCGAGGAGGTCGGTGATGACACACCCATTGTCCGGTTCGTAAATCTAGTGCTATACCAGGGACTCAAGGAACATGCGGCGGATATCCACTTTGAACCCTTTGAGGATGATTACCAGATCCGGATGAAGGTGGATGGCTCCATGAAAATGCTCACGCCACCCCCCAAGGAACTGGCCCCCGCCGTTGCCTCGCGGATCAAGATCATGGCCAACCTGAACATTGCTGAGCGGCGCGTGCCCCAGGACGGACGTATCTCGACGGTCATCGGTGGCAAGCACATTGATCTTCGTGTCTCCACATTGCCCACGCAGTTTGGGGAATCGGTTGTTCTTCGTATCTTGGATCGTTCCTCGTCCCTGCTGTCGCTTGAAATCCTGAACATCCCCGACAAGGTTCAGAGTTCCCTCATGCACTGTGTCAGCCAGCCCAATGGAGTTTTCCTTGTCACTGGCCCCACCGGCTCGGGCAAGACGACAACGCTTTATGCCTGCCTGCGCATGCTCAACAAGGAAGGTGTCAAGCTGCTGACCGCGGAGGATCCCGTTGAATATCCTGTGGAGGGCATTGTCCAGTGTCAGATCAGCGAGGCCATGGGCATGACGTTCGCCAAGGCACTCAAGGCGTTTCTCCGCCAGGATCCTGACATCATTCTGGTGGGTGAGATGCGTGACTTGGAGACGGCCTCGATTGGCATTGAGGCGGCGTTGACCGGGCACTTGGTGGTGAGCACCCTGCACACCAACAGTGCGCCCGAGGCCATTACCCGGCTGGGTGACATGGGGGTGGAGCCGTTCCTCACGGCATCATCCGTCAATGGAGTCCTGGCCCAGCGGCTGGTCAAAACCATTTGCAAGGATTGCCGGACAGAAATGCCCATGACCCGGGACCAGATTCGCATGCTGGACACTTCTGAAGAGGAGATCAATAACCGGCCCATCTTCTTTGGTACGGGTTGTGAGCGTTGCGATAATGGTGGATACAAGGGGCGCCGTGGTGTTTATGAAATGATGGTCATGAGCGAGGAAATTCGTGAATTGATCAATGACCGCGCCCCGGGCATCGCCCTGCGCGACAAAGGACTGGAAGAGGGAATGCAAACCTTGCGCATGGACGGAATGCGGCTTATGTTCGAGGGTGTTACGACCTTTGAAGAGGTGATGAAATACACGTAATCGGGACTGGAGACACTATGCCGCGATTTGCCTATGTAGCACTCGACAAGGCCGGAAAGGAAAAAACCGGCACGCTAGAGATGGGCAGTCAGAACGAGGCCATTGCCCGCCTCAAAGAGATGGGTCTTTACCCGACGAGTGTCACGGAGGAAAAGGTCGAGACCTCAAAGGACGGAAAGAAGACCGGCGGCAAGAAGAAGAAGGATGCGGGATTTGCGCTGGTCATCCCGTCGGTCAAGACCAACGAACTCTGTACCTTTACTCGCCAGTTGGCAACGTTGGTTGACGCGGGCTTGCCCCTGTTGCGCGGCATGCAGGTGCTTTCCAAGCAGCAGAAGAATCCATATCTCTCCAAGGTGGTGGCGGAAATTTCAGAAACCATTGAGGGAGGGGCGACCTTCTCGGAGGCGCTGGCAAAGTTTCCCAAGGTTTTCGACAAGCTCTTTATCAACATGGTAAAGGCTGGCGAGTTGGGCGGTGTGCTGGAAGTAACCCTCAACCGTCTCTCGGAATTCATGGAAAAAGCCGAGAAGATCAAGGGCAAGGTCAAGTCGGCGCTGTTCTATCCGGTGGCGGTGATGGTGGTGGCCTGCATCATTGTCTGGGTGTTGATGGTTTTTGTTATCCCAAAATTTGAGCAAATCTTTAAGGACATGCTCGGGAAGGATGAAAAGCTGCCGTGGTTCACGGAGAAGGTTTTGGCCATCAGTCACATGCTGCGGGACAACGTGCTCATGGTTATCGGCTGCGGGGTTGCCTTTGTGATTGTCTTTAAACTGGTGACGGGGAAAACCAAATGGGGAAGGTTTGGCTGGGACTGGGTGAAGCTGCACTTGCCGGCGCTTGGTACGGTGATTAGCAAGGTTGCCATTTCTCGTTTTGCACGGACGCTGGGTACGCTGGTATCCTCCGGTGTGCCGATTCTTCAGGCGCTGAGCATCACCAAGGAAACCTGCGGCAACGTCATTATCACCAACGCCATTGACAAGGTGTACGACGCCGTGAAGGAAGGTGAAACGATCACCAAGCCGCTGGAGGAATCGAAGGTCTTTCCGCCCATGGTCATCAGCATGGTGGACGTGGGTGAGCAAACCGGTGCCTTGCCCGAGATGCTCGTGCGTATTGCGGGCACATACGATGAGGAAGTCGACAATGCCGTTTCGGCCCTTACGTCACTTTTGGAGCCGGTCATGATTGTTTTTCTGGCGGTCATTGTCGGCAGCATCGTCATCGCGATGTTCCTGCCCCTGATTGTTCTGATGGATAAGCTGGGTTCACAATAGGCCAAATTCCAAAAACAATTGTCCACAAAATGCCTCCAGCCCCTTGCATTTTCTGAAATTTGGTGTAAATACATTGTAGGGACAGTTAATGGGCAAATGAAGTACGCAGACCAAGACAATGGATTTCGACTGGGAAAGTTGTGACTCCCGGCCGGAGGGTTCTTTGAAAGTGCAGGAAGTGGAGGAATCGTTCGAGGATCCCTTCGCGGTGCGGCTGTTGCCGGATGCGGCGCGGTTTGCGGATCAGGCCCGGTATTTCAATCTGGGCCGGGCGACGGAGGGGCGGGGGGTGTTCACCGTGTATCGAACCAACGGCAAACAATTTCAGATCATTCTCGCCCGGCCGTTTGAGCCGGAGGAGAATTTCTTTTACGAACGCCAACAAGCCAAGCTCCTGCACCAAGGCTGAGAATGAAAGTAATTTCAGATTGGGAAAAAGTGCCGCGTTTCCCCGGAAGTCGGGAAGAGGCGGATTTCTGGCGTGGGCATCGTCCGGATGTGCGGCTGATGGAAGGTTCGCTGGCTCAAAGCGCCAGTTCCAGCGAATCCGTGACGATTACGCTGAGAATGGATCCGCGGATGCTTTCCCGAATCAAGCGCCTGGCCCGGTCGCGTTTTTTAAACTACCAGAGCATGATCAAGCAGTGGTTGTCAGAACGGATGGAACAGGAACAGCGCCTGCAGCGCAATGGGCACGATGAATAAAATGGATTCAGAAACAAAACACACTCGCGGCTTCTCCATGGTGGAACTGCTGGTGGTCATCTCGGTGATCCTATTGCTCATGGCCATCATTGTGGGGGTATATCTCTCGGCCAAGGGGCGGCGCGACCAAAAGAAGGTTCAGGCAGAACTAAAGGCTATCACTTTGGCGATACACAACTACAAGACAGATTTTAACTTTCTTCCGCATGACGGGTTTGATCCACAAAATCCGGACATGTTTGACGAGAAAATGAACGGACTCTACAGCAGTTTGACACAGGATTTTGAAAAGAGCGACGACGGGGCGCAAATGAAGAATTTTTTGGAGGGCACTCAATTGGGGCATGATGGGAATGGAAGCTTGGTTGCGCCGGTGGATGATCCGGACAGCCCTGATCAGTATAATTATTGGCGCTACAATGTGCACGCGCCCAAAAACAACCCGGGAGGATATGATCTTTGGGTGCCCGTGATGGTGGGCAAAGAAACGTTGATCATGGGTAACTGGGACAACTGATTTTATTATGAGAGCGAGAAGACAATTCAATATGTCGACGGGATTCACCCTTTTGGAGATGCTGGCTGTGGTGGCGATTGTGGCCATCTTGGTGGGCATTTTGGTGCCGGTGATTGCCAAGCAAAAGATCAAGGCCAAGGCCACACTCGCCCGCACAGATTGCAGCGCGATTGCCAATGCGATCACGCAGTACCACATGGATAACAGCTCCAGATTTCCTTTGTTAAGCCGGCGCAAGGCTGGTGATCGTTATGACGGCGGGATGACGCGGGGTGGGGATATTACGTTTAGTCTGCACGACAATAGTCCGATTGGGCGAAAGCCGTTCACCTCCGACATGATGATCATTTTATCGGGATTGGACATCCCCAGCGCCGATGGGCAAAAGATCAATCCGGGTAACGCCTTGGGGGGATCAAAGGGAGCTTACTTGAAATCCGAGCTGACCAATGATCGCGAGAAGGAAGGATTGGGGCCGGATGGGATTTACCGGGATCCCTTTGGAAATCCTTATGTGGTGACTGTGGACAAGAGTGGTGATGATCGTTGCTGGGACATGTTTTACGGGGCGAAAGAAGTCTCGGGTACAGGGCCGGACCAGAAACTTGATGGGGGCGCTGATGATATGCCCGCCATTGGACAGCATGGCTTGATGAAGGTGGTGAATGGGGCAAATGTGGGGTACGTGCTTCAGGGCAAGGCGATGGTGTGGAGCGCGGGGCCAGATAGGGAGATTTCCCCGGGAGCGGGCGCGTTGATGGACAAAAATTATGACAACATCATTGGATGGTGATTCATGAACTTTAACCGAGTTCATAGATTCAGCTGTCGTCTGCGCGATGGTTTTACGCTGACGGAACTGCTGGTGGTGGTGACGCTCATTGTGGCGATGATGATGATTCTTCTGCCGGCTCTTGAGGCGTTCCGGCAGGGGCGTGTCGAACGGGCGGCTAATAATCAACTTGTGGCGGATTTGAACAATGCACGTCACAAGGCCCTCTTGAATGGCTCTCCGGTATACATGGTTTTTTTCCCAAAATGGTCTGATTTTTCGGAAATGGTAAGGGATGCCGGGGCGGGTGCAGCACATGCCAAGGCCATTACGGATCATGTGAATTCCAGCAAAGCGGCGAACAATCGAATGGGAGGGCAGCAGACAATTTACGCGCTGTATGCGGAGGGAGCGGTTGGGGACCAGCCGACATATCCCGCCTCGCCGTTGAGCATCAAGAACAAGTCCTATGTCAGTGAGTGGAAGCGATTGCCGGCGGGCGCATTCTTTCAGGCGTCGGACTTGAGGCGGTTGCGGGTGTTGAACAAGGAAATGGAAAGCCCCGATGGGCGTTGGGTATATGATGAGGCAGATAACCGAGGTAACCGTTACGCTGCCCCGAGGCCGCGCGGGCTGGACGGAGAATATGGAAGCAATGCCCCCAATGGGGCGAAAGGGCTGAAGCTCAGCTTGGAGTTGCCCCTGCCGTACATTGGCTTTGGACCTCGCGGGCAGGTTGTGGGAGTGCGTTCGGGGCTGGTGATGCGTGGTGAGAAGGGGCTGGCGCTGGGAGAAGGGACCGGCTTTTTTTCCATGGAAATCGCCTCGGGCAGTGTGTTGCCACCGGAAAAAGATAAGCAGTTCGGCTTCTATCTCCTGCAGGATGGTGATGACGAGGAAGAGCAACCGGGGACGGCAAAGTATAATCGCGTGAGGGTGAACGTCCTGACAGGGCGCTCGGAATCGAATGTGTGCGACGTGTATTGGATACGTTCAGATCCAACGGCGAACAAGCGCTGGTCTTCAATTCAAGACAACCTGATGAGTGCGTCGGTAACCACCGTGCTGAGCCAGATGCGGGAGCAACACGAAATGGGGTCGGTTATGGCACCGGACTTCACGCAGGTAAATCCGATGCTGTTGCAGGGCGTGGGAATGGAAAAGGCGCGTCTGTTTGAACGGCTGCTGTTGGCGCATTTGCGTGATCATCAGGGTGTTGTCATGACCGACGAGGAATTCCGATGGGAATTAAAATTCAACTGAGGCGGCAATGCCATGCAGCGGGCTTCACCATGGCGGAAGTGGTGCTGGCGTTGGCGGTGGTGGCCTTTGGTCTTATCGCAGTTCTGGGCGTGCTGCCTGTCGGGTTGAACACCAACCGTGACAACAGGGACGAGACGATCATTAAACATGACGTGGAATTCTGGATGAATGCCATTCGGGGAGGGCGATTGAGCATGGATGCGCTCAACCATGTCGAGTGGGTGGAGATGCACGCGGGAGGGAATGTTTATCGTGCCGAATACGCGGCGTTGGCGCGGGATGGAAATCCCGAAAACCCGGCTTTTTGGCCGGGATTTGTGGATGATGCGGGGAATGCGGGGCTGCCTCCTCTGGCTTATCGCGGGGCACTCAAACAGGCGGGTTGGCGCAAGGATGTGCTGGGATGGCTTTCGGTTCCGGATGGCGGCACGACGCATGGGCTTGTCAAAAAATACGCAAAGATTCGACCTCTTGGCAGCACACTTATGAACCGTCTCCAAGGGATTCGAGGTGTGACGGTCGATGGTCAGGTGGACTATTTGCATGAAGCCGGAGACCGCGCCTTTTCGTATCTCATCGAGACGCGGATCAAGATGATTGAGCCGAATTTCTGGGAGATTAAATTGATTGCCCGTTGGCCGATCATTGAGGAGGGGGAAACCGTGGATAAAATCAAGACGGGCCATGGACGGCGGACTTTCACCTCTTATATCAATGCGCCCTTGGAACGAGGCTGGAGTCGTTGGGACATCTCCAATAGTGAACGTCAGGTTTATGACAGCTTGGTGCCGGGGGAATTGACCACTGAATCAGCGTTGCTGTCATTTCACGGTGCGGCAAATCCGCAGGATGAAGATGGCGTCCGGACCGCCCTTAAAAATCTGGAGGCCATGGGGCTAGTGCACAAGGCGGGCAGCAGCTCATATACGCCGGGCAGCATTTATGATTCTTATGGGCGTTTTAGTTTGAGGTCGCCTCCGGCGTATTTCAAGGAAGGGGATGACGCAGGAAATTTCGTCAAGTTTTCTGCTCCAGGCCGTGGGTGGTTTCAGGAGATGTACTTTTTCAAGCCGGCGGTAGCGGATCCGTAAACCATGAAAATTCGAGGAACAAAGGGACGAATTTGTGGCTTCACCCTGGTGGAGTTGATGGCGGCCATCTTTATCTCCATTCTGGTCATCGGGGCACTTTATCAAGTTTTCAGCCGGGTTCAGGAAATGTTTCGTGTGGGGCATAACCAGACAAAGGTGCTGGAACGCGGCCGGGCGATCATGGACATGATTGTACGTGACCTTGAGACCATGTGCGCGGCAGACCTTGGGCCGAGTTATGAAAATCTGCATGCCCGTGATTTTGGGGTTGAGTTCTGGCAGGAAGGAACGCCGTATTCCGAGGGCAATGTGGTTTTCAGTCAGTCCGATCGCACTTACCATGTTTGCCTTAAAAATCACCGTGTGGCGGGCGCGCCTAATGGCCCCGGCACGCCCTTTTGGCGGGCTCTCAAGCCGGAGGAGTTCAGGACATTGTTGCCCTATCAGCATGAGTATTTGCCGAGTGAGCAACTTTACAGCGGAGATTTTTTCTTCTTGGGACATGATCGTGACTGGCATGCCTATGGTTATGGATTGTATGCGCCGGAAGGTCCGCGAGTGCCGAATCAGGTGGCTGGATCCCTGTACCGCTTTCACAGTGTTTTGGCGGGGGCAGAGGTTGTTCCGGATTTGTTGCGTTCGCACAATACCCGCTTGGGAGGCATGCAATACAATAAGGTCGCCGATGGGGTGGTACACCTGAGGCTTCGGGCGATATCGGCGATGGATCCAGGACGGGCACCTTGGCACGAGCCGATTTTTAAGGGGGCGCATGTGCCATTGTATGTGGAGGTGGAGTTTGGC
>CEVA01242934.1_pt1 | contig 32116 bp, 40 predicted proteins | sample 361521 | NCBI WGS metagenome assembly CEVA01 (sample SAMEA2622823, study PRJEB7988) | marine metagenome | isolation source: saline water (ENVO:00002010), including | reverse complement strand
CGAGGTGCTCACACAGATTTCGCATTTCTGGTTCGATAAATACGCCGGTCTCGTGCCGAACCACCGCGTGGCTGATGGCCTGCCGGACAATCTTGCGCACCTCGCGCCGCGCAGCATGGTTGTGAAAAAGGCCGAGCCGCTGAGAATTGAGTGTATCGTCCGCGGTTACATCACCGGTAGCGGCTGGAAGGAATACAAAAAGCAGGGCACCGTGTGCGAAATTCCACTGCCGGAAAACCTCTTGGAATCCGCCGAATTAGAGCAGCCGCTGTTCACCCCCAGCACCAAGGCTGACGAGGGCCACGATGAAAACATTTCCTTTGAGCAGGCCGTGGAGATCGAGGGCCGCGAGGTGGCCGAAAAGGTGCGCGACCTATCTCTGCAAATTTATACCGAGGCCCGTGAGTACGCCCGGGAACGCGGAATCATCATTGCGGATACGAAGTTTGAGTTCGGTAAGCTTGATGGCGAGCTGATTCTTATTGACGAGGTGCTCACGCCCGACAGTTCCCGCTTCTGGCCGTTGGATGAATACGAGCCTGGCCGCGGACAACATGCCTTCGACAAGCAGTTTGTCCGTGACTACCTTGAGACGGTCGATTGGGATAAAACGCCGCCAGGACCGACCTTGCCCGATGAGATCATCTCCAAGTCCCGCGAACGGTATCTCGAGGCCTATCAGCGGCTCACCGGCAAGGAGCTGTGAACGCTGCAGTCGACGATTTTCTGCAACATATTCGCCTCGAAAAGGGGCAGTCCGTCCAGACTCAAAAGACTTACGCGGCCTTGTTGGGGCGGTTTGTGGATTGGGTTGAAGGGCAGGGGATAATCGACTGGGGGTCCCTCCAGCGCGGGCACCTTACGGCATTTCTGCGTCACGAGCGTGATCGCAAGCCCGAGGGCAAGGCGCACGAGCAAAAAATTCAGCTTAGCCCGGAATCCATATACCTGCAGATCGCCGCGCTGCGGGCCTTTTTTAAATACGCCGCCAGTGAACGCCTCGTGCCTGCGGACATCGCCGAAAACCTCACCCTGCCACGCCGCTGGAAACGTCTGCCCAAGGCATTGACAGATTCCGAGATAAAGCAGCTTTTAAAGCCGCCCGCAGAGGAAGGATCCAGTGACCTTTGTGACACCGCCATGTTGGAGTTGGCTTATGCTTCCGGGTTGCGCTTGGCTGAATTGCGTGAACTGCGACTGGAACAATTGCACCTTGAGGAAGGGTTTATCACGGTTATTGGCAAGGGCAACAAGGAACGAGTTGTGCCCGTGGGCCGTGCCGCTGTTGCTGCCCTTGACCGTTATCTTGCTGCCGGTCGGCCCAAGCTTGTCACCCCGCATACTCCCGCCAACGTATTTCTCAGCCGCCGCGGCCGGCCCTTTGCTTCATCCACTCTTTGGATGAGAATCAAAAAACGTATCCAACATTCGGGTATCACTCGAAATCTTACTCCTCACATGCTTCGCCATAGCTTCGCCACGCACCTGCTGGAGAACGGTGCTGACCTGCGGGTTATCCAGGAACTCCTGGGGCACGCAAGCATCAGCACAACGGAAATCTATACCCATGTGGCAGGTGCGCGTTTGCAGCAGGTTCATGACGAATTTCATCCGCGTTCGGATTGAATGGCGTCAGGATGTGGATGCAGGTTTACTCCTGATATAAGGCTGATTAATGTCATTAAAAAGATGATGTTAAAAGGAGTTGCTAAAACCCAGATCAAAGGTAATTTAATTCCGAACCCAAGTTAAGGATTCAATATGAAGACCATACTCGGAAAATCCCTCCTGGCAGCATTGCTGTCCACCGCCGTGTTGACGGCGGGCATCACCGCGCAAGCGGATGAAAAGAAGGCGCCTGAAAAGAAACAGGCGGAGAAAAAGAAAAAGAGCGGCTTCTTCCCATTTCGCGGCATGATCAAGTCCGTGGATGTGGCTGCGAAAACGATCACTCTGCCGGGGGCCAAGGGCAAACCGGACCGGGTGTTTCATGTGAGTACGGAAACCAAGCTTAACGGCTTGGACAAGAAGCCCGTGAAGCTGGCCGACGTGAAGCCCGGCCAATACATCGGCGGGCGTGCCAAGAAGCTGGAGAACGGAAAGGCTGAAGCCACCACCATCAATGTTCGTCCCAAACCAGAACCGAAGAAGGCTCCCAAGAAAAAATAGCTGAGAGATGACAGTTTTATGTCACGGCGGGCTGCGGCCCGCCCTTTTTGTTTTACTGATCATTGTGGCCACACGAGTTGTGATGCCCTGCTTGCTTATACAATGACTGGCGGGAGCATTGACATTTTGTTCGCGTCTGACTCAGCATGACAGTCAATATGAAGACCGTAATTCCTTCATTATTGGGTTTAAATCTGCTGCTGGCCGGATGGTCAGCAGCGGCCCAGGTTGGCAAGCCCCTGAAACTGTGTGACTTGAAGTTGCCCGCAAAGCTTCAGTTGAAACCATTGGCCGTGCCTGGGCGAGGTCCCGGTCGTTTTCCGGGCCGTGGACCGTTGGGACAGCCGGCCGAGCCGCAGCCTGTGAAGTGGAACGAGAAACAAATTGTACTGACCGCCGTTATTACAGCTATCAAACAGGGTCCCACCGCACTATCCCTGCCGCCCATCTTCAACCACACGTTGACATTTAAAATTGGAAATGTGCTGCGCGGCGGGCTGCAGAAGGGTGGGGTGATTCAGGCGCACCATTCCGCTCGCCAACACAAGAAGCCGACCTTTCCCAAGGGAAAAGTGGTTGTGGCGTTGAGCCAGATTCGCGGAGGGTTGCGCATTGAGGGTCTGGAGCCTGCGGATGAAGGCAAAATCGCGGCCATCCAACTCGCTTGCGAGTTGCCACACGGCTGGAAGAATGAAGATGGAAAAGTTGTTTCCCCTTGGGCCGCACAGAAAAAACGTGCTTGGCCGGATGCGCAGAAAGTGGATGCCAAGCATTTATGTGCCGTGACGGGTCGGCCGGCGCTACTGGCGGGCAGTGGTGTTGTGTTTCAAGTTGCCAAAGTACCTCCGCAAAAGGCGATCAAGTGGACAAACCCCGATGGTGACGGCGAATACAAAATCATCGTTTCCAACCCAACGGATCAGCCCTTGATCGTGGAGGCCCTGCGCCGGGTAGGCAAAAAAATCCTGTGGAAGGAAAGTTTATTAATCCAGTGCCAGGGCAAGACCTATACTGCGCCGGGATCCATTGGGTTGCTTCGGCCAACCGAGCCGGTGACATTGCAGCCGGGGGAAAATGTATCCACCGTGGTTAACGCACTAAAATTGGACGGCCCGAGTTGGCCGCGGGGCGGATATCGGATTGAGTTTCAGTTTTGCCTTGGTGAGCGCAGTAGCAAGCAAAGTTTCTACTACATGTCGCGCCACCACGATGTCATTCGGGGTACGCTGAAAAAGCAGATGAACTGAACTAGACAGACACGCGCTGGCCGGAAGCAGACGATTGGTAGATCGTGTCGATCAGCTTCAACACCTCGACGGTGCTCTCAGGGGTGTTGCGGCAGTCGCCGCCGTTGCGCGCCGCGTATATCCAGTCCCGCAGCAGGGCAACCATGGCCTTGCCCCCATAGCCGCTGGTGTTGTCCAGCGGGTTTTCAAACACCTCCTCCATGGCCATGAACTGTGGCTGGGGGCCGTGGATCTCCAAGACGCCGCCGGTGCCAGCGCGGCCGGGATCCCAGTGAACCCAACGCTCGGTGCCCCGAAGGGTCCACCGGATATCATTCATCCAGCGTGGATGCCAGTAACCGCCCGTGAATGTTGCCAAGCCACCGCCGGACAAGTCCAGAATGGCGCTTCCGCCGTCCTCCACGACCGAAGGAGCTTTTCCAAACGTGCCCACACGCGCGCTGATCGCCGCCACGGTTTCGCCCGTGACATAGGGCAACAGGTCCAAATGATGGCAGGCGAGCCAGTTGAAAAAGCCGCCGCCGCTCTTGTCGGCATCGAAAAGATAATGTTCGGGAACGCGCCGATCAATGTTGCTGGTGGCCCATGTCATTTCCACGCTGATCATTCGGCCGAACCGTTTGTCCGCAACCATCGCTCGCAGACGATTGGCCAATTCGTCATAGCGCCAGATGAAACCATTTTGAAACGCAACCTTGTTGGCGCGTATGGCTGCAGCCATGCGTCGGCCGTCAGCGGCATTTGCGGCTCCGGGTTTTTCCAGCAAGACATGTTTGCCCTGGTTGGCCAAGGCGATGACGGCATTCGGTCCCTGATCGTTGGGCAGACAAACAAGAGCTGCGTCAAAAAGATTGCTGCCCTCGGAAAGCAACGCGTCCGGTGTTTCAAAACGGGGTAGGTGGGCGTGGCGCTCTTCGAGGCTGGTGGTGCCGCCATCAAACGCGGGCATTAGCGCGGTCACCTCCAGCGCATCCTCGACATGAGTCAGCGACTCACGCCAACCCATCCCGTGGGGATGATCGATGCCGAGGATGGCGATGCGAAGCTTGTCAGGCATGCGGCTTCGTCGCGGTTAGAATGGACCTTTCTACCGGGCAGGTTAGTCAACTGGCAGGAAGGTGAGCGTGCCTTCCAGCATGTCTGGGATCACCAGTTGTTTTCCCTTACGGTCATAAAAGAAATCCGCGGCAGTGGTGAACTTGTCCGACAAGACGGTGGTTTTCCGCGTCTTACGGTCGTATTTCCACACCTTCCCCAAGGGCCAGCTGGAAACATAGATGACACCTTTGCCAAACTCCACGGCGTCCGCCCCGCGCATTCCGGTGGCGAGTATCTTGAAGGCTTTGCCGTCGTACTGCACGATGTTGCCGGTAAAAAAGTCACCCATCACAATTACCTCGGCATCTTTTTTGCCGGTCACCGTCACGCCATTGGGGCCGAGCATGGCCTTGTTGCCGGCGGGTGCGGCGAGTGCCACCTTTCCATCGAGGCTGACCTTGTAAACGCAACCAGTCTTGGGTGATTTTGCGTTCGGACTGTCCAGCGGCCACAGTTTGCGCTCTCCATCGGGATCAAACATCCAATTGGGATGGCTCATCTCGGTTACATAAACACTCTTGCCATCGCGGCTGGCTGCCACATCATTCAGGAATTCAACTGGCGCAGGAAAGGACTTGGCGTCGGCAAGCTTGGTGGCTTTCCCCTTCTTATCGACTTTCCAAATGGTGGTTTCGTCGGCAGTTACCAGAAACCTACCCACAAAAGCGATGCCCTTGGGCGAGTTCATGCCGCGGCAGAATTCCTTCACCTTGTCCCCATCAATGATATTGATGCCGCCGTCGCCGGGCTTGTCGCCGTTGATCATGGTGACATACAGCTTGCCGCCAAATCCGCGGCAAACGCTTTCGGGCTTGGTGCCCACCTTGAGGACTTTTGCTTCCTCGGCACCGGCAAGATTTGCCAAGCTGAGGCCGAACACGCATAGGATTGCCTTAATCGCTTTCATGGACGGGCCAAGGGTTGCCCGTGGCTGCGGGCAGGTCAACGTCAAATCAACATCACCTTCAATGCGCCTTGCTACTGCCGGTGATTTTGACGATGCTCACCAAATCCGTTTGAAATGAGATCGAAACCCAAACTCCTGTTGGTGGCACTTGCATTGCCATTTGTGGCCTCGGCGCAACTGGTGAAACTTGAAGGTGCAAAAGTCGTCCAATACAAGCAGGTTGGTGAGGCCAAGTTGTTTCTGCACGTGTTCAATCCGGATGGGCACGAAGCCTCGGCGTCACGCCCAGCGATTATTTTCTTTTTTGGCGGCGGCTGGGTGGGGGGCACGCCCAAGCAATTCGAGACGCATTGCCGGCACCTTGCTTCGCATGGGATGGTGGCCATCACCGCTGAGTACCGGGTGAAAAGCCGGAATAAAACAACCCCGTTCGCATGCGTGGCTGACGGCAAATCCGCAATCCGCTTCGTGCGGACCAATGCCGGCAAGCTGGGGGTGGACCCCGCGCGCATTGCTGCGGGCGGAGGTTCCGCGGGCGGCCATGTGGCTTCGGCCACGGGGAATTGTCCCGGTTTGGAGGAGAAGGGTGAGGATGGCGTGGTCAGCAGCAAACCCAATGCGCTCGTGCTTTTTAATCCGGTCTACGACAATGGCCCGAAGGGCTATGGTCACGACCGCGTGAAGACGCGCTGGAAGGAGATTTCCCCAATGCACAACCTTCGCAAAGGGGCCCCACCCACAATTGTATTTCTGGGAACCCAAGACAAGCTTATCCCCGTGTCCACCGGCAGAGAGTACGACCGCCGCATGAAGGCCATCGGCAGTCGGAGCGAGTTACATCTTTATGATGGGGCCACCCACGGCTTTTTCAACGAGGGCCGCAAGGGGGATCATTATGCGGATACGATAAAAAAGATGGATGCGTTTCTGGTGAAGCTTGGGTGGTTGAAGGAGAAATGAAGATGACCCGGTGGCTGGTATTCCTCGTTTGTGTGTCAACGGCACTGGCCCAGCTGAAGACGCCGGAGGCGTTGTTCAATCGATGGGATCGTAATGGTGATGGCAAATTGGTGCTGGCCGAGTTGCCGCCCAATGCCAAGACAAATTTTCGGAGGGTGGATACCAACGGCGATGGGGCTATTTCCCTCGTTGAACATAAAGCTTTTCTTTCCCGTCGACCGGCTCAGCGTTCGTTGGAGGGCATCAAGGTGCTGCGCGATTTGGCGTATGCCAACACGGACAATCCACGCCAAAAGCTTGACCTTGTGCTGCCGGAAAAGCGCGCCAACAAGGAGCCGTTGCCCTTGGTGGTGTGGATTCACGGTGGCGGTTGGCGCAATGGCGACAAGCGCAGCGGCATTAATCGCGTAGCGCCATTAGTGGCCAGTGGACGATACGTGGGAGCCACTATTGGTTACCGACTCAGCGGCGAAGCTCAGTGGCCGGCGCAAATCCACGACTGCAAGGCAGCCATCCGTTGGTTGCGCGCGCACGCAAAGGAGTATGACATTGACCCGAAGCGCATCGCCGTGTGGGGATCTTCTGCTGGCGGGCATTTGGTGAGTATGTTGGGAACGAGCGGAGATGTGGATATGCTGGAAGGCAGGCTTGGTCGGCACCTCGAACAATCCAGCCGAGTGCAGGTGGTGGTGAATTACTACGGACCAAGCGCGTTGTTGCTGATGAACAGCAAGCCCAGCCGCATTGATCATGACGCGAAGGATTCGCCGGAGAGTCAACTTATTGGCGCCCCAATCCAGCAAGCGAAAGCGAAGGCACGCCAGGCGTCACCCATGACGCACGTGACCCGGGATGATGCGCCGCATCTGCATGTGCATGGCACGGATGATCCCCTCGTTCCGTTCCATCAATCGGAGATTTATCATGCGGCGCTTAAAAAAGTTGGTGTGGAGACTACACTCATCACCGTGCGTGGCGGCGGCCACAGTGCACCGCGGACCTTGGGCAGACAAGTTCAAGCCTTCCTGAACCGGCATTTGCACGGCCAAGGACAGCGGCTGCCAGACGAGGTAGTACCGGCGAAATAAGGGGCCTATTTGCGCAGGTCGTAGGCGAGGAGGAGCCCCTGATCCTTCAGGTACAGGACGCCGTTGCTTACGACCGGGTGTGACCACGCGTTTGCGCGGGTGCGGTCGGGCTGGTCGAAGCGGCTGATTTCCTTGTAGGCCTTGGGGTTTAGTTCAACAAGCGAGACGGGGCCTTTCTCGGCTCGGAGGATGATTTTGCCGTCAGCCACCACGATGGCGCCCTTGCCGGCGCTGCGTTCGCGCCACATCTCCTCGCCGGTTACCAAATCCATGCAGGCGAGGGTGCCGCCGCTGGAGCCATAAACATAACCCCCCACTCGAATGCAGCCGCCGTGGTGGTTGGAGATGGTTTTGTTGGCGTAGGTCTGCTCGGTGGAAAAGCTCGTGCCATCGTAAGTGACTTTAAAACCATTGCATCCGACTCCGTAGGAGCTGCTGACAAAAACACGGCCCTCATGGAAGATGGGAGTGCTGACGGTGGCGGTGCGTCCGCGTCGCGGGGCTTTCCAGAGAACCTTGCCGGTCTTGGCGGAGAGCGACACGACATTGGCGCCTGTGAGTTGGATGTATTGGCGCTCGCCGCCAAACTCACGGACGATAAAGGAGCTGTACTGCGCGCCGTCGGTAAAGTCCCTGCTTTGCCAAATCAGTTCGCCGTTCATGCGGTTCAGGGCCACGGCTGCGCCCTTGCCGCCGCCCGGAGTGACAATTACTTTGTCTCCATCCACCAGCGGGCTTTCCGTGTAGTTCCAGCCGCCGGAGCGTCCGCCAAAATCCTTGGTCAGGCTGCGGCGCCAGACCTCCACGCCTGTTTCCGCCTTCAGGCAAACGAGGTCGCCAAATTGGCCGAGCGCATAAACTAATCCTTCCACCACGGTGGGAGTACTGCGGGTTCCCTTATAGTTGCCACCGGTTTTGCCAACGGGCTTGGAGGTCCAAAACAGGCCGCCGTTTTTTTCGGAAAGGCAAAAGACGTGGCTGGCCGTCTTGCCGTCGCCCATCGTGAAAATGCGGCCCTTCGCCACGCTGACACTGGAAAATCCGGCACCGAGTCCCTCCGTGCGCCATAGTAGTTTGGGGCCATTCTCAGGCCATTCATCCAGCAGGTTGGCTTCCGTGTTGACCCCGTCGCGGTTCGGCCCGCGCCATTGCGGCCAGTCGATGGCCAGAATTTGCAGGCTGAAGAGTGTGGTGAGAGAAAATGCGAGTGCGCGATTCATGTGCCGAGGGTAGGCTTTTTGGCCCCCGGAACAACACTTTTTTGGAATCGCCGGTATGGTGCCGGATTTACGCCAGCCGCGCGACTCGGCCTCTTCAATCTATTTGCGCAGATCGTACGCGAAGAGGGTGTCCTGATCCTTCAGATAAAGGACACCATCGCTTACGATGGGATGCGACCAAGCCCGTGCACGCGTGCGGTCGGGCTGCTCGAAGCGGCTGATTTCTTCGTAGCCGTCGGGTGATAATTTCACGAGCGAAACCGGGCCACGCTCAGTACGCAGAATGATCTTGCCGCCCACAACGATGATGGCGCCCTTGCCCGCGCTGCGCTCGTTCCACATCACTTTGCCGGTGCCCAGCTCGATGCAGGAAAGATTGCCGCCATTGGAGCCGTAAACATGGTCTCCCACACGGATGGCACCGCCGTGGTGATTGGCCATGCCGACACTGCCGGCGTGCTTGTAAATCTCCTTGGCGGTAAATTCGCCATTCTCGTAGGAGACCTTGAAGCCGTTACAGCCGACATTATAGGCACTGGTGACAAAGAGGTGTCCCTTGTCGTAGACCGGCGTGCTGATCACGGCCGTGCGGCCCTTGCGGGCGGCCTGCCAAAGGAGCTTGCCGTTGCCGGCGTCCACGCCCACCACGCTCTCGCCGGTCAATTGGATGTATTGGCGCTGGCCGCCAATCTCGCGGATAATAATGGAACTGTAGCCCGCGCGATCCTTGAAATCCTTGCAGCGCCATATCACCTCGCCGTTGTCCTTGTTGAGGGCAATCATCGCGCCCTTGCTTCCGCCGGGCGTGACTACCACCTTGTCTCCATCCACTAACGGTGATTCGCTCCAACGCCATCCACTCATCATTTGGCCGCCAAAGTCAGAGGCCACATTCACACGCCAAGATTCCTTCTTCGCTTTCAGGTCGAAGCAAACCAAGTCGCCATGCTGGCCCAAGGCGTAGGCTTTGCCGCCGGCAATGGTCGGGGTGGAGCGAGGGCCGGGATAGCCGCGATGGCCTTGCGGATCACCCACCCGGCCTTTCCACAAATGGTTGCCCTTGGTGTCCAGCGCGATGAGGTAACAGGCATCATCCACGTCGCCGAGCGTATAGAGGACGCCTCCCGAGGATACCACGCTGGAAAAGCCGGCGCCCACGCCCTTGGCGCGCCAAAGCAGCTTGGGGCCGTCCTCGGGCCATTCATCGAGAAGATTTTTCTCGGTGTTGATGCCGTCGCGGTTGGGGCCGCGCCATTGTGGCCAGTCGATGGCCAGTGCTGGAAGGGTGAGTGAGATTAAGGAGAGAACAATGAGTTTGCGCATGGTGAATGTTGTACTCCCCATTGGATAAGATGCGCGGCGGCGGGATTCAATCAAAATACACCGCCGCCGCGCGCGCATCAGTTCCCGATGCGCACGGCTCGCAGGATGCCGTTTTGGAACCCAAACCACGCGACGGTGTAACGCCGCGCGCTGGGGAAATCGGTGATGTGCATTTGGCGGTAGCCCCACCATTCTCCGCGGACTTCATCTGGCCGGCCAAACAACCCCTGAATGGTGAAGGCGTTGGAGCCGATGTAGTCCAAATCGAGGCGATTGCGGGAACCGGAACCGGTTGTCCAGATCATCCGCCTTGCCGGCAATTGCAACGAGGCGGTATTGGCGGGAGTTGCGACCGGAAGATTTGCCGGGGCCGCAACCGGTGCCATGTCTCCCGCCGTTGCAATTGCCGGGGTGGTGGCGGTCGTGGGCTGGGGGGACGTCATGCCCTGCCCGGCGGTCGCCCGAGCGCGGATTTGTTTGCCCCAGACGGCCTTCCCGGATTTAAAGGCCGCCCCCATTTCCTGCTCGACCTGCATCTGCCAAGCCATTGTTAGGCTGGTGCTAGACGGGGTCAGAAATCCCACGGGGGTTTTCAAAGCGGCGTTGATGCCACGCTGTATGCTGGGGGTCGTGGTGCCTGCCATGCTGCCCATGTTGGCCGAGAGTTCCCGAAGTGTTTCTGGCACGAAATGGTAGAAACTGATCCGGGCCGGGGAACAGCTGGGCAGGCCGTCCGGGTTGGCAGAGGACTCGCTGACGGGTGGGGCCAGAGAGCCTTTGGCCGAGGGGTAATCGTGAAAGTAAATGGCGTCATTGACTTTCAGGATTAGGCCCCGGGCGGTGGGTCCCCATGTGCCCATAGTGTGGACAGATGCCCGGAGTGTCGTGCCATCACGGAATTTGAAAATTCGTTCCTGAGACGAGCCGACAACTGTGCCGGCAAGGAACAGCGCTAAAGACAGGGCTGAGATTTTCATGACATGCCTGGGTTGAGATGAGTTTGGGAGAAGAAGTGTGGGCAACCCGGGCCGGACGAGCCCCTTGGCTGGCGGTGACCGAATGGCGACCCCTGTTGCCCATGGAACAAGGTACACCCATTCCCCGGTGCGCGCAATATGCGCGGAGGATTTTTTAAAACCCGAGCCGCACTGCGCGATCTTGCAGTTGCTGGCACCAGCGGCCGAGGTAGCTGTACTCATGGTAAAGCTGCTCGGCGGCCTCCAGCGCGCGGGCGCTTGGCCAATGATTGTTTAGTTCCTGGAGTTGTTTGTCGGCGGCCTCCAGTCGCCCGTGGATTTCCTGTTGCAGGGTGTTGACTTGGTCAAGCAGTTCCAGAGCTCTGGGCATGGCTCTGGCTTTTAGCAAGGGTGAGTCGAGCGCGTTCTGCTCTGAGAGAAAAGAGTCAACCGGTTTTAAAGCGCTGCCCACAGTCAGGAAAAGATCCGCCGTGTCCGGAGGGATGTCGTGAACCTCTCCAGGCTTGGCGCCGCGCTCAAGCGTGAGGAGGTGAGCTAGGCGATGCTTGGGAGCGCGCAAGGTTTCATGGGCTGTGTTTAATTCTGTGAAGCGGGCTTGGGCAGCTTCTTTTTCGGCGGCCTCGGTGAATTTGTCCGGATGGGTCGGGGCGCTTTGAGTAAGAAATTTTTCCTTTAACGCCGCCGCATCCAGCCAAGGTTGTCGCGGCTCATCAAGCAGCGCGAAACAGTCCATTTAGGCGCTGAAGCTTTCGCCGCAGGAACAGGTGGTGGCGGCATTGGGGTTGTTGACCTGGAAACCGGCGTCTTCAAGGCTGTTACTATAGTCCAGCTCGCTGCCCGTGACATAGAGCGCGCTCTTGGGATCCACCACTACGCGCACGCCTTGGCTTTCCACTAGGATGTCCCGGTTGACGGGTGCGTCTTGTAAATCCATTTTGTACTGGAGTCCGCTACAACCGCCGCCAATCACGGCAACGCGCAACACGCCCTCCGGGCGGCCCTGTCGTTGCAGCAGTGCTGTCACCTTACCCGCGGCGGCCTCGGTTAATTTAACGAGGCGTTCGTCGCCGGTGCGCCAGGAGGCTTGACTGGCCTCGGTCTTTTGTGTTTTTCGCGAGAGCACGGGTTGAGACTATGGCAGAAAACCGCCGAGGGCGAGTCTGCAGTGCTTTCAACAACCCGTGACTAACTTCCCATTGGCGCGAGCTTCGGGCTCGGTTTTACTCGCGCCGCCCATGGTCGATCTTTCCAGGCTAAACCCCCAGCAACGTGACGCTGCTGCCACACTCGAGGGGCCGGTGCTCATTCTCGCCGGGGCCGGGACGGGTAAAACGCGCACGCTCACTCATCGCGTGGCGCACATGGTGGATCGGGGAATTCCGCCGGATCATATCTTGGCCGTGACGTTCACCAATAAGGCTGCGCGCGAAATGCAGCAGCGTGTGGTCAAGCTCATCCCCAAGTTGCCCGCCCGGGATGACGGCCGGCCGACAAAGCCCACCATTTGTACCTTCCACTCCCTCTGCGTACGCATTCTGCGGCGGCACATTGAGAAGCTCGGCTATAAGCGCAATTTTGTCATCTACAGTGAGAGTGAACAGTTGGGCGTGGTGAAGAAAATTCTCGCGGCCATTTCAGGCAAGGATGTGAAGGTGGGCCCACGCGAACTGCACGGGCTCTTGAGCCGCATTAAGAACGCCGGCCCGGGCCGCTCCATTTTTGCCGATGAAGACAGTTTGGCAATGGCTGAGACTTTACGGCGCCGTTACGACACGGCCTTGAAGGCGTGCAATGCTGTTGATTTTGATGACTTGCTGGTGCTTACGCTGAAACTTTTCGAGGAGCACCCCGACGCCCTGGAACAGTGCCGCGCGCGGTACCGGTTCATCATGGTTGACGAGTATCAGGACACGAACACGGCGCAGTTTGAATTGATGCGCGCCTTGGCCGACGAGCATCAAAATGTTTGCGTGGTGGGCGATGACGATCAGAGCATCTACGGTTGGCGCGGCGCGGATGTCACAAACTTGCTAAACCTCGAGGAGCATTTTCCTGGCGTCAAGGTGATCAAGCTGGAACAAAACTACCGGTCCACCAACACGATTCTTGATGCCGCGAATGCCGTCATTCGGAACAACCCCCAGCGGCGCGAAAAGCAATTGTGGTCCGCCAATGGTCAGGGTGACCTGATTCGCCTTCAGGCCTTCGAGGATGAGGATGAAGAGGCGCGTACGGTGGTGGATGAGATTGAGTTCAACCGCATGGCGCGTCGCATTCCCTGGCGGGAACAAGCCATCCTATTCCGTACCAACATGCAGGCCCGGCCGCTGGAGACAGCCCTGCGCGCTGCTGGTGTCCGCTACCATCTCATTGGTGGGCAAAGTTTTTTTGACCGGAGGGAAATTCGGGACTTTCTGGCTTATTTAAAAACCTTTATCAACCCTAATGACGATGCCAGTCTGCTGCGTATCGCCAATGTTCCGTCGCGCGGCTTAAGTGACGTGACCATGGAGCGCCTGTTGGCCGCCAGCCAGACCCATGATTGCAGTGTGTGGGCGGCCACGAACAAGGACTTGGTGCGCGCTGATTTTCAGCCGCGCACGCGCCGGGCGATGGAGGATTTCATTGAGTTGGTGTATCAATGCAGGGGCCGGTTAAAGGATGAGCACCTTTCGCTCGTGCAATGGGCGACGGATTTCCTTGCGGAGATCGAGTATGCGGCGGAATTGCGCAAAGGAGAAAAGAATCTCGAAACTGCCGAGAACCGCATGCAGAATCTAAAGGATCTCGTGGCCACGATGGACGAGAAGAATGACCTCCTGCCTGCTGAACGGCTGGGCCAATTCCTGGATGACCTGACTCTGGATGCCGAGCGCGAAAGTGAAAAGGAGGACGCCGGCGATGCGGTGACGCTGATTACCACCCATAGCTGTAAGGGGCTGGAGTATCCGCATGTTCACCTTGTGGGTTGTGAGGAGGGGTTGCTGCCCCACACGCGGTCCATGGAAGAGGGCACGCTGGATGAAGAACGCCGATTGTTCTACGTGGCCATTACGCGGGCCATGAAGACCCTGACCCTGACACATTGCCTGAGCCGGAAAAAATTTGGCTCCGTGGTCCCCTGTCATCCCTCGAGTTTCTTGAAGGAAATTCCTGACACACTGGTTGAGGATTTGAATGAGAAGGCAGCGGAGCCAGTGAGCGTGGAGGAAGGCGCGGACATGTTCGCGGCCATGCGTGCCGCGCTGGATTGAAACCTCCTACGCGACTGGGTGTTTCCAGATGGGTACCTTCCTTTTCATCTCGTTAATCAGGTGCTGGCAAGCGGCAAATGCCTCGGCGCGGTGTGGGGCGATCACTTCCACCCAGAGAGAGGGTTCGTTCACTGGCACCACGCCCAAGCGGTGGATGAGTCGCACGGACTCCAGTGGCCACTCTTGTTCGAGCGCATCAAAAATCAGGCCGAACTGGTGGCGGGCCATGAACTCGTTGGCCTCGTAATCAATGGCGGAGATGGGAGTTCCATCTTCCTTGTCGCGGACAACGCCATGAAAGGTGACCACCGCGCCCATGTCGCTACCCATTTCTTGCGCGGCGGCGGTGATGGGGAGGGGGGTCAGTGTGATTTCGCGCTTCATCTTCAGCCACCTTGTACGGGGGGGAACAGCGAAACCTCATCGCCGTCGCTTAAAACATGGTCGTCATCCTGATAATCCACGCCGACCGCCTTGAGGGTACAGTTGCCAGTGCCGGCGAGCTTGGGGAATTGCTCGATCATCTTCTGGTGCAATGCGCCGAGCGTTGTCCCTTCGGGCAAGCTGGTGGTGGTTTGGGTGCAGCCGGTGAGGTCGCGAAAGTAGGACCAAAATTTCACCGTGACAGTCATGTGTACACCTCCGGTTTCAGCACGCCGATGAATGGCAGGTTTCGGTAACGCTCGGCATAGTCCAAGCCGTAGCCCACGACGAAGGCATCGGGAATTTCAAAGCCCACATAGTCGGCAGTAATTTCCTCGGCACGGCGGGATTTCTTTTCCAGAAGAACGCAGGTTTTCAGGCTGCTGGGTTCCAAGGCGTGAAGTTTGTCCAAGACGGCACGAAGAGTTTTGCCCGTGTCGAGGATGTCATCGACCAGCAGCACGTCGCGGCCTTGTGCCTCCAGTCGCAGTTCTTTGGTGAAGACCAGTTCGCCCGGCGTGGTGTTGTTGCCGTAGCTTGAAACTCCCATAAAATCCAGCCGCAAGGGCAGGGTGATGTGCCGGATGAGGTCGGCTAGAAAAGGAACCGTGCCCGTGAGCAGCGCAACGACAAGTAAATCTTTGCCGACGAAGTTTCGCTCGATATCCGCTGCCATTTCCCGGACGCGCTTGGCGATTTCCGTCTCGTCGATGAGGACGCTCTCAATCTCCCCGCGGAGGTGAGCCGGTGGCGGGGTGGGGGGCATTAGATGTGCTTGGAATCCTCGTGGTCTTTTTCCGTGTAGCCACTTTCCTGCCGCTGGAAGTTGACTTCGTTCTTTTTCAGGTAGGCTTCGTAAACATCATCCGCGCTCATGCCCAGCACTTGCGCGAGGCTGATGAGAAAATGAAACATATCCACCACTTCAACGCGCGCATTTTGTTCGTCGAGTTTTTGGTATTTCGCCCACCATTTCCATGGCACACTGTCGGTCAGTTCCGCGAGTTCCTGGCTCATGGCGCGGCAATAGTTGAGCACCCACTCGGTCTTTTGCTCGTCGGTCATGCCATCGGTGTGGACGCCGATGCGTTCGTTGAGGGCCTTTTGCATGCGGAACAGTTCGCGGAGCTGATCGGGCGATTCCATGGACGGAGGATGGCAGCCGGGGTGAGGGCGGCAAGGCGAAGTTATTCCAGTGGGCTTTGGGCTGGGAACTTCCGGGTCAAGCGGCTATAAACGCCGCCGATTATCAGAGCAGAATGAAGCAATTTTTCTGGATCAACATCGCGGTGCTGGGGCTTGTTTTTCTGTTGGGCTGCGGGGGAGGTCAACCGTCTGCCGGGGATGCCGCGCATGATGACACGGTCGCGGAACAAGCCGGTTCAGAGAGGGATGCCCCGGCGTTGCTGGAAAACCCAATGAACTGGCTGTTGTTGCTGGCGGCGGCGGCGGGCATCGTGGTGTTTGCGGAACGTTATCTCCTTTATCATCGTGTGCAGATCAACACGACGGAGTTTGTCGGAGGCTTGGGCAACGTGTTGTCACGAGGCAACATTGTGGAAGCCATTTCCATCTGTGAAGCCACGCCCAGCCCGGCGGCACGGCTGGTGCGCGAGGTGATCGTGAATCGTGACCGCAGTCGTGATGAATTGAAGGAAACCTTGGAAGCCGCCGGCGCCGGCGAAGTGGCGCGCTTAGAACGCAACTTGTGGGTGCTGGCCACCGTGGGTCAAGTGGCGCCGCTGCTGGGCTTGCTGGGCACCGTACTGGGGTTCATGACGGACGAGGTGGTGACCAATCTCCATGCACACTTTTCCCGTGCGTTGACCCCCACCGCGCTGGGACTGGCCATCGGCATTCCTGCTTACGCGGCCTACAATTTTCTCGTCGCGGAAATCGGCAGCCTCGTGCTGGCCATGGAAAAAACCTCTCTGGACGCCGTGCGCATGGTGGAGGATCTCAGCGCGGCAGATGACAAACCCACGGCCCGTAAGGGTGCGAAGAAGAAATGAAATTTCCCCGTCGCGCAAAACTGCTTTGTCGGTCGCCTGAGGCTGCGCCCTTGGCGGGGGTGTTCTTTTTGCTCCTTTATTTTCTTCTGATGATGGCTCCAGGCGAGGCGGTAAACCTGCCTGTGGGAGACACTGGGCCGCCTGTCCCTGGTCAGGCCGTGGCTGTGGCCGTGGATGCCGGCGGTCATCTTTATTTTGACAATCAGCGCATCACGGCCGACGCGCTGGGCGAAGCCTTGCAGCGGCGTGGGGCAGGGGTGGTTGTCGCGCTTCAGGCGGACCGTTCGTTGTCCTATGAGCGCATCATGGAGATTGCCAGGTTGTTGCGTAATGCGGGGGTGAAACAGGTTCTGCTGGCCACGCGGCCGGGATTGTTTGGTCAGTGATGAAGGATCAACCGCCAGTTGACGCCCGCTGGTCCGGCCCGCAGTGGATGGTGTTCATCGGCCTGATTTTTGCAATTCTCGTCGGTGGCATATACACGATTACCGGGAGCAGTAGGCATGCCGGGCAATCTCAAGAATCCGAAACCACACTTTTGCCCGTCAGCCATCCCGGACTGCTGGAGCATCTCGCAGCCACGGACCCCGCATGGCTTGCCTTGCCAAACCGCTACGGCCATTCCGCGGCATGGCTGACCAACCGCGGCCTGCCGCATCACGAGTTTTACCAATGGATCCCGAAGCAGGAATGGCTGGAGTATAACGCCAGTGACATGGGCCGTGTGTTGGCCGAGTTTCTCCGGACAAATCGTGCCGTTGCACCCGCTGTTTTTGAAAAGCCGCCACCGGAATTGGCCCGGGTTGATCCTCCGCCAGTGCGGATGCGGTTCGCCTCGTTTCTGGAGCGCACCGGACCCTTGGCCGACCGCGGATTGGAGGGCAACCTGACACTTGCTTCCTGGGCCCACACCGATGTGCTGCCGCCTTCCATAGTCCAGGTGGATGTTGCTTCCAGTGGGCTGGTCTTGAACACCCGCCTGTTGAGTCCGTGTGGCAATGCCACGGTGGATGCCCGCGCTCTGGAGCATGCCCGTGCCATTCGTTTTAAACCGCTGACCAATGCCCCCCCGGAAGACCTGTTTTCCCTGCGCGACATGGCCACGGGAAACCTGATCTTCAATTGGCACACCCACCCGGATGGAGTTACGAATGTCCTCCAGCGTTCATTGCCCGTGAAAACCGTCCTGCCCCGCTGATGGCTCCGCACCAGTTCATCCCACTCCTGCTCGCGGCATTTTTGCTGGCGCTCACTTGGCTGGCTTGGCGGACCCGCCGGCGGCAGGGCATCTTTGACGCGGACCCCATCCGCGACCATGTATTCCGCTGTGCCACGGAAGACTGCCGCTATGTCTACACTGATGATGCGGATGTGGAATCTTCCCGGTGTCCCCAGTGCGGTCGCATGAACGAGCGCGTTACTTTTTAATCGCGCCCCGGTTTTAGTTGTTGCCGCCCGCCTTCATTTCAATGACGTCGTGCGCGCCGGCCTCGCGTTGTCCAGCGGGGCTGATGCGAATATAGCGCGCGCGCTGACGCAGGGCGGCCAGGTTGGCCGAGCCGAGATAACCCATGCCGCTCTGGATGCCGCCGATCAACTGGGTGAGGGTCTGGTCCACCGACCCGGAAACTTCCTTTAACGCCTCTACGCCCTCGGCCGCGATCTTGCTGTTGCCACCCTTGATGTGGCCGTAACGCGCGGCTGAACCCGCCTCCATCGCGGCGTGGCTGCCCATCCCACGGTACTGCTTGTAGAGTTTGCCCCCGATTTCCATGATTTGGCCGGGTGCCTCGGCGCAGCCGGCGAAGAGGCCTCCGCAGATGACAGCATCGGCCAAGGTCAGGGCTTTGACGATATCGCCACTCTTGGTGATGCCGCCATCGGCAATGATACTCACGCCGGCATCCCGCGCCGCGCGCGAGGTGACATAGAGCGCCGTCAATTGCGGAATACCCACGCCGGCCACGACTCGCGTGGTGCAAATGGAGCCCGGCCCTTGGCCCACCTTGATGGCGTTTGCGCCGCAATCGGCAAGGAATTCCACGCCCTCGGCGGAAGTGACGTTACCAGCAATGATGGGCAGGCTGGGGTGGGCCTCGCGGATGACACGGATGGTTTCGCCGACGCCTTTCGTATGCCCGTGCGCGGTGGAGACGGCAACCACATCCAGACCCCGCTCCACCAAGGCGTCCACGTGGTCGCGGATGCGGTCACGATCCAGTTCACCAAAGGCGTTACGTGTGGCGGAAACGGCCGCGCCACAGAGAAGGCGGAACTGGCTGTCGCGCGCGGGGCGGAACTGTGCCTTCTTTTCCATCGTGATGCGTTCCACGTCGCTCATCGTGAACAAGCCGCGCAACTGGTCGTCATCGCCCACCACCAGAAGTTTGTTGATGCCGGGGTGATCGGTGAAAAATTTATCGGCCACCGCAATCGGATCAGGGTCCAGATCTTTCTCATGAATGGCATGCACCTGATCGCGGGCGATCATGGCCTCAGACACTTTCCGATGCGCATATCGCGGCCTCACCACGCTGCCCGAAAGCAGGCCCGCCAGCCGGCCTCCTTCCTCTACCACCGGAAAAGTGCTGAAAGCAAACTTGTGTTCCTCCATCATTCTCACCACGTCCCCGACCATTTGCCCGGGCGGAACGGTAATGGGATCCTGGATCAACCCATGCACGTGGTTTTTAACCCGGTCTACTTCCTTGATCTGCTGTTTCTCCGGCATGTTGTAGTGGATGAGGCCCAAGCCGCCGTTGAGGGCCATGGCGATGGCCATGCCGGATTCCGTGACGGTGTCCATGTCAGCTGAGAGGATGGGCAGGTTGAGGGAAAGACCTTCGGCAAGGGAGGTGTCTAAAACCGTGTCGCGGGGCAGAACTTCTGAGTAGCGGGTGGCCAGCGTGACGTCGTCATACGTCAACGCGAGTGTGCCCTGAACGTGGAAAAAATCGTCCGCCGCCATGTAATGGCGCGGCTCGGGGTCATGCGCGACTGCCATGGGCAAGGATGCCCGGAGCCGCGTGGCGTGACAAGTGGGAATTGTTTACCGCCCTTCCTGTGGCGGCGCGGGTCTACGCGGTGGAAGGTTCGGAAAAGGCCGGGGCGCGATGCCGGGTTGGATGTTGGGGCCAGGCTGGGGAAAGGCGGGGCCGTCAGGCAGGGGTGGCGCGCCGCCGCCGGGCACACCACCGGGGAAAACATTGATACCGGGAGGAACAGCGCCGCCACCGGGCACCACCCCGAAGCCTACACCGGGGCGTCCACCATTAAAGTGCGGGGGCTGGCCTCCGCCCACGGGTACGAGGGTCAGGCGCTTGGTCCGGACGTCCAGTTTCATTTGCCAGATTTGGCCGGTTTGTGTGTCGAGCTTCAGGGTGAAGAGGGCAGGCTTGTCGCCCCCTTCGGGGATGATTTGAACGGTCTTGATTTCAAATCTACCGGGGCCGCCAAAATCCACAAAACCGGGCATCGCCATGCCGCCACCCATCATCGGTGGCTGTGGCTCGCCAAAGCCATCCGGGGGAACGGGAGCTGGCTCAGGTGGCTGGAGATCTTGGGCTACGACCATGGTGGCGGAGAGGAACAAAGAAGAGAGGACTGCGGCCTTCATGCCTCCCGTATACGCTTCGGGACGAGTTTGGGCAACTCACAAACGCGCAATACGGTCGGCCAACCCGGTGGAGGATTGGCCGGGCACATGGCCCAGCACCACGATGCTTCCGCCGGCAGCATCCACCACGGCGCGCTCCTCGGCGGGGAGTTCGTCCACGGTGTAATCGCCGCCTTTCACGTAGACATCCGGCTGGGCAACCTTCAGGAACTGTGTGGCCCGGGTTTCGTTAAAAATGCAGACCCCGTCCACGGATTCCAGCGCGGCCAACACCAGCGCGCGATCGGCCTCAGTCTGGACGGGGCGTCCGTTGCCCTTGAGTGCTTGCACGGAGTGGTCACTGTTCAAGCCCACTAGCAGCGCGTCGGCTTGTTCGCGGGCCTCGGCGAGGTAATTCACGTGGCCGGCGTGCAGGATATCAAAACAGCCGTTGGTCGCCGCCAGCCGCTGCCCGCGGGCACGCCATGCCTCCCGCCAAGTGGCTAGTTTTTCCAAGGGGACAATTTTATCCCGGAACGTCATGCGCCCATCCTGCCCGGCGACGCGGGATGGGCAAGCATTTCCCGTCCGCCTCTTGTGTTTTGGCCATCATGGGCGTACAGTTGCACCGTGAGCGGCGAAGTCTTGCCAGTCCAGATTCGGGGAATCCTGCCTGCCAACAGCGGCGCGGCGATCTTCATTGGCAACGACGAAAAAGTGTTTGTCATTCAGGTCGAGTCCAACATGGCCTCGGTCATCGGGATGTTCCTGCGCGATGCCCCCAAGGAACGGCCGCTTACGCACGATCTCATGGGCAATGTCTTCACCGGGTTTGGTATCGATGTCGAGCGCGTGATCGTGACGGAATTAAAAAACTCCACCTACTTCGCGCGCATTATTTTAAAAATGGAGAATGAGCTGGGGACCAAAATTGTCGAACTGGATGCCCGACCCAGCGATTGCCTGGCCATTGCGGCCTCGCAAAAAGTCCCTGTTTATGTCGCTGCCGACCTGTTTGAACGGGTGGAGGACATGAGCGAGTTTCTTGAGCGGATCAACGAAGGTGCCAGCGAAGAATCCGAAGAATAAGGCCGCCGCCCTTCCGGAACAGCCGCTCGCCCTCATCCATGGCGAGGATGATTTCGCTGTCTCGGCCCGTGCCCGGCAGGTTTTTCAGGGCTGGTGTGATGCTGCGGGAGGGATGGATCACGAGATCTTGGAGGCTACTGCTGCCAACGCCTCCGAGGCGACTCGCGCACTGGCCCGTTTGCATGAGGCGTTGCAAACCCTTCCTTTCTTCGGGGGTGCCAAAGTAGTTTGGTTCAAGGACTGCAACTTTCTTGTGGATGATCGCACCGCCCGGGCTGCTGATGTCAACATGGGCTTGGCGGACTTGGCCACGGAATTGAAGGCCTTCGACTGGCAGGGTGTAAAACTACTGGTCAGCGCCGGCAAGGTGGACAAGCGGAAGGGGTTTTACAAGACGGTCGCCAAGCAGGGGTATGTGGAGATTTTTGAGGCTTTGTCCATTGATGATCGCGACTGGGCGGGCAAGGCTGAACAACTTGTCACCGCCAAGATGCGCGCCCTTGAAGTGCGGCTGGATTTTGACGCTCAGCAGGAACTCGTGCAGGCCGTGGGGCCGGATCGTCGGGCGCTTATCAGCGAATGCGAGAAGCTGGCCTTGTATGTTGGTGGCCGTCGCGCCGCGACGGTTGCTGATGTGGCCGCTATTGTCACGCGCGGCAAACACGCCCGCGCGTTTGCTCTGGGCGATGCCCTGGGGGATCGCAAGATTTCCCTGTTGCTGCGCCGGTTGGATGAGGAAATCTGGGCGATGAGAGGAGATCGCAACAGGTCCAGCATCGGCTTGCTGTACGGCCTAGTCAGCAAGGTGCGTTCCCTACTGTTCGCTCGTGCCATGATGGACGCCGGCTGGATTCGGCCGGCGCGAAATTTCCCCCAATTCAAGCCGCAGCTTGAGCGTGTTCCCGCCGGCGCATTTCCTGGGGAGCGCAAGCTGAATCCGCTTTCGCTTAACCCATACGTCCTTTTTCGTGCCACCGAACAGGCTCGCCATTGGACCCGGGATGAGCTTGTCCGTGCCCTTGATCTCCTTCTCCAGTGCAATCGCCGCCTCGTTTCCAGTTCACTGGATGACACGTTTCTCCTGCAGCAAACTCTCACCAGAATTTTGGCCAGAGAAAGGACTGTTGCCTGATGGGGGCCAACGGGACTCACCTTGAGGTTGCGATGGTCGCCGGCGTTGTCTGCATCAAGATTAATGGCCCCGCGAACTTCAACGCCAGCCCGGGTTTTAAAAACGTGGCCAATAAGCTCTGTGCCGACGCCGGCCACGCCCTGCTGCTGGACTTGACGGATTGTGTCAACATGGACAGCACGTTTTTGGGCGTCTTGGCTAGCCTGTCCCAGCGACTTGAGAAACCCATTGAGTTACTCAACCCGTCGGACCGCATCACCGGCTTGCTTGATAATCTGGGGGTGCTTGACTTTTTCAAGGTGGGGCAAGGCGAGAACCCCTTGACCGCGCAAATGGAGCAGGCCGAATCCGCGCCCGCTGCCAAGCGTGAATTGACTGAAACCAGTCTGGAAGCACACCGTTTGTTGATGGAGTTGAATGCCGACAACATTCCGCGCTTTAAGGATGTCACCCGTTTCCTGGAAGAGGACCTCAAAAATCAGGACCAGCCATGACCCCCGAGGAGAAACTGACTGAAATGGGCATTGTGCTTCCGGAGCCGCCTGCTGCCGTGGCTGCCTATCAGCCTTGGGTGCGGGTCGGCGGCCTCGTTTTTACATCCGGCCAGCTTCCATTTCGCGACGGCGAAATTGCTTTCGTCGGCAAACTGGGGGCCGAGGTTTCTGTCGAGGCCGGCTATCAGGCCGCCCGCCTGTGCGCCCTCAATGCCGTTGCCCAGCTCAAGGCTGCGACTGGGAACCTGGCCAAAATCCAGCAAATTGTCCGACTTGAAGGATATGTGCACTGCGCGCCTGGTTTTCGCGCGCATCCGCAGGTTTTAAACGGAGCCTCGGATCTGGTCGCGGAAGTGTTTGGTGAGAAGGGCCGGCACACTCGGTTGGCACTGGGCATCAACGAAATGCCTCTTGATGCCGCCGTGCAACTCAGTCTGATTGCCGAGGTTTCGGACTGATTATGCCTCCACCGCTGCCTCGCGCGCGGTTCCTGTCGGGGTCCAGTTCTTCAAATCCTTTTGTGCCCCGTCGCGTTTCCATTCACGGCGCTTCACCTCCGCCCCGTCTTTAAATGTTCGCTCGCTTTTCTTCGTCCCATCCTCGTGCCAAGTGATGTAGAGGCCGTGTAGCTTGTCGTTGACGAAATCGGCCTGTGACCGTTTTTGTCCGCTTTCGTAGAACACCGAGTGGCGCCCGTCCCGTTTTCCCTTGTTATAGCAGACGTCAATCTGCAGTTCCCCGTCCTCATGCCAGACTAGGTGTGGCCCGTGTCGGAGGCCGTGCTGGAAGGTCACCAGAGAATTGCGGTTTCCATTTTCATGGAACCAGATTTCCTCCCCATGCGGACGACCTTCATGGAAATTTCCCTCCAGTATCACCTTGCCGTTCTCGCCCAATTCCACCGCGCACCCGCTGAACAGCGCGTCCGTCTCCTTCAGGTACGCCAAACAATCCTCACGGAACGCGTCAAATGTTTCCCCCGCTTTATTGCGCCACTCCAGTTGGGAGTACTTGACCGGGCGTTTTCTTGCATCGGCTGTCATGGGCGCAAAGTCTCGATTTTCAGGCCCCAGTTTTCAAGTGCCATTTTGATGACTCGACCTTGAAGGGACATCCAGTACCCTCTCCCCATGTCCCGGCCAAACATCGTTGTCTTGGATGGGTTCACCCTCAATCCCGGTGATCTCTCGTGGGATGCCATCGCCGCACAGGGTAGCTTTGCCGTCCACGACCGCACACCGCCGGGGCAGGTGGTTGAACGCGCCACCCACGCCGAGATTGTTTTTACCAACAAGGCATTGCTCCCCGCCGAGGCCATTAGTGCCCTTCCCGCGTTGAAGTATATTGGCGTTCTGGCCACCGGCTTCAACGTTGTCGACATCGCCGCAGCCCGGCAGTGGGGCATCCCGGTCACCAACATCCCAGGATACGGCACCCAAGCGGTTGCCCAAATGACCCTAGCCTTGATGCTCGAGTTGGCATCCCAGCCGGCTCTCCATTCCGACAGCGTTAAGGCTGGCGAATGGGCGAAGTGCCCGGATTTTTGTTACTGGAAAAAGCCACTTGTGGAACTTGACGGCTTGACTCTGGGATTGGTGGGTTTCGGTGCCATTGGTCAGGCCGTGGCTCGGCTTGCGCAGGCGTTTGGGATGAAAATCTTGGTTCATACCCGCACGCCCCGGAAGATTGCTGGCGTCCGGTTTGTCGAACGGAACGCGCTCTTTCGTGAAGCCGACATTGTCAGCCTTCACTGTCCACTGACTGACGAGAACAGGGAATTCGTGAACGCGCCGCTGCTTGCGTCCATGAAGCCAACGGCCTTCCTCATCAACACCGCCCGTGGTCCATTGGTCGACGAAGCAGCACTGGTCGCCGCCCTGAATTCCGGCCAGATCGCCGGCGCGGCTACGGATGTGTTGTCCACGGAGCCGCCTTGCGCGGACAACTCGTTGTTCGCCGCCAAGAACATAATTATCACCCCGCACATCGGTTGGGCCACTCGGTCCGCCCGCGCCCGCCTCATGGAGATAGCTGCAGACAACCTTAGCGCATTCCTCGTGGGGACACCCAAAAATGTCATCAACTAAAATGAAAAACGCATCCCCAAAAGTCGACGCATACATTGCCGAAGCCGCGCCATTCGCTCAGCCGATTCTCAGGAAAATCCGAAAGCTGTTTCATCAAGCCTGTCCGGAGATTCAGGAGGAGATAAAGTGGAACGCCCCCACTTTCATGCATGAGGGCATCGTGGCTGGCATGGTGGCCTTCAAGGCGCATGTGCGAAGGAGATGGACGATCCGGATGGTCTGTTCCGCCACGATGGCGCGTCATTCATGAACGGTGAAAAACTCACCGACGTGAAGGACTTGGCGGGGGACAAGATCATGGTCAAATACATCAAGGCAGCCGTTGCCCTGAATGCCAGTGGTAAAAAGGCGCCCAAACCCGCCAAGCGCAAGGCTTTGGCTGTGCCGGATTATTTCAAGAAAGCCCTCGCCAAAAATGCGAAGGCCAAAAAAACGTTCGAGAATTTCTCTCCGAGTTGCCAACGTGAATACGTGGAATGGATCACCGAGGCCAAGCGCGAGGCCACCCGTGAAAAACGCATCGCTACCGCCCTCGAGTGGATGGCCGAGGGGAAAGAGAAGAACTGGAAGTATCGGTAAAGTGGATTCACCATAGAGGCACAGAGAACACAGAGGTTATGGGCTAGTTTCTCTCTGTGGGCTCTGTGCCTCTGTGGTTAAAAGGACACGAACCGTCGTCATCAACGCGCCCACTCTTACTTCCATGTCAAAATCCGACGGTGTCTCGCAGGTATAACTGAGCCGCGTTTTATTCATTACCAGCCAGAAAGCCTCCGGCCACAGTTCGCGCACAGCGGGATCCAGCTCCGGCTTGATAAGGCCGTGGTCATTCTTGCGGCCGTCGATTTCTGGCGAGTGATCGATGGGGCACACGGCTTCGACGGACTCCAGCACGCGCTGGGGCTCAGTGGGTGTGCCGTCCATCTTCAGTTCGTAAAAGTAAAACCCTTTTGCCTCCCAATCCTCGTGAAGTTGGATGGTGAAATCAAGGTTCGGCAGTGTCTCTAGCCAGGCCACATGCGTGGCAATCTCCGGCGTGCGCAGGTGTTTGTAATCTCGATTGAGGTCCTTGCCGTCGGCGTTTTCGCGGGTGTTGTTGGGAAAGCCCGTGGGATTCAGGCAGGGACACAGCCAAAGCTCAGCGTTGGCCGGCCATTTATTTTCCCGAATCAAACGCAACATCGCCAAGGGCGCGGCGGGCTCATCGCCATGAATGCCCGACGAAAGATAAATTCTTCGGCAAACTTCGGCGGGTGCGCGGTGAAGCGTGAGAAGTCGCAGATCATTGCCCGTCTGCAACCAATGAACCGACCAGCCATGCGCCTCGGCCTCGGTAAGGCAGTCGGTGAGAACGGAGTCGATGTCGATGCGGTTGCCGCGGTAACCGTTATCGTTGAGCCCGCGAGGGTTCATGGGAATGCTCAATCAACAGTGCCCAAAATCCAATTGGTCATTGGAGCTTGGCCATCCATTGGATCTTGATCATTGGGCATTCACGGCGGCGACCGGTTCGCACTCGTTTTTCTCGCATTCACACTCGCCACCGTCCTCCTCCCAGTCGGGATCCAATCCCAAATCTCGAAGCATCTGGAGATCCTTTTCGACCGGCTGATTTAGAGTCGTCAGGTAATTGCCCACCATCAGCGCGCTGGCCCCGGCCTGAAAGACCATGCTCTGTAGATCGCGCAGATTTACCGTGCGGCCACCGGCGACCATGATTTCCTTCTCCGGCAAAATAAACCGAAAACAGGCGATGGTCTTTAATATCTCCAGCGGCGGCAGCGGATCCTGATTTTCCAGCGGCGTACCCTCGATGGGGTTCAGGATGTTGATCGGCACCACGCTGGCGTTCACCTCTCGAAGCGCAAACGCCAGCTCGCATCGGTCCTCCTGTGTTTCGCCCATGCCGATGATGCCACCGGAGCAAATCTTGATGCCCGCCTTTTTCAAGAATCCGATCGTTTTCAGCCGGTCAGCATAAGAGTGCGTCGTGCAATGCTCAGGGAAAAAACGCTCCGAGCTTTCCAAGTTATGTCCGTAACATTCTAAGCCCGCTTCCTTCAGGCGGTCCGCCACGGCTTGGCTCTCAATCAATCCCAATGAGGCATCCGGCCGCGTTTTGCCCTGATCCTTCATTTCCCGGATGCGGTCGCAGACCTCATCCAGCATGGGGCCTTCTTTCAAGCCACGCCATGCCGCCACCAAGCCCACGGCTGTCACCCCATTCCGGTTGGCCTCTTCGCCCGCCTCCGCCACGGGCTCTGGGTCCACGAATCCATATCGGGGCGACCCCGTCTGGTATGCTGCTGACTGTGCGCAAAATGAACAATTCTCCGAGCAAGCCCCCGCTTTGGCATTGACGATTGAGCACAGGTGAATCTTGTTTCCCTTGAAATTTTCGCGAATCCGGTTGCCCCACGAAAGCAGCGTATGAATGTCTGCCGAGTTCTCCAGTTGAAACAGGAACAACGCCTCCTCGCGGTCAATTGCCTCCCCGGCAATCACCCGCCGCCCCAGCCTAGCGATTTGCTCGTCAACCTGCAGCCCGTTCATGGTTGACGAGCCTAAACCCGGCTCTAACAACCCGCAAGCGCGAGTTGTTGGCAGGGAATCAGGGATTCATAACACCCGTCCGATGCAGCCAGCCTTCCACCAGCTTGGGCCAGCCCGACACCGGGTCTCTGGACGGCCGGAGGCCGTAGCCGTGGCCGCCGTGCGGAAAGATGTGCAGCGCCGAGGGCACGCCCACGCGGCGCAGGGCCAGCCACATTTGCACGCTGCTGTCGGCGGTGACGCGGTCGTCGCCGGCGTGGATGAAGATCGCCGGCGGAGTGTCCTTGTCCACCGGTACCTCGGGCACGAGCTTCGTTTTCGTTTCGTTGTCGACGAGATAGGCGGGATAGATCAGCACACCGAAATCTGGCCGGCAACTTGTGTCATCGGCGGCATCGATGCGGGGATAAGTGCGCTTCCGATGGTTTGTCATCGTCGTGGCGGAGAGATGGCCGCCCGCGGAAAAACCCAGAATGCCGATGCGGTTCGGGTCGATGCCCCATGCCTTTGCGTTGTGGCGCGTCAGGCCCAGCGCACGTTGGGCGTCCTGCAACGGTGCGCCGTGCTTGGCGCGGTCCCTGCGGCGCGGTACGCGGTACTTTAAAACAACCGCCGTCACCCCGATGCCGTTCAGCCACGTTGCCACTTCCGTGCCCTCCAGATCCCAGGCGAGAATCGAGTAGCCGCCGCCTGGGCAAATCACCACCGCCGCCCCGTTCGGTTTCTTGGCCTTGAACACCGAGAGCGTTGGCGCGCTAACATTTTGAATGCGGATGACCTTCCGCTGGCCCGGCCGCGGCGGCCGTTCGCCTTCTGGGCCGATGTCCCCCCGTTCGCCCGGCGCTACGCCCGGCCATAATTTCATTATCTTCCACGGTTCCATCGCCTGCGCGGAAACCAGCCCGTACGTCATTACTACCATTGCCAAGAGAATGCGCATCTGCCGACTGTGCGCCATTCGTCGCCGCCGTTCAAAACGAAAAGATTTGAGGCCTGCCGTCGATCGCCGCACACTCGGCGCGCATGACACGCCTTGGCATCATCGGCCTTTCGCATGACCACGTGTGGGATGTGTTGCCCACCGCCGTCGCGCGCGACGACGTGGAACTCATCGCTGCCACCAGCCTGCAGCCCCCTCTCCTCGAGCGCGCCGAGAGGGAGTACGGCGTGGCCACCTACACCGACGCCACCGAGATGGCCGCCGGCGAAACCCTTGACGCGGTTTTAATCTACGGCAACAACCGCGCCGGCGCCGAGGAAGGCGTGCGTGCCCTCGAGCGCGGCTGGCACGTGCTCATCGAGAAACCCCTCGCCGCCGACCTCGAGGGCGCCGACGCCCTGTTAAAAGCCGCCGACGCCACCGGCCGGCGCCTGATGGTCAACTGGCCCATTGCGTGGTGGCCGCAAATCCAGCAGGCCCTCGCCCTCGCGCTCATCGGCGAGATCGGCGACCTCTGGCAAGTCCGCTACCGCGCCGCCCATCAGGGCCCCCGCGAGATGGGCGCCAGTGAATATTTTTGCGACTGGCTCTACGACCCCAACCGTAACGGCGGCGGCGCCCTCATCGACTACTGCTGCTACGGCGCCATTCTCTCCCGCGTGCTCCTTGGCCGCCCGCACAGCGTCACCGCCGTCGCCGGCAACCTAGTCAAGACCGACCTCGACGCCGAGGACAACGCCGTCCTTTTAATGCAATACCCCAACGCCCTCAGCATCGCCGAGGCCAGCTGGACGCAGATCGACAAGCTAACCAATTACCACACCCAAATCTACGGCACCCAAGGCACCCTCCTCGCCGAGCCCGACGAAGGCCGCCTGCTTCTCGCCACGGAGAAGCACCCCGAGGGCCGCGAATTCGACCTCCCCAAGACCCCGCCCCACCTCACCGACCCCATCGCCCATTTTTTAAACGCCCTCGAGACCGGCACCCCCTTCCAAGACCTCTGCCAACCCACCCCCTGCCGCGACGCCCAGGAAATTCTCCAAGCCGGCGCCAAGTCCGCCACCACCGGCGCCATGGTGGAGTTACCGCAAACGAATAACTAAAACATGAAAGCTGCATACATTGAAGAGACGGGTGGGCCGGAGAGGATTCAAGTGGGGGAATTGCCGGATCCCGCGCCGGGGACGGGGGAGGTGTTGGTGCGGGTGGGGGCGGCTTCGGTGAATCCGATTGATACTTATGTGCGGGGGGGGATGGTGGCGGCAGAGTTGCCGGCACCGTTTGTGGTGGGGAGTGATTTTGCGGGGACGGTGGAGGGAATTGGCGAGGGTGTGGATGGGTGGAAGGTGGGGGATCGGGTTTGGGGGGCGAATCAAGGTGGGCACGGGCGGCAGGGGACGGCAGCGGAGTTGGTTTGCGTGGGGGCGGAGTGGCTTCATGCGACGCCGGTGGGGGTGAGTGATGAGGAGGCGGCGGCGGTGGCACTGGTGGGGTTGACGGCGCATGTGGGGCTGGTGTTAAAGGCAGATGTCCAGGCGGGGGAGACGGTGTTTGTGAATGGGGGCGCTGGTGGGGTGGGGTCGATGGTGGTGCAGATGGGGAAGGCGCTGGGGGCACGGGTATTGACGACGGCGGGGAGCGCGGAGCGGGTGGCCAAGGCGGAGGGGTTCGGGGCGGACGTGGTGTTTAATTATCGTGAGGAGGATGTGGCGGCGGGGGTGCGGGAGGCGGCGCCGGACGGGGTGGATGTGTTTTGGGAGACGCGGCGGGAGACGGACCTGGAGGCAGTGGTGCCGCTCTTGGCGACCAAAGGACGGGTGGTGGTGATGGCGGGGCGCGAAGCGCGGCCGGTGTTGCCGGTGGGGCCGTTGTATGTGCGGGATGCGTCGGTGCTGGGATTCGCGTTGTTCAACTACAGCGCGGAGGAGCAGCGGCGGTGCGGGGAGGACATCAACCGCTGGCTGGCGGAGGGCAAATTAAAAGCGAACATCGACCGCGTGCTGCCACTGGAGGAGACGGCGGCGGCGCACCGGTTGCAGGAGGAGAACACGATCGGGCTGGCAGGGACGTTGTCGGGGAAGATTGTCTTGAAGCCGTAAGGGCCGGTGCGGGTCAGTCCTCGATGATGTCGATGCCAGTGAGGCCGAAACTGGGAGCGGCGGCAATCATGTGCCGGTCGTGGGAGTGGATTTCCTCGAAGCCATGCATGGCGGCGCAGGTGAGGTGGAGGGCATCGAGCGTGCGCGCCGGCGACACCGCACCAATGGATTGGAGGCGCAGGCAGGTTTCCCGAATTAAGTTTTCATCCATGGGCCACCAGAACCAGCGGCCGGCCTGGCAATCCTGCTCGAAACTGGCAATGGCCTTTTGGGCGGCGCGGGGCGCGAGATGGCCATCGCGCTGTTGGCGGGTGATGGCGGAGTAGAGTTCCACGCGGGCGTGGGCACAGGAACTGAGGTCGGTGCGGCCGGCCAACAAGCGCAGGATGGCGGGCGTGCCGGGCTCCCGCAGGTAGGCTTTTACAATGTAGGAGGTGTCGAGGTACATCAGCGGCCGTCGCGGTCAGCGGAAATGAGCGAGGTGCTGTCTTGACCAGTGGCGGGCAGGGAACGGGCGGCGCGCTTGGGGAAGGGAGCGTTATTTAGCTGTGCTTGAGCGGGGCCGATTTGTGCGACCACCTTGCCTCGTTCGGTGATGAGCACGGGCACCTGTCCCGCATTTCGCACAACTTGGCCAGTGCGGGCATGGAGTTCCTTGATGCTGACTTGTTCCATGCCCACGAAAGTGTCACCGGTTACACCTTTGAGCAAGTGGAAAGTCCGGCAACGGGACATTAGTCCTTCTCGCCAGATTTCTCTTCATCGCTGCCGACGTCGTCCAAGGGGACGGTTTCCTTTTTGTCCTCCTCGTCATCGTCGGCGTCCTCGGCTTCGTGGTCGCCGTATTGGGGGTCGGGAAGCTTGGCGGCGATCAGCCAGCCGGCGACAAATACGAAGAAACCGATGGCGGCGGTGGTGTAAGCGACGCGCATGGGGAAGCCGGCTTCGCCGTGCAGGTTCTCAGGGAAGATGCCCTGCCATTTTTGGTCGGTGACGGTGAAGACGACGAAGGCGAAGCTGGTGCCGATGAGGCGGCCACCGATGTTGGCGGCAAAGCTCTCGCCGGTGCCGCGCAGGTGGAGGGGGAAGTAGCGCGGGAGCATATTGCCCCAGAAGGTGAACTGGCCGACGACGAGCATGCCGGCGATGAACATGCCGATGTAGGCGGTGGTGAGGCTGTTGGCAATGAGGGTGCTGAAGATGAGAGGCATGAGGATGATGCCGGGCAGCTGGAAGGCGCGCAGGATGGAGCGCACGGGGGCGTCCTTTAAGAACCCGGTGAGGGCGGTGATGAGGTAGTAGACGGGAATGCCGATGATGCCGCCATAGAGCAGGCCGTTGCCTACGCAGCCGAGGTGGGCGGCAGCGAGGCTTGCATTGGGGCCCAATTTGAAGCCGAAGCCCATCATGGATTCAAAGATGAGAAACGCCGAGAGCACGGTCCAG
>CEVA01035846.1_pt1 | contig 32246 bp, 36 predicted proteins | sample 361521 | NCBI WGS metagenome assembly CEVA01 (sample SAMEA2622823, study PRJEB7988) | marine metagenome | isolation source: saline water (ENVO:00002010), including | reverse complement strand
TATTCTCAGCCTGTTGACACTGGTCATACTGTGGCGGTCATTGCGACGCCAGCCACAATCGGTGTTACGACGACGTTCTCAGCGAGCCCGTCGGTCCCGGCAACGGTTACTCCGTCAACAGTCGCCTGTCCGGTAGTAATTGTACCTTCCGTTACTGCCAACTCAATCAGCGTACACGGCGGCATTACTGCCCCAGCTACCCTCCCCTCACCCACTATCTCAGCGGTCGTTACACCGGCTGCTGTGGCGACTACAGCGACATTCCCCGGCCATTCGCTATACATCACTATTGATGCGACACCGGGAGTTATCGCAGCTACCGCAACGATGCCTTCGGAAACACCGAGCGGCAACTTCACATTCGAGGCTTCAACTATTGCAGTAACCTCGACAGTGGGCGCTAAAGAAGTTTATCGATTACTAGTTATGCCTACAGCAGACACGCTTCCACGCATCGGTCTACCTGAAGCATCTTCGGCTCCTGCCCGTGCTCTTATGCGTCACTTCGCACCGGGGGCACAAGGGAGTAATGTATTTATAGTCAATGGCTCGACTGTTCAAACATATTTACCAGCGGACTGGGCAACAGTTACTCGCTGGATTTATGGTGGACACGAAAGCCCACGTGACTTAACAGCAGCAGAAGAAACCGTGCTGGTATCAGCCGGTTATTCATTTAGAGTAGGACCAGAATAATGCCAATTTATGTTTACCGTTGTCTCGATTGTGGATTATCACACGAGATTCGTCACGGGTTTGATGAAACCTACGACGGTGTTTGCGATGAATGCCGGGGGGTCGTGCGTAAATACTTCGGTGAAGTGCATATATCTGCCTCAGCTACACCAACAAGAGGTATGCACGATGGCAAAGCTATTGATTGGTCTGGAAGTAAAGCTAAAGAAAGAGATAAAGAAAGGGATATGGCAGCCTACAAACGCCTCCGATCTGAAGGTATTCAGCCGAAGGGCATTGACGGCGCTGCCAAAATGGAACGAGAAGCCTTAACTTCTCACGAAATTAAAGCAGGGACTCTTCTCCAAGGGCCGAAATCAGAAAAGAAACGTAAAGAACGTGCCCTTAATGACGTTCTCGGGAGTGGCTAATGACTGCACAAACATGGATTGACGAAACAAGAGACATGCTGTTGTCCGGCTATGTCGAAGAACTTCTCCAAGTGAGTGCCCCTCTCGTAGAAAATGCTACTGGTACAGCTTTTACTATTGGTGAAGCAGCTAACTCTGGAATCGCTAAAGGCGTTATAATAGAAATTAACGAAGAACTTATGTATGTGACATCAGTAGATGGCACAACAGTCAACGTAATCCGTGGCTATGGCGGATCAACTGCTTCTTCTACCGGCCACGCAATAAATTCTTTAGTCCGAGTGTCCCCTAAATTCCCGACTCATCGGATTATTGATGCAATTAATCACGATCTGCGTGATCTTTCTTCCCCTGATTCTGGTTTATTTCAAATAAAAACAACCAGCTTTACCTATAACGCTGCCATAGATGGCTATGACTTGACTGGTTTAACAAGCGAAGAAGTCCAATCAATTTACTCAGTCACTTACGCACAAGTAGGAGTCGAGGCAAGAGAACCAGAAGTTATCTCATGGAAATTACGGCGCAACAGAGACACAGCTTCCTTTAGCAGCGGCCTTGCTTTAGTTCTTTACGGCACAGCATGGCCCGGAAAGAAAGTAACTGTAAGTTATAAGTCGCCATTCACAAGTATCACAAGTGGGTCTACGGCTTTATCGACAGTAGGGCTCCCAACAACAGCCTACGATCTGCCACCCTTAGGCGCAGCTATGGCGTTGATGACAACACGACCTATACGCAGAGAGTTCCTTGACGCTGAAGGAACCTCCAGAATGGCAGCAGAAGTTCCACCCGGAGCTATCTCAGCATCATTCAGAGATCTTATGGGCCGACGAGAAGCACGGTTGCGTGCAGAATCGGCTCGCTTGGCGACAATGTACCCACAACACTTAAAGGAGAACTCAATCACTCATCCGGTTGGTAACTGGGGTCGTTACTGGCCGTGAGTTTTAACGCTGAATCTCTCCCTATCGAATTAGATGGTGTCTCATATCTGTTAGACACCACCCAATATCGTCGTACAACTGTCCCTGTATCTCGTCAACAACGAGACAACAGCCGAGAAGCTGGTGAAAATACATTGGACACTACCGGCGCATGGGTCAGATCACAAAGCGACTGGTCTTACGGTGCAGGACAACTCTACCTTGACAACGAAGACTCTGACCGGCGACGTTTTTACTCTTCGCAAGGCATTGATGTTTGGACTAAAGGACAAATAACTTTACTGCCTATCACCGAAACACCCACAGGCACTAACACTCCTACGTTTACTACTGGTGAAATCATTATCGAGTCAGTAACAAACGCTTCGGGTGTCGAGTATATGTATGTTGCACAAGCCAACAAACTTTTTTGGACAGCTAACCCCGGAGGTTCTTCCCCTACATGGAACGCTTCGGCAGGTATCACAGTAGGCGGAACTGTCACGAGCTTAACCAGTGACGGAACCAATGTTTATATCGGCTTTGATGGCTCTATAGTTGCAGAACAAACTGTTATCGGAAGCGGTACTACATCATCTTTTGGATCTTTAGATCCCAACTTAATTAAAATTGTTAGTGGGCGTATCATCGCCGCTGACGATAACGCTATCTACGAACTCGATTCCGCTGGAGCTAAAGCCAGTTCTTCGCTAGACTATTCACTCCCATTAAGCAGCAGCAAATGGGTGTCAGTAACGTCAGGCGCAGCAGGAATTTTCGCTGCGGCTAACACAGATAACACCGGAAGTATTTACTACATCGGTGTGAATAATAGTGACGGAACTCTTAATGTTCCGATTATGTCAGCGAGTGTTCCCCGTAATGAAACCATCAACGAAATCATGGCTTACGGCGGAGTTTTGGGAGTGGCTACAAGCCTTGGATTTAGGCTGGGCTTAATCGATCAACAGTCAGGCTCAATAATTCTTGGGCCTGTTATAGATACAGGCGGCGAAGCCTACTCACTTGAAGCAGATAACAAATTCATGTGGTGGGGTACAGACTACGGTACTTGTTACCGGGCAGATCTTTCTAAGTTCACTGACACTCTTGTCCCTGCCTATGCGTCGGATTTAGTGTCAGCAGAGTCAGCGACAGCTAGCGATCTTACTAAGTCTTTAGCTCGAATAAACAATGACGGTAATCCTAAATTGTTTATGGGTATAAAAAGTTCTGGCGATGCGGTATTACAACGTGAGCATTACAACAATGAACGAGTAGCTTCAGGCACACTCATTGCTGGTGAAATCACATGGTCAACTGTTGTACCTAAACTCCTACGATCCGGTGTCATTGACCTTGATAGATCTCAATTCGAGAATCTAAAAACTGATTACCGTGCAAGTGACACAGACTACGCATCTGAAAGTGACACCTACACACTTGGTCCTGAAACCACTACACCAGTCGGCAGTATTACTTTGACAGCTAAGAACGGTGCTAACACATCAGCCACTATTCCCAGTAGCGGCTCGTTACAAACTGGCACACCTCAAACTTTTGTTTTCTCAGACGGCATAGATACCGCAGTATCCTACGACTTGACAGTCACCATTACCCGATCTGCAAGTGACGCAACAAAAGCTCCTGTTTGCCACGACTGGCAACTGACAGCGGTAGCAGTTCCTCGGCGAATAGACGAAATTATTTTACCTATAGTTCTCCGCCGCAATGTTCTCACCGCCCGGAACTCCGGCGCTCCCGTTCGCCTAGCCGCTGGCGATACCTTCACCAAACTCCGTGGCCTTATGGAAGCTGGTAAAGCTATTAGCTACAAGGAAGGTGACCGATCAGAAAGTGTCACCATCGAGCGATTAGAGATGCAACCCGAGAGACTATCCGATGATGGAAGCTGGTGGGAAGGTAGCCTAGTTGCACGGCTTCTAACTGTACCTACTTAGCCGTTGGGGATATGTCTAAAGTACTTTTCTTTGACATCGAGACAGCACCTAACCTCAGCTATGTATGGGGTCAATGGCAACAAGATGTCATCGAACACGTCAACGAATGGTACATACTCTGTTTCTCATACAAATGGGAAGACCAAAAATCTACCCACGTTGTTGCATTAAAAGACTTCGAGCTTTACGACAACGACCCAGACAATGACTTACAAGTAGTTAAAAAACTATGGGAACTACTTGATGAAGCCGACATAGTTATCGGTCACAACTCTGATGCGTTCGATATTAAAAAAGCAAACGCACGGTTCGTGTATCACGGGCTTGCACCGCCAAGCCATTACCAAACTGTTGACACATTAAAGCTAGCTCGTAGACATTTTAAATTTAATAGCAATAGACTAGGACACTTAGGCGAACACCTCGGTTTAGGTGGCAAAGAATCGACAGGGGGTTTTGAAACATGGGCAGGTTGTATGAAGGGTGATACAAAAGCGTGGGCAGTAATGAAGAAGTATGCGAAACAAGACGTGGATCTTCTTGTCGATGTTTACGAACGGCTTCGCCCTTGGGCTACTAATCACCCCAATAGAAACGTAATTGACGGCACTTCTCATGCGTGTCCCACTTGCGGTAGCAACAAACTACAAAAGCGTGGCACAAGAAAAACTCGGACAATGACTTATCAGACTTATCAATGTACTCGCTGTAAATCTTATTGCAGAGAACGAATAGCTTTAGTTAGCCCTCGCCCTGAAGTGGTCTAGTCGTAGTTATATCGAGGTCGCATAACTCGTTCAGGATCATTGCGAAGAATCCGCGCCTTACATTTTTTGCAGCGGCATTCTCCAACTAAATACTTAGCTAATGTTCCATGCTTTTTGAAATCACCTTTGTCCCATCTAATGTGACCAAGGTCATCCACGAACATTAGTAATCTTCAGGGTTACTAGAATCTCGTTTGATAGTTTCAGCTATACGGTCAGCTTCTTCTTTATTAAGAACCCATTCCCTTATAGCTCTGTCGCAGATTACCGCATACCCTTTGACGGTTGGACCTCCGACAATACGTGCCGGGATTTCTTCAACTGTAATATCCATCGCTTTTCTCCAATCACGATGCCATATATATTTTACCACGGTTAGTGAGCAAAAGGGCAGGACACCGGGGTAGAAAGGAGAAGACCCCCGATGCCCCATTACCGGTAACGACACCGGCTAGCCCTTAAAACCTAGTGTTTCTCTTAGTTCTCGTAGTCGTCGTACATTTTCTTCACGAGGTAAATACTCACGCTCGATGGCCTTTATCTCCATACGATCTCGTCGTATCGCGGCATCGTATACCTCTTTGAACTCAGATATAGCAGGCCAATACGGGTGATCCCTTACCAATTCGTTTAAACATTTTGTGACAACAGTGTGTTGCAAACTAAGCAAAGAAGTGTGCCAAAGTTTTAATGTTCCTTCGGGCACACTCTTTGAATGCCACCATAACTGCGACATTAGTAAGAGAACTTCGTCAGCTTCGTCTTCACTCATGGGCAGCAGGCTCTACTAGTGGCATGATCCATGTCGGTTCGTAAAGAATAAATGTTTGGTCATAATAAACAGCAGAATCCCATCCGTTAAACGGGCCGACTATTTCGTACCCGTCGCTTAGGTTGCCTTTCATAATGACGTGAGGGATCTCATCTAAATCTGGAAACTCAGACATTTTTCCTCGCTCGATCTATCTCACCTTTAGTGAATGAATCACTTTGAAATATCACTGGATTGTTCCGTGATTTCATGGCCTTCTTTTGCCACGCTATCTTTTCTTCCGGGCTCATTTCGTCCCTGTCTTGCCCCATTTTTTCTTTCCTTTCTTAATCGCAAGATTCGTTTTCCAACAGGACCATACTTATCTTCCTGCTGTTCTTTCTGTTTCCGTAAAGCTGTCTCGAATGCTGGCTCAGTAAACGCCCACGTTGTGCTTAATGCTTCGTAACAATCATCAAGACTCCAACCTGCGTGGATAGCTGTTTCAACTATATGCCTAATCCTCGCTGGCTTAACTAGAGGTTTCGTTTCCTGTGTCTTCCACCACGTGTTCAACATGTGCGTTACGTTCTTGAACTCCGGGTGATAGGGGGTATCCAAGCGTATTAACTCCCCCACGACTTTCCCTTTCTTTCATATCCATCCATGTCCTAAGCAGCGAAGCAAAGTGTGCTAGCTCCATTACAACGTAAGCTCCTCCTGTTCCAAAGTTCCTACGTTTTACTAGCGCCACTCCGTAATCTGCGTCTGCGTTAATCCTTTCTTGTTCTGTTTCTTTCATTATCTCCGACAAAGAAGACAACGCATCCTTCCTGTTTTTGCATTCAAATACAAATTCAGGAAGCCATGCACTTTCAATATCGCCAGTATCTTTATTACCAGATAAAGGAGATCTTCTGAACCCACGTTCGTTTCCAAAAATCACATGGGATAAATAGCGAACGCACTCGGTTTCCCAAGCCGTCCCCTTTTGTTTCGCTTTGTTCATAAGAGTTATTCGTCCGGTGAATATCTTTCTCGGTGTTCATCCATGAAGAACAACTGCATACCATTTTGAATTAAGAAAGACCGTGCTTGTTGCAACTTGTTGTTCCCATCCATGTTGTACCCAGAAGGATGGTTCTCAAACTCTTCGACCATCTTCATTGCTTCATAATCAAAGTGATTAGCAAAATCCCTTGGCACAACGACAGACAAAATCGTTACGTCTTCATTCAATATAGGTATAAGAATGCTGTTCTCATCCACTAGAAAGGCTCCGTATCATCCTCGATTTCGAACCCTTTTTGCACAGCCGAAACTGCTTGTTTAGCTACCGTATCACTTTGAGAACCCCTCGGTTCCCATCTCCAAGATGGTCCGGCATCATCGGCATACAACCGTAACTTCTTAACGGTTTTACCTTCTTTGCTAGTCCACTCATCTTCTTTCATTCGTCCTTTAACAATGACTCGTTCGCCTTTAGGCAACTCTGACATGCGTTCAGCCAACGTGTTAAAACACTTCACATCGAACCAGTGAGTAGCTTTTGTATCGTCACGTCCTGTCGTAACAGCTACCGAGAACATGACATTGGCAGTCCCCTGTTTAGAGAACCGCAACTCAGGCTCTTGTCCTATATTTCCTGCAATGGTGATCTCACTCATTGTCTTCCTCTCTTTTATTGAGTATGTCGGCAAGCACATAGTTGCCGTCTTGTTTATGCCAGAGATGTAGGCCAAGACCCAACCTCATCGCACATCTTTTAATCCCATCAGACGCACACGCTTTCAAACGTGCTCCATCTGTCTTCCAGTTGTTCGGGTTCTCACACTCGCCAACTTCTTGTATCGAGGTAACTCGTCCATCAATCTCAACAACAAGAGTGCAAAGGCAACCAGTAAGAGTACCATCAGCATCCCTAACAACATCATCAATAGAAAAATCATAAGGCCCCACTATCCCTAGTAAAAATTGGGTAACGATCCCGTGAGGAACGTAAGCCGCAGCAAACTTACCCGGCTTAGTCTCAACGAACCTGTCTGAAAATGGAGTAGCTAACTTAGATAGCTGACTCATAGTATTCTCCTTTTGTTTTAAGTATTTCGCTAACTGAATCTCCCATCGGTAATTCACATAACGCTCGGTGCGAACAGTAATTACATTCCCAAGGCAACTCGTCCCCGTCCCAAAGATCACGCAACCCTTTAGGTATTTGATCGGTAGCTAAAGCTGTTCCAGCTTGAAGACATTCTTCGGACAGAACATAGTTAGCTATTTGTCTAAGAGTTGCTCCGCTTTGTTCGACGACATCATCTATATCTATTACCCATTCGATCATGTCTCCAGCACGAGCGCTGTCTTTCCATTTACCGGGTGTCGCATCAGTACATACATAAATAATGTGGATCAAGTTGTAACCCAAACCCATAGCGTATGCAGCAGCCTGCAACAGATGTTCTTCTTTCGGGCCATCACGTCGAGCCATACGAAACCCATAATTTCTCATGGTTTTTATTTCGATGACTACACGATCATGGTCTTCATTCCCATACACCCCATCCGTATGACCAGACCTCATGTATTCCGGCATAGAGACAGGTATCTCGGCAACAAAATCCCTGAACGCAGAACTTTTTTGCAACGAAAGCTGTATCTGTTCATGCAAAGTGTTACCAATTTCTCTTGCGACTAAACCATTAACAGAGTTTTGGTAGTCAACTGTCGAAGGCGGTAACTCTAAGCCGTCATAGATTTGCTTACGGATACAAGAACCAACACCTGATGCTCTAAGAAACGAACCATCAGCAGTTGGTTTGAACTCGTGGACTACACCAAGATCAGCAATAGCCCATCGAGCAGACTCAACTTCTCGCATTTCAATACCCTTTCTGGGGTATCAGTCTATCATTTTCTTCCACAAGTCCAGAGCTTCCATGCTCCGTTCGTGTTGTAAATATGGTGTGCCATTGCAGTGTTTGTTGGTATCTCATATCGCTTGGCCCACATTTTTTTACCGAAGATATCGGCCCAATAAAATTCGTTCACTTGAAAATGTCCATGATCCACACCGTTGTAAGCCCGAGGATTCCCTAGCGATTCACACCAAACAATCCCTAAAGCTGCGACACAGCTACTGTCTTCCCATTCATATGAACAAACAGATTCAGCGATCTGAACTTGTTCCTGTGGAATTTCCACAAAGGAAGCAAAGTCTAAGATACGCCAGATAGCTAACCAGACATTCATCTAGTTACCCCGTGCTTCGTCTATCTTTCTGTCCCAGTACATAGACTCAGCGTTTTCCTGAGCTTCGAGCATTTCCTCGTACTCTTCTTCGGATAGATCTGCATACGGATCATCAGGTGGATCTATACAAAAGTATTCCATTGCTATGCCTCCCACTTTTCTCCATCAACAGCCAACACTTTGACCGCACGTTCTTCGTTCACAGCAAATGTCCAATGATCTTCTAACTCTGGTAGATCATCAGTCATGCACATGTTGTGAACAAAATCGACAGCTTCTTCAAGCTCTTCTTCGTCATGCTCAACTGTCACTAACCAATACAAGGTTTGTGCCACTTCAACTTCAAATGTCCGTGACATTATTCTCCTTTACTTTGTTTTATTTGCCGATCCATTTCATCCCAAAACACATCATCGTAAACACCGTGCCTAGATTTCACACCGTATCCTTTGCTAGTACTCCGCCATAAATACTGGGGCCCAGCATGACGTTCAGGTCTAATCGATGGACGAGTTTCTTGACGATGACATAACAGACATACAACAGGCTCGATCATTCCGGCTCTTTGAGCACGCTTCATCAATGGCCCAAGCAACCTGCCATTCTTCAGTATTACTCCGGCAGCTTTTAATTCTTCGTGTACTTCATCACTTGTCCACTCAACATGAACATTGAATTTCTGGTAGCACCTTTGAATTGCTTGCTTGACAGCTAGCTTTTGGGATGGCTTCGCATATGTCTCAGCTATAGCCATGCCTCGGTCACGTTCTTGTTGACCAGTCATGCTTCTATCAATGCCTTCGCTGCCTTCTCAGTCATCGGCAGCTTCCCGAACATCACGTTTGCTTGATGTCTGCGAGTACGATCTCGACTACTCTTAATACCTTTAACTGATTTATCTTTTTGTTCCCACGCTTGGACAGCCATGAGTGCACCCCATTTAGTGTTACGCACACCAGCTATATCTTCATCGAGATGAAAGCGATTGTTTAAATCAGCTTTAGTGTTAGACCATCGGGTCAACTTGTTGTAATAACCTTGCTGTGGAACTTTCAATGATGGACGTGGCATAGACCCGATCAGACCAACAACTAACTGATCCCATTGCTGATCGACAAACTCTTGGTTAGCCATCCGTTCAATTTGTGCAGCGTATTGTGTATGACGTTCATAGCCTTTACACAACTCTTCAACAGCTTCTTGCATCAATGCCTGTGGATCACCCATCTTTTTAAATCTAAAGACAGCATCTTTATCTAAGATGTTCCACTTAAATGTGTTGGCACACACAACAGCAGTCGCAGATTGAGTAGCGATCAAGGGAACTTTTTTGTCGTGACCATTGCCAATGTTGAACATCGACTCGACCTTCGACCAACCCGGTATATTTATTTCATCTTTAAACTTTAAAGATATGTAACCAACAGCGCCGTTATCGTAAGTACCAACTGATTCAATAGTCTCTACTAAACCAGTATCAATAAGCATTCCAGTTAGATCATCAGCCATAAACCGATGCTGAACTATTTGATATCGGTCGCTTACTTCAGCATAAGCATACGGATAGTTGACCATCTTTAAAACATTTCTGTCTAAGAGGACACCTACCTCATCATGCTCAATATGTATTGGGTGTCGAACAACTTCACACCAGTCAAAAGCATCACGAGCTTTCTCCCAAGTGATATGCCCAACATTTCCTAACCTATGCCAAGGAGTTACCGCATACAAAGCGTGCTTGGCATCCAATTCTGTCATCCGATGTGACATTTATTTCTCCTTTATTTGAGATCTTCAGGAGAGAGGAGTTCGTCATCTATATTCAGGGAGGCAAACTCCCCTCTCCCTTTCTTGCAGCTAATCAGGCAACGCCCCATGTACACCCTTCGGCATTCGTGGTGCGGACATCCAATTAGCTACGTTCTAAAAGCGGCGGCCTTTCCACATTTCTTCGGTCACGCCTGCGTCTAACAGTTTGATTGCCATTTCTTTGGCACGTTCTTCAGCTTCACGTTCCATGTCATCAAGCATGGATCCGATGTCGCTATCAATATGCTTGTCTAAAGCAAGCAACTCAAAGTAAGTACCCCGATCAGCGTCCCCGTGTTCTTGGAGATCTTCTAATCTTTGTTGGATATAAAGTCTGATTCCCTCTGCTGTGCTGCAATCAGGAATCCTTACAGTCTTCGCATGTATCTTCATGCTTCCCTTTCATTTAGTTTAATTATATCAGATGTGACTGCCGTTCCGTGACTAATCGTGACATAGCACATCGTAACTCCCATGACTTAACTTAACTGCCGTAACATAACGATACATAGCGCAACTCAGCAAAACGGAACAGAACCCTCCGTAAGAGAACTCACGTCGCGATGCCTCGTCATTACTGCCACTACATATGTTGACTGTCCCCAGCGCAGGTCTTCTCGCCTTACCTCTACGGGACACAACTAGTCTGCCTTACCAGAGCACGCCTCAACGGAGAAGGCCCTACCAGAACTGGACTGCCATGACGTAGAATAGACCGCCTTGCCTAGAAACAACTGTCCACTACTGCCGTGAAAAGTATTTCTTAATAGCAGTTGAAATAGATTTAAGTTCAGTGAACCCATCTATTTCCTGTTGTAAGTTAAGCAACTTAGTTTCAAGACGAACAAGTTGCTTGTTGTATTTCCAATCATCGTCCAACACAACAACGGAAGGATGATGACTTTGTGCAGCACCAGTACCACTACCACTTTGAGGCATCATAAATGCCTTCATCGGTACAGGTATATCTTGACCGGTGCGAACAACTTTAATTTGGTATCGATTAATAAGCCGATACGCTTGTGCTTCCCTATATTTTTCGCCAGCTACACTGTCATCCCATTCAAACTTAGAATGCAATGCAGACTTAGGGTTACGAGCTTTATCAACAACACCTTTAGCTGTTAGCTCACCCTTATCTTCATACAATTCCACCAACTCCATGTATTCAGGAGTATCAGGTTCTTGTATCTCTTTAACCTTAGAGGCCATGTTCTTCCACTTTCTTCATATTGATTTTGTATTTCCCATAGCTACCGCTATAAGACTTAGGAGCAGCAGCACGCCATTCACCGACGCCACCACGACCACCTTGCTGGACCAAGGCCAACACTGAGTCAGCGTCCATCACTTCAGGCTGATATTGCACATGCAAAATAGCACCCCACTCTTTATATTCAGCACGAGTACGCAAATCAGGAGAACCATTAGCATTACGCACCAAATCAGTACGCATATTAGGTTCACCAATAATCGGTATTAAATCAGGATCACCCGGCGCAGTACCAAGCACAAAGATCTGTGTCTTAGCTAACACCAATGTCATTTGCGGAAAGGCCCGAGCAGCGGTAACAGTCGCAGCCTTAAACGCACTCGCCTTAACACCATCAGTACATTTAACGCCACCAATAGTCACAGGCTTAGGCAATATAATACGTGCATGTTTATAATCTTCTAAAGGATCTTTAGGCGGACGCTCTTTAGTGTTCACCTTCTTACCCTGCATAGATTCAAGCATTTGTTCCTTTGACTTATGACCAAACTCATTCATAATCAAAGGAGTAACACCTTCAATGGGAATAGTAAGTTCACGCTCTTCTAAAACCCTAATGCTTATTACTTCAGGATCTGGTTGCTGAACAGGTACCGCTTTCGCAGTAGATTTCTTAGCTTTTGTAGGCATTGAAGCCCCTTTCATTGTCGTTAATTAAATTGTCGAACCTATGTCGCAGTTCGACGGCTATACTGATTCCCCCGTGGGGGGGAGGCTCGGCTGTGGAGTGGGGTTTGCAACCTCTCGGTAAGCCGACCAAAAAAAGGGAGCCGATGTGGGGGGACACACCGACTCCCTTCTTTGTGCTGTCAGCCCATCTCAGGCTTGGCAAGATTCTCGTTGCGGTCTGCCATCTCTAGGGTTTCACCAGCTTCAAGGGCTGCAACTCCCTTATCGTCCTCGACCTCTTGGTCGTGGCGATACAAAGCAAACTGCGCCTGATTAATGTTGACATATTGAGCCTTGCGACTCTCTATGTCGTAACCCTCGGGGACTTCGTAGATAAACTCAACTCTCGGAGCACCCCACTTTCTTCCATCGTGACGACGCATATGAATCTCATACACAGTCGGGTCAGCATCCGGTGACCATTGCATGTCAATCATAAGGACTGTACGACCTGCAATGTCTTCGTCCCTAGCACGGCTATCCCTAGCCTCTGCGTCGGCACCAGATTTACACACTCGCAACCATTCGAACCGAGCCTTTTGCAACAAAGGGAACCAGAAATTGTGAGCCATCTGCATCGCATCCGGGTTCATCGAGGAGCGCACGTACCGAGGCTTCCCGTCGTTACCGATGATGTTCACAACTGCTCTCGCTTCATCCGCATTCGCCTCATCACCGATGTGGAATGCCGTAGCCTTCCCAAGCGGTTGGCTGTCTAGGTTTTCCCAACAATCCTTTATGCGCTGAACCAGATCTTTTCTATCGGCATTCACGCTCATATAGTTTGCTGATGTCCGGTGTGCTGTCGGTACTTCTACCATCTCACCGGTGTGTATATTTTCTACTTTAGTTGTCTTAGTATTCACTATCTTCTCTTTTCTTTCGTTAATGAGCAGTCATCTGCTACTCAGTTAAAAAACACAAGTGCCATGTGGTCGCTAGGCCTGTCAAGATCCCAAGCGCAGCGCAGCCGCCGAATCAGTTGTGTTACGAAACGGGTTCTTCGTAACAGAACTGACACATCTATGATGTGGGCGGTCGGCCCTCGGTTGGGCCGAGGCTCTCTTTACTGGGCTAGCGGCCACATGGCAAAGCCCCATTAAATTTCCCAAACCCACGGGGTTTAGGAAATTTCATGCAACCGGCCCGTAGGTACGGGCAAATCCGCTTCGTTGCGGATTTAGGTTGTGCTCAACCTCCGGCCCCAAGGCCGGGGGTTCTTGCTTCCACGTTCATTGCGTGGAAGTGGATCGCTCCGATCCATTGAGCAGGGCCTTGTGTCAACTGAGAACCACCAGCGAGGTCCGGCGAAGCCGGGAAAGGGCCTTCGAATCGCCTTGGGTATCGGCGCTTTATTGCGCCGACGATTCTAATGGCCCGAGCGTCTGGAGGGGGCTCCGCCTTCCCTAAACGCTGGGAGGATGTCAAACGAGCTTTAGCTCGTTCCGACCTAGCGACTTCCGAATTACCGCAGCGAGCGCACAGCGAGTCGCTTCGGTCACGACATAATGTCGGGGCCGAGATTGGACGGAGGTCGAACGCCAAAGGCGTCGTCGCATCTCCGATGCGTTGCCTCCGGCCACTTAATTCGTGAAGGTTTTAGGGGCCGCAGAACCGCACCGTGTTAGCGGTGCCTGCGGCGCTCACTAAACCTTACGGACAACTCTAGCCCGAGGCACACCACAACAACCACACACAAATAAGTAAGTCACGGTGTACCCGGGTGGGTTTGTTTGGTATTTACCGGGTGTCACCTCGTTTTCTGACGGTGATCAACGTTTATAAGGGTGGTGTGCCGAGCCTCCCCCCCACATATATATGATTATCGGTGTTTTGGGGAGTTTGGTTCAGTTGTTTGGGGGTTGTGTTGGTTATGTCCTTGGTATCCTCCGAGTGTTGAGGCCTCTCTTGCCTTGACCGAGCCGTGCTGTGCTGGTCGCTCCGTGCCCCCTCGTTGTGTTGGGCCGTCGTGTCTGGACACGGAGTCAGATGCCCCTCTGACGGGCGATCGAACCGTTGTTAGCGGCGGGTCGTTAGAGAGTGTATCATTTTGGTTCTGGGGGTTGACACGTTTTGGAGATTTTTATGGCTGAAAAAAAGCAAACTATTGTTGATAGAGAGCGTGCTCGTGTTGATACGGAAGAAATTTTTCGGTTGATGCGTGGCGATGGTAACCAGTCCCGTATTAATGACGGGAAGTGGTCGCCGTCCTGATTGCGTTATGACAATCGAGGATGTTGCTGAAAAAGCGGATGTTTGGTCTGAAGCAATTAAGAAGATTGTTAAGGCTATTACTGCGGCGGCTGTCGCTTTGGGTACTGCTATTGCTGCGTTGTTGACGTGGTGGCCTTCTAGTGCCCCACCGGAGTCTGAGCCGTTGCTGCAAAATACTGGGTATGGCCCCCAGTGTTCTCAGCTTTACAATACAATCGACCATACTTGGACTGAATCCCAGTGGACAGTGTGGGAAAGTCTGAAAAGAGATATGGACTGCTAAATGGCTGAAGATATTGAAAACGATTTTAAACAAATTAAAGTCAGCCGTTTAACTCTCGGACTTATCATGTCCGTAGCAGTCACATCGGGCGTAATTGTGTGGAACGCCGCCCAAGTAGCAAGCCGAATAGGCGAACTCGAAGATACAGTCAACCGAGTCGAACAAGACATGGGTGAGTTGCAAATCGAAACCGACCCCACAATCCTTATCAGACTCGACTCATTAGAAGAAAAAATCGATGAGCTTGCCGATATGGAGGGCTTAGACGAAATAGATGAGCGTTTAGAAAATATCGAAACGTGGATAGAGGAACTAGACCGGGACTCCGGCGAGGAGTTTCGTTGGGAAATAGACGACTTACATCATCGTTCATGGGCTTTGGAGGAAACACTTCGGAGTCGTGAATGGGGGAATGAGATGCTGCGAGAATTTTTGGGATGGTAAAGAATGAGGGAATGCCCAAATTGCAGTTGTATGTCATGCCCCTGTAGCTGCAATCATTGTGATTGCTGTGGACATATGGATGGCTGATGAAAGTCTGGATCGACCAAGATCTCTGTACCGGTGACGGATTATGTGCAGAAATATGTCCTGATGTTTTCGTCATGCGAGATGACGGGCTTGCTTATGTCCAAGAAAACGGTCACGTATTCCACGATCCGGGTGGTGCGTTAGGGTTAGCTAATTTCAAAGAAGATGATTTAGAAGCTGTTATTGAATCCGCAGAAGAATGTCCGGGGGAATGTATCTATATTGAAGTAAGTTTAGAATAATGGTTGTTTACGGGTGTGATTGTGAAAACGAAGAATGTATATGCCATTTTTACCATTATGACTGCGCCTGTGACCATTGCCCAGACTGCGCTGACGACTGCTTTTGTTTCGAATACGCAGAAGAAATCGACGGGGTTGAACCCCTTATGGAACCTTTAACACTTATGGAAATTTTAGAAGAATACCCAGAACTCCTCGGGGAACGAATAGACATAGATCCTTTTGACGATGACGAAGTTATTGAATGCGATTTAGAAAACCCAGAGATTTGTGATTCTTGCCAATAAAGGGATGATATGCCGTCAGGTAAAGCGACAACTGTAGAGAAATGGGCGGATTATCTAGCGTTCCGCCGTCAAGGGAAGTCTTTATATGCGGCTTCAAAGGAAGTCGGGCTCTCTTACCACGCTTGCCGAGACGCGGAAAATGGAAAAGCCCCGAGAAACTACATCGCCGCAGAGGAAGCCCTCGGCAAAACAATCCAACCAGAGGTACCCCAATACGATGACCTTTGCCCAGAAGCCCAAGCTGCATACGACAATATCGAAGTCTTTGCCAAAAGGTATTTCGGCATTATTTTACAACCGTGGCAAGTTGAAGCAACCGAACGCATTATGGGCCTTATGGAGACACAATACGAAGAATACGTCGTAATTAATGCTCCACCGGGTACCGGAAAATCAACTTTCTTTGCTAAAGTACTCCCGGCATGGGCAACCGTGCGTAACCGAGCTATCCGTGGGATGATCGGTTCCTCGACACAACGACTAGCTGAATGGTATTGCCGTAGGTTGCGTGCCGAATTAGATCGAGCGCATCCAGTCAAAGCGGAGTTGAATGATGTTCGACTCCAATTAGCGGTTGACGCTGAAGCTACGTTGCAAGAGGACTTCGGCATGTTTAAGCCAGACTCATCTGAGATCTGGCGTGCCGAAGCATTCACGGTTTTACAAAAAGACGACACTCCTCTTTCCCAGAAAGAACCAACATGGTCAGCGTTCGGAATGGACTCCGGGTTTCTTGGAGGCCGTTTTGATCTAGTTATATGGGACGACGTATACGATCCACGCAAAATGCGTTCCGCCGAATCTCGTGAAGATATGCGAAGATGGTGGGATGAAGTAGCAGAAACACGGCTCGAACCGGGTGGTTTACTCGTTTTGCAAGGGCAGCGCATGTCCGCAGACGACATATACCGGTATGCGTTAGATAAAGTAGCGCCTCCCGACGAATACGAACTAGACGAATTTGACCCAGAAGACGCACCAGATGAATGGCGGAAATACAATCACCTTAAATATCAAGCACATTATGAAGAAAATTGTGAAGGCGAGCACAAACCTGACGCCGCACCTTGGCCCGAAGGGTGTTTACTTTACCCTCGCAGACTCCCGTGGCGACGACTCCGCCACATCAAAGCCCAAACACCAGACCGATTCGAAGTTCTGTACCAGCAATCAGATGTAAACCCAGCCAATGTTCTCGTTGATCCCTTATGGGTAAGCGGTGGAGTAGGCAAAGATGGTGTACACCACCCCGGCTGTTGGGACAACGACAGAGATTTATGGGAATTACCACAAAACGTAAGCGGCGATATGTTTGTTGTAGCTACAGCAGACCCATCACCAGCAAACTTTTGGGCTATCCAATGTTGGGCGTATAACCCAGAAACAGAGTTTCGGTATCTGTTAGAATCTTATCGAAGGAAAATGGATGCACCCGATTTCCTTGATTGGAGCCACGAACGGCAATCTTTCTCGGGAGTCGCTGAAGACTGGTGGCAAATCAGTAACGATATGGGTCATCCAATTACCCATTGGATTATTGAAGCTAATGCCGCGCAAAAATTTATTCTCCAATACGATCATTTCAGGCGTTGGGCAGCGCTTCGCAACGTCCAACTTATTCCGCATTACACGCATTCTAAAAACAAAGGCGACCCCAAGTACGGAGTGCAGATGCTTGCTCCGTTATGGCGCGTTGGCCGAGTGCGTTTGCCCGGTAAAAGGGACACGGAAGCACGCCCCCACTCTCTTTTACTAATAAATGAAGTAACCCGTTGGAATGCCGAAGGAACCGGTTCTCGCACAGACGACTGTGTTATGGCAGAATGGTTCTTAGAGCATAACTTAGAGAAGATCTATGTTCCGAGTATAATCAATAATCGTCAGTGGCGACCCACGTGGATTTCTAGTGCAGCCGAGGCATCGGTGAGGTAAATGTGAAGACAGTAGATGAAATTGTCTCTCTGTACACAACCCGTTCCCGAGCAAACGACGGAGCAAAGTCTCGGATGCGTAACCTCCGAGACTATTACAACGGTGACGTTATTGTACCATTACCTGAACTCAATTCCGACGAAACATCTGCGGTAGCTAATTTACTTTCACAAGGTTTAGACCAAACCGCTATGCGAATTGCGTCTACTGCACCAGATATTTACTGCCCTCCAACAGACCCCTCCAAAAAACGGGCACGAGATAACGCTTCCAAAACACGGCAAGCATTATTTGGCTGGTGGGAAAACAGCCGCATGGATCTCCAACTCGCTAAACGAGCAAGACATCTTATTGGTTACGCAACAACTTGCACACAACTCCGATGGGATTACAAAACAGGTGCCCCACAGTGGCATGTGCGTGACCCATTAACAACCTACCCAGCAAAAATGTTGGGCGTAGATGATATGCGTCCCCGTGACATCATATTTGCTTACGAACGATCGTTAGGTTGGATACGTGACATGTACCCTGATGCTGCTCGCCAATTCTCTGACGGCGAATCGCTTGGCGCAGATCACCCAATAGAACTCATTGAATACGTTGATGCTGAAGAACAAGTCCTTATTGGTAGTCGTGCCCCTGTCAGTTCAGGGATGTGGCCCAAAACTAGTGGGACCGAAAGCAAAAGCGCAGTAATCATAGAACTTGAACGAGTCGAAAATCGTTTAGGTCAGACACCTGTTGTTTGTGCAGAAAGAATAAATCTTGATGCAGCCCAAGGCCAGTTCGATGGAATCTTGGGAATGTACCAAATGCAAGCTCGGCTTATGGCTCTCGAAGTTATAGCTGTGCAAAAAGGCGTGTTCCCTGACACTTGGCTAATTGGGCGGCAAGGGGAAACCCCTCAAATCGTGAACCCAGCAGACGGATTAACAGGCGAAGTTGGTGTTGTACGAGGCGGCGATTTGCGTGATATGCAAATGCAGCCCGGATACATGACAAACCCAGCGATTGACAGACTCGAACGAGCACAACGCTTAACCGCTGGGATACCACAAGAATTTGGTGGCGAATCCACATCCAACATTCGGACAGGACGACGAGGCGACGCTGTTCTTTCAGCAGTCGTAGACTTCACCGTACAAGAAGCACAGAAAATTTTGGCTCGGTCTTTGCAAGAAGAAAACCGTTTGGCGTTAGACATGTCGAAACGGTATGCCGGAAACCGAGGCCGCAGTTTCTACGTCAGCACCAAAAACGCTAAAGGCCGGGTGAACTACGTTCCCAACGACAACTTCGAGTCAACTGACAATGTTGTCTCTTATTCACATCCCGGCGCAGACATCAACAATCTTGTTATTGGTGGCGGTCAACGTGTCGGAATGGGAACCATGTCGAAACGGTCTTTCATGGCGATAGATCCCCTTGTCGATGACCCTGAATTTGAACATGACACTGTAATTGGAGAACAACTAGAACAAGCATTGTTAGCTTCTGTGCAACAGCAAGCATCCCAAGGGGCTATACCTCCTGCGGATCTTGCACGGATCATGGATCTTGTAATGCACGACAAAATGGAACTTGCCGGAGCCGTAGAAAAAGTTCAGCGAGAAGCCCAAGAACGGCAAGCAGAACTAGTAGACGCTATGGCTCCTGAAGCACAACCCGGATTAGCGATGCCGGGAATGGGTGCAGAAGCAGCAGTCGCTGTTGAAGAAGCACCTCCAGCGGAACCAAATCTTGAAGAGTTACTTGGAGCGTTATAATGCCACGAACAGGGATGGGCCAAAAAGGACAGGCTGTTCGTACAGCTACCGGACAAGAGTATGGTCAAGCCACACAACAGGAACAAGCGCAACAAGTAGCGCCATTACCTGACGATCTTGCACCAACAGAAATGCCGACTCGTGCTCCACGCCAAGAACGGGCAGGGTCACGGGGTAGCCCCTTTAGGCCAACAGAGCGAAGCCTAGAAGACGTAGGTGCAACGCCACCGATAGATGACGTTCTTCCTAATTTGCCACCTCAAAGAGCACGGCTTATAGCTCCGGCGATGCACATGATGTACACAATCGCTGATAACGCTTATTCGGACCCAGAACTTCGCTCTTTTGTGCGACGTATGGAAAACTTTATTCCAGCTAAATATGAACCGTTGCCATGAGTTTCAGCGAACGCCTCGACAAAATAGTCGATGCTCCGTTTGATCTTGGAGCACAGGCCGCTGACTTTTTTATTGACGCAGCAGTTCACACTGTAAAACAAATAAATCCTATAGATGCCCTTATCGAGTCTTTTAAAGACAACATTATGGGAATGCAGTCCGAAACTGGGACTGGTGAAAAAAATGTTGCAAGTGCATTACTAGGGCCAGAAGGAATTATCGGTGCGCCAATAGGTGCATTACCCGGCGTAGTTCGCGATCCGTTTAGCCAACTGATCTGGACTCCGTTTATGGAAGGAACCCAGTTCCTTTACAAAAACTTTATTGATCGCCCAATCGGAACATTAGCAACAGTCGAAAGAATGGTTGCATCAGAAATAGGTGGCGAAGACACAGACTTTTTTGAAAGACTAGGGAACTTAGGCGAACAAGTTATTCCCGGTGCTGGCGACAGCAAACTCTATAACTGGAGTACATACCAACAAGCGTGGGATGTAACACAAAGCAGAAGCGCAGGACAGGCTTTAGCTTTGTCTATTTTCCATATAGACATTATGGACCCGAAAGCTCTTGAAGAGTTCAAGGGGACTGACTGGTATTTCGCAACGTCAGGAATCCTTGACTTTGCAATGAACATTGGGCTTGACCCTCTTTACTTAGCTGCTCGTGGTTCACGCTGGGCGTATGCAATGAAAAGGGCTAAAGAAACTTACGCAGCTACTGGGGTATATGACCCAAGAATGCTGCAAACAAGTCTTGCACCGTTTGAGTTTCGTGATATAAAACCAAACCGAAAAGGACAGGCACGGTTACGTGACGAGGCTTTCTGGGAAAACTGGAGTTATCGACCCACATTTCTTGACGAAACAGTCGCACCTACCGTAGACGAAGTAATCAATAGCGCAGGGTTCGACAAGTACCGTGCAGAGATCTGGAACATAGCTGAAGAAGTCAGAGCAAAAAGAGGCGATACACCCACGACATCATTTGAAGATGAGTTTGGGAAAGCCTTTATCGACGCAGGCAAAGAAGGTCGTCTTGGCAAAGGTTGGAATCGACCAGCAGAAGACATGTATGACTGGGGTCGAACTATTGCCAAAGTTATAGGCGATGGACCAGTAACCAATGAAAGCTGGTTGCCGTTCGACAACTTAATGAGAGTCTCCTTAGCAGGAACAGGTGGATTCCCAGCGTTAGAACGACAAGCTGGACTACTCGCAGCAATCATGTTCCAAGTAGACAATCTTGGCGGCGGTCGGGCTTTGATGGACGAAATGCAAGCCATCAGCAACGACATCGTAGAACTTGAACGGCGAAGCCTAAACACTAATTCTTTAGAAGAAGTAGATCTTTTAAGCCGCCAAATACGAGATTTAGAAGCACGTCAAGCAGTTATAGCTGACAAAAATCCGCAACTAGTAGACGACGTAATGACAGTCGTTGCCGATGCTTTAGACGAAGGTCAAGCTGGTGTATCTAATCTTTTAGAACAGATTGATACGCCATCGTTCCGCACTCCGCAAGTCGGTACTCCTGAGTTCAACCAAATGTGGAAAGACCTTGGCGATCTTAAAAATATGCCGTGGAATGCAATTCTTTCCTTAAAAAACAATTTAGTAGAAACACTAATAAAAGATGTTCCGAATGGTTTTGGCACCCCCACAGTTTTAGATAAATACGCTACCGACATTGGTAATGACGTTGTTAAAGCAGCAGCAAACGAAATCCTTGACGCACACCAAGTACCTACTCTCCCAGATGCACAACTTCCCTACTTAGGTGCAAGCAACAGACTCGGCTATAAAGCCAAAACCTTTTTTGAAAAATCAGGCACTTACCGCAATGTGCGAGGCACTAACGCTGTCCAAATGATTGTCGATAAAGTTGCTCAAAACATTATTGACTTACATCAGCCAAGCTCTGCTTATGTGCAAGTCGAGCGAATGCTTCGAGATGTAGAACGTATCCCAGCACCACAAGTAACAACGATTCCTAATCGTCCAGCAAATATGTTAGATGCTGCTGGTCTTAACGCTGACGACGTACTCATAGAGTTTCTCAACAAATCAAATAACCGTGATGCGTTAGCAGCACACTTTGACGAAGTTGTAAGAAAAATCAACGACGCAATCGTTGAACAGTTAGGGCCGATACTTGATGATGGAGTAGAAGTTACTCTCGGCGCAGACGATCTACGGCAAATTCTTAACGGCCAAATCATCGAAGCAAAAGAACTTTTAAACAAAGCTGCTGACGATACACAACGTGCTTTCGGCAATGTCGATTTTACTGAAGTTATTTGGGAGCAAAGTCGAGGAGAAACTGTTAGGCGACGCATCCCGATTAGCCCAAGCCAAATGCGTAAAGCATCGTTGGTGCCACGCTACGACCTTATAGATCGTTACGTCAAAATGGTTGAGGGCGACATGAAAACTGTCCCCACTCCTGATGGCCCTAAACGAATTAACATTGCACCTGAACGTGCCAAAGTGCAAGCAGCACGGCGAATGATAAGTACTGCTTGGAAACGAGGGGTTCTTTTAACTCCACGTTGGCAAATGGTTGTCAATGTTGACTCTATGTTGCGTAACTTTGCTCATCTTGGCGTAGCGGATTCTCTTGCAGGTATGGGCATAAGACTTGACAGGCTTCGTGCCCGTTGGTTGGAGCGTGCCGGGACAGATGTCCAAGGAATAGTTCTTAGTAAAGTAGACGAAGCATTAGGGGAAGACGGAGTTGGGCTTTCTTTCGTAGACAAAGTTCAGGAATACAACAAACTTTATGACGAAGGAACAGTAGAAACAAACTACGAAGGCTTAATGGATCAAGTCATCGGAGATGAATACGCAAAAGGCAGAAAAAACCGCCGTGCAGCATTCATGTCCGGGGCTGGCCTATTCTTTGCTGGGCCAGCAGGCGCAGCCGCAGGAGCCGCACTGTATGGGAGACATGCACGCAAAAGCCAAGTCAACTTAGCCCGTCACAAAACCGCTACTGGTTATGGCGAAGCTCTACTACTAGACGCTAAACATATGGTCGATGAAATCGAGCAAGCCGAACGTGCATTGCTTGAAGGACTCGACGACCGCTCAGTTCTTGAACTAGATCTGCTTACCCCTGAAGAGGTAAACAAACTTGGGCAAGACTCAACACTTGCTGATGTTTTGGCGCAAGCTAAAAAAGACAGGCGAGAAGCAGCGAAACTATTGGCTGCCCGTTCTGAAGGAGTAACTAGCTACCAAAAAATGGTGGTTGAAAACTTCCGCAAAGAATACCCAGAAATAGCAGGCAAGTTTGACGAAGCCGCTGAACTTTTAGGAGACATAGGGTACAACCAGTCGATGCTGGGCTCTAACGCTATCCCTAACCCTTGGGGTGACAACCCACAACTTCGAGCAGTAACAGAACGTATCAATAGCGCCAACCCAACGAAACGCCAAATTTGGTCTGACACTAACGCACAAATGAGGCGTACTGAAGCGTGGGAAGAATCGCACCAGTACAACATCACAGACCCTTATGAAGCAGAAGCGTTTACACGAGCCTATGACGCATTTATTCAGAACCACGTCAGCAGTCCGGGGATGCCCGGTCAGTCGGTGCAAAGAGATTTTTGGCGGCAACAATGGCTCGGCAAAACAGATCAGGAAATCTTTGATTGGTTAGGGACAGAAGGGCGACCTGTCTTAGATAGTTTGCCTGATGAGTGGCGAAGCCCAGACGCAAGAATGGAATTGATTCGCCGTACACGGTACGAAGCAAACAGTCTTGTACCGGACTTACCTGAATTTGCAAGTGTCCGAGGACGACTTGCTAAAGGTGAACTCATTACATGGGACAGGGATATAAAACCTATTCTTGATTCGTTAGATGCAAGATCAAAAGAAATTCTTGAAGAAGTCGCTTACACAGGGGACATACGGAGGATTCCAACAGGGACTGTTGTCGATCAAGCTGTTTACTATGCAGTTATAAACAGACTTGATGAATCAGTTTATTTAGAAGGAAGTAGACAAGTTTCTGATGCAGCTAAGGATGTATTACAGCTTGAATTTATTGAGTTGCTTCGGGGAATCGGGAAACAAATCGGGGCTGATGATTTACGAGCAATAAATCGTTCTGAATTCACTGACCAACTTGCACCCTTAATTGATTTTGGTAAGACAGTTAATGACTCTTCTTATCTGGATGGGCTTAAAACTGGTACGCAAATTAAACAAGCCAAAGAAATTATTCGTCATGTAACTGATACATGGTTTGAAAACTTGACAATGGTTGAAGACACTGTTTCACGTGGAACAATGTTTGAAGCTGCATACGAACGTCAAATGGCAATCGAAATGCAGCGTTACCGGAACAACGATGGGTCATACAGAATCCCTGAAGCCGGTAAAGCTATTGAAGAAATGTCTCAACGTGCTCGCCGGTATGCCCTTGCTGAAACTAAAAACATTTTGTACGAACTTGCTGACCGTACACGGTTTGAAGAAATAGCTACAGAACTTTTCCCATTCCTTGGAGCATGGCAAGAAGTTGCAACCAGATGGATGGGACTAGCTGGCGAAAACCCTGTGTTCGTTGCACGTGCTTTGCGAGCTTGGGGATTAGTAACTGGCGAAGACGAAGACGGCAACCCTCGCATTGTTATGCCAATGCCCGGGTTCCTTGATTCAAACCTTGGAAGCATGAAACTGTTCGGGCAGCTTTCCCAACTAGCGAACGAAGAGATTAATTTAAATCTTGAATCTGCTTCGATGATTGGTGCTTTGCCCGGTTTCGGACCACTTGTTTCTTTCACAATGTCTGAACTAATTGTCGAAAACCCAGACTTAGACGAGTCGCTTGGCTGGATGCTTCCTTATGGATTTGTAGAAGGCGAAGAAATATATACACGATTCCTCAATGCACATACACCTTCATGGATTCGGAACGGTTCAAAAGCTGTTGGCATGAACGACGAGGGCAAAGCCAGAACAGCGGCCAGAGTTACCCAAGACATGATTACCCAATATGTTGAGCAGGGCCGTGAACTTCCGCAAACAGCGGCAGAGTTGCAAGAGTTCGAAGACGAAGTAGAACGCAGAACTAAAGCAATTTTCGGAATCAGAATGTTGCGCTCTATAGCTGTTCCAGTTTCATTCCGTCAACAGTCACCGTATTGGGGAATTATCAACGAGTATTGGGATGTTCAAAAAGAACATGGCCCCGACGTTGCAACCGCATGGCTTCTTGAAAACCACCCAGACATGTGGGCCTTTACAGCACGCACCACGATGGCCCAAGATGTTCGGGCAGGAACATTAGAAGGCCACAAAAAATACAAAGAGCATCAAGATTTTATTGAACGCCACCCCCAACTAGCTGCATTAGTGCGAGGAGAAGTTGGGGCTCTCGATGTTCAATTTAATTACAACCGTGCAGTTGCCGAACTAGAAACACGGGAAGGCCGTCGAGATTACATGGATCCGGCAGGCATTCTCACTGATGCGTCAGTCAGCATGGGTTGGAGAGAGTGGCGTGTATTCAGAAACTCAATGGATGACGAGCTTCGGAAACGTGCAATGGGTGGAGGATCTGGAAGTCTTTTAGCTCAAACTAATTTTGATTTGTGGAAAGACCGTCGAAAATTTATTGAAGATCTTGGAAGAGAAAACTCTTTTTGGCTTGAAGAGTTCAATACATTTGGGCAACCGCAAGCACAAAAAGAAATCCTTGCTGGTTTACGAGAGTTTGTTTCTTCAGGAGAGTTTGCGTACCGACCTGAGATTGTTCAAATTGCAACATTTGTTGGCAAACACGATGAGCTTGCTTTAAAGATGGTGAAACGTGCCGAGGGTACTAACAACCGTAATTATTTGCGGATGAGTTATTCTGGGAACCAAGACATTCGTCAAGAATGGGATGTGTTTTTGCTGGAAGTATTAAGTTACCCCAGCTTCGGCCCAATCTATGACAGGTATTTTAGTAATATGCTTTCAATTTCTGTAGGTAATTTGCCTACCGGATTAATAACCGAGTATGAGGCAGCAGCGTAATGGCAGGCAACAGATGGATTCCTGATTTTTTAGAAGAAGGTGTACTTTCTCTTTTAGATAAAGTTGCTGAAATTTTGCGTATGCAGGGCGAAGGTGCTATTAGCGACGCAGAAGCAAACGAAGCGCTAGCTGAAGCAGTTAAAGACGAAGGCATTATGCAATGGCTTCAAGATGCGTGGAACTATGAGTTTGTTGACAAAGGCTCAGATGCTAAGTCTAAAAGCATGTTGCCTGATTGGATGAGTCCATCAGCGCTTTTGTCAGACGATGATGAAGAAGTGGTTGGAGAAGAACCCACTCCTTTAGACATTGAAGAAATCACAGAAGCATACGAAGAACAAGGAATAGCTCCGCAAGATATTCCACGAGATTCTCAGGGCAATATTATTCCTTTGCCAGATCGCAGCGGAGAAGAACGAACTTCTCTTCAACGGATACCTGATCCTGCTGGATCTGGTCGTTCGCTGGTTCCCGATACATACATCCAAGCTCAGATTGACCCAGAAAAATGGGCTGCGTATATACCTGTTGAGTTTGGTGAACCTGAAGGACCGTTAGATGCTGGTCAATACGAGTTGACACCACCTGTAGGTCAAATGGGTGTTCAAGATCTTGAAGTATTTGAATCTCGCCCTATATCACCGATATTGCAATCTGTTATGGGGGAAGACTATATGACTCTTCGGTGGACAGATGATCCCGAAGCAGGCATGTCTTTTACTCCTGCGCTTATCGAAGATGTCCCGTTTACATTTACTAATGCTTATAAAATATACCAAGCTCAAACTCCTGAAAACAAAAGACGTATTGCTGAAGGTTTAGCTTTAGGCACCGGTAATACTTCGTTTATGTATTCCGCTATTGGTGACGTAATGTTTTCTAACCCGGATGCTATTTACGCAGACGAAAATGTTCGTAGAGCGTTAATCCAACAACAAGCGTACGCACGAGATATGGCGAGTATCACTGAAGGTGGATTTGCTGGGCTTGGCGACGAATATATTCCTGAAGTTTGGGATCCTGAAGAAGTCGAAAACATTTCAGATGAATTGTTCCAACTTGCTAAAAATGCTGGAGCCGTAGTATCTATTGGGGCTTCGTATGGGAATGCCGTAGCTAGCAAAGTGATGGCCTCTTTAACTGGTAAGAGTGGAGATGACGCAAGGTTCCGTAACCTTGTTTCAAAGTGGACTGCTGAGATCCAAAGAGAAACGATGGGACGTAAGGGGATCTCTCAAACAGAGTTGCAAGCCATGTTTGGGGAACGCATTGAAGAAGAGTTTGCTGAGGATGTTGCGGCTAGCAGAAATTTGAGCAGGGCTAATACCTTGGCAAAGGTTATGGGAGTAACGATCTGATGAGGGTATCTAGCGAAGAATTAGCCGAAGCTCTCGAAGATCGTGGCTGGAGTCCTGACGATATTTATAATCTTGTCGCTATAGCAAATTTAGAATCCGGCTTTGAATTAGATACTTTGGTATGGAACTCTTTAGACCATTCGGCTGGCATGTTCCAACTAAATCTTAGAGAAGAAGACGGTGGTGCTAAACGTGCTTTTGAGTTAGGCATTGTCGATACTGAACGTGTCCCAACAAAAGCTGAAGTCCGAGCATTTTTAAAAGGCTTAGACAAAGAAGAGTTACTCGAATTTAATTTAGATGTAGCCGAATATGTTTATAAAGAGGCAGGGAATAATTTTAGGCTTTGGTCTGTTCACCCAGATAATAAGTTTTTTGAAAAAGATTCCAGCGATGAATATACAGCGGAAGTAAAAAAAGAAAAGTGGCTAGAAGGCCGTGCAGTAGCTCGTGAAGCCTTAGCAGAAGTAGGTATTGAATCTCCGTTAGCTAATTTAGATCAGTCTTATATTGACCAGAACATACCTGAAAATTTGCAGGGCAAACTGGGTAGTGAAATAGAGTTTCGTTTAGAAGAAATGATGGACGAAGCCGAGACTCGTGAAGAAGCAGCCATCATTCGCAAAATGATTCTGAACGAACGGAATCGCGATCCAAACCAAATTGGAAAATTTGGTGAAAACCAAGGGCTGGATGTGACCCGGCCTGATCGTGTAGTAAATCTTTCTGATTTAGGTATTGAATTAGCTTCGGCTCAAACTCCCAACGATCCTCGTCCAGAAGAAGAAATAATTGTTGACGATCCAAACGAATCAGGACAATTTGCTAATCCTCAACAGGATTTAGAAGAAAGCATTGAAAGCAAAAAATCTAAGTTAGATATTTTGATGTGGGAATACTTACGGGGAAATCCTTCAGTATTAGTCGAACATCCCATTACGGGGGAGATGGTCGATCTTGTTGCCCTCATTGAAGAAAATCCTCTTGGATATGAAGACAACACTCCAGAAATGGAGCAATGGATCAAAAGCCTTTACTACCAAACAGACCATTATCAAGACAGTGAAGTTGGTAGAGCCGACAGAGAATATCAGTGGAACAGTGGCGGTGATAGTGAAGACGAATGGTCCACTCGTCGCCTTGATCTGATTTCTATTCAGATTGAGCAACTTGAACAAATCCTTGGGCAAGCCAATATAAATCTGGATGACACACAGATTTGGGAGTTAGCGAAACAATCCTATTTGCAGGGGCTCAACCTTGCTGAAATAAAAGATTTCTTAGTTACAGCAACAACAGACACGGGAAGTCCTCTTTTTGATTTTGGTGCAGGGGCTCCTGCCGGTGGAACGATTTCAGATTTCCGAAGCAGTATCAACAACTTGTATCGTCAGTACTTGATGGACCCGGATGAAGAGTTATTGGAACGGCGTTCACGGCAACTGTTTACAGGTGAAACAACTCTTGATTTAGTTGAAGATGAAATGATTGAGCAAGCAGCTTTGCTGTTCCCTGCATGGAAAGACCGCATTGAAGCCGGTAAATCTCCGCTTTCTATTGTGTCTAGCTATAACGGAATCTTTAGTTCCGTAATGGGTTATAACCCCTCATGGGATGGCCGCCACAAAGATATGGCTGTCCAGCTTGGCGGTTTAACCGTAGAAGGCCAAGACCAAATGGAGATGTCTGGTGGGGATTTTGCTCGCTGGCTTCGACAAACAGATGAGTACGATCAAAGTCCACGGGGGATTAATAACGCTTATGAGCTTGTAACTGGATTGGGCAGGCTTATGGGAGAGGTTGCGTAATGGCTATTGAATATTACGATACAGACGAAGAAGGCAACCTAATAGACCGTAGGCAAAGCTCGCAGGAAGAACGAGATGCGGCTAGAGCAGCTATTGGTTGGACTCCAGAACGAGGCGTAGAAGCCGGACAAACTTTTGTACCTAACCAGCGCATTATGCGTGATGGTGTTTGGGTTGATCCAGTTTCTGGAGAAGAAAACCCGGAGCTTGGCGCAGGTTATTGGAGAACGGAAGTACCCGGAGGGCCAACAGCAGGTATCCCCCATTCATATATTTCTGGTGCACCAATTACCCCAATAGATAAGCTCCCCGGCGCAGAAGATCCATATGATAAATGGGAACGATGGAAGCGCAACGAAAACATTAAAGGCGCTAAAGCAGTTATCCGCAGTTTCCTTGAACGATTTGGGCTAGGCGCTTTAACGGACATAGCTATGGGTTGGGCAGAATCAGGCATGTCCCAAGAAGCAATGCTTGTGGAACTCCGTTATGGACCTGACCCAACTGTACGTCAGGTTTACGACAACAAATTTCCTGCAATGAAACTGCGTGAAGCCGCAGGATTCCGGGCAATTAACGAAGCTGAATACCTTGATCTTGAACGAGGCATTTTACAAATAGCTGCCCGAGCCGGAATCGACAATAAGTTTCTTGGCATGGACCCAGAAACAGGCGTGACTGGTGTTACCGCTTTGATTGGTGGGGATGTTTCTTTAGCTGAATGGCGTGACCGTGTAGCTCTTGGGGAAGAAGCAAAAAAGAATGCGGATGAAACAACTATAGAGTTATTGCAATCACGTTACGGGTTCGGTGAAGGCGACATTGTTTCAGCAATGCTTGACCCAACAAAAACTAAAAACATTGTAGATGCTCGTCGCCAATTTGGTGCTGCTGGTTTAGCTTCTCAATCTCAACAAACACTTGGTCCACAAAACACATTCAGTAAAGATCTTGCTGATGAGTTACAGCGTTTAAACGTACAGCGCCGGGAAGTGGCAGCACGCCTTACCCCGTTGCAAGGGCTTACATCAGATTTGCTTTATCAAGAAGGTTTAACCGCTGACGAAATAGGTGAAGGCGCATTTGGTGTCGGAGAAGACGCTTCAAAACTAGGGCGGCAACAACAACGCAGAGGCGCAGCTTTCAAAGGCGATTCAGGGTTATTGACAACCCAAACTGGTGTGACTGGATTTGGCAGCGTATAGTTGCTAAATTAATTATGTTGTCTGGCCCTCTCGGGGTGAGCTATTCAACAGCCCTCCATCCGAAGTACCACCGCTGAGGATGCGTAACGATAGGTGAGTGACATATGACAGATTCCGACTCCACTGGTTCCAGTGATGGCGGCGCTGCCAGTACATCTGAATCGAAACCGAACTGGCGACGTGATTTGGAAAATCGTTTAAAGGACGCAGAAGATAGAGCTTCAGCAGCCGAAGAACGACTTTCGGGTTATGAACGCAGAGATACGTTCCGAACAGCAGGACTTGATCTTGATGACGCACGTGTCAAGTATTTCGTTAAAGGTTACGAGGGAGAACTCGATGCCGAAGCTATCCGTCAGGAAGCTATGGCTGCTGGGTTTTTGGGCGATGACGCACCTCTACCTGAAATAAATGACTCGATGCAAGCGGAACAGCGTATCCAAGCAGTCGGGGAAGGTGGAGATCCAGTGTCACCTACCGATCTTGAAGCTCGGATTAAAGCAACAACTAATCAAGATGAATTGCGTGCTTTGATGGAGAGCCAAGGGATTGAATGGGGAGCATCAGCCTAAATCTCTAGCCGATGGAGTCCTAACACTTAGGATTTCAAGTGGCATATACAACCACCTCCACACTTGACGATCAGGTAAAAACGGCGTTCGATCAGGTTGCGTACTTTGCTTTGCGTTCGCAGCCTTTGTTTGAAATGGTCGCTGATGTCAGGTCAACAGCCCAGAGCCATAATGGTTCGGGCGTACAATTCACGTTCTATGCCGACATGGCACAGGCAACATCGGCCCTTACTGAAGGTTCTGATGTAACTGCTGTTGCGTTGACAGACAGCGCAGTAACCGTAACTCTCGCTGAGTACGGTAACGCTGTCATCACCACCGCCAAGGTGCGTGGAACATCGTTCCTCAACGTAGATGCTGATGCGGCCAACATTGTTGGTTACAACATGGCTGACTCGATGGACAAAATCGTTTCGGATGTCGCCAATGGCGGTTCAAACGTAACGTATGTCGGTCAAACAAGCCGTGGCGCTATTACAGCTACCGATAACTACAGTGCTGCTGAAGGACGTAAAGCTGTTGCACAGCTTCGTACTCGTAACGCTCCGGGTTGGGAAAACGGTAACTACATGGCGATCATTCACCCTGACGTTTCCTACGACCTTCGTGGAGACACAGCGGTAACTGACGTTATTCAGTACCAACTGTACCAAGAAGGCGCTCCGATCCGCTCAGGATCAATCGGGACCTTCAACGGTATCGAATACATCGAAAACCCACGTGCCGGTCTAATTGCCGACGGTGGCGCAAGTAACGTCGATGTTTACCAAACCCTTATCTGTGGCCGTCAAGCGCTTGCAAAAGCGTTCTCTCGTGCCCCCGGATTCGGTGCTGAACCAAGCATTGTTGTTGGTCCTGTGACTGACACTTTGCGTCGGTTCAACCCAATCGGCTGGTACCACCTAGTTGGATACGGCATCTTCCGTGAAGCCTGTATGCAACGTGTGGAAGCAGCTTCCACCATTGGCGATAACTAATAGTTAAAGCCATATAGGTTTGGAGGGGTCGGGTTTTCCCCCTTTCCCCGGCCCCTCCATTAACCTCTGCTATCATTTCAATCATGCCTATCGTTGATGGAAAGAAGTATCCTTATACCGCCAA
>CEVA01243565.1_pt1 | contig 32594 bp, 40 predicted proteins | sample 361521 | NCBI WGS metagenome assembly CEVA01 (sample SAMEA2622823, study PRJEB7988) | marine metagenome | isolation source: saline water (ENVO:00002010), including | reverse complement strand
CCTACCGATTATGAGTCGGGTGCTCTAACCAACTGAGCTAAGGAAACATTCGGAAGCCTTTATCTCTAAGGCTTCGTCGTTAAGTTGTTTTAAAGATTACTTCCGTTTGAAAAAATTGTCAACAACTTTTTTTATTTTTTTTAGTTTCTGAAATAAAGTGTGACGAATCTCTTGAAAATTATTTATAAATGGGTAAATTAACAGCAGGTGCTATTCCAGTTATTTCATACCAAGCAAGCTCTCTAGCATATATATGTTGCAATGTTTTTCTTTTTTTTATTTCTTCTATTACAAAAAATCTACTAGCTTTGGTTTTTATTACCATTCCGAGCCAAGGTTTTTGACCAAATCTTAACTCAAATTTTTTCGTTTCCATTGTGTATAATTTTTTCATTTTTTTATCACTCTCTTATTTACAATTATATTAACACAATAAATTGTCTTTTTCAAAGTAAAAAAAGTTGTTTTTTTATGTTTTTTTTAGTATAATTGAAATCATTAGGAGACAATGTTATGAGCATACGAAATCAATATCAAAAACTTGGCGTTGAAGCATTTTATAAGAAGAATTCAGATTCATACGAAAATCCACATGAAAAAATTGTTCATTATTTGCTAGACATTGCAAATAAAAAAGGTCATATTGGAAAAACTAAAATTTTAGATCTTTGTTGTGGCACAGGTCAAGTTTCAAACCATCTTAAAAAAATAGGATATTCAAACATTGTAGGTTGCGATCCATTTACTAATATTGAGTTTCAAAAACGAACTAACTTAAAAGCTTATAATTATGATTTTAGATATATAGCAATGAAAGGTTTGTCAGAAAAATACTCTACTATCATCTGCAGCTTTGCTCTTCACCTTGCTCCTGCTTCTTTATTACCACAACTACTTTGGCAATTGTCGCAGTCTTGTGAAAAGTTAATTATTATCTCACCTAATAAAAAACCAGAGATAAAGAATCACTTTATTGAAGTTGATTCATTTAAAGATAGTCGTGTCATTTGTAAGATTTATGAATCGGTTTATAAGTAAGAGAGCATCATGACTTTAAGAAATTATAATGAAAAAAGTTTATCATACCAAAAAGGTTTAATTGAAAAATATCCTGTTGGAAGCAATGACTATATCGAACAACAAACAAGAGTTTGTTACCGTTTTGAAAGAAGTTTTATTAAACCATTTTTTAAAAACTTTTGTAAGGAAACATTTATTCCCAATTCATATTCTGATTTTGAAAATCAAAGTCACAGTAAGCAACTTAAAATATTTATAAAGAACATTAATGAATATATTTCTCATTTCTGTTTAGGTGAGGTTAAGCAATCTATTTCAAATAAGAAGAATGGTAATTCTTATTATTCAAGAGAGAAAAATAAAATATTTGTTAATTCTTTTTATTTTGAAAATCCTGATTTTAAAGATAATGAATGGTATTTAGATGTTCTTTATGTCTTTATCCATGAATATGTTCACGCCTATGTTGATAAGTATTATTCAGAAGAAGAGATGCATTCTAGTTTGTTTTTCAATATATTGATTGAGCACATCTTATTTTTGACAGGAAAAACGCTTAAAGCTCTGAAAAAACAAAAAGACAAAGAAGGCAATAGTTTTGAAGAAGAATTAAAATACCAAAGGTTCTTATCATTAGATAATGACTTTTTTTATAAGATTTCTTTTCAAAATGAAAACGATTTCTTTAAATACAAAGAAGATTTGAAAAAAAACAATGTTCCCTTTGAAGATCTTGATAACATCTGGAACAATGAATCAGATACTATTCTTCTATTTAAAGAGAGCGAGGAGTATCATAATTCAGCAGAAGGTAGATTATACAAAGAAAAAGGACTTTATTTTTTATACATAATTGATATTATAAAGCATATTGAAAATGAAAAGAGACAAGATTCTATTTTTATAGAAAACATCGAAAAAAACATAAAGGAACATAATAATGAAATATAAACAAGTCGTTTTTGATTTTGGTGGAGTCGTTGTTGATTTTTTTCCAAAAGAATTAGCTGCTAAATTTGCACAAAGTGAAGAAGAATATGAAATTCTTATTGAACTTATGAATCATCAAGATTGGCTTGAATTAGATCGTGGCAAATATTCTTTTGAAGAAGTTGCTCGATTTAACTATGAAAGGACAGGTTATCCTGAAAAGAATACTTTAGAATTTTTTAAGTTTGTAAGGAAGGGTTTTGTTGAACTTTCTGTTACTAAAAATTTCATTTTAGATTTAAAAAAAGAAGGTGTGGAAGTTTACTATTTATCGAATATAAATATTGAAACGTTTAATTATCTTTTTGATAATTTTCCTGTTTTCAAAGAGTTTAAAGACGGTATTTGCTCTGAAAAAGTCGGTGCTGTTAAGCCTGAAAAAGCAATTTTCTCTGCCTTTTTGGATAAAACAAAATTAAACAAAGAAGACTTTATTTTTTTGGACGACATGGAAAAAAATGTGAATACTGCTCAATCACTAGGTTGGAATAGTGTCGTTTACAACAAATATAACGCAAAAAAAGTAATTGAAAGTATATTCAATAGTTGATTTTTTATGTTTAGTTTTGTATAATTATTTTATGAATTGGAGAGAATAATGTTAAAAAACAAAAATAAAGTTACTTTATCACTTATACTTATGCTTATGATTTCTTTATCTATCCTTGCTTTTGTTAACAGTGGAGCAGAGGATAATTTAAACACTGAAAATGTTCATGTATCTAAAGTAGAAAAAGTTCAACCCAAAGTAGATCATGTTATCTATATTGAAAATAAAAGAGATTTTGAAAGAAAACGAACAGAACGAAAAGGTCGATTTTAAAAATATTTCAAAATATAAAGCGAATGTTTCTTGCGAGCATTCGCTTTTTTTGTTATAATTCTGCTTAATTTTAAGAGGTGTTGGATGATAAGTTACAAAGTAGAAGAAAAAGTAATCAATGATATAAAAAAATATATTGATATACCAGAAGAAGGAACTATTGCTGGACAGTTTCTTGCTAGTCTGTTCTACAAACATTTGCAGCTTGGTTTATCTCAACCTTTAAATGACGTTGATATTTTTATTTCTCAAGAATCTTCAGGAAGCCCATTTAGAACCTTCGTTTCAGAGCAAACCTTTGTAACAAAACAAGCTTCTCTTAGTGAAAAAACTCCTGAAATGGATAATAGACGATTTTATTCAGTTATTAATTCTGTTTATATTCCAAATGCTAAAAGTGATATTCCTATTAATATCATTAATGTTAAGAGTCTTTCAGATTTTAAGGGTTCATACCTATTAGAAATTTACAAAAAAAATAAAGAGTTCCTTTATAAGAAAGCGAATCAAAAAGTTAATCCCCAAGATATCATTTCTAGTTTCGATTTAAACTGTTGTGCGGTTGCTTATTCTATTGAAAAAAATAAATTCTATTATACTGCAGGGTTTCTTGATTTTATTCAAACAAAGAAACTTCGAATACAATCTTTACATTCACCACACGCTACTTTAATCAGAATGTTTAACAAGATTAAAGAGATAAATTGTTTAAGCGATATAGACAATGAAATAAACCTAATAAAGCTATATGGGTTGGCTTTTGATAATAAATTTATCATTGGAAAACGATTTAATGAATTAATAGATTCTTCGGGAAATGATATTGTCGCAGACATGATTCAATATCAAAATAATTACAAAGTTCATATTAAAAAATATAAAGAGTTATTAGACAACAATAAAATAAAAGAAGTCTATGATTTTTTTAATCTTAATAAAGCTTGTTATGTAGTTCATAATCATAAGTTTTTAATTCGATTATTCTATGAAAGAATTGAAAAAGAAAATTCTCGTATCTTTTCTTGTTTCAAAAATAAAACCATCAGTAAGAATTTTTCAGAACAAATCATTCAATATTGGTTTATAAGGTTAATAAATAGAGACGCATTGGCTGACATTCAAATTGATTCAATTTTAGATAATATTCACTATACCCAAAAATTAAGCAAAGAGTATGGTGAAGTTGTCTCGTTAGGGTATGACTTTAAAGAACCGAAAGATTTAGAAGAATTTTGTTCAATGTTTTTTGATAATGAAAAAATTAATACATTTACGATCAACATGTTTAAAAACAATTTAATTACCTATCAAGACATTCAAAATAAAAAACACAAAAAAGAGATTCTTGATTATAAAAACAAGGTAAAAAAAGAAATTAAAACAGTTTGTCCTTTTGTTTATAAATATAATCACCATACTGCTCTTTGGTTTGACTCTTTTAAAGGTTTTGAAGGTTTATGGAAAACACTTGCTGCTACTTCAATAGAAAACGCTTTTGATAATATTTATTTTATTGATTTCTTTGGTAAAAAGAGAGCTTTTAAACTTATAAAAGATTCTAAAGAAGTAGAGTCCCATATTGCTTCTAGTCCTCTTTCTTTTTCTTATAAAATGCCTCAGAATTATAAAAATAAGTTTTATAACTCAAACATAATGGAATCAATAAAAAATGAAAGCTTTTATGTTTTCATTGAGCGTTTTGTTAAAAGACATACAAGAAAAGAAGATCTTCTTGATAGAAATGAGGTTTATGAATATGATTTTCATATAAAAAACAAAAAGAATATTTCTGATTATATTATTGAATTAATTACTGTTTATTTCGTTGTTCAAACAAAAGAAGATTTAAATTGGTCTATCTTTTTTAAAGATTTTTATCAATATATTAAGTCTTATTTGTTGAAACTTAAGAAAATTCTAAAAATAAGACCTACTGAATTTAGTAAAAAAATTATAAAAAGTCTTTTGAATTAAGTTTTTTTTGTTGATTTGATATTCTTTATTTGATATAATTCTCAAACAATAACGAAATACTAAAAGGATATACAATGAAAACTTATGCAGAAAGACGTTATAGCAACGCAAATCTAAGAGTAGTTATTGCAAAGATGGTTGACGATATGCATTCGAACCCTTCTCGTTGGGATGCTCCAACCAAGACATTGTTTAAAAGAAAGATTCAAGGTCAAGAACTTGCAATTGCTCGAAACTATTATTCTCATGATGAGCCTATCCAACTTTTTGTTAATCAGGTAGAAATCGAAGACCTTACTGAAAAAGAGATTCGTGTTCTTCGTGCAGAGTTCAGTTACTTAAGAGAAAAATTTGCAAACTACATTAGTAAAAATAAAGAACGCAACAAATCACTTTTTGTTTAACCAAAAGATAAGAGGTCTTCCTCTTATCTTCTTACTAGAGATAAATAATATGATATACTTTGATCAATTTAAAAATAGCATTTCTGAAATCATGGAAATTGATTCTAAACAGAAACAGCTTACAAACAAAAGACATAAAGCAGAAGGGCGTAAATATCGTTTTTTTGAAAGTAATTTTTTGTCTCTTTTATCGAGGATTCCTTTTTTCGGATTCATGGCTTTCTTTCTTTTATTGTCTGATTTTTTTGAGTCAGAAACTTTTTATAATGTTTTTTCTTTTCTCTGTTCAACTTCTGTTTTAATTCTTGCTTATCGACTTTATTTATATTTATCTTATAAATATTATGTTGTTAAAGTTAACTTTCTTAAAATGAAAAAGACAAACATTGTTAAAAAATTAAAAAAAGAAGGACATTTAGATAAAAAACTTTATGACGAAATTCTTAATAGCTTAGAAACTTTTACAAATAAAGAAATTGATATTGTTCAAGACATTATTCATACATATAATACTGAATTAAATAATGAAAAGAAAAGAATCTTATTAGAAGAAGAAAAAGAACGAAATCGCATTATTGAAGAAGAGCAAAAAGAAGCATTGCGAATAAGACAGCAAGAAAAAGAACGTAAAATAGAAAAAGCAAGAGAAGAAGAAAAGAAACGAAGAATTGGACATATTAGAGATAGATATCAATTTATTGACATCGAAAACGACTAAAAAAAGCCCCATTCGGGGCTTTTTTTATTTTAATGGATTTTCTCTTATTTTTTTGTTAAACTATTAAAAACCAACTAGGAGAAAATTTTGAATAAAGATTTTAAAATTATTGCTAAACATATATTGAATAAATATGACGTTTTTGATATTGAACGTAAAGAAAATAAAGACAGGGAATCTTTTTCTCATTTAGGTTGGATGTTAGAAAAAATTGTTAATTCTAATCTTCAAGATACAAAAATGGCTCGTTGGTTTGGTTATGTGCTTGCTATTTTAGTTGTGAAATCAATTGACAAAGAAGAAGTGTTCTTTGATTTTGACAACCTTACTTTAAAGACAGATAAAGATTTCATTAATTCTCATATAATTGCTGGACAACATTATCTTGAAAACAATCTTTTAAATACTGATTTTCCAAATATTAACAACAAATTAATTGAATACAAGTGCAAGGAACGCCTCTCAGAAGTATTGTCAGATAAATATGATTCTGTAGAATCTAATGTTGTCTTTGGTTATATACAAGGACATTTGGTTCATTTAAATCTTTTAAATGTAGAAGATGAAAGAAATAGGACTCGAAGCATATTTAATGGGGAATAATTGACTTTATCTCAATCCTAGTATAAAATTACTCTTGATAAAATATTGGAAAAAACCATGACAGCTATTCATACTGTAATATGATAAACTTATAGCAGCAGATTAATGAAAAATAAAATGCGTTACCAGAATTTCACTCTTAATGACACGGTATATAAACGCAAAATCTAGAGGAAAAATTAATGAAATTTATAGAATTTTTATTAAAAAAAATAAAAAATATTACTATATTATCAATTATTATGATTATTTTTTTACTATTAGTAAATTTTATTAGCAATGGCTTTGTTGTGGAAAAAATTTCTGTTCTTCAAGAGAAAGAAGCTATTAATAGTGGGGTATGTAATTATGAATTTCATTTAATCAACGAAACAATTATTTTAAATAAATTTACATTTGAAAGAGGTTTCGGGCGTTGTGTTCAAGAACAACTTGAAGATAAAAACATAAAAGCAAAAAAAGTCATTTTAAAAAATGTTTATGGCGGAGATGTTATCGAAGCACGTATTTTTGCAAATTATATAAGAAAAAACCAAATTCCTGTCATTGTTAAAGGGTTTTGTAATTCTGCTTGTGTTGACGTATTTTTACACTCCCCTAGTCGTTATATTTGTTATGATGGTAAATTAGGAATACATTCATATAAAGCAGAAAACGGAAATTCTTCATTTTTTGTTGATTATTATCGAAAACTAAAACAAGATGCTATGTTAAATGCTTTTGACAATACAAGTATCAATGTAGATTATATTAAAGAATTGTATGATAAAGTATCACATGAAGACATTTATAATCCACCATTAAAAGAACTAAAAGAAAACAATTTAATACATAAAGAAATTCCTTGCTCTTAGTAAGGGTTTTTTTAATGGACAATCTAAAAAAAATATCTTATCATGATTTTATATAAATTGAAGGAAAACACATTATGTATATAGGTTATTTAAATTATTTCGAAACTGGTCAAGGGATCAGAATTATTTTAAAAACAGCACCAACGGTTAAAGAGCTTAAGGATGGTATTGACGATTATTTCCTTATGGGGTTTGAAATCTTTGACCTTGATAAAGTTTTTGATTTTTCTAAGAAAGAAAAAGAAAATACACCAGCCGATATTTGGGACGTACTAGAAACATTAAGAATGCATTGTCCAATAGCTTATAGAAGTTTTAAAAAATATGGTATTTTAGACCTTAAATACGAATATTCTATAAATTTAGCATAAAAAAAGCTCCTTCGGAGCTTTCTATTTGTATTTAGAATATAAAGTAATATAAGTAACCTGCTGATATTGCCATTGAGAATATTACAAATAAGAAGGCTGCTATCATTTGATTCTTAAATATTGACTTCAGTAATATTACTTCTGTTAATGAAGCACCTGCACTACCTATAATTAATGACATAATTGCACCTGCACCCATTCCTTTTTCCATAAGAACACCAGTTAGTGGAATTACTGCTTCTGCTCTTATATATAATGGAACACCTATTATTGCTGCTATAGGTACTGCAAAAGGGTTGTTTTCATTTGCCACGGAAGCAATATATTCAGAAGGAATAAATCCATATATTAAAGAACCCAATAAAATACCAAAAATTAGATAAGGTAAAACTTGTTTGAAGTCTTTCCAAGTTGTATCCCAAATTCTTCTCCATTTACCAACTGTTTCTTTTTTTACCATTGAAGAGGTAGAATCACAACAAGAGTTTTTTTCTACTTTTGTTTCACAACAAGAACATTTTTCTTCTACTTTTGATTCACAACCTGTTCCACAATTTGTTTCACAACAAGAAGAATTCCCTTCTACTTTTGTTTCACAACCTGTTTCACAACAACTTACTTTATTATTGGCAGAAGAATATGCCTCTTTTTTTACAAATCTTTCAAAACCAAGTTTTTCCAATATATAACCTGAAATAATTGATACTAATAATGCAATCAGAAAGTAGAATATTGTTACTTTCCAACCAAATGTTATTGCAAACAAACCAATTATTATTGGATTTAAAAGTGGGCTTGCAAACAAGAATACCATCATAGGACCGAATCCTGCCTTTGCTCTTAAAAGACCTTTTAAGAATGGTATTGTAGAACAAGAACAAAATGGTGTTATAGATCCAAGGAATGCTGCTATGACATAGCCCTTACCATTTTTTCCACCTAATATGCTTTGAATTTTTTCTGGTGGTATATATTCTTGTAGAATACCTACTATATAACTTATTGCTAAAAATAATACTGTTAGTTCTGCACCTAAAAATAGAAACATACCAACAGATTCTTTTATCATACTTACGTAATCCATATTTCACCTCTAAAATTTTATTTGAAATAATATTTCCACTTTTATTGAAGTATATTATTTCGACTTTTATCGAAATGTTATATCTAAAATTGAGGTTTGTCAACCCTTTTTTTATTTTTATTTTATAAGCTTTAATTATTCATTATAATTATATTATATATTTTTTATATTAAGGTTGATTTTTATTGTATTTATTGATAAGATATCTATAGTTTATAAAATAACAAAAAGGGTATACAATATGAAATTTGAAGAAATCTCAAGAGCATTTAAAGAACTTGGGCATCCTATAAGACTTAGCATCGTAAAACGTTTAATTAGAGCAGGTTTTCAAGGGATACCAGTCGGCACTTTACAGGAAGAGTTAAATATCCCAAATTCTACGCTATCACATCATATTTCAAGTTTGGTTCACGCTGGCTTAATGATGCAAAGAAAAGAAGGTCGAACTCTTTTTTGTGTTCTTAAATATGAAAATGTTAAACTTTTACAACTTTTTCTTGAAAAAGATTGTTGTGTTGATGAATACTTAGAGGTAAAAGAAAATCTTTTAGAATAATAACCCAAGAATTAAAAAAGCACTCGAATAGTGCTTTTTATTATTTAAATTACCTTTTTAAAGAAGGTGATTTTTTCTCTTTCATTCCGTGTTCTTTTAAAAAGTCGTCAAAAGAGAAATTAGAATCTTCTTCTTTTATCTCTTGTTTTTTTCTTTCTGAAGGGACAAGTGATAAAGACTCTTTTTTCTTAAATAATTCATTGAATCCATCTTCTATTTTTATATATGTATCAATTGTTTCAGGGAACAAGCTTTTTATTTTTTCAATACCTTTTTCTGACAACATGAAATCTGTTATTTCTTTTGTCTTGTTTAAAGATGATTTTCCTTTTTCATTTGTGTTTAACAACAAAGCTTTTGTTGCTACATTTAATACATTGTGAATATCTTTCTTTAAAAATTGATTCAATTCAAATTCATTTGTTTTTAATTCTTCTTTTGATACACCCATTTTTATTGCTAGATTTTGAATTAATTGTTTCTTAATATTCTCAGGATATAATAAATAATTATTTAATACATTTTTTTTATAAGTTTTAAGTGTTGATTCAAAATTAGAAACAGATTCAAGAATTTGATTATTTATTTTTGCATTTGATTCTTTACTTTTTATTATATTCGAATTGCTTGGAACAGCAGATCTATTTTTTTTCACAATTCTGTCTTCTACTATTTTTACTATCTCTTTTTCATTGCATTCTTTTACTTCTAATGGTACTTGAAGCACCAATTGCATTGGAACAGCACCATCGTTTCTTTTTTCGAAAAATAATCTACCCACATAAAATCCACTATCATATACGTTTTCTGGCTCTGCAATCCAAAAATCTTTATTTTCAATTAATGTTTCTATTAAATTTTCTCTTTTGTCATTTATTGCGTCGAACATTGTTTTTTCAATCATAAAAACTCCTTATTGTTTATGTTTAAATTTTATCATATAAAATTGAGAATAAAAGCAGATTTCTTTTTTGAAAATTTATTTTTGTTTTTTTATTTTATATTTTATTATATTAAAAATTTGATTTTTTGTTAAAAACTTGTTAAAATGCAATCGTAAACTAGTATTGGAGGATAAATTGATGAATCTTACTTTGTTTTTTATTATTACGCCTATTATTGCTATTAGTTTAATCCTTTTTGTTTGTTGGCTTAATCGAGAAGAAGACGGATATCTTTTAAATAAAAAAAGAAACAAAAGTGCAAAAAAAATTGATAAATTTTTAAGAAAAAATAAATTTTAAAACAAAAGTGTTGCTTCAAGCAACATTTTTTTTTGAAAAAACTTTGTTATTTTTTATTTATTTGATAGAATCAAAAAATGCAAAATAAATTACTAGTAATCTTATTAATAATAATGTCACAATTATCATATGCAGAAGACAATGCTCTCAACGGGAGTGTTGAGTTCGGTTACAATTCAAGTTCAGGAAATACAGAATCAAAATCTTTGTATGGTGGATTAAATGGTGAATATATAAAAGGACTGTTTAGAAATACTGGAGAACTTACATTTAACATTTCAGAAGAAGATGGAAAAGAAGATAAAAATCAAAAAAAGTTAAAACTTCAATCTGATTACAAATTAAATGAGCGATTTTATTTATATTCTAATCTTAATGCAAAAACAACTAAATACAGCTCATATTTTACAGATATTGTAGTATCACCTGGTGTAGGTTATCAATTATTTAATAAAGAAGATTTACGAATGGAAACAGAAATTGGTGTTGGTTATAGATATCAAGAACCCAACTTAGATGAAATTGATGAAGGTGACTTGATTTTGCCAGAAAATGTTAATGAGGCGGTTGTTATATTTAATTTCTTATTAAATTGGGATATTAATAAACTTTTGTCTTTTGATCTTGAAAGCACTATTACTTCTGGTCAAAGTAATACTCGATATGATAACGATTTTTCACTAGGATTCAAACTAAATGAATCCTTGGTTTTAAAAATAGAAAAAAATATTGATTATCTAAATAAAGTTCCACCTGGCTTAGATAACAAAGATTCCGAATTAAGGTTTAAATTTGTTTACAATTTTTAATTTTTTTGCTTCATTATAGATCTTACTCAATCTCGCAGAAGAATGTTCAATTGCAAAGTTAAAATCTTCTTTTTGAGATTCTGATAAACTATTATAAACTTTTTTTAACTTTAAACCTATATCATTCTTTTCTTTTTCACTATATTCTTTCTTTCTTTTTCTTTGAATTATTTCCATTTCTTTACTCATATCGACAAATGTTTTATAGATTTCATTTGAGAAATTGCCTCTGATTTCGTCTTCCACTATCATAACATTATTTTCCTTGTATTTACTATATACAGAATTAGATTTGTTATTCAATAAAGTCATTTTCACGTCAGAGCAAATAACATTTGTATCTGATATTTCTAAAGATTTTAGTGTTGTTATTTTTTCCAATATACCTAATTCTTTTTTTGCTTTTGAATAGTAGTCATCGAATATCATTTGTCTTGAAAACATATTTTTAAAAATGTTCTCTTGTAGATTTTCAGACATTTCAATTACAGTATCATTATTTAAATATTTAATCATATATTCACTAAGTGTTTCATTGTTATTATCTTCAATGATTTTTAAAAATAGAGTATATACGTCTTCATAGTTGCTTGGTTCATTTAAAACTTTTCTATAAGTTTCTTTATCTTCATTAATCATATAAGATAAATCTTTTTTGAAATCTATACTTTCATGTGGCGTGACTTCAATTAATGCAGTAAACTGTTCTTCTTTTGTCATATTTAAATCTGCAATTTTAGTAACTTCTTGTATTTCTTCTTCTGTAAAATTACTTAAGTTATCATATTCATTCATTGTTGATAACATTACACCATATCTATTATAAAAGAATTCTTTTTCAGGTGTCGCTATCTTAGATATTTCAGATTCTATTACTGACTTCAATCCTTTGTTTTTCATCATTCTAGAAAAAACCTCTATTTCATTAGAGTAATCTAAATCTTTTGAAAAAAATGAATCACTAAAAAAACGGTGAACAATAATTTCTTTATCTGACTCAGATAAATCGTTTAATTTATCTACATAGCTAAAAGCATTATCTTGTGTTATTGCGTCAGATATCGCAGATAAAGATATATTCTCAATTTCATTAAAACTAAAATAATCATTAAAAATAGGATCTTCTTTTAAATAATCTTGATTTCCTGATAAAGTTAATGCTGCAATTGATTTTCTTATAGCATATTTTTTAGAATTTTCAGAATCTTCTGTTTTATCAAAAAAGAATTCAATTATTTCTTTTGGGTGTTTTTTCAATGGAAATGATTCTATTGTTTTTATAAGTTCTTGGTCTGAAAATAATTTGTCTTTACTGTCATAGTTTTCTAAAACTTTTCCATTCGGAGACACGATTGTAGCAGTATGTGATTGACTATCTAATACTCCTTTTTCGTAATCAAATGTAATAACAAATTGCTCACCATGTTTTATGTAGTTGTTATACATACTTTCATCTCTTGATACACACCACATATCTGTTCCCAATTCTTTCATTTGATTGGCGTCATTAATTAAGAAAAATATTTTATTATCTACTTCACCTAATTCTACCGCAGATACGGATTCTGCTTTCTTTTTTAAATTTTCTTTTGATATTCTTTTTAATAAGCTTTGTTCCAATGTTTTGTTGAATGTTTCAGAATCGCTGAAAGCTTCCAATTTAAAGGTTACTGCTTCTTCTAATTGATTTCTTGATATGTTTTGTTTCACCAACTCTCTAAATATTTCGTGAGTTTCTTCATTTATTAAAAAGGAATGTCTTTGAGAGGTAACAGAAGATAATAATTTTTTTGCTTTATTGTTTATTATTATTTTTTCAACGTTATCATTTAATTCTTCAAAAATTTTAAAATATGACTTAATATTTTTTCTAGAAATATAATCATTTAAGAATATTTTATTAGATTTCATTAAATGTTTATAAACATCTAAGTTTTTTATTAGATTTTCTATTGAATTTTGATCAATACCTTCTGACAGGCATTTATTAAAAAAGTTTTTTTGCTTTTTTTGCACTAATAATTCATTTAAAAAATTATCACTTTCTAAATCCATTTTGTTTTATTTCCTTATTTTTTACATATGCTTATTATATCATTTTTTTAAAATAAAAAAAGCACCACTAGGGTGCTTTGCTGGATAATTCAGCCAAATATATCATATGAAATCTTGCTTATCCTCATCTTAATGTAGTGTTAGCGATAAGCACACTTTCACTACCGACTTGACCAATTTTTTTGATGAATTCACAAGCTTAATCATCTTGGGTTCATTTTTTTATGAAAAAAGTAACGAACAAACTTTTTTACTTCATTCAATGAAGGATTCTACGTCTGTGAGCCTTCTCTCATTTTCAGCAACCATACTTCTTTTTTTTACGTGGCTGATTAGCATGTTTCAGACCAGCGACTCATTTAAATTTGAAATTGAAGTTGTGGCGTTCCCTTAGTTTATTTCGTCTTTCTGTGAAAGACTTCAAGTTCGGGTTCCAGCATTACCTGTACTTCTTTGTTATCGTGCTTAACCGATAACCGTCTTGGCTCTATATAGCAATATTAAGCGTGTTCTATATAAGAGAAGCCCTTTACGCAAATTTAATAAGCACTAATTTCAAAGTGCAAAAGTGGGCGGTTGATGGTATAGTTGCCCAAGCTATACATAAAGGATTCCTAAGAATTCCAATATTCAACAAAAAAGCACGAATTAACCTTTTTAAACCTCACGGAGTGTAACCTTATGTTTAAGGTAAGGTGAGCAACCTTTTCTGTTTCACAACAGTAAGGGACGTGTGGAGAATATTATGTTTACCAATAAATAGTAAATTATAACGTTACTCAACTCTTAAAAAACAAGTAATCTCTGACTTTTCAGTCCACACCCTTGAAGTATTTGGAGATTATGCAAATATTTATCTTCAATTAGTTCCAAAGAACGGTTGTTACTTCTGCCTTTCGGCTACATCCCCAAGGCAATTGGAAGCGCAATTGTGAGTCCTCAGTTCGCTCATAAGAGCCTTTAAACTTGTCTTTCGACTGTTAAAATATTATATAACTATACGCTCTTTTTGTCAATCTTAAAAAGAATAAAAATTACTTATCCTAGTAACTTTTTTTAAGTTTTTTAAACTAATTATTTTTAATTATTCTTTCACATCATGCTCCTAAAAACTATATGTTGATTTTTCTCTTATCGACCTATTTAAAATTGTTAAAGCTTCTTTATTAAATTTATTAAGAAACTTTTCTTTATCTGATATTATCAAATCTTTAAGATCGTTCGATTTTGAAAACATAAAAGAAACATAGTTATTTTCTTGTTTTAATTTCTGCAAGCGTTTCTCTTTAAATAGCAATAATTCTTTTTTTGTATTTAAATCAGATATTTCTATATCTAATTCTGAAATCCTTGCTGAATAATTACCTACAATCTCAGTTTCATTGATTTTACAATTAATGTCTTCTAGCTCTTTTTTACAGTTAGAAAACAATGTATCTATCATTAAGTGATCTGAATACATTCTATAAATTGCCATTCTTTCACCGTATAAATCCAACATTTTTTTTAGATTTTTTGACGGTGAATCAAAAGTAAAATACATTTTAATAATATAATCATCTGTTTTTGTTTTTACTTTCATTTCATTTTTTATCAATAAATCATTTTTATTATCTATTCTTATTGAAAGAGATTGCTCTACTATCTTCGTTAACATTTTTCCACCACTTAAAAAGCAAATCTTCTATTTTCTTTTGTTGATAAAGTTATTAGATTTATTGCTTCTGCTTTTAAATATTCTTTTATTTCATTCAAATCTTTATCTTCAAAACAAAATTCTAAATAAGTATAATTAGTTGTTCTACCATGTGTTTCATATTCAGAACGGTCTTCTTTTTTTATCTTAATTTTTGGTTTTAAAACAATTTCTTTTAAAATATGCTGATCAGACACTGCAAGATCTCTATCTCTTCTTTTTATTTTTTTTATTTTTATATTAAAAGATATTTTTATCTTTTCATCTTCTATATAATCTTTTAATTCTTGTATTTCTAATTCAATTTCTTTTGTTTCTTTGCAGAGTTCTTCAATTTCATTTTCAATACCTTCTGAAATGTAAAAAAGTGGAGAACTATGCTTAGAACCTATCTGTCTTTCTTTTATATTATATTCCTTGATTAAAAGTAGTAACTCTTTCCATTTTTTTTGATTATCACCCAAAAAAAGCACATCTGATAAATAAACACAATCAGTAAATTCTACTTTATATTCTGTATTTTCTGTAGACAAAAAAGACCTGAATTTTAAAGAGATGTTCGATTCTTCTTTGTGTTCTATTTCTAGTTTATTTCTTACACTTTTTAATATCATATAAATGCTCTTTTTTTAAAAATAAAAATGGTTATTTAAGCCTAATTTCTTATGAATCAATTTACTTACTTTTTTTGAAAACAGTTTGTTTTTTTCCACTTCGTCATTTTGAAATATATTTATAAGTGAGTCTTCATTTACATTAAATCTAATATAATCTGTCCATTCACCATTATTAAACAATTTAATTAGACAAGACAAACCACTAGATTTATCTAAATTACTTAAATCTGTTTTTATCGAATCAATTTCTCTTCGATATCTCGACAATTTAGATTTATTAAAGTGTTCTTTCATTCTATTCTGCATATTATCATCAATTGTTCTTCTACCTCTTGATCTAGGATTCAACGATTCTGATCGTTTTGAAATTACATCTATTTCTGATTCAACCTCATTAACCCTTGTTAATAATTGTTTTCTTACATAATCTTTATTTGTGAAATTAAAGACAATATTATATTTACTATTGTCTTTGTGCGTATAAAATAATTCAACACTAAGATCGCTATTTGTTTTCCTTACTATTCTATGTATTTCTTTCATTTTTTAGACCCTAAAATACAAAATTTTTTCATTTTTAATAGAACTGCTTTCTATTTTTATCATTGTCAGCATATTTAGTTAGTCCTTTTTAAAAAGAAAAACAACGTTTTGAATGTGTATGTTTTTGAATATGTGCGATAATTATTTCATCTGCAAATTGATCTAAAATAATAGTATTTTTTGCCTTTAATTCCGATTTTATTAATTTTGTTTGTTGTGTTTCCAATAAATTATTACTTTTAAATATTGTTTTTTCACTAACATCAGTCACTCTTTCTTTTATTTCTATTATAGAAGGGCAAAACTCCAAAATCTTCTTGTTTTCTTCATTTCTTGATGAAGTTACAAATAGAATAAATCTTACAAGATAAACGATATTTTGTGCAGAATATTCGCTATTGTATTCAATCTTGAATAAGTCATCACTTATTTTAGACTTTTTGCATTTTTGAAGTGTATTTTTTATCAACATTTTTCACAAACCTATAATTAATATTCTTTATTATATCAAAAATAGGATATGGTTGTAAAGATTTTTCACAAAAAAAGACCGTTTTTACGGTCTTATTTAAATGAAAACTTTTTAGGTGTGTCTTCTGTTTCTGGTTTTGAAGCTGTTCTTTTCTTTTTAATCACTTTTTTTGTTACAGCCGTTTTTGCTTTTGGCTTGAAGCTAGGTTTTTTCGCTGCTTTTTTTGCCATAAACTCTTTATGAAATTCCGCTACTCTAATTTTTGTTTCTTTTAATTTTTCCTCAAAGTATTCAATTTCTTTATTTGATAATTCAGATACAGACTCCAATGCTAAATTGTATCTATATCCTTCAATTAAACAATTTTCTAAATATTCTACACTACCTGTATGTCTTGCTATTGCTCTCCTAAATATTTTTTTAGAATACAATTTACTTTGTTCTTGTTTTGAAATCTCTTCATAGACTTTATTGAAACAATTTAATTCTAATGGTAATGATTTTTGGAATAAAGGTAAATGCTTCTTAAGCAATTTTAGAGCATTCTTTACACCTTCAAGACCAGTCGTTTGTATTGGTTTTTTGTTGTAAGATCTTTTTTTATTGTCTTTTATCATCTCGATATCCCTTTTTTAAGCATAGATTTATTTTATCACAATTTTCTTATTAGACAAGAAATATTAAATCTCTTTTACTTATTTAGGATAAAAGAAACCTTTATAGATCTAAAAACTTTCATTTTTCTTGTTTTCTAAAAATAAAAAAAGGAGAACTTTGTCTCCTTTTTTTATTTGTTTTTAGGTCTATTATTACTTTTTGGCTTTTCTGATTGTAACTCCGCAGGGTTAAAATCATTAAAATCTTGCATGTTGAAATCATCATCAAAACCTTCTGGTAATTCCATTAATTCATGTTCGTAAGCTTCAGAAGGGATTTGTTCAAATTGAGGTGGCTCCATATTATCAAAATCCATACTATCAAAATCCATACTATCAAACCCATTATCATCTGAAAAATCTGACATTGGGTAATCGTCGTCAACTTCAAAACTTGGCTCATTTAAATCCTCTTGTTCTTGACTCTCTATTTCTTGAGTTGACTCTTGACTTTCAACTTCTTGAACAGGTTCTTCGGATTCTTTTTCTACTTTATTAGTTTCTTCACCGTTTTGTTCTGCTTCCAATACTTTTTTGTTAAACACACCTATTTCATCTGCAATACCTGTATTTTTAGTTATGCTTTGAGATAATGAATTTTCAAGTGGACTATCTTCAAGATCCATATCATCTATTGAAAAATCTTGTTCTTGATTTGCATATTTCTCAAAATCATTGACACTTTCACTTGGTATTGGTTCTTGTGGATGATTAAAATGACTTGCGTCAGGTTGAGATGCTTGTTGTTGCTGTCTCTCTACCTGTCTATTTTGTTCTTTCAAAACTTCTTTTTGTTGTTGTTCTTGAATCAATTTTTCTGGCGAATTTTCTACACCAAAAGCAATGACGTTTTCATTTTTTGCATGTGCAACTAAATTATGAACTCTTTGATCAACATTTGCTGACACTGTTAATTCACTTAAATCAAATAAATCCTTTTCTTTTATTTCAGCAAGAGCAGAAACCAATAAATTAATTGATTTTCCATCCTGATCAATCGGGAATGACGCTATATTTTTAGGAGAAACCATTAATAATGCTGTTACTAAATCTTTTGTTTGTGGATCTTTACTCATAGATACATAGTTTGGTGATTGATTTTTTTCTTTCTTAAACATCTTCATTCTTGAAACACCATTGCTGTAATATGTTGCTTTATGAGGTAAATCTACACCTGTTTCTGCATTTAATTCATTTACGTCTTGGTGTCTAATTTCATATTTAGATAAGTAATTTTCTAGTTGTTTATCTAGATATGATTTTCTATTCATCTCTTCAATTTGTTTTACAATAGCAGCTTCTGTTTTCATTTCTGCTTCTTCTAATTTTTTGTAGAAATCCAATTTAACTTCAACGTCTTCAACTTCTACGTCTTCTAAAATTAAATCGTTATTGTAATCATATTTTTGTAAATCTAAGTCTTCACCTAATTCAAAATCGTCTGTTGATAAAGATTCTGAAAATGATTTTATTGCAGTAGGGTCTACTTTCATTGCTTTATTCAATGGGTATAACTTATCTGGATCTGGCATTAAATTAACTTCTTCACTTAAAGCTAATTGTTCATGATATTGATACTCATTTAATTTTTTCAAAAATGCTTTGATTTCTTCTAAATCTTTTAAAAATTTTTTAGCCAAATCATTTTCTTCTAATAAAATTTCTGGTCTAATTTCATCTTCAATAAAAAATAAATCAAGTATATGAGACGCTTTTTCCTCATTTGATTCAAACTCTTTGCTTTCTATTTCTGATATTAATTTTTTTTCTATTTCTGGATTGTTTTTTAATATAGTCAAAGATTTTTTAACCATTTCTTCCGTGAAATTATTTAAATTCATTTTTTTCTCCAAGATATTATCTTATTCTTATTTATTTATTATATCATGCTTTCTTTTTTTTAAAAGTTCATTAATAATATTCCTTATTTTTTTTAATTTAATCAATAGCATCATATTTAAAAAATATTGACATTTTTTTTAAATATTAAAAAATGTAATATATAGCATTATTGTGCTATTAAGGATAAGATAATATTAGGGGTTTTATGAAGAATAAAAGGCTGGAGAAATACCTTACTCAGATCTTAATTCACCACAACATGAAAAAGCAATCTGTTCCTTTATTTTATGAAATATTAAAATTTCAAACAAATAAAGGGGTTGTTATTACAAAGGAAGATAAGGAATTAATCTCTAAAAATTTAAAACATTTGGATTCTAAAAATAATATACAAATTATTACTAATTTTATCAATCAATTATGTGTTAATGGATTGGCAGAAAAAAAGGAAAAAAATGTTGTAAGCAAAAAAGTTGGTAAAACAACAATTACAATGAATAAGAAATTATTCGGAAAAGAAGGTTGGCTTGAAGAAGTCACCAGCGAACAGCTTCTATTGACTATTGATTTTTCAAATTCAAAAGAAGTTATTTATAATCCACATTTGTATAATAAAAAAAGCTTAAAATAATAAAAAAGAAGGTCATAGACCTTCTTTTATTCTTTCTTCTTGTTCTTTTTCTATTGTCGTTTTCTTTTTTATTACGACTCCGTTAAACGTCCAAGTGCAGCAAGGACAATATACTTCCAAATCATTTGGTGATAGATCAGGACAAACATATTGAAGTAAACCTTCTTCATCAATATAAAAACTACTAAAATAACTAGTATCACCAGACCTAAAAGTTCCTGCATGCATTAGAAAAGATTCATCAAATGTTTTGCTTTCTACCATGATTCTTTCTACATTATACTGATTTTTCTGGATATTCTTTTTATATTCTTCAAGTTCTTCTAATGTATAAACAACACCTTCCCACAATTCTTCATTTGTCGCTTCTTTTGGTAATCTAGGCAAAGCTTTAGATTTAACTTCGTTCCATTTTTTTCCGACATTTTTTCTTAAATATCCGAAAAGTGGTGTTAAATCATAACCATTAAAATTACTAGACATTTTTTTCTTTAGCGATACGTCTTCTTTCTTAGAACGATTATAATGCGCTTTTTCCATAAATGTTCTTGGTGGTCTATGAGAACAACGATTTATTTTTCTCCATAAAGGTTTTGCTGTTTTTTTATTATTTTTTTTCATTTTAATTAGATCCCATAAATTCTTCGATTAGTTTTTCGACTGCGCCTTCCTTAAAATCAGAAATTGCCAATATATCTGTTTTATTTTTATTTACTAGTGCAGGTTTAGATTCAAAATAGAACAGATCTTCTTTATTTTCTTCTATAAATGAATAAAAATCTAATACATTTTGCTTCGTTTCAAATGTATTTTCAATATCTTCCCCAAATATTGCTTTTAGTTCATACTTCATTTTCTTTGTTGTCATTTTAGATAACGTACTTGGATTAATATCAACATTTGTAACTAGACATTCAGAAATCATGTCTTTCATTTTTTCCGCATCTTCTTCTTTGGAAAAAGATAGTTTTTCAAAATTATCTCTTAATAACTGCAATGATTTTTTATTAAGATTTGAATTTTTATAATATCTTTGTTTTGCATAAATTGTATCAATTTCTCCGTTATCCAAAGCTTCGACTAGAATAGGAATAGTAAAGTTCGTTAAAGAAGTTGAAGATTTCTGAAACTTTTTATCGTATTGATTTATAGCTACATAAGCAGCTTTTATTTTGTAGTAATTTTCTGAGTAATACTTATCACCAGAACCTGTTTTTATACAAAGTGCTAAAAAAGTATATTTAAGCGAAGAGTAAAAATCCTTTGTTACATCTTCTTTATCTAAGAAATAGTCTAAACCTTTTTCTATAACTAACTGCTGAAAAGCAACAAACATAAAATCTGTTTTAAAACCATTTGACGCAAACGATTCATAATACTCTGTTGATTCTGATATTGTTCCTTCTAATATATATAAATCGTATAAATCATTTCCACTTTCAATAAAATTAAGGATGTCATTTTTTACGTCTTCTAGATTTTTGAGATTATGACTGTCCATTATTGCTTTTCGACAATAACCTTGGTTTCTGTCAAAATATTCTTCATAATCCATTGAAGACGGTTTCTTGAATACAAAATCATTATATAGTTTGTTGAGCAACTCAATTGGCAAATACAAATCCAAAACTACTGGTGGTACAGGTAAATTAAAGAAATGTTTATCTTTTGATAATGCATGACTACAAATATCAAATTTTAGTGGATTTTGACTTCCATGATCTACACCAAAAGCAAGATAGATAAACTCTCTAAATGTGAATAGTGCTCTTTTTTCTCTGTAATAAGTTGAAAAGTGCTTACCTTTTGTTTGACCAAAATAATAATGATCAATTTTACCGTCAATAATAGACTCAGAATGAAGTTTCCATATTTTTAACACACTTTCCGAATTCATGTATTCTTCAAATGTGTTATGTTCTTTAATCTTTGCGTCAAGATACTCTCTCAAAACATTCGGAGAATTAGCAAACAAAGTTCTTAAAAAACTATCGTCTTCACATAAGAGTGTATTCTTTTCAATCATTTCATTTTTAGTTAACATATTTCAATACCTTTACCAGAACTTAATTACAGTTACTATTTTTAATATTTGTAGATAGACTTTAAAATCATAGTCTTTTTCATTTTTATTCCATTTAATGGAACTTAATTCTTCAATGAGTTGATTATAACACAGATTTAAATCAGTTACACGACTTTCTTCTGCTTTTATCAATTCTTTCATTTCTCCTTCAAAGAACTCTTTAATAACTACTTTTAACTTATCAAGAAAATCACCTTTAATTTCTAAATTAGAATCTTCTGATATTACTATGTTGTTATCCGTAAAAACAAATCTAACATAATCTTGTTCTTTTTCTTTTTTAATTAGTTCTTTTTCTTTAATTTTTATAATATAATACAATGATTTTATATGATTTTCTTTCATTTCTTCATAATTTATATTACTTTTTAAAAAATCGCTGCTGTCTGACAAAAAAAATCTTCTTATCTTTTTTAGATCTTGAGGATCAAAATTTAATTCATTTGAAGATATAGCTATTGATCCAAAGCTTATCATGTTAAAAAAAGTGTAAAGACTTTTATGTTTTCTTTTCATTTCTTTATCTAAAAAGATAAACGACCTTCCTCTTATCCTTTTTGATAAAAACAAGATTCTTTCTAAAGAATCTATTATATCTTTTGATACTTGCGAAACACGAAGTAAATCTAATAAATTATCTTCATTAAATTTAACAACAATACCTGAATTTTTAGAACCATAATTTATTCTCAAATATCTTTTACTGAATAAATCCGATTTCATTATATTATCAGATTCTCCCGATTCACCAGCAAATAACCAATTATTTTCTTTTAAAACACTCATATCCTACCTTTATTACTAGCTTATTTTAAATGTTTTTTTATTTCATTTCAAGTAACTTTTTTTTTCTTGATTTTATGCTTTGTTTTTGATAATATTGTCTTGTTCAGAAAGAGAGGTTTTTATGGGTTTTTATGTCAATGTCAAAGCAAAAAAAGGTTGTGAAAAACAAATTAATGAAGCGTGGTCTTCAAAATTTGGTGATGTATTAGTTTACACCAAAGAAATTATCAAAAAAGAGATTGTTGCACATAAGAAGCATCAACCAAAAACACACATCAAAACAGTGAAAGATTGGAATCAAAGTTTTCCTATTCATGCAGAAGGAAGAGGTCAAGTCTTCCTTAGAGCTTTTGGTTATTCAGAAGAACGTCAAGAGGAATTCATTGCTGAATCACAAGAAAAAAGAGATATGATCCAATTTATTCTCGACAATCGTTTTCTTTTTAAATCCGTTTCTGGTTTATGTGACGCTAATGAGGTTCTTAATATGGACATTAAAGGTGACTACATGGAAAATGGCATCTTGAAATATGACGAAGTTATTAGTTTTCAAACATTACCAAGCGATGTAAATTCAAAGGTTTATTTAAAATGCTTAGAGATCGGGAACCCTACACTGTGGCATCGCTATCTTCAATTTAAAGAAACTAATGGCTCAAAAGAAGTCTGGAAAGAAATTAAACATTGTGTCGCAGAAGAAGGTTTTGGCGCAACTGTTTGGCAAAAATGGATTGCTTATCAGAAGTTCTTTGGTAAAAGAAATGAAAACATTGATCTATTACCATTTCCAAGTTTGCTCTTAATAGATAACGTAATTACTATGTCAGAAGCCGATTATGAAAGTGCAAATAATATCTCAGATTCATTAGAAAAAGACGATAAAGGAAATGTTTCTTTTATTGCTTGATTAAAAAAACAAAAAAGACCTCGAAAGAGGTCTTTTTTAATATGTCATTTCTTTTTTCCTTTCTATCTTTTTCAATTCTTTTAATCCTATGGATAAAAGTTCCTCACCTTTTTCAATATGTTTATCAAAGATAAGGATTGAATTCTTTTTAAATACATCTTCATTATAACGATTTTTGATAAAGTTATCTAAGAGTTCTGTAAAGTGATTCAATTCTGTCATTAATGCCAACGTTTCAGTCTTTGATTCTTTTCCTTCTTCAGCAGACTCTACCTTATTTGTTGCATAAAGACTTATCTTATAAAAGAAAAATTGAAAACGAGTGTCTTTAAATAGTTTTCTTCCTATATTGGCTAATATTCCCTTTCTGCTTTTTATTGATAGATCAAATGAAAATCCATTACTAGAACCTTCTATGAAATATTTAAATCTTTTTCCTTCTTTCAACTCAAACATTTTTAATTCTTCACCATGTTTATTTTTCAATGGCTCAAAAGAATCAATTAACGCTAAATCTCTTTTAGTATAGCTGAAAGTATTTAAAAATTGATACATTATTTCGTCTTCTGCCAAGAATTGATTTTTCTTAATACCGAAAGAACTATATAAGCTGGCTTTACTAGAAAAGATCCTTTCTAATTTACGATATTCTTTGTAACCTTTTAATGAAAACATTTTTCAACACCTATTCAAAACGGAATGTTATTTTATCAAAAAAAACTTTTTGTATCAACTTTTTATTGTTCTAAACTCATTTTTTCAACATTGAAAGATGGATTTGTTTTTAAAAAGGAAAGTGTTGATAAGATTCTTGAAGATTTCAAAAAAGAAAAATCATTAATCATTGCCTAAATTTTTCGAGTCAATCTCTTGATTGGCTCTTTTTTTATCTTCGTCATCTGCTATTTTGTTTAACACCATTTGCCAATCTTGTTCTTTTTCAAACAATGTTTTACTTGTGTCTTTTTTTAATAAATTATCGTTTTTAACACCTAATGTTCTTTCTAGTATTTTCCTTTCAAAATCATCCATTTCTTTATTCGACATAAAACAGTCTCCTTTTCACTATCTTTATTTTATCATTATTATTATTATGTCAAATATTGCATTGTTTTTTGCATAAAAAAAGAGCCTTTCAGCTCTTTTTTTGTTTTTGTTTTGTTTTTTTTAAGTGAATTTATATTTTTTATCACATTTGTCACATTGATAAACTCTATGACCTAAGCTTTCTTCAAGTCGTGAAGTTTGGACTTTAAATAAGCCACCACGACACTCTACACCATTTGTTTTTAAACGACAAAGAGTTTGTTCTTCGGATTGCATATGTTTACCAGAAACACCATTTTTCAAAATATTACTCCTCTAAAAAGAACTTCATTATATCTTCTTCTTGGTCTTTTGTAAATGTTCTTACTCTGTTTTTCTTATCTAATGTGTTTTCAACTTTAATTGCGTTTACAATCCAAGGCTTCTCACTAATTACAGCCACTTTTTTAATTTTTGTAAGCTCTTTTAAATCTTTGAGATTATTAAAGAAAAATATAAATTCTGAAAATACTGCTGAAAAGGTCAAACTTTCAAAATCATTTAAATCTTGATAAAGATAAACTTCTCCTTTTTCTTTTATAAAACTCAATAATTCTGGAGCTAATTTATCTAGGTCTTCTTTTACATAATCACCAGTTAATTTAAAACCAAATATTTTTTCGTTTTCAAAATGCACTCTTTCTAACATAATAAACCTCCTATTTTAAGCTTACGCTGTTTATTATACACCTTTCATTTAGAAGGTAAAGTACTCAATCCTTAAACGGTGTTTAAGATTTTCTAATATATTTCCTTATATGAATCTGGATTTTTTTTCGCAAAATCTTCTAAGTCATCTTGTAGAAACTGTTTTGAGCAACCTACTAATTTTATATTTGTAATGATGTCAAAATCTACATTGTTATTTAAAAACCTAAGAATGTTATCTTGTAATTTTAAATATTCTTGTTCTTCAAAAACAAATTTGTCTTTTTTAAATCTTTTTTGAGTTTCTTCATCGGGGATCTCCCAAATAACAGTATTGTTTTTTCTTCTTACTATTACACCCTTTTCAATGCCTTCGTCTTGAGGGATTTTACATATTGAATTAAGTATATATAATGACGATTCTTTTGGTAATATACCATATTTTTTTTCTCTAAAACCTAGCATTGCATTTGGAGATAATGATTTTAAAATTGAAAAATAACAGATGTAACCGTTTATTTTTACTCCATTTAAATATAAATTAAAATCAATGCCTTTACTTATCGGTTTTTTTTGACTATCAAAAAAATGACCACTTTCATTTAAATCATATAACTCTTCTGCATCTATAAATTTTTTTATTGAAAAAGTTGCTTTAATTGTGTCCATAAGACCTCTTTTTTTCTTTATTGTACCATTTTCTTTCTTAAAGAGCAATATTGTTTTTTTTAAATGAAAATGATATGATATAATCTCAATAAAACTTTTAATTTATGGTGAAAAATGTCTAATATTATTGTCAACATTAAAAAAAATAAAGTTAAATTTTTATCACAAGATGAAGACCTTACTTCATTAATTACTCTTCAAGAACTTGAAACATTATTTAAAGATTTAAAAAAAGGTAGAAAAAATAAACACGTTGTCAAAGAGTTAACTTTTAAACAACAAAAAGAATTGTATTTATTTATTGGATCTCTTGTCATCTTAGAACAAGATGGTCAGATTGATATTTGTTAATTAATTGAAATAAACAATAATTGTATTTATTAATTTACAAGAGAAAATAAAGTGTTCTCTTTTTTTTACACGTTTTTTCATTTTTAAAAATATTCTTTTTCATTTTTTGACCTTTAGCACTTTTTTAACACACTTTTTTGTTTATAATCACATTATAAATATGTGGAGATTTCATGGCTATTAACAAAACACCAGAAAATAATAATGAGATAAAATTAACAGAAAAAGATTCATTAGTTTCTACAACTGACAAAAAGGGACGCATTCTCTATGCTAATGATGACTTTTGTAGAATTGCTGGATTTACAAAAGAAGAATTAATTAATCACGGACATAATATTGTTAGACATTCGTCTATGCCAAAAGCCGCTTTTCAAGATCTTTGGAATTGTATTAAAAAAGGACAACCTTGGCGTGGAGCGGTAAAAAACAAATGTAAAGATGGATCTTTTTATTGGGTTGATGCTTTTGTTACACCTATAAAAGAAAATGGAGAAATTGTCGGATATCAATCTGTTCGTAAATATTTAAAACCTGAATACAGAAAAAGAGCCGAAAAACTTTATAAAAATATTAATGAAAACAAAACTTCATTTTCTTTATCAAAAGAAGTTAAAACTGGTGTTGCTCTTACTGTGCTTCTAGGTGCAAATTTCATATTCGATAATATTTATGCTTCAAGTTTATCTATTATTTCTGGTTTTATTACTATGTACGCTTTATATATTAAACCACACAATGAAAATAAAAAATTATTAGAAGAATACGACTCTGTTTCTAAATTTGTATTTAGTAATGACCCTAACAATACTGCCTTATATATGTTAAAGCTAAAAGACGGTTTAATAAAAACTATTTTAGGAAGAACAAGTGATACTTCTTTTAAGTTATATAAAGATAAAAATCGTCTTGTTGATACTGCCCACAATATTGTCAAAGACTCAGAAGTGACTCAAAACAATGTTTTAAAAATAAAAGAATCAAATAAAAGAATTAATGAATCAGCAGAAAGTGTCGTTAATCGAACAAATTTTAACATGGAACAAATTAATGTAACTGATTCTGTTTTTTCTGAAACTATGGATTCGATTGAAGATAATATTTCAAAGGTAAATCAATTAACAGAAGAAGTTGAAAGCACCAGTTTGATCATTTCTGAAACCGTTGAAAGCACACAAGAAATACGAAACATTATTGAAGGTATAAAGAAAATATCAGAACAAACAAATTTATTAGCGTTAAATGCAGCTATTGAAGCAGCTCGTGCTGGTGAAGCAGGTCGTGGATTCTCAGTTGTTGCTGACGAAGTTCGCTCTTTAAGCATAAAAAGCAAAGAATCAACAGAAAAGATTGAATCAAGTTTAACATTTATTGTTGAAGTATTAGAAGAACTTTCTGTTAATGCAAATAATAATACAAAAATGTCAAAAGAATGTAATGATTCATATGCCGTAACTGTTGAAAAATTAAATAAATTAACGGCTTCTTTTGAAGAACTGAAAGAGACTTCTTCATTTATTCTTGACCTATCTAATGAACAGCAGCAGTTAACAATAGAAGATGCTAATGCAATTGTTGAATTGGAAGAAGGAGCAAATTTATTAAATGAAAATGTAAATAAGTTAAATAATTCACTTAATAAAATAGAAGATTCCACAAATAAATTAAAGGAATTAAGCGATACTTTTTAACAAACAGTAAATATAATATAAAAAACAAAGAATTTTTCTTTGTTTTTTTTTGATCTTTATCTTTATTGTATTATTATATCTTAAAGAACTAAAAAAAACTAAAAAAATAAAAGGACTTACAATGAAATCAAAAATATCAATATTATTGTTATCAATATTTTCTGCCTGTTCTTATGCAGGACAGCAACACTTAATAAACTCATTAGATAAGAGTTTTGTAGAAAATGACAAAACACACATTCCAAGAGTTATAAATGGAAGCACTGCCAACATATCAGATTTCCCATACTATGCAGAATTAATCATTACAAACACTGACATTAAAAACTCACCAGAAGATTTAAGTGTATTTGCACACTATTGTGGTTCGAGTATTTTAGACAGAGAGCATATTTTAACAGCAGCACACTGTGTTGAAGATTTAGATACTGAAACAATTAAAAAACAAGCTGTAATGATAAATACTGACAATCATGAAAATGCAAAAGTTAGTAATGTTTATCCCATTGAAGAAGTTTATATCTATGGTGATTACGATCCAAATTTGGTTTCTCATGATATCGCTGTTATAAAGTTATCAAAGAAATTACCTTCTGATGTTGTTAATGTTTCTATTCCTACTGATACAGAAAGAAACGCTTACAATGATACTGTTGGAAATCCAGAATTTACGATTGTTGGATTTGGTTATATTGATGACTTTTTTACAAAACCGACGACATTGCAAAAAGCACAATTGCTCAACATTGGTGATTATGCCTGTGAGACTCAAGTTTTAAACACATATGGAATTACGTTTGTTCCAGAATTACAAACCTGTGTATTACCTAAAAACTTAGCTGTTGATACAAATACTGGTTCGTGCAACGGAGATTCAGGAGGACCTTTATCTTACTTTGATAACGCTTCAGGTGAATACAAACAAGTCGCTTTAACAAGTTTTGGGCATGTTGAGTCTTGTTCAAAAGAGGACGCACCGCAGGTGTTTACAGAAATAAAAGGTTATTCGAAATGGATAAATGCAATTGTTTCTGACTCTCCATATAATTATATTAAAATTGCTAGAAACAATTCTGAGTCTGAAAATAATTCAGGTGGTTCAGGTGATTCAGGTGGTTCCATTCCTCTATTTAGTTTGATTTCACTTGGCTTAATTTCTTTATTTAGAAAAAGAAAATAAAAAAGACAATAAAAAAGACAATAAAAAACCGTAATTTGTTATTACGGTTTTTTTTAATTATCTTAGCATTATATACCTTTCTGCATTTGACTTATGACAATCTGTTGTTGAGTCCTTCGAAACTACTGCTATTGCAAAAGAATCTGTTGAATGTCTGACTGTTGGTGTTCCATTGTTCCATTGAAAATTTGATAAACCACAACCATAACCTGATTGAGCTGCTTCATCTATATGGAAAGCACCAGCACAGCCTTTCCCTACTCCAGCACCTACTCCCGTATTCCAAGTACACATTGTAATATTTGTTTTATGATAACCTTTCAATGAAGCACTTGTATAGAATACATTTGTATTATTATAACAATCATTAGAACCACCTTCACCATTAAATAAATTTGAAGATCCTGTTTCTAGATGATCAGAGCCACGACAATCGACACGCATTTCTGTTGTTAATGATTTTATTAATGCCATATTTGATTTAGACATTCTATATTGAGAACCTATTAATGGCTGACCCTCATTTACTGGATAGTTTGTGTATAGTGCTTCATTTATACCACCATTTGCCATTGCTTCTCTCTGAACCAATGTCCAACCACCACCAGATGTTGTCATATCACAATATACTTGCATATTTGAAGACGGATTAATTGTGTATTCTCCACTTGGCAAGCTTCCATTAAACGATTGAATACCTTTACACGTTGTTTCTAGGTGAGAGCCTTTTGCCGTTGTGCTTGTCGTTGTTTGACCACTAATTCTTTCTTCTTTTGTTGTGGATATAACTTCTTCTTTACCACCTGAATATTTTCTTATTACCGTAGCTGTTCTAGATTCTACATTATTACATATCGTATTTGCAGTGAAATCGGTATTATAATAATAACTACTAGCCACTGCGTCAGTATTACAATTATCGCTTCTATCAAAAGCCCATTCTGTATATGTTGTTTCTTCCTTAAAATTATCACCCAAGTATGTTACAGAGTTACCATTTACAATTGTTACAAAATCTGAATTTGCGAATGCAAATAAAGAACTTGATATCGTTAATGTTAATAATGTTTTCTTATTTTTCATTTTAAGTCCTTTTTGTATTATCTAATCATCATTTTTGTTTTTGGTAAACTATAATAATGACCTGTCCAATGATACCAATTCATACCGTCTGCATAACTTGTATGATTTCCGTTATAATAATAACCATTTAAATTTGAAGAGTGACATGCACTATACCACCAAGCACCTTTAAATCTAACGGCACAATTATCTTTTTTATTAGAATCATTATCTCGGTCTTTTGTTGAAAATTGATAATTGTTGTGTCCTGTTAAAGAATCATTAGCGTTACCTGAGTATCCTGAAATTCTTAGTGTATAATTTGTTACTTCTGAATCTAAAGCAAAATTCGTATACCTTGCATATCTTTTTTCACCGTTTCCGTGAATTAATTCAACATATAATTCTTGTGTTCCTGTTTTTGTAATTTCGTGAATATATTTATTTCCTAACCAGAAATTAGACGAAGTTCCAAATCCATTTTTATAAGTTTCCCAATCTTTATAGAAATCATAAAAACTATTCCTATATTGAATAATTGTCCAGCCACCACCGTCTGTATCCATATCACAAGTCACTCTTACATTTCCTTCATTTGGAACGGCTATTGTGTATCGTTGTGTTGTTAATGTATTATCAAAAGCAAGGGCGTCTTTACAGCTTGCCTCCAAATGCGTACCTATTGTTGATTCTGGGGCTTTTGATAATTGACCAGATATTCGCTCTTCTTTTGTTGTTGACAAAACCTCTTCAAAGCCAGAATTATAAACTATTTTTACTGTTTTTGTTCTTGTTTCTAATTGATCACAAGTTTTTATCTTTGTGAAAGGAACTCCGTAATAGTAATCTTCTTCGTTTTTGTCATAAGAACAATTATCTTCTCTATCGAAAACCCAATTTGTATGTTCTATTATTGTTTCGAATCCACCCACTTCATAATTCGATTTCTCTTGATCAATGATTGTTACAAAGTTTGAAGCTTGCGAAGTAAAACAAACGGTTGATAGTAGTAGTGCTATTTTATTTAACTTCATTTCGTTTTCCTTTATCTTACAAATACCATACCTGGTTGATAATTAATATTACCACCAAAATTAGCAGGAGTTGAATGAGTATTTGTTGTTCCATTTCCATAACAACTATACCAGCCGTCTTCCATTAAACCATAAGTGGAATAAACGGAAGAATCTCTAAAAAAGAAATGTTGTTTATCTATCGCCCCTATTTGAGCTGCCATACCAAAACTCGTATTTCCACCTATTACTGGTTCTGGATAACCAATAACTTGAGTATTTGTATTTAATGACTGTAAATGTGATTTTGATAATGAATGTTTATAAACCCAGTTTCCCCAAGTTTTACCCGTTGAATATTCTCCAAAAAGAACTTCTGTAAAATCTATGTTTTTATTTAATACACCCATTGAGTATCCTATACTATCGTTAGATAGAGAACCCATTGTATGAATCCAACCGAAACTTGTATAGTTTGCATTCGAGCCAGTGCAAGCAGATTCTCTTGAATTCCCTGTGGCTTTTGATCTACCCACTAATGTCCAGCCACCATTATCTGTTGTCATATCACAATAAGCACTTTCTGCAGAACCTGAAGGATAAATGTTATAAATACCATCACCTATTGAACCTTGTGAACTCTTTATTTCATTACAAGATTTTGCTAAAAATGAACCTGATTTTCTTTCTGTATGATTTACAGTTAATATTTGTTCTTCTTTTTCTATTTTTATTAAATCTTTTCTACTAGATTCAGAATATTCGAAATATGTATTTTTATTTCTTGTTTGTTTTTGAACACAATCATAAGATTGGTTAAATAATGTATTTTGATAAATATTTTTTTCTAATGGTGTTGGTGTAGAACAATCATATTCTAAACCTTCATTTAGCCATTCTGTGTATTCAACAACTTCTGTTATTTTATCTACTCCATAAGCATTATCTTCTTGGGAAACCAATACTTTAAAACCAGAAGCATTAACATTAGAAACAAAGAATATACTTATATAAAAAGCTAAGGTTTTCTTGTTTACATTCATTCTTTTTAATCCTTTATTTATCATCTAATAAATTAATAACATTTACATTCAAAAAGACAATAAAATATTCTTTTTTTATAATTATTTTTTTTTATTTTATTTTTTTT
>CEVA01047294.1_pt1 | contig 32625 bp, 32 predicted proteins | sample 361521 | NCBI WGS metagenome assembly CEVA01 (sample SAMEA2622823, study PRJEB7988) | marine metagenome | isolation source: saline water (ENVO:00002010), including | reverse complement strand
TAAACTATGTCCCAAATCAGAAAATTTCAGACTTGCTCTTACTGTATTACCGTTATCAGCTGCTATCGCTGCAACTGTCATTACAACGAATAGCCCGATGCTAATAAGGAAAGCCAATGGTTTCTGGGGATTATCTACAAGGGATTCAAATTCGTCAGACTTGGTAAGCATTATCACAAACAGGACTACTATAGTTATCGCTCCACCATATATCAGCACCTGTACCAAGGCAAGAAATTCTGCAAGCAGAAGCAAGAATATACCAGCTACACCCATAAGTGATACCAACAACAGGAACGTGGCGTGAATAACGTTTCGGGAGAAGACAACGCCCAAACCCCCCGCTACGCATACAACACTGATAATTAAGAACACTACAAGAGACTCTGTCAAGACTCCTCCTTCGGTTCCGCTTTCTTGGGTGCTACCCATCCAACTTCTTGCTGATACTCCTTACCCATTTCTAATAACTTGTCTAGGTTTGTTCTATTGCCATTCCTAGCATATTTGCTTAGTTCATGCTCATGACTCATCTCAATAGCATCGAAATTACAAACATCCACGCATATACCACAAACTATGCATCTGCCAAGATTTATCTCAAAGGATTCAACAATTTTCCTACGTGTGCTCTTTCCATCGGCATGAAGAGGATTATCTTTCATAACCGCACTCATGCATGAGGTAGGACAATACCTGACACATACCATGCAGCCCGTGCAATACGGTTCCCCTACCTGCTCATCCCAGGTTAATACAGGAAACCCCATGTACCGTTCTTCTATAGGTTTATGCTCATTAGGATATTGATGGGTAACAGGTTTGCGAAATAAAGTCCTTAGAGTCACAGCCAACCCTTTTAAATTACCTAGCATTTAATCCCTCCAATGAAGGATCATATAACCTTACCGTATATTCTGGCTTAGGTGCAGTGCGCATGCGAACTGATATGATCCAAAATGTTGACGCTAAAATAACAAACGAGATTAATCCTAAGATTATTTCATTGAGCTCAGTTTTCAGGGCTACTGCTGTTACAACAACGTTGATAAATCCCAACGGTACTAGAACCTTCCACCCGAGACTCATAAGCTGATCTATTCGTAGGCGAGGATATGTGCCACGAAACCAGAATATTACAAGAACAACTAAGTATGTCTTCGTTAGGAATACCAAAACTCCACTAGCAGTAACGTTACCGGGCAAGCCTGGGAATAACCATCCACCAAGAAATAGTAAAGTGGTTAAAGCAGCTATAGCAAAAGTATTTATGTACTCCGCCAAGAAGAATACAGACCAATGGGCTCCGCTGTATTCCACAAACGGCCCCCCAACCACTTCTGATTCTGCTGGGTGTATATCAAATGGTGTCCTACCTAATTCTGCTAATCCTCCACATAAGAACAGAAAAGCACCTAATGGTTGTAGAAATATATAAGGTTTTGTGGCTTGCGCATCTACTATTCTCTCCAGATTAAGGCTCCCGGCCAGCATTGCAATTGCCAACACCGAAAGGATTATTGGTATCTCATAACTTATCAGTTGAGCTGCTGCACGAAAGCCCCCAATAATAGCGTACTTGTTAGCGGACGCCCAACCTGCTGAAATTAGTCCCACTATAGACAACACAGAGAAAGCTATTATGTAAAACAACCCCATGTCCAAGTTCCTGATCACTACGTCTCTAGCAACAGGAATGGTTACCCAGATCATAAATGTAGGTATAAAAACAACCAATGGAGATACCCAATATATAACTTTATCTACCCATGTAGGCAATATATCTTCTTTAGCCACCAGTTTGATCGCATCAGCAACAGGCTGTAACAAACCAAAAGGCCCTACTCTATTTGGTCCTTTTCTCATTTGTATGCGCCCTATAAATTTACGTTCTAGTAGAGTTAAAGACAACACGATGACAGATAAAACGGTCAGCATGCCCATAATTGCGCTTATAGTTTTCAAAAGGTCCAATAGACTCATCTGTCAACCTCGCCCAAGACTATGTCTAATGAACCCAGTATTACTACTGAGTCAGCAACATATGTACCTTTTATTAACTCTTTTATGGCCATGAGATTACAAAAAGAAGGCGGCCGTACTTTGACCCGATATGGCCTGTCCGCCCCATCGCTAACCAAGTAGACTCCTAGTTCTCCTCTAGGATTTTCACCTCTAACATAGACCTCCCCCTTAGGAGGACGCAAAACCAGCCTGGTTGGAGTTATGGTGGAGCCTTCTGGAATCTGGTCCAATGCTTGTTCTATGATCTTCATAGATTGTCGCATCTCTTCTACTCTTACATAATACCTATCCCAGCAATCCCCATTTTCACCAATAGGTATACCAAAATCGAACCTATCGTATACTGAGTATGGCTCGTCCTTACGGATATCCATGGGAATCCCACTAGCCCTCAGAGATGGTCCTGTCATGCCATAATTTATTGCCTTATCAGCACTTATAACACCAATACCTTTTGTTCGTGCTAGAAATATTTCATTGAAACTGAGTAATTTATCAGATTCATCTATTCCTTTTCTTAGTTCTGCTATCAGTTCATGCATTCTCCTATGAAAATCTTCAGGTACGTCATTCTTAACCCCACCTATGCGGATATAATTGTGCATCATTCGCGCACCTGTAACCATTTCAAACATAGACTGTATTTTTTCTCTCTCCCTGAATGTATACATAACAGGTGTCATAGCACCTGCATCCAGGCCAAACGTTCCAAAAAACAGAAGATGGCTGGCAACCCTGTTTAGCTCACATAAAATAACTCTTATGTACTCTGCTCTCTCGGGTATTTCTAACCCCATAAGCTTTTCTACAGACCTACAAAAAACCATCTCATTGTTAAGGTTACTAATATAATCTAGCCTATCAAATAGTGTTACAACTTGGACGTATAACTCGTTCTCCGATAGCTTCTCAGAACCTCTATGGAGATAACCAATATGAGGCTCAACATCTACGACGACCTCACCATCCACTGCCATCACCATGCGAAAAACGCCATGGGTACTAGGATGCTGAGGCCCCATGTTGACCATTAATTGTACGCTGTCTAAATTGTTCTCAGTACTCAGTTCACCACTCCTTGTATTCTGGCAGAGGATAACTTTTTAGCCCTGGATGACCTTCGAATCCTTCGTAGAGCAGCAGTGGCTCGAGATTCGGATGACCCTCAAACCATACTCCAAATAAGTCGTGTCCCTCTCTCTCGTACCAATCCGCTCCTAGCCATAATGAAGTCAACGATGAAATAGACGGCTGACCTGCATCTAGATCTGCTTTAACAACTAGCTTGTGCTGTTTGGTGGTGCTCAACAGATGATAAACAATTTGTATATATTCGATATAATCTACTACTGATATGCATACCAGGAAGTCGAAGTATGTCTGAGAATCGTGCTTCAGTATATTGAATATGCCCAATAGATCCTTAGGATCTATAATCAAAGCCAACGTATCTGAGGATCGTCCAATTTCAATTTCATAGGAAGAAAGGAGCCCTGGAACCGTTTGTTCCAAGAACTGACCCTTCTCATCAAGGGTGACCATTTCTTCTGGAGATTTATCTCCGTTATTATTATTTTCTACCACGCTCCTTGGCGTCCTGAGTAATTTTGTCTTGAAGCTTTAAGATGCCATCCATTAGAGCTTCAGGCCTAGGAGGGCATCCAGGAACATAAACATCTACTGGTATTATATGATCCACTCCCATTACGACCGAGTAAGACCTATAGTAAGGACCTCCATTTGTAGCACAACTGCCCATGGCTATAACCCATTTAGGCTCCGGCATCTGTTCGTAAAGAATCTTAATTGGCTCAGCCATCTTCTTTACAACTGTGCCAGCTACTATCATCACATCTGATTGTCTAGGAGAAGGCCAGGTTACTATACCAAATCTGTCTAAATCGTGATCCGCCATGTACGTACTGATCATTTCTATCGCACAGCAAGCCAAGCCAAATGTCATGGGCCAGAGCGACGATTTTCTCGCCATAGCTATTAACTCTTCAGATTTAGCAGTTATTATACCTGGGGCCGCTCTATTGAATATGCTCCGAGGCTCATTATTTCCAGTGCTACTCCAACTTACCTCCATTGTAGTACCCCTTTCTTCCATCCATACATTAATCCAAAGAATAATATTGCTATGAATATAAGCATTTCATAGAAGACCGCATCAATGGCATTTACGAATATTAAAGCCCAAGGGAACAAGAATACTGCTTCAATATCAAATATTAGAAATAATATCGCAAATATGTAGTACCGTACATGCAATTGTGACCATGAATATGGGGATGGAGGAATTCCACACTCGTAGGGCATATCCTTAAGCTCTGAGCGGCGTTTAGGAGCGAGTATATAGGAAGCTCCGAACATTATTGCCATAGCTCCGAAACCGGCTATAGCAGCTATAACAACGGCGGTGTAATTTACTGTCAGTTCCTCAATCGACACCGAAAACCCCCCCCTTATGGAAAATACCTATAACTAGAGATTTCAGGCCATTTAGTTGACTTACGTCAGAATATACTAGCTAACCTCTACTGTCAATGAAAGTCTATTGGCTATAGCACTCCTCACACCTGCAAAGATTTCTAAGCACTTCAAAAGGGTATATGCCTGAATCATGAGCGTCACTCCACAAAAACTGCAACGCATACCTACCAATCTGTATCCAATCCAGAGCCATTACATACTCATCTACGTCATTCTCTCCAACGATTCTCCTTCCGGTCATCTCTTCTACGCAAGCTGCGCAGCAACAATATCCACGGAGATAACGAGACGGATAAATCCCTTCATGACCGTCGTCCCACAATATGGTTATGTAATCAGAATCAAGTTTTACGTCTTGGACTCCCAATGCACCCTCCTAAATATTATTTGATCTCCTGGGACCCTAACCTAAAGAACCTAGTGGTCTACCCCCAATTACATGCGCATGCAGGTGTTGCACTTCTTGGCCTGAGTCAGAACCCTGATTAATGACAATCCGAAACCCAGAGTCTTTTATACCAGTAAGATCAGCGACTTTCTTAGAAACATAAAGTATATGCCCCATCCACCTAGAGCCTCTTAATTCTTCATCCCCGATCTCATCGATGTGTTCTAATGGAAATATCAAAATATGGACTGGTGCCACCGGGTTTATATCATTTATAGCGCATACAGTATCATCTTTATAAAGAAATTCAGTCTCTATTTCACCATTCCCAATTTTACAGAAGATACAATTATCTAGCATGTATTCTCCAAAGATACAAATCGAGGCTTACTGCAGTTAGTCATAACTATCTGGCAACTAATCATATATCAATAAAAGCACCTATGAGTTGCAATTGTCTTATTATACAAAACGAATCTTACTTTATATATACCATTCCAATGCCGAGAATATCCGCCCCAGAGTAAGTGGTGCTGAGAGACAAAACCCTTATGCTATACTTCTTGTCAAAGAATTAGGAGAAAAACCATGCGCACCCTGCGCTTAGCATTGGCCCAAACTAATACTATAGTAGGTAACTTGGATTACAACACCTATAAAGCTATAGAATACATCCAAGAAGCCAAATCAATGGGAGCCGACCTAGTAGCATTCCCAGAGATGACTATCACGGGTTATCCCCCTGAAGACCTTCTGTTCAAGAGTTCTTTTCTCAAGGACAATATTGACAGATTAGATCAAATATCAAAATCTTCTTTCGGAATAACTACAGTAGTTGGTTTTGTAGACTATGAGAATCAGAACAAAATATATAATGCTGCCGCTATATTCAGAGATGGCATTATGATAGGCAAATATCACAAAATCCATCTACCAAATTACGGTGTGTTCGACGAAAACAGATATTTTCACGCTGGATCCCAGTACCCAATTTTCAATATCAATGATGCAAACATAGGAATAAATATATGTGAAGATATCTGGTACCCATCTGGACCTGCATTAACTCAATCTGAAAATGGGGCAGAGGTAATAATAAATATCAATGCTTCTCCCTACCACATTGGCAAACAAAATGAAAGAGAAGCTCTTCTTTCATCACGATCATCAGATAATAAAGTATATATTGCTTATGTAAACTTGGTAGGAGGTCAAGACGAACTAGTATTCGACGGCTCTAGCACAATATTTGACTACCAGGGAAAACTTATAGCACGTGGCAAGCAGATGGAAGAAGACTTGATAATCTCAGACTTGGATTTAGATTCCCTAGAAAAATTCAGGTCTCAGAATACTCAAAACAGCAATCATGATCATACTCTAAGGGATATAAAGAAGTTCACATATATATCCTCTGGAGACAATATCCATAAAATAGACAAGCCTAATGTAATTACCAATATCAATCCTAAACTAAATAAATTGGAAGAAATATATCGAGCTCTTGTGACTGGTACACGGGACTACGTGCAAAAAAACGGATTCGAGAAAGTGATCATAGGTTTATCCGGCGGTATAGACTCCAGCCTCACAACCACAATTGCCGTAGATGCCTTGGGCAAAGATAATGTTTTGGGTGTAACCATGCCTTCCAAATATTCCTCAGAAGGTAGTATTATAGATTCAAAAGAACTTGCAGTTAATCTGGGAATTTCTATATCAACAATACCAATAGAACCTGCTGTACTGGCCATTCTAGATGTGCTATCTGAAAGCTTTGCAAATACCAACACCGGAGTAGCGGAGGAAAATCTCCAAGCACGTATAAGAGGGAATATACTCATGGCCATATCCAATAAATTCGGTTATATAGTCCTCACTACTGGAAATAAAAGTGAAATTGCTGTAGGTTACACCACACTCTATGGGGATATGGCTGGAGGATTTGCAGTAATAAAAGATGTTCCTAAGACATTAGTATATGAACTTTCCAATTATAGAAATTCCTGGTCGCTTTCTCCTGGCGTTATACCACAAAATGTTATAACCAAACCTCCAAGTGCCGAGCTACGAGAAAATCAAACCGACCAAGATACCCTACCCCCGTACGATGTATTAGACGATATACTTGAATCATATATTGAAAAAGAATTGAGCTATGCGGACATTGTCTCTAATGGATTTGAATCTGAATTAGTTACCAAGATAATAAGATTAGTCGATAGAAACGAATACAAAAGAAGACAGGCTCCTCCAGGTGTAAAAATCACAAGATTAGCATTTGGTAGAGACAGGAGACTTCCTATAGTAAACGGATACAGCCAATCCTAATCTGACAAGCCTAACAATAGCCCATCGCTTACTTGAGATAAGTTAGTTGACCCTGTGTTCCTATTCGGTTAACATTATGCCTTAGTCACAAGAATTCAATGATGAATAGGGGAAGTCTCTAATGAATCAACCAGATCCTTATGCGCTCCCAGATGAAGCTATAGAGAAATCTATACTGGCAAGTAAGGGCAAGATTGTGATAGCCATAGGTGTATTCATCGTAGCTATGCTGTACCTAGGCTTCAACGCATTCCAGGGGGCCTCCTCATACTATCTAACCATAGGGGAGCTAATAGACAGAGGACCTGCTGCCTATGATAAGAATTTACGAGTAAACGGCAATTTGGTTCCAGCCTCTTTCAAAAGACAACAGGATGCTACTCTGCTTGAATTTTCCATAACGGACGGTGAGAATAGCATTTATGCCAAGTATCAAGGTGTCGTACCAGATCTATTTTTCAACGAGCATTCAGAGATATTGCTAGAGGGAAAATATGGCCCGAATGGCATATTCAATGCGCATTCTATAATAGTAAAATGCCCTTCTAAATATCAGGGTGAAGGTGAAGGAAGCCCGACATAAACTGGTAAGTAGCATTGCCGGATCACTGTCGAACCTAATATACCCCAGCTTAAATCCTAATAGTTTATATAGAGAACGCGTTCAGTTGCTGATCCAAGTCCCCGATTTTTACTTTCTCAGCCATCTCGCGTGTTCTAGCATCTAGAGACACAGAATCAGGGTTCTTATATATTACACCCAGAGGTATGCCCCCACTAGCAATTATTTGTTGAGCCTTTTGTCTATCGCTAGGGTCGTAATCATCATCAACATCCCATGCGACAGGTGAGATACCCTTCTTAACGTCACCCTTCAAAGCAGAGAAAGTATCATTGTATGTAGTGCAAGGAGATTGAACATGAACTATGGAAAACCCATCGTAGCTCATTGCTTCATTTATCAAGTCAGCCAATTTACGTGGGTTAGCCGAGAAGCCCGAGGCTACAAAGTTAACTCCAAGTGAAAGGTAAACTTCCAACGGATTTAACGGCTGTTCTATCTTTCCGTATGGAGTAGATGGAGTGATTTCTCCGAATATTGTGGTAGGTGAACTCTGACCCTTCGTTAGACCGTAAACTCCATTATCCATTACTACGGCTGTAACATTGAGGTTCCTCTGAGCTTGTGGTGCTATATGTTCACCGCCAATGCTAAGAAAGTCACCGTCACCAGATACAACGATAACATTAAGGTCAGGATTACCTCCCTTTACACCAAAAGCAACAGGCAATGACCTGCCATGAAGACCATGTATACCAAATGGTTGGTCCCCATCCAGTAGGTGCACTAAGTTGCCAGAGCACCCAATACCTGCTACAACGACTGTATCTTGCATAGGGGCCTCTAAGGCAATATTACGCTTTTCCATTGCCCACTCTATAGCACGCTTAACTCCGAAGTCTCCACAACCAGGACACCATTTGAAATCATACTCAGGATTTTTCTTGCTCATGCTTTAATAAACTCCTCATCATGAGATTTAACTAAATCTGTAATCCAATTTATCAAATCGCTAACCTTAAAAGGTTTCCCATTATATTGAGTAATGGATTTAGCATTAACTCCCTTGGATCTCAGTATCGAAGAAAACTGACCTAGGTAGTTTAGCTCTGGTACTATAACCAGCTCCTTACTTCTCAGTGCCTCAAGCAGTTTAGGAGGCAACGGGTTAAGCTGCATTGTGTAATACCATCCTATGCTCTGACCCTGCGACATTAACGCGTTAAATGCCTCTCTTGTGGCTCCCTTAGACCCACCCCACGTCATAACTGCCACTGGAGACTCGGTATTTTCACTTTCATAATTATCATCTTCAAGCAGTTTAAGCTTGCTGAACCTACGCTCAGTCATCTCAATATGCCTACTAGGAAGGTGAGTAGTGTCACCCATACCATCGTGCTCACTAGCATTAGCAACATATGAGCCTGGGCCTCCCGGTATAGGCATCGGAGATAGTTCTGAACCGGCATATCGCTCATATCCATTCTGACCTTGGTATATCTTTCTTCTCTCAGGTATCACTTTCCCGATATCAAATTTAGGCAGATTCTGTACCTGCTCAGATAATCCATGATCGCTCAACAGGACTACTGGTCCTTGGTATCTCTCTGCCCAGTTGAGTGCGATTATTGCGGCTTCGTAACATTCCTGAACCGTTCCTGCAGCTATAACAGGCAAGCTAACATCTCCATGAGCTGGATGTATGGCAGCAAGCAAGTCTGATTGTTCAACTTTAGTAGGGAGTCCTGTCGCAGGACCTCCTCTTTGGACGTCTACAACTACAACCGGTATCTCAGCCATCCATGCCATACCAATTCCTTCGCTCATCAAGCTAAAACCCGGACCAGCAGTAGAGGTCATGGACCTTTTCCCTGCATATCCTCCACCTACAATTGCATTTATAGATTCTATTTCGGAGCTAGCTTGGTACACGAATTTACCAGGACCAATCAGGTTCCTTTCCATATATTGCAGAATAGTAGTTGCAGGAGAAATCGGGTATCCAACGAATAGTTCAACCCCCGCAGCTATAGCTCCTATTGATAATGCGTCATTGCCCTTGATCATTATCTGGTCTACTCCGGGTGGGTTTGGATCCTCAAGATCACCTAAACTAAATCCACTCTTCTTTGCTTCTTCCCTACCAAGGGAAAGAGCCATTATGTTTGCCTTTATAATCTCTTCGTCGCCTGGCCTACCTCTAGTGAATCTCTTGGTAACGAATTCTGGAAGGTAATGTTCTGGCATGTTCACCAAATGCGATATTGCGCCTAGTAGAACCATATTCGCAGCCCTAGCATTACCAGTGGACTTGGCCAAATCGTCTATAGGCATTCCAAAGCTCTTGCCATCTTCTTCAAGGTTGAAGTCACCTGAGTTGTAGACAATAACACCACCGTCTCTTACTTCCTCTTGGTGTGTGTCATATGCCTCTCGGTCAAAGGCCACTAGCACATCGAGCTCATCCCCATAACTCAGAACAGGATCTGTAGATATTCTGGCCTGCGCGAACGTTGGCCCTCCCATTATTTGCGAAGGGAATGTAACGAACGTCTTAACGTGATACCCTACCTGAGCGGTAACCTGAGCCAAGAGCTCAGCAGAAGTAACCAAACCTCCGCCTCCCTCACCAGCGAATCTTACTATGAAGTCCTTGTTGCGCATCTACTCCCCCTCAGTAGTAGTCTAGTACCCAACATGGCGCCGTTCTATTTAATAAATAGCTATACAATCGGATATCACTCTATCACCGGCTTAAGGCCCTTGTCAATCGATATATCGTAGCTAATTAGCCTTATTTTAGAGGATTGTATAAAGACCATTTTGAATGACAACAACCACAATAATAATTAATAATGCTTGCACTTCCATAGGTTTATCTACAACTCAACTCAGTGATAGGCATACTCTATCGCTGCAATAGGTAGAATAGCATTGCAGCTATATCTCTCTGTAAGTATAATTAGGCTTAATCGTATACTACTTATATTTGGGAGGTGGAACAAATGACTACAGATAGTACTATATACAGAGGGTTGAAGGGTGTAGTAATAGACAAAACCAACTCGAGTTTCATAGATGGTGTAGAAGGCAGGTTAATGTATCGAGGTTATAACATACATGACCTGGCCGAAAAATCTAACTTCGAGGAAACAGTATATCTTATATTGAATGGCAACTTGCCCACAAAATCTCAACTACAAGAATTCGACGCACAGCTTAGGGCTAACAGGGATATACCAAGTGAGATCATAGACATAATCAGAGTTACCCAAAAATCGCATCCAATGGACGTGCTAAGAACTGCTATATCAGCACTTTCAAGCTTCGAACCAGACACAGAGGACAACTCTATAGAAGCTACTATGCGAAAAGGAATACGCCTAACCGCTCAAGCACCGACAATTGTTACTGCGCACTCTAGAATCAGGCAAGGCCTAGACCCTGTTGCACCAAACCCGGAACTCAACCAAGCTGCTAACTTCCTGTACATGCTAACAGGTAAAATACCCGATCCAGATGAATCTAGGTTGATAGACAAGGATTTTGTATTACATGCTGAACATGGAATAAATGCATCAGCCTTCGCTGCAAGAGTCACTGCGAGTACGGTCTCTGACTTGCATTCCGCAATAGTTACCGGAATATCAACTCTAAAAGGTCCTTCACATGGAGGGGCAGCAGAAGAGGTAATGAAGTTTTCATTAGATATTGGGTCAGAAGATAATGCTGAACCTTACACAAGGAACATACTCGAAGGTGGTGGTCGAATAATGGGATTTGGTCACCGGGTATACCAGGTAGAAGATCCGAGAGCACGCCACTTACAAAAAGAATGCGAAGAACTTGGAGCCAAGAAAGGCCAACCAAAATGGTTCAGAATCCTTAGTAAAGTAGCTGAAGTTATGCAGCCCTACGCCTCTAAGGGCATATGTCCAAACGTGGATTTCTGGGCGGGCGCAATGTACCATCTACTAGATATCCCGAAGGACCTATTCATATCTATATTCGCAATGGGCAGAGTCCCAGGATGGACAGCCCAGGTTATTGAGCAATATTCTGACAACATACTTCTTCGACCACTCTTACAATACGAGGGTGAATACGATAGAGAATACGTACCAATAGAAAAACGGGGCTAATACAAAGATATTAAAACAATATAAGGAGGGGCGCCATGTATAAGGTGTCCCTCTTTATATTATGTATCTTCAACTATTATGAAATCACAGACTGACCAAGACATCCGCGACCTAATAAAGGAACATGGCAGAATCACTTTCGCAGAATTTATGGAAATTGCTATGTTTCATCCAAAGATAGGTTACTATACTTCGGGAACAAATGTCACAGATCTTGACTACTATACTGCTCCCACAACCCACCCAAGTTTTGGTGCATTGTTATCAATGCAACTAGAACAGGTATGGGGCCTGATTGGTAAACCAGATAAGTTCCACATACTAGAAATGGGTAGCGGATCTGGTGCACTTAGACAAGCAATACTAGACTACTCAGAGAAGCTTAACGTCTCATTCAGTAAAAGCATCGAATACATATCTATAGACTATAGAAGCCCTTCTATATCACCCGCAGATAAAGACACTAATTTTGTGAGATCTGACAGAATCCCATTTAAGAATATGAATGGCTGTGTATTATCAAATGAACTTATAGATGCATTTCCAGTTCACAGATTTATTTTCAATGATGGCAATGTGCAAGAAATCTTTTTGGAAATTAATGGTAATGGCGAAATCGAAGAGGTCTTAGACGCACCATCGACACCAGAAATCGGAGAAAGCCTAGAGCCGTCTATTGCAGACCTGCCAGGTAAATTTATAGGTGAGGTAAATCTCAAACAACTCAGTTGGATAGAAAACGTGACGTCCTCGTTAAATAAAGGATTAATTCTCACTATAGATTACGGAGGGATTGCTAATCAAATCTATTCTGAAACCAATGCATTAGGCACTCTGAGGTGTTATTACAGGCATGAATACGTTCAGAATCCATATATCAGACTCGGATCACAAGATATGACGTCATTAGTAAATTTTACGCCGATAATGAAAAAAGGCGAGTCTCTAGGATTAAGAATCGCAGGTTTCTCCAGTCAAAGAGATTTCCTTATCAACCTAGGCTTCAACAATCTAATGGATAACTTAAGAACAAGATCCCTGCCCCAGAGGCAATCAGACTCTAATCGTATGGCAATGCTAAATCTAATCAAACCCGGTAGTATGGGTGACTTTAGAGTGCTAGCACAAGTCAAAGGCATGAATGACTCAATTCAATTACACGGCTTCAATAACCAGAGCCCATTGAAGGATAAAGCCATTCTAAATGATCTTAAACTGCCTGAGACACCTTTAATCACAAGAGGTAACCTAGATTTCATGGAAAAGCGATACCCTCATACATCTTGGGATTGGGATCAACTATGGCCCTGGAATAATGAATGAAACATAGCATTTAATTCACCGTTTATCTAAGAGTCAATGCTAGACAATATCCCTCGAGTCTCTAGATCTTGGATATAATCCTCAGATACCCCTATTATTTCGGTAAGTACATATCTAGAATGCTCCCCCATAATGGGAGCATATCCACCTGAATCCGTTGGGGTTCTGCTCAAATTTATTGGACTGGATATACTTTTAATCAAGCCTAATCTAGGATGGTCAATATCCTTTATCATACCTCTATATTCAACTTGTTCGTCCCGTACAACTTTATCTATTGTATTTACGGGTCCACAAATTATCCCTAATTCATCAAATTGACCAAGCCATTCCTGACTGGTTTTCCTAAGCATTATATCGGATAAAATTGGTGCCAATTCATCGTAGTTTTGACTTCTAGACCATCCATCCGAGAACCTAGGGTCATCAATTAAGTCGATCCTATCCAAGGCAAAGCAGAATAATGGCCACCTGTCTTTGCCACCAGTCATTGCGACAGTTATATATCCATCTTTAGTCTGAAAGGCCTGAAAAGGAGCGATAGATGGATGTCTCGTACCTAATGGTTTGGGGGTTTGTCCTGTAACGAAATATCTAGTAAAGGCATTCTCCAAAACTGCTATTTGACAATCCAGCATACCAATATCTATCATCTGCCCCAACCCACTCTTTTCTCTCTCTTGCATAGCAGAAAGAATACCTATAACTGCAAATAAACCAGCTGTTATATCCCCTTGTGAGTTTCCTGGCCTTACAGGCGCACCTTCCGGTTCACCTGTAATACTTAGCATGCCCCCCATTCCCTGAACTATTATGTCCAATGCTGATCTTCCAGAATAAGGTCCGTCCTGTCCAAAACCAGAGATAGCAGCATAAATCAACCGTGAATTCCTTAACTTGAGGGACTCGTAGTCTAACCCTAATCTTTTCATAGCCCCGGGAACGAAATTCTCCAATACCACGTCTGCTTTTTGCACTAGCTTCAGAAATAATTCCTTACCATCCTCCTGCGAGAGATCTATACTAAGGCCTAACTTGCCTCTGTTTACACTCATAAAGTAACTGCTTTCCTCGCCTATAAAGGGTCCTGTTCCCCTAGCTCTATCACCAACGTCTGGTTTTTCAATTTTTATAACGGTCGCACCTAGGTCAGACAAAATCATGCCTGCAAATGGACCCGCCAAAACATGTGTCAAATCAAGAACTATTTTTCCCTCTAATGGACCCGACATATGAGCATCCTCTACATACAATTGGAATATCAATCCTGATTGGATATTAACACCAAGATCTATCTAAGCCAAGCAACTTGTTCAAATAGTTTTACATAGATAAAAAGCTGAAATATAATATAAGATGGCTTTTTCTTATAAGAGAATAATGATATGAGCGAAAATAGAGATTATTACAAGATACTTGGAGTTGCAAAAGGCTCTTCACAAGAAGAGATCAGATCTAAATTTAGGCGTCTGGCGCTAGAATACCATCCTGATCGAAACAAAGAACCCGATGCCCAAGATAAGTTCAAAGAAATAAATGAAGCTTATCAAGTTCTGAGTGACCCCAACAAAAGGGCTGAATATGATAGGTTCGGCAAAGTTGGTGGAGGTACAGGTGGATGGAACAATAGAGGTTTTGACGGGGCTGATCCATTCTCAGGCTTCGGAGATATATTCGACACTTTTTTCGGAGGTTTCGGAGCCAGTTCTAGAAGGGTTCCGCAAAGAGGTGGTGACGTTCAAGCGTTATCTAATCTATCGTTCGAAGATTCGATCTTTGGAGTAGAGAAGGACATAGAAATCAAACGGATTGAACCATGTTCACATTGCAAGGGCGACGGCAGCGAGCCTGGCAATCTACCAATCACCTGTAATAGTTGCAATGGATCTGGTCAGGTTAGGCGTGTTCAACAAAGTATATTTGGTCAATTCAGCCAAGTAAGCAATTGTGCTCAATGCAAAGGTGAAGGCAAAACGATCACACACCCGTGTAAGAATTGTAAGGGCTCTGGACGAGAGCGTCGGGATAGAAAGATAAGAGTAAAAATGCCAGCTGGTATAGAAAACGGAACCCAAGTGAGGTTAACTGGAGAAGGGCATTCGGGGGGGAATGGAGGTCCTCCTGGCAATTTGTATGTAGAAGTTAAAGTAGCTAAACACGAAATATTCCAACGGAGAGATCACGATATAATATACGAACATCCTATAAATGTTACTGATGCAGCTCTAGGAACGACTCTAGAAGTACCTACCTTACAAGATAATGAAACGATAAAGATACCAGAAGGCACCCAATCCGGAACAATGTTCAGAATTAAAGGTATGGGGGTTCCATACTATAATCAAAGCAGACGTGGAGACCAACTAGTATTGATAAATGTAGTCATACCAAAGTCACTTAACAAACATCAAAAAGAACTACTAGAGGAATTATCTAGCACGCTCGCCCCAGCATCGAACGACGAAAAAGGATGGCTTGGTAAAATAAAGGATTCACTTGGCATAGACTAATAAATTTGTTATGTGAACCTATTCTTAAATATATGGGTACTGTGAGATCAAATTGAATTGGCTAGAACTTAGTATAAAAGCTCCTTCGGAATATGTTGAACCGCTTTCCGTAATATTTGATAGATACGGATACGGAGGCGTGGCGATAGAACAGCTTGGCGGTCCAAACCCAGACGAATTCGATGGAGAATGGGAATATCTAGATGCCATACTAAGATCCTACATACCAATAGACAATAAAACCGAGTCGGTAAAGGAGCACATAAGAGTAGCAGTCGCATTGATATCACAATTATGTAAATTGCCTCCTTTAGAAGAACGCTACATCAAAGAAGGCGAATGGATGGAGAGCTGGAGAAAGCACTTCAGCATATTAACTATAGGCAGAATAGTAATATGCCCATCTTGGAAAGACTATACTCCTAGGGATACAGACATTGTTATTAACCTTGATCCTGGAATGGCTTTTGGCACAGGCTATCATCCAACCACAAATATGTGTCTTTCGGCCCTAGATGGTATGTTGAAACCAGGTGATAAAGTATTGGATTTAGGGACAGGATCTGGAATATTATCAATCGCCTCTGCTAAATTGGGAGCGGAACACGTGATTGGAGTAGATATCGATGAATTAGTCATGAAAACCGCTATAGAAAATGTCAAAATCAACGGTGTCCAAAATAGTATTGAAATCAAAGACTCCACGATAATGCAAAATACTGAACTTCATGGTCAATTTGATTTAGTTGTGGCAAATATATACCCAAAGGTAATCATAGATTTAGCAAAAGATATGAACCATATGCTAAGAAAAAAAGGAATACTTATACTTTCTGGTATAACTATAGACAAAGAAAATGACGTTATGGATCACCTAAAGCAACTAGATTTCTTCCAAGAGAAGGTTGCATACCAGGGTGATTGGGTCTCAATATCAGCAGTGAAATCCTGAGTAACAATAATGCATCGTTTTTTCGTTGAAACTGAATCAATAAATGCCAACCAGGCAACAATCCAAGGGAACGCAGCGAGACAGATTTCCAAGGTGCTTCGCCTTCGCAAAGGGGAAGCTATAATATTAATGGACAAATCTGGCATAGAATACACAGTCAAATTATCATATGTATCAGACAATCATTGTGAGGGGATAATTACTCAAGTAGCTGAAGGTATGGCAGAACCAAGAGTCACTATCTCTTTGTTTCAAAGTATCCTTAAAGCAGATAAATTCGATACAGTACTTCAAAAGGGTACTGAATTAGGCGTTTCCAATTTTGTCCCCCTATACTCAGAACGTACCATACCAAGGTCGCCCGATAAATTGTATGAGTCTAGGTTTCTAAGGTGGAATAAGATAATCTCAGAAGCATCAGAGCAATGTGGCAGAAGTAAAATACCGAGATTAGAGCGACCTATGAACATAAGTGAAGCGGTATCTAATGCTACAGGCTTAGTAATATTAGCATGGGAAAATATGAAGAGTACAAGCTTAGGACAAATACTGAAAGACAATAACGATCTTATCAACCGAGAAGGTGTTAGTATATTGATTGGCCCAGAAGGTGGGTTTTCCAACCAAGAGGTAGAGGATGCAGAATCGCAAGGAGCAACTATAATATCCTTAGGAAATAGACTCCTGCGTAGTGACACCGCAGGAATAGCCTTGGCTGCAGTGTTAATGTACGAACTCGGTGATTTTGGTAAATAGACCCTAGTTCCAACGACATACATAAATGTAAACTAAAGGACGGTGACAACTTGGAGCAAAATAGAATCTACAATGACCTTGCTCATTTATGGCCGCTGATTAGCCCCCCAGAAGAAGGTGAAAAAGAGGCAGGCTACTGGCGAAACGTGTTAAGACAAAAACTAGGTCCTGGCAAGCATAGAGTATTGGATCTAGGGGTTGGTGGGGGAACAAACCTATCATATCTCACTAGTGACTTCGATGCGACTGCAGTTGATATATCCCAGAACATGATAGATAACTCCATAAAACTCAACCCAAGCGTGGATCACCATGTAGGAGATATGAGAAATATAAGGCTAGAAAATAAATTTAAGGCGGTAATCATCCATGATGCTATATCATATATGACAAATGAAGACGATATAAAACTAACATTCTCCACAGCAAAAGCCCATTTAGATCCTGGAGGCATACTGGTTGTAGCTCCAGAATGGTATACAGAAACATTCCCTGGAACATATGTCTCAAGTAAAGTAAACAAGACAAGTGAGCAGGAGATTACAACAGTTCAATATATCTACGATAAAGATAGTTCAGACACCACAATAGAATCTATATTCTTCTATTTTCTCAAGCATGCATCCGGGCTCCAAATAGAGCAGGATCTACATGTAACTGGCTTATTTGGATTAGATAAGTGGATTGACCTAATAACAGAGGCAGGTTTTGAACCTGAAAAGTGGGTTTACCCGACCAGTAAAAACGAAACTCAATCCTACCTTCTTGTGGGCGTATTACAATAGGAGAACCAAATATACTCACAAAGTCAATAATCGATTCCCAATGGGGTCCAATGCTATATAATGTTCATGGTATATAGGATTAATGTCTAGTAAAATTAATATTGGAAAGTAAGCGATTAACTAAAGTGGCTACATACAAGAAGTACATACCCTGGATAATACTATTGGTAATATTCATCATACAGGTATGGAGTATGCTATTCTTCGATCCTCCTAGAAGAATCTTCTAGTTCTATATAAAAGTTTGCATAGCCCTATTAGTCGTATGTATTTATCCTTCTCACTTTACAATGCCTGTATCATCAGTTTACAATCCCATTACTCATAGCCTTAAGATTACTTGATATTATAGACATGACCAACAGAGCAGGAGACCTTCTATTAAGTCGCCGTCAAAAACTTGAACGTCTCGTAGAAGATGGAATCAATCCCTTCCCCACTCGTTACCAACGAACCCATACAATATCTGAAGCAATAGATCTGATTAAATCAGCAGAATCTCTGCATCCAGATGAAGAACATTTGAGAACTGAGATCATCTCTACTGCCGGTCGCATAATGGCAATGAGAGGTATGGGTAAAGCATCTTTCTTAGACATCCAAGATGTCTCAGGTAAGCTCCAAGTTCATTTGAGACGAGATATTCTAGATGCCAAATATGAAATAACTAAGAACCTAGATATAGGAGATTTTGTAGGTATCGAAGGTCCGGTATTCAGAACAAGAACTGGACAAGAGACAATTGAGGCACAAGAGATAACGTTCCTTTCTAAGGCCTTAAGGCCATTACCAGAAAAATGGCACGGACTATCAGATACAGAAATACGTTTTCGACAGAGATATCTCGATCTTATCTCTAATCAGCAAGTCCGTTCAGGGTTTCAAATAAGGACTAAAATTATATCAAGTATGAGGAAATTCTTAGACTCTAGTGGATTCCTAGAAGTTGAGACGCCTATACTGGTTCCTATAGCAGCTGGAGCCCATGCGCAACCTTTTGTAACTCATTATAATGCTCTTGGGGCCGATCTATATCTACGCATCGCCACAGAGCTATATTTGAAGCGGCTAATAATTGGTGGTTTTGACAAAGTCTATGAAATCGGCAGAGTCTTCCGCAATGAAGGTATAGACCTAGATCACAACCCAGAATTCACTCTACTCGAAAGCTACCAGGCATATGCCGATTACGAGGATGTTATGACCATGGTAGAGCAGATGATATCAACAATTGCCATAGAAGTCTTAGGCTCGTCAAAGCTGACATTCGGCGAACATACCATAGACTTATCTCCACCATGGAATAGGGTATCTATGAAAGAAGCCCTGATAAAAGATACTGGTATAGACTTCTTCTCCATCGACAAGATAGAAGATATAAAGATAGAAATGCGTAAATTAGGTATCTACGTAGACGAACGTTCCAGCAGAGGTAAGTTAATAGACAAATTAGTCTCATCTGTTATTGAACCCAAATTGATACAGCCTACATTCCTAATAGACTACCCAGTAGAAATGTCACCTCTTGCCAAGAAAAAACCAAACGACCCAAATACGGTCGAACGATTTGAGGGGTTTATTGGTGGCATGGAAATTGCCAATTCATTCACTGAGCTTAACGATCCAGATGACCAAAGGCAGCGATTCATTGAACAAGAATCTCTGAGACTCGAGCTTGGAGAAGATCTAGATAGGTTGGATGAAGATTTTCTGCTCGCAATGGAGCATGGGATGCCTCCAACGGGCGGTTTAGGCGTAGGAATAGATAGGCTAACTATGCTCTTAACGAATAATCCCTCCATAAGGGAGGTAATATTATTCCCACAGTTGAAGGAACTCAGATAAACACCAATTCAAGATTACTTCGTCTTTTCTCCATAGTGGATTGCCACTGTACCAAATCCTAACTTACGAAAGTTTACATTATCAAGATTGACATGTTTCATTGCTGAGGCTAGCTCATCGGCATTGAGAAATCCTTCTACTGACTCTGGCAAGTACGTATATCCTTCAATATCTCTTGCTATCAATTTACCCATTATAGGTATTACTTTGTTCATATATAATTTAATCAATTTGTTGATTGGAAACCTACTATTCATTGGTGTAATCTCTAAAATAACTAGTCTGCCTCCTGGAATTAATATCCTCTCCATTTCACTAAGGGCGTAATCTATATCTGCAAAGTTGCGCAACCCAAACCCCACAGTCACAGATGCAAAGGTATTAGAAGGAAATGGCAAAGCCAATGCATCGCCCTGAAGCCAATATAATTCTCTACGTCGTGGATATGGGAACCTATCAGATTTTTGCTTAGCAATCCTCAACATATTAATGGAAAAATCCAGCCCGACAACCTTGTCAACATTAGGCTTTGATGCAAGTTCTATGGCAAAATCTCCAGTTCCTGTGGCAATATCTAAAACCTCTGCGTTAGTCAATCCATTAGTAGCAATAGAAGTAGCTTTTTTTCTCCAAAAATGATGCATCCCAAAGCTCATTAGAGTGTTTAGTAAATCGTACCTACTTGATATACGATCGAACATGTCAGAGACATACCGAGCTTTGTTATCTCCATTTAGTGAAGTCATATCACCAAAATCTAATCTGTGCGCCTATCATACCTAAGTCTATCTTCCATAAACCCAGGCAAACCCAGTGCATCTATAGATTTAGCAACTAGGTAATCTACTATATCTTCCATATTTTGTTGTCTAAGATAAAATGCTGGCTCTGGCGGCAGAATCGTTACTCCGATCCTTGCTAAGGACAGCATATTCTCGAGGTGAATAGCAGACAGAGGTGTTTCTCTAGGAACCAACACTAGTTTCCGGCCTTCTTTAATTGAAACGTCCGCAGCCCGCTGCAATAAATTGGACGAAATACCATGAGCGATAGCTCCAACAGTAGCAGTACTACATGGCGTCACTATCATACCAAGGGTAGGTGTAGTTCCACTTGCTATTGGCGACTTAAGATCACCTGTCATATAAAAACTAAAGTTTGGATTCTCCCGCCATCTCGAGACGGTAGATTGAAATGATTCATCCATCTCCTCCTGCCAAACCATTCTAGCAGCTGAAGAGCAAGTAGCGACCACAGGTATATCCTTATCCAACAGTATGTCTATTGTCTTCTTTGCCAATATAGACCCACTGGCACCAGATATACCGATGACAACTGGATCCTTATATTTTGTTTTGTTATCCGTAGACATATCTAAATGAAATAACCACTAATCCTTATATGTACAAAGCCACCAGAGTGGAAGCGAAAACCATAACTGCAATATAGCTGTTGATATTGAAGAAAGCCATATTCAATTTTGTTAAGTCTCTTGGTGAAACCAATCTATGCTCATAAACCAGCAAAGCAGATACAACTGCCCACCCTATATAATAAACAAGACCAAGGCTAAATAATACACCTAATAATAGTAGAAGCAAAGAAGTTATCAAATGCAATATCCTAGACCACCAAAAAGCTGCCTCTATTCCAAATCTTTGTGGTATAGAATGAAGTTTATGATCCACATCGAAATCATAGTCTTGGCATGAATATAATATATCGAATCCAGCGATCCAAGTCGTAACCAAAAGAGCCATCAATACAGGTTCCCAGCTAAACGTGCCGCTTACAGCAATCCACCCGCCCGCAGGGGCTATGCCGTCAGCAAATCCGAGAACAATATGTGACAACCATGTAAACCTCTTTGTATAAGAATATCCTACGACAATAATGGCCGCTACAGGAGCCAAAATAAAAGCTAGTTCATTCAACATATAGGCTGCTGTAAGGAAAACTGCTAATGAAACAATGGCCATTGACGACATTTCAAACAAACTAATCGTACCGGCTGGAATATGTCTCTGACTTGTCCTAGGATTCTTAGCATCTATTTCCCTGTCTATAATCCTATTACAAGACATAGCCAGCGTTCTGGCAGAAGCCATTGCAATAGTAATCCAACAAAATTGATACAAAGAAGGTAGTCCTTGAGCTGCTAGGACCATGCCTAGATATGCGAACGGCAGAGCGAACAAAGTATGTTCGAATCTTATAGAATCCAAGAGAAGTCGTAGCTTGTAAATCATCTGAAGATTAGCCTCATATCACGAATGCATACTATTTAGGTTCATCGCTGTCGTATTAAAGCCCGTAACTTTTCCATTTACTGTCAACCATGCTTCTTATTTCTTCGCTCATGACAATGTCTGGTGGCCATTCACGCACTCTACCTTCTAATGGTCCTTTGGCAGTAGCATCCAGCCCAACTTTGCTTCCTATTTTGGGTGTAGGAGAAGCGTGGTCCAGATCATCTACCGGTCCTGTAGAGAATATTATATCTTGCGATGCATCTAAGTTATTGGTAACTCTCCAAGTAACTTCAGATATATCTTGCACATTAACAAAATGATCAACTACCACTATCGCCTTAGCCAACATCATAAGGCCCATGCCCCATAATGCATTCATAACCTTCATGGCTTGGCCGGGATATTCTTTCTTAATAGAAACTATTACTAGGTTGTGGAATATACCCTCAGCAGGCATGTTCATATCTACAACCTCCGGCAATACCATTTGTATTATTGGTATAAATATTCTCTCAGTTGCCTTACCCATATAAAAGTCTTCCTGTACAGGCCGACCGACAACGGTTGTTTGGTATATGGGGTATTTTCGGTGCGTAATGGCTGTTAAATGAAAAACGGGATATTCATCAGCCAAAGAATAGTATCCCGTATGATCACCGAAAGGTCCTTCAGTTCTAAGTTGTCCAGGTATAACATATCCTTCGAGGATTATTTCAGAATTCGCAGGGACTTCTAAATCTACCGTCTTACATTTTACCAAATCCACGCTCTTTTCTCTTATGAAACCCGACATTGCAAACTCATCTACTCCCGGTGGCAATGGCGCAGAACCAGTCCAAACTGTAGTAGGATCTCCCCCTAATGCGACAGCAACTTCTAGTCTATCAAGGCCTTTTTCCTTAGCCTCTCTCTCGTGATGAGTTCCAACTTTGTGAGTTTGCCAGTGCATACCTGCAGTCCTGCTATCATATACCTGCATTCGATATGTACCTACGTTACGAGTACCGGTAACTGGGTCTCTTGAAACAACTAATGGCAATGTTATATATCTACCTGCATCCATTGGCCAACACTTCAAGATAGGTAGCTTAGTTAAGTCTGCATTTTCACCAGTCAAAACCACATCCTGACACGGAGCACTACTTACTAATCTAGGTTGTGATCCAGCTATCTTAATCAAATCCATCAGAGTACGAGCTTTATTCAATATACCCGATGGAGGCCCTTGGGTTAACTTCAATAACTTCTTAACCCTTGAGGCTAGGTCATCCATGTTCTCAACTCCTAAGGCCCAAGCCATTCTTTGCTGAGTTCCGAAGGCGTTAATTAATACTGGTATACCATAATCATCTACGTTCTCAAATAAGAGTGCGGGACCGCCACTCTTAACTACTCTATCCGTTATCTCAGTTATCTCCAGCTCTGAACTAACCTTTTGCTTAATTCTTAGTAGCTCTCCCTTTTCATCTAAGAAATCAATGAATTCCTTTGTATCTCTAAAGTTCATGAGTCTCCATCACTAATATTATTTTCCGCATTAATACTACGCAGAAACACATCCCTCAATGATTCCATAGACCCTTCTAATGAGTTGGATCCATCTCTATATAGCCAATGAACTATTACCTCGTTTAATGCGCCTACCCAAGCATATGCAGTTATGAAAGTATCTATCTGGCCAACGGAACCCTCTAGAACTGCCTTGTCAAGGTATTTCTTTATCAACAAGGCGAATTTATCATGTAAGTCCAGCATCTTTTCATCGAAAACTTTACCTAGGCCGACTCCGCCCACCAATAATAGCTTAGCTAACTTACTATGCTTAGAGAAAGTCCTGGCAACAATTTTCAATGCTGTGTCTATCTTTGCTAAGGCGCCAACTTCCCCTGAGATTGCCTCCTCTGCTGAGTTCGTGAGAGATGTAGTCAATCTATCTATTAGAGCAAAGAATATATCTTGCTTACTAGGAAAATGGAAGTAAAAGGAACCTTTTGATGTATTTGACTTCTTTACTATATCGTCTACGGCCGATCCATGATAGCCTTTTTCTGAGAAAACATCCGTAGCAGCATCCAATATACGCCTGCGGGTAACTTCCTTACCCGTTACACCAAGCGTAGGTTCTGACGCACTATCTGACATGCCTAAGCACCTAAAAAATTATTTAATTCATAGACAGAAGACTTACTATCTCATTCGCGGGGCGTGAGAGGCACCGCTAGTGATTGGTTCGTTTATGTACACATCTCCGTTACGAATTTTTATATTGAAGCCACATTCTGGATCAGTGCAAACCCATGCTTTATAGTGTATAGGAGCGCCTTGACTCCCGAAGTCTGACAATGGCACAAGGTCACCAGTATTACATTTCTGGCATTTTGGTAAATTAGAATTCTCCACGAAAACCTCCCCACAACCTGATTGAAAAGTTAGTGAAGTATATCACGATCGATCTCTGAGTTACAAGCGGAAATATAGATTTTTAGATCCAATTTCTCCTACAGTTTAAGTAGTCTGGCCGCATTCCCGTAAAGGATATTTTCTTTTGCATCATCTGTTATCTGGGCGTCCGTTATTTGATTTATTATCCTTCTCTGATTTATCAATGGATAATCTGTTCCCATTAGAATTTTAGTACCACCGACTAGTTCAGTAACCACTGAGACTACTTTTTGGTCATAAAGAAAGGGTGATGCTGCAGTATCAAAAAATACATTAGACAACAGTCCAGCTACTTCTGGCATCAATGCATAAAACGGTAAACCCCCACCCCAATGAGCGCAAATTAAATTTATTCCTTTAAAAGCTTCTATAAGCGAGTATATTTTATCTGGAGTAGTTTGGCCTTTGCCCGGATATAGATGCCCTACTGGTTCAGATGAATGAGTCAAAATAGGAATATCCAAATGTCTTGCAATTTCAACAATTGGTTTCATTATGTCCAGATCATCTAACCGGAATCCCTGAGTATCAGGATGTAGTTCACCAATACCTATAAGTCCAGCTTCAAAACATCTCTCTATTTCATATGTTGCCTTATCTCCCCATGTTGGGTTTATAGACATAAACCCACGAATCTTACCAGGAAATTTATTCATTGCTTCAATCATATAATCATTGGAAATTTTGCAAAGCTCTAAATCATTCCATCCTATCCCAACAATAACTGACATATCTACGCCAGATCCGTCCATTGTTGAGACCAATTCTTCGACAGTAGCCATTCTCTGCAAGTCCGAAGGATACATAGTAGATAACGTGATGTCCCTAGGCAGCAAATTATCCCTATTATCAATTAACCATGGGGGAAAGATGTGTGTATGTGTATCTATAATCACAATGGCTTCCTGAATTCAGACAAGATCCAGCATTGATCTAACCTTGTACCATACTATTTCGGCAATTTTTCTGGGTGTTTGAGTCGCATCTATCACAAACCAATCATCAGTTGCTCTATCGATCAAGTCTAGATATCCAGCTCTAACCCTTTCATGAAACTCGTGTACATCTTCAGATTCAAATCTATCCCGCCCTGGTGGTAATCTCTGGAATCCTTTTTCGGGCAGTATGTCTAAGAAAATGTTGAGATCCGGTTGAATACCTCGGGTTGCAATCATATTAGCTGATTTGACTGTTTCAAGTGCTACGCCTCTTGCATAACCCTGATATGCCAAAGTGGACGCAGAAAATCTATCGCATAAAACAACTTTGCCTTCTTCAAGGGCTGGTTGTATAACAGTATCAATTAGATGAGATCTAGATGCATTAAAAAGCAACAGTTCCGTTTCTGGAGTCAATGTGTCTTTAGAAAACATCAATATCTTCCTCAGTCTGTTCCCAAAATGTGTACCACCTGGCTCTCTTGTAGCCACATTAGGTATATTCAGTTGATTCAACCGTCGCTTCAATGAGCGAATCTGAGTACTCTTGCCACTGCCTTCACCACCCTCAAAACATATGAATAATCCCATAATCTTATATCTACCTTTTGGATATTGTCACCCTACGATGAGGCTCATTACCTTCGCTTATTGAAGACAATCTATGGTCATTAGCAATTTGGTGTTGAATTCGTCTTATATAAGATATCTGAGGATTCAATATCACGTAATCTTCATTACCATCATGTACCTTAAAGGCTGCAGACTGAGCCTCTCTCATAGCCTTCGAAACAGGATCTTCCCATCCTTTCTCCATAGATATATTTGCAAGGAATTCTCTAATCTGTGTCGGTGTATTCCTTCTGAGGACAAATATAGCCTTACCCAATTCTTCAGCAGTCTTCAATACCCTAGGCATTTTGCGAAAGAACTGCTTGGTTGTAAGTATTATGTCAGATTGATGTAAACTATCTACTACTCTTATTGGCATTCCTCCGGTTTGAGCAACTTGATCTACCTTGCCTTTGCTTATGCCAAATGGTAGTACAGAGGTCAACGTTACGGTTTCTTGTATATCCTGAACCTTATAATCAAGATTTACTGGATTACTATTCTGATATTGTTTATGCCTGATTATCTCTCCATTTCCTTCAATAGACCTCTCTTCAGGATTAGATGGCAATCCTCTCAATATTTCATCTACTATAGCCCCTACATCTTCATGGACTAACACATTATTCCAATCTTTTATCTCTACAACGACTTCAAATGTTGCCGGAGCCTTCCGTTCGCGAACTGTTTTTTGAGTCCGCCTCCTCCTAGCCTCTTCGTCTCCAAGAGTAACATTCTGGACACCACCTACTAGATCACACAAAGTAGGATTCAATATCAAATTCTCTAAATTATTACCGTGAGCAGTAGCAATAAGCTGAACACCTCTCTCGGCTATTGTTCTAGCTGCTATAGATTCAAGTTCAGTCCCCATCTCATCTATAACGATTACTTCTGGCATATGGTTTTCCACAGCCTCAATCATTACAGAATGTTGTAGCCTCGGCGTTATAACCTGCATACGCCTTGCTTTACCAATAGCAGAGTGTGGTATATCTCCATCACCAGCAATTTCGTTTGACGTGTCTACAATAATTACTCTTTTACCTGCTTCTGTAGATAAAACACGAGACACTTCTCTCAACATAGTGGTTTTTCCTACACCTGGTCTTCCAAGCAGTAATATGCTCTTGCCAGAATAAACTAAGTCTTCGAGGATTTTTATTGTTCCAAATATAGCCCTACCTACCCTGCAAGTTAATCCTACTATATTGCCACTTCTGTTCCGCAAAGCTGATATTCTATGCAGAGTCCTCTCTATTCCTGCTCTATTGTCATCTCCGAATGATCCTATTCTGTCTACTACATGACTGATATCTGATTGTTCCACTTCATCGACAGCGAGTGTGCGGTTGTGGCTAAGGAAACGAGCTTCAGGAAATCTACCTAAGTCCAATGTTACTTCCAGCAATTCATTCGCATTCTCCAGCTCTTTAATTGCCTCGGTTATTCTAGCTGGCAGACTATCAAGAAGCATATCCAATTCGTTCAAAATGTAACCTCAATATTGTATTGCACTTCTAGTTTCAAATTCCTCCCAAAAACCTAATGTGTTCAATCAATTATTTCTAAAGTTGTTATCAGCAACAACCGATGCAAAATACTTATGAAATCTTAGATCATCTGTTAATTCCGGATGGAACGAGGTCACGATTACGTTCCCTTCTTGGGCAGCGATAATCTGACCCTCATCTAAAGTAGCCAATATCTCAACACTGTCTCCAATACTATTAATTGCTGGTGCCCTTATAAAAATAGCATTAAAAGGTGTTTCACCAAGTTTAGGTATATCCACTACTGCCTCAAAGCTATCCACTTGTCTCCCATAAGCATTTCTACTAACGGTTATATCAATTATCCCCATGGGCTTAGGCCTATCGTCGGTTATATCTGCTGCAAGAACAATCATACCGGCACAGGTACCCCAAACTGGCAATCCACTAAATATCAAGTCTTTTATCTGTTCAGTTAACCCAAAGTTATCCATCAATTGCACTATGGTAGTACTTTCTCCACCCGGTATGATCAAGCCATCTACAGAATCTAGGTGACTTGGCAGTCGGATCTCAGATGAATCTACACCCAGACTAGATAGCATTTTTATATGCTCAGCAAAATCACCTTGCAGGGCTAATACTCCGATTCTGGTCAAACTACCAGCCTCTTTGTGCTAATTGTTCTTCTATTGGCATAGTCCTAACATCTAGACCTGGCATCGCTACACCAAGACCTCTAGAAACTTCTGCAAGTATATCTGGATTGTTATAGTTAGTAGTAGCTCTAACTATAGCTTTAGCTACTAATTGTGGGTTTTCTGATTTAAATATACCTGAGCCCACAAATACACCCTCTACACCAATCTGCATCATCAACGCTGCGTCTGCTGGTGTAGCAATGCCTCCGGCAGCAAAGTTGACTACAGGAAGCTTACCAGTCTCGTGTATTTGATTTACTAACTCAAATGGAGCTTGTAAATCTCTTGCTGTAGCCATTAGCTCTTCCTTATTCATGCTTTTTATCCTCTCTATTTCGCCCAATACGGACCTAGCATGTCTAACCGCTTCAACTATATTGCCGGTACCAGCTTCACCTTTTGTCCTAATCATAGCAGCACCTTCTCCTATTCTTCTCAACGCCTCCCCAAGGTTCCGGCATCCACAAACAAAAGGGATTGTAAAGTTATGTTTCCATATATGATTAGATTCATCAGCCGGTGTTAGAACTTCTGATTCATCTACATAATCTATCCCTAGTGACTCTAGTATCTGTGCCTCAACAAAGTGGCCTATCCGAGCTTTGGCCATAACAGGTATAGTGACTGAACGCTTTATATTCTCGATCATACTTGGGTCAGACATCCGTGCCACTCCACCATCTTTCCTTATATCTGAAGGAACCCTCTCAAGTGCCATCACCGCACAAGCGCCAGCGTCTTCGGCTATCTTTGCCTGATCTGCATCAACCACATCCATTATCACTCCACCTTTTAGCATTTGTGCTAAACCAGTTTTAACAGCCCATGTTCCTGTAGCCATGCACCTTCTCCTTAGCAATATATCTTTAGCAATATATCTATTCGTTTAGTTTATGGAAATTATACAATAGGCATGTTACTCTATCAATTGAGACTTAAGGAGTTAGACTCTTCAGTCCCTATTTACATTGCAAATTAAAGATAAATCAAACTCCAATAAGCCAAAGGCAGGCGGTAGAATATTCTATGGATGGTGGCTTCTAGCAGCCGGCACTGTAGTAATGATCATGCAGGGAGGCTTATATGCTTACGGATTCTCTGCTTTCTTCGTGCCTCTTGCAGCGACTCTAGGCACAAGTAGAGGTGTACTGTCCTTAGCGTTCTCTTTCACTAGGTTGGAAAGCAGCCTGTTGGGCCCCATAGAAGGCTATGTCATTGATAGATTCGGACCAAGAGGGATCATGTACATAGGTTTCGCTATATTCGGACTCAGTTTCTTCATGTTTAGCAGGGTCAACTCACTTTTCGGCTTCTATATGGTATTCCCACTTATTGCTCTGGGAGCAAGCATGTCAGGATTCTTGCCTGTAGTAACAGCTATAAATAACTGGTTCTCTAAAAGGAGAGGCCTTGCAACTGGTATAAGCTCTGCCGGAGTCAACGTAGGTGGAATACTCGTAGCCCTAGTCGCCTTAAATATAAGTCATTTCGGCTGGAGAACTGCTGCAGTCATCATCGCTGTAATAATATGTGTATTAGGATTCCCAATGTCAGCGATGATGAGACATAAACCGCAAGACTATGGATACCATCCGGATGGAATAGATAGTCAGGCCACCAATAAAAATGACTCACATAAGTCGAATGGTAATCAAACTGACGAAGCTGACCCAGATTTCACTGCAATGCAAGCTTTAAGGACACCTGCCTTCTGGTTCATCGCTGCTGCTCATGGATTCTCTCTGTTTATAGTTGGGTCAATATCCATACATCAGATACCTTTACTCGTAGATGTTGGAATATCATATGAGCAGTCCGCTTCAATTCTAGCTTTCATGACATTCATGGCTATGATAGGAAGAATCGGAGGCGGATATCTTGGCGACGTCTTTGGAAGAAAGTCTATTCTTGTAATCTGTTTTTTTATGATGTCTGCAGGTGTCATTATACTAGCAATGGCACAAAATATTCTTCAGGCCTTGGTATACGCTGTGATATACGGTATCGGCTATGGTGCAAGGGCACCGATCCTGATAGCTTTGAGGGGTGAATTCTTTGGACCAAGAAACTTTGCAACAATCATGGGACTCTCACAACCTATTATGGTTATAGGCTCATTTTTTGGGCCAATAGCAGCCGGCTTCGCATATGATATACAAGGTAATTACAGAATGATATTCACCGTAATAGCTGCTATAAATCTAGTAGGTGCACTTCTAGTATTCTTTATAGAAAAACCGAAACCTCCAAGTACTTCAGACACAAACCCACAATCCATCTAATCTATCTTGGATGCACTTGCTGAAGCCGTTCTCAAAACGTTCTCCTTCAGCACTTCACTTAAGTAAGATCCAGTTGATGAATCTTTCACCCCTACTAAGTCCTCAGGTGTAGTTGAAGCTATAATAATGCCGCCCCTATCTCCAGCTCCCGGTCCAATATCTATCACCCAGTCTGCATTCTTAATGAGATCAAGATGATGTTCAATAACGACGACTGTATTGCCCATGTCTACAAGGCGATGTAAGACCTTCAGCAATGAAGCACAATCTTCAAAAGATAATCCAGTTGTTGGCTCGTCCAAAATGTAAAGAGTCTTACCAGTAGCTCGCTTTGAAAGCTCCGTAGCCAATTTTACTCTCTGTGCTTCTCCCCCGCTTAACGTTGTCGCAGGCTGACCTACCCTTATATACCCAAGGCCTACATCTCTTAAAGTTTCCAACTTTGAACGGATTTTCGGGAAATTCCAGAAAAAATCTAGTGCTTGATAGACAGTCATGTTCAATACCTCAGATATATTATTGTCCTTGAATGTTATCTCCAACGCTTCCCGATTATATCTCTGACCATTGCAAACCTCACATGGAACTGTCACGTCAGGCAAAAATTGCATCTCTATTTGAATATAGCCACCGCCAGCGCAATTTTCGCATCTTCCTCCCTTGACATTGAATGAAAATCTGCCGGGAGCATAGCCTCTTGCTCTTGCTTCCGGAACAGTAGCAAATAATTCCCTTATAGGAGTAAACGCACCAGTATAAGTAGCTGGATTACTCCTAGGCGTCCTTCCAATAGGGGCCTGGTCAATATTTATTACCTTATCAATATTTTGTATACCTCCAATGGAGTCACAATCGCCTGGTTTATCTTTAGCTCTATAGAGCATCTGAGCCAATTTCTTAAACAAGACTTCATAAATCAAACTACTCTTGCCAGAACCAGACACTCCAGTTACACAAACTAGCATTCCTAATGGTATAGATGCATCCACATTCTGTAGGTTATTAGCCCGAGCTCCACGAATGGCTAATTCTGTCCCGTTGCCAACCCTCCTAACTCTTGGTAAGGGGATTACCCTATTACCACTCAAGTATTGCCCTGTTATAGACTGCTCAGATTTCTCTATTTCCTCGACACAACCATATGCAACAACATTGCCACCATGTTCTCCAGCACCAGGTCCTAAATCTATAATATGATCTGATGCCCTCATGATTGCTTCATCGTGTTCTACTATTATTATGGTGTTACCTAGGTCCCTAAGTCGCTTCAATGTAGTGATAAGTCTGTGATCATCTACAGGGTGTAGACCGACAGATGGTTCATCACAGACGTATAACACTCCTGTTAAGCCAGATCCTATTTGAGTAGCAAGACGTATACGTTGAGCCTCGCCGCCACTCAAAGTCGATGCTGCTCTTTGCAACGTTAGATAATCTAGCCCCACATCATCCAAGAATATTAGTCGTCCTTTTATTTCCTTTAGTATTTGGTCAGCTATAAGTCTTTCTCTGTCGGTTAGAAGGGATTCAGCAATAGCGCTTTCAGATACATTATTTTCAAGTTGAACAACCCACTCCATGGCTTTACCAATAGTCATAGAAGTAAATTCTATTATATTTTTGCCACTGACTAAAACAGACAAAGATTCTGGCTTAAGTCTTTGTCCGTTACAATCGGGACAGGGTTTCGAAGCCATATATCTTTCAATATCGTTTCGAACATAGTCAGACTCTGTGTCCCTATACCTTCTTTCTAGATTAGGAATAATTCCTTCAAACGTGGTGTCCCA
>CEVA01033505.1_pt1 | contig 32857 bp, 22 predicted proteins | sample 361521 | NCBI WGS metagenome assembly CEVA01 (sample SAMEA2622823, study PRJEB7988) | marine metagenome | isolation source: saline water (ENVO:00002010), including | reverse complement strand
CTGACTGTCCATTTGGCCCAACTCCCGCGCGACCACCGCGCCGAGATCCGGATACTTGAGATTCGGCTCATCCTTGCGCCCGCGCATCATCATCTGCGCACCGCCGCCATGGCCGCCGTCGCGAGTGTTGAGCGAACGGACGATGCACGAGTGTTTCATGCGCTTGGCCATTTGCGGCATGAGCTCGCTGATGCGCACGCCGGGGATGTCGGTGCCGATGTCGGCGAAGGGTCCGCCGGTCACTGCGCCGGGCTTGGGATCCCACGTTTCCAGCTGGCTGGAGCCGCCCGCGAGCCACAGCAAAATCACCCGTTTTTTGCTGTTTTTAAGCGCACCGGTCAGCCCCTTTTCGCTGAGCGCATGCACCGCGCCGGAAGTGCCCACCAGCCCCGCCGCACCCATCGTGCCGAGAAACGCCCGCCGGCTGACATCATGCTCGGCCGACCCGCAAAAGTTGTTTCCCTCTTTCATGATTCAAATACTCGTTGTTTGGACGCATGGGCCGGTGGATTCATTTAGTCTAATCGCAAAGTCAAGAGTGCGTCCTCGGGGTGCGATGCAAATTGTTCGATCGCCTTTTGCTGATCGAGAATCATTTTTGCGATTTCTCCCGTGCCCGCATTGCCCACCACCAGCCAAACGACTTTCGGTGGCGCCCCGCGGAATTGGCTGAGTTGGCGAAAGTCATCATCCTTCGAGACGATTACGAACCCATCCCGCGCAGCTCGATCCCAGATCAGGGTGTCCGGCTGGCCGCGCATGTTCAAGTCATCCACATGCTGGGTTCTTGGAAATGCCGCAGACAACCGCGCCGTCAAGCGATGGCTAAGGTTTTCATCGAGGAGCAGTTTCACGCCAGCCCCGATGCCAGCCGCCGCTCACGCGCCGCGGCAAACGCCAGCGCCGCGCGAATGTGCTCCGGTGTCAGTGCGGGAAACTCCTCCAACAATTCTGCTTCCGCCATGCCGCCGGCGAGGTACTCCAACACATCATAAACCGTGATGCGCGTACCCTTGAAGCAGGGTTTGCCGCTGCGCACTTCACGACGCACCTCGATGTAATCCTCGTAGCTCATGGTGAAACTCTAGCGACGACGAACGAAAAAAGCAAGCCAGCCGGTCAATGATTAAACCGCATTTCCGCGCTGGTGAGGAGGGACCAGACGATTTGTTTCCATGCTTCGGCGAGCCGGTCGTCGCGGGCGGTGAGGTAGTCTTCGACGGCATTGAGTTCGTCCTTGGCGGGTTTGCGGGAGAGCGCGGCGAGCCAGGCGGCCTCGATGCGTTCGCGGCGGTCCTTGAGCTTGAGGAGATTACCGACGAGCTTGCCGCTTTCGGCGAGCAGTTCGCGGCGAATGCGGTCGTTGTTGCTGAGGTACAGCGCCTCGTCAACGCTGATTTGAAACAGCTCGCGCGGACGCTCGAATTGGCTCGCCCAACCGTGCCCGTGCTTTTCCCAGCCGGCGATGCGCTTGGCTTGCTCAGCGGTCGGTTGCTTGGCGATATCGCCCGGATCCTGCACCGCGATGGCAAGCGAGGCGCCATATTGGTGGGGTGTCATCGCCCGCGGCATAGCGACGGCGAAGTACGAGGGTGACGGGCGCTGCGAATCGCCCCAGCGACTGGCGCGGGCATACGCCTTGCTTTGCGCCAAGCCGCGGATCGTGCGGCGTAGGTCGTAGTCGTGCTCAATGAGATCGCGCGCGAGCCACTGGAGCAGCTCGGGATGGCTCGGGCTATTCGCCCCGTGCAGTTGATCCAGCGGCATCACCAAGCCGTGCCCAAACATCTGGTGCCACAAGCGGTTCACGATCGACCGCGCGAAGAAGCCGTCATCGCCCGGCTTCAGCCCTGCGTCCACGAGCTGCGCGCGACGGCTGAACTTCGGCACCGGCAACGGCTTTTTGTCCTTCTTAAATTTCTCGTTCCGCTTTTTCTCCGCATCCTTCGCCTTCTTGTCCGGATCCTTGGCTTCCGGCTCCTTCAACTCGCTGCCGGACAAAAACATCAACTTCGCCTTTTTCGATTCCCCTTTCGTCGTCGTGAAACTCACCTGCCCGTACTCGCGCTCGCCAAAGAAATCGCCGTTGTCAAACGTCCGATTAAAAAAGGACTTCATTCCATAATAGTGATCCTGCTTCCAAGACGGCACCTCGGGATGATCGTGACAGCGCGCGCACGAAACATTGATGCCGAAAAACTTCACGCTCACCTCCACCGTGAGCACGTCCGTATCCTTCACGCGCTCCTTGATGAACACCGCCGCATCCCGCTGCTTTTCATCCGCTTGATTCGGCAAAATCACCTCGCGGAAAATCTTGTCCCAAGACCGCCCCTCCTTCAGGGCTGTGGTGAGGTAGTTGGCCATTTTGCTGTCCTGCTTGTCCATCAGCAGCCAGTTGAACTCGATGGCTTGGTGGCGCAGGAAGGATTCGGAGGCCATCAGGTGGTCGACCAGTTTCGCGCGTTTGTCTTTGGCCTTGTCGGCGACGAATTTTTCCAGCTCCGGCACGGTGGGGATGCGACCGGCGAGATCGAGCGTGGTGCGGCGGATGAACTCGTAATCGTCCGCGGCATCGACGGGTTTCACCTTGTTGGCAGCGAGCTTGGCATCCACATAATGATCCACCACCTCGGCGATGGATTTTCCCTTCGGCAACAGCCTTTTGTCATTCACGCGATCCCACCACGCGACATCGACCTTCTTCGCGCCCTCGGGAAACACCGCGCCGCGCGCGACCCATTGCTCGAAATCCTTGATCACCGCCGCCGGCAGCTTTTCCTTGGGCGGCATTTCCAAGTCGGGAATCTCGTGGCGAATGGCTTTTATCAAAAGACTCTCGTTCGGCTTGCCCACCGTGACCGAGGGCCCTTCCTCGCCGCCCTTCAAAATCGCCGCGCGCGAATCGAGCTTGAGATCCCCCTTCAACTTCTGCGCGCGATCCGAGTGGCACTTATAACATTTCTCCGCCAATATCGGCCGGATTTTCTCCTCGAAAAAAGTCACATCGGCAGGATCTGCGCCCATCAGGCGGCAAACACTGGCAGCACCAAGGATATATGTTCCGAGCCATTTCATTTTCCCGCTTATTTTCTGTGATATCCGGTGGGCACCCACCTCTGGAAACTGACGATGAGAAAGAGGGCTTATTCATCGGTGCGTGGGCTTGACATGAGTCGAGGGTGTTCAATACTTCCGCGCATGAGAACTTCTCTATCGGCGGTGGTTCTTCTACTGGCTGGCACGCTGGCTCCTTCCCTATTCGCGCAACCCAAGGCTGATCCCGCATTGGAACTCTATTTTGCCGCGAATGCCGCCTACAATCGAATGCTGTATCCAATTGCGGCGGGGAATTATCAGAAATTTCTGGCGGCGTACGCAGCGCACGAAAAGGCGCATCTGGCGCGATATGGTCTGGGGTTGAGCCAGTTCAAGCTGAAGCAATACGACCGGGCGGTGGGTGAGTTCAAGCGGTTGTTGGATGAGAAGAAGTTGGATTCAAAGATTGAACGGGGTCGGCTGACTTTGTTGCACGCGCAGTGTCTTCTGTTCACAAATAAACGGGACGAGGCGCAGGCCCGGTTGATTGCGGCCGCAAGTAACCTCAAGGCGGGTGTGCATCGGACGGGCGCGACCGCGGCGGTGGCGGACTTGTTCTTTGCCAAGAAAGACTGGGACAAGACGGTTTTGTGGGCGCGCAAGGTGGCAACGGTCCAGCCGACGGCGCCACAGGCTATTAGGGCTGGATATCAGGAAGGGTTTGCACAGTACAAGCTGGAGAAATATCCGGAGGCTATTGCGGCATTGACCAAGGCGCGAGTGACGGCTTCCACCGAGAAATCGGCGGCGTGGGAAACTCGCTTGGACTACTTGTTGGGGGAATGTCACGTGGCGAATGGCAAACTGGATTTGGGGGAGAAATCGCTGCAGTCGGCACTGGCGGGATTGCGGGGTGAGGATGCGGTCGATTGCCAGTACCGGTTGGGAACGGTGAAGTTCAATCAGAAGAAATGGGAGGAGGCGCAGGCGGACTATGAGATTTTTTTGAAGGACAACAAGAAACCGGCCAATGAGGATCCGCGTGTGCGTGAGGCACAGATTAAGGTGGCGCGGTGCTTGATGGAGCAGAATGAGACGGGAAAGGCGGACCAGCGGTTCAATGGCTTGGGGCAGGGCAATGATGAGGTCGCCGGGCGGGCTTATCTCTGGCGAGGTCGGTTGTATTCGCGCAACGGCAAGTTTGCTGAGGCGGCCAATGCGTTGCGGTCGGCAATTGATAAGGAATGGTACAAGAAAGGGTTTCAGCCCAAGCCGGGCCAGCCACGGACATCGATTGTGGCGGACATTGATTTTGAGTACGCCAACGCCCTGATGCTGCAGTCCAATCCTGACTGGACAGGCGCCTTGAAGCTGCTGGTGCGCATACAGCAGCGGCGCGGGGATTACGGGCAGATGGATGAAGTGATGAGCCAGCAGGCGATTTGCCAGCACAAACTCAAGCAATTCAATCCCAGTTTCCAGACCACGGATCGGTTTATTCGTGAAAGGGCCAAGAGCCCGCTGATTGGGGATGTCCGTTTTTTACACGCGGAAAACCTGTTCCTGCTCAACCGGCTGGATGAATCGGTGACGGCCTATACGACTTTCCTGACGACAGAAAAGACCCATGACCAGCGATTGGCGGCGGAGTTCAGGATTGCCCAGGTGCATCACCACAAACAGCAGTGGGCGGAATCCAACAAGCGCGCGGTTCCGCTGCTGGCGCGCAACCCGGACGGGCAGTTATTTGCGCAGCTGTCGTTTGTGGTGGGCGAAAATTACTTTCGGCTGGGCCAATGGGCGGAGGCCATCAAGCCATTTGAGGCATTCATCGCCACCCATTTTGAGGAGAAGAAAAACCCAAACCAGAAACCCAAGTTGCTGAAGGGGCCAAATCTGGACGCGGCACTGGTTCAGCAGGGCGTGGCCTTGGCGCGCTTGGGCCGGGGAGCGGAGGCGGTGGAGCAGTTGCAACATCTCGTGGGCAACTATGGCTCGGAGACGCCGCACTTGGCGCTGGGGCTTTCGGAACAGGGCAAGCTGTTGTATGATGCGGATGAGTTGAAGCGCGCGCGGGGTGTGTTGGAGCGTTTTGTAAATGAGCGTAATAACAAGAACAGCAAGTTCTTCCCGGCCTCAGGTACTGAACTGGGCCGGGTACACTATTATCTGGGCTGGATTGATTTCAAGGAGAACCGGTTTAAGGAGTCGGCTAATCATTTTGGCATTGCGGCGGCAAACAGCGGCGGGCGCAAGGCCAAGGACGGCAGTTCGCTAGCGGCCAGCGCAGCCCTACAACAGGGGATCGCGCTGGTTGAGGCGAAGGACTACGAGAACTCAGCCAAGCATCTGCAAAACGTGGCCAACCAGTACCGCGAACACCCGCGGCGGGACTTGATTCTGTACTACACTGGACTTTCGTACGCGCGGGTCAAGAACTGGGGAACGGCCGCGGGTTTTTTCAAGCAGGTGGTGGAGAACCACGCCAAGGCGCAGTTTGCCGACAAGGCAGCGTATGAATGGGCGTGGTGCGAGCGTTCGATGAAACGCAACAAGGAGGCGACGGAGCGTTACGAACTGTTGCTTAAGCAGTATCCGGAAAGCGAACTGGCGACCAAGGTGCAGTCGGAGCTGGCGGAATTGAACTTGGATGTGGGGGCGCAGGATGCGGTGATCGCCAAGTTGACTGAAACCATGAAAACGGTGAAGAAGCCGGAGTTGAAGTTCGAACTGGAATATCAGCTCGCGAGCGCGCATTTCAAGAAGCGTGATTACGAGTCCAGCGCGAAGATGTTCGAGGCTCTGATTCCTCGCGCCGTGGAATCCAAGTTGATGCCTTCAATCCTATTTCAGGCGGCGGAGTCGCGACTGGCCCTCACGGAATCCGTGCCGGCGAGGGAGCATTTCCTGACGGCTTACAAGGCGAAGGGGGTGCCCGCGGGCTTGGCTGAATCCATCCTGTTGCGATTGGGGGAAACCCAAAATCTGACGGGGCAGCACAAGGAGGCGCAGGAGAGTTACCGGAAATTCCTCGAACAATATCGGGAAAGCCAGTGGACTCGGAACGCTCGCTACGGCATGGCGCGGGCGCTGGAGAAGCAGATGAAATACAAACAGGCGATTGGGGAATACAACCAACTGCTTCCGCGCGAGGGCAACAACCCGGTGCGGCAGGACAAGTGGATGGTCCAGGCGCGGTACCAGATTGGGGAATGTTGGTTTAACCTGACGGATTACGACAAGGCCATGGCGGAGTTTCTGAGCGTGGAGATCAATGCGCAGGGTTACCCGGACATGCGGGCCAAGGCGGTGCTGGAGATGGGGCGAATTTTCATTGCGCAACGGAAGAATGAGGAGGCGGAGGAGCGGCTGAAGGATGTAATCAAACGTTTTCCCAAAACCAATGCGGCAAAGGTCGCGACAAGATACCTGGATGAGCTGCGGTTGAACCGGTAGCCGGACAGGTTTCCAAAGAAAGGAGCAATCGATTGAAGAACAATCATTATCAATGTGCCGGGACCATGGCGGTGATGCTGCTGGCCGTTTGCGCCACCAGCGCACTTGGGGCGGAGGTGGACGCAAAGACAGGCGTGGAGCAGGAAACCGTGTTGTCGCTTATCCAGAAGGGTGGCCCGGTCATGTATCCCTTGGGGTTGGCCTCGATTCTGGCGTTGGCGCTGGGGCTGGAGCGCCTCATCTCGCTGAGCCGTGACCGGGTGATGCCGTCGAGTTTTCTGCCGGGCCTGAGCAAGGCTTGGGGGAAGGATTCGACGGGCCGCGAGGCGCTTTCGTATTGCGACAATGCGGGGGGCACTGTGGGGCATATTTTCAAGGCGGGCATTCGGCGCATCAAGCTGGGCCGCGAGGCCGTGGAAAAGGCGATTGATGATGTGGGTTCGCGTGAGGCGGACAAGATGAAACGCAGCCTGAGACCGTTACGGTACATTGCTACAGTGGCGCCGTTGCTGGGCCTGCTGGGGACGGTGTATGGCATGATCAAGGCATTTCAGGTGACCTCGGTGGATGCCAGCACGACGGAGCTGGCGCGCGGTATTTATGAGGCGTTGGTGACCACGGCGGCGGGGCTTACGATCGCCATTCCCGTGCTCTTGTTTTATCACTTTCTCTCGACCCGGGTGGATCGGCTGATTGATGACATTGACGAGGCTGGCGCGGAATTTGTGTTCTCGTGCGAAGGCGGCGATGAAGGCTTGCTGGAACCCGTCGAATCGGCCGAGCAGGATGAACCTGAGGAATCGACCAAGAAAAGCGCGAAGAAAGGTGGCAAATCATGAGTATTCGTGCGCGGATGGCTGAAGAGGAGGAAGACATCAACATGACCTCGCTCTTGGACGTGATGTTTATCCTGGTGATTTTTTTCCTAGTCACGACCACGTTCAAACAGAAGGAGGATGACCGGCGGGTGGAACTGCCGGTGGATCAGCGCAACCAGGCGATTTCCAACAAGGCGGGCGACGTGGTAAAGGTGAATATTCGCAAGTCAGGTGCCTACGTAATCATGGGCGAGCCGGTGAGCGAGGAGGAAGTGGAGAAGACCATGCAGACCGCGGTGCAAAAACGGCCTGAGCTGAAGGTGATGGTGCGGGCAGACAAGGAGACCAAGCACCTTTATGTGGCCAACGTGCTTTCGATCTGCAAATTCGTTGGAGTTAAGGAATCGCATATCATGGTGAAAACCTTGAAGTAGGCGGGAAATGAGCGAACTGGGTCAGGACACGAAGCTGGAAGAGCGCAAGTTGCTGGGCATGGATCGCACGCAGCGATTCCGGGCCTATGGCTGGCTGGCGGCAGTGGTACTGGTGGGGTCAGCCATTTGGATGGTGGCGCACCTAAAGCCGCACCGTTGGTACAAGTACACGGACGTGGTCTCCTTCGAGCAGGTGGCGCATGATGTGGAGGTGGGGTTTGTCCTCTGGGAAAAAGCGCAGCCAGTGAAGGCGGGCTTGTTGCCGGAGGATGTGGTTTCCGAGCCGGCCATCTCCTCGGACGGCACGAGGATGGTTTATGCTCGCCTGGGCAAGGACGGAACGGAGGACTTGTTCCTGCGCCGGTGGGATGGCAGTGCCTGGGGCAAGCCCCGGCCTATGCGGGCGTTGAACAGCAATTTTCAGGAGTCATCCCCCAGTCTCAGTGGTGACGGAACGTTTCTTTATTTCTCCAGTAACCGGCCGGGAGGGCTGGGCGGTTATGACATCTGGGTGGCCAAGTGGGATGGAGCGGAATATGCGTGGCCGCTGCCATTGACGAGCCGGGTGAATACGCCGTTTGATGAGCTGGGTCCGGCGATTTCGCCGGATCATTTTGAATTGTTTTTCTCCAGCAACCGGCCACGCAAAAGGGTGGATGGGGCCGAGGAGCAGCTTTCCATCAGGCAGGTTGAGGAACTGAAAGTGGATCACGACTTGTATTCCGCGGACCTGGCACAGGAGCGCCCGTATGATCTGATGGTGGAGCGGCGCCTGAGCATGCTTTATTCGTTGCGCGAGGGGGCACTGGCCAGCACTAACGTGATGGGCAAGCTAGGTGGCACGCCGGCCACGGAGTCGGCGGTGGACAAGGCGTTGGCGTTTCTGGCGAGCACTCAGTCCGAGGACGGGCGATGGGACCTGAGCGAGCACAAGGGAGCTGGCAACCACGATATGGCGGCGACCGGGGCGGCGCTGCTGGTGTTTTACGGAAGAGGTGAACGGCATGATTTGAACTGCACCTATCAGGAAACTGTGCGAAAGGGGATTGATTGGCTGGTGGAACAGCAGGGCAAGGCGGACGGTGACTTGCGCGGCGTCAGCCCGAAAGGGGATATGTATGACCATGGCATCGCCGGGCTGGCGCTGGTAGAGGCGTACGGTGTGACGAAAGACCAGAAACTGCGGCCGCGCGCGCAATCGGCAGTGGACTTTATTGAGGCTTCACAGAACAAAACGACAGGAGGCTGGCGTTACAAGGCGTACTCGGACGGCGGGTTTGATTCTCAGAAGGGCGACCTGTCAGTGTCGGGCTGGATTATCATGGTCTTGGCCAGCGCGGAAATGTCGGGATTGAAGGTAAAGCCGGAGACCATCGAGGGTGCCCGCAAGTTTTTAAAAATCATGAGCGGGGGTAAGCACGGAGGATCCTTTGGCTACGCGCATGGAGAGAACGTGCCGCCCAAGGGCAAGTCGCCGGCGATGAATGCGGTGGGCTTCTTCTGTAGTCAGCTTCTGGGCCTGTCCAATAACAGCGAGCTGGCGGCGGAAGCTTCGGAGATTGTGGACCAGCAGGGATTGTCGGTTGCGGATCTTTACTACTCCTACTATGGCACCTTGGCGTCCTATCAGCAGCAGGGGCCGGCATGGCGACGCTGGCTGGATGCCATGCGGGAAAAGCTGGTGGCTGCACAGGCGGAGGATGGTTCCTGGGCGGCGTCCGGCGCACACGGCGGGGCCATGGGCACGGTGGTGGCCACGGCTTTGGCGGCGCTTTCGCTGGAGGCGCATTATCGTTACACGCCGCTTTATGGGCTGGGTTTTGAGCCGGATCCGGCGGGGCCAATGAGCGAAGCGGAGGGCCTGAAGACCGGTGGCCAACTGCCGTCGACGCCGTTGTTCCGCCACGCGCAGCATATTCCGGGACTCTCCTCGAGCGGGGAAGATTTGGATCCCGTGGTGACGGAGCATGGGGATTTCATTTACTTTGCGTCGAGCCGTTCGGAAGGACAGGGGGGGATGGATATTTACCGCGCGCGTTTTAAGCGACCGGGTGGGGCGGATTTGGGAGGGCGCCTGTTACCGGGTGAAGCGGAAAACCTTGGCCCGGAAATCAACTCGGCTTCTGATGAAACCGCGCCCGCGTTGCGTATGGCCGGCTTCAACCTGATGTTCAATTCTGCCCGGGACAAGAACAGCGATGCACTATATGGAGCCATGAGCCGGCGCGTTGAAAGGCGGTATGACTACTCAAAGATGCCCACGGGCGCGTGGATGGCGGACAACATCCAGATGATTCTGGCACTTGCGGGGGCATTGATGGTGTTGGTGGGAAGCACGTGGTACGCAATTCGTGATCCCAAGCCGAATTCGGCGCAACCCACGGAGGAAAGACAGGAAGTTGGGGAGAATGCCTGAAATGAGTAAGGAGAATAAACAGGTGCGGGTGGAGGAGAATGAGACCCCTGTCCGGAAGCGCTCGTGGACACGCTGGATACTCCCGGTAATCGCGTTGGCGGTGGTGGTGGCGCTGGGCGCGATTCTGAAGGATCGATTGCATGAGGATGTCTGGGCCTACTTTACGGATGATGAGGGGTTGCGGGTGGATGCGAAGGCGAAGAAAGAGCGAATGGTGCTGTGGGAGGATCCGCGCCAAAGGGTGTTTGGCGGAGTGACGGATGCCAACGCAACGGTGGGATTTCACGTATTTTCCGAGCGTGTGGAGGCGACATTCTCAGCGGATGGGGCCATGATGGTTTTGACGCGTTGGGCCAAGGATTCTGACGCGAAAGATGAGGTGTCGGAGACTGGGGCGGACTTGTATCTTTCAACTTGGGATGGTCGCCTGTGGAGCCGTCCGAAGCCGATGGTGGCGCTGAACACCGAGGCCAATGAGCGGGGGGCGGCATTCTCACAGGATGGCCGTTATCTTTATTTCAGCTCGGATCGTGATGGCGGGGCGGGGGGATACGATTTGTATGTGGCCCGGTTTGCAGATGGGGAGTGGATGGGCGTGGAGCGGCTTGGCGGAGAGATCAACTCGGCAAATGACGAGACTGGCCCGGCGGCTTCTGCGGATGATGCACGGCTTTTCTTTTCCTCCAACCGCAAGACGGGCGGCAAGGCGCAGGATATCCATGTGGCCCGTCGCAAACTGGCTGCGCCTGTTTCCGGCGAGGACAATGCGACTCAGCCACCCGTGGCTTCGGCGCTGCCGCCGATACCGGAATTTACTGAGGCGAAGCCCGTGAGTGTGCTTAATTCAAGCGCGGATGACATCGAAACAGCTCTGACCGGCAGGGGCAGTCACGTGTTTCTCGCCTCGGATCGTGGCCATAAGGGCAAAGTGGGTTTCAACCTCTATTTGTCCCGCGTGGTGAAAGGCAAGATGCAGGCGCCGCAGAAAGTGGATGTTTACATCAAGCGCGGTAACGCGACGGATCCGGCGGTGCGGATGGAGGGCTTTGATCTGTTGTTCAGCGCGGATGGTGACTTGGAGGGTGGTGAAGAGTTGGCCGCGGCCAAGCCGAAATACCGCTTGTACCAGTCCACCACGCGCGAGGTGATCGGCTATACGGATTTGTCGGAATTGGCGCAGTTCAAGCAGTTGATGAGCAATATCATCTGGTGGATTCTTCTGGCCATCGCGTCGTTGATTGCGCTGATTTACCTGCTGGAGAAATGGCGTGACATCACCAACCTTTATCACAAATGCCTTGCGGGATCGGCGATGGTACACTTGTTGTTGCTTCTTCTGCTGTCCTATTGGCTGATCACGCAGGCTTTGGGCGGTCGCGAGCCCAAGGCGCCCGAGGTGGCGGTGTCGGTGGACAATTTGGCGGAGGAAGAACTGGCCATGGAGTCGGAGCAGGAACTGGCCGAAGTGTCACGGACCACGCAGCTGATCGTGAACAAAAACGTTCAGGAATTTCGTGAGGTGGAGTTTAATCCGGCCGAGGCAGCTACGGCTCCCGTGCCCGTTCCGCAACGTACGACCGATCAGTCTCTGGTGAGCAATTTCAGGCCGTCCAAGGCCAATGAATCTAAGGGCCAGTCTACCCCGGAAACGGTGAACGCGCCAGCGCGTGATTCAGCGGTGCTGCAGGAACTGGCGCCCATGGAATTGCCGGGTTTGGAGGTGGCCGAACTGGAGGTGGGCGAGGTGGCCAGCGCGGAGCCGGTTGAACCGGTGGATCCGGCGAAGGATGACTTCAAAGTCAACGAGGAAACGCTCCAGAAGGTCCGGACCGAAAAGGCGGAAGTGGATCCCGGTGAGAACCGGAAGGTGGACGTAGTGTCCAAATCGGAATCTGCCGCGGCCAGCAGCAAGCCGGCGTTGACGACGGACACGGTGGATCCCTTGGAGGGACTGGAGGCCAATGACTTGCCGCGTCCGGTGAAGAGCGATATCAGCCGGGATTCGCTGTCGAACAATCTACCGGGGGAAAACCCGGTGGACTCACTCGCCAAGGGCTTGGAGCTGGAGGTGAACCCGGCGGACCCGAGCGAGGGTGACTTCAAGCGCAACGAGGGCGACCTCCAGAGGGTGCGGACCTCGCAGGGCCAAACCGGTGCCGCGGGCAATCAGCAGGCAGACGTGCAATCCAACGCGAAATCCATTGCCGCCAGCGGCCAGCCGGCGCCGACCACGGACACGGGCGGCGATACCATCAATCCCGTGGATGGGCTGGAAGCCAACATCAAGTCACCCAAGCTGGAGGGCGTGATCGACCAGCCGATGTTGTCCATGAACCTGCCCGGTGAGGATACCATCGACCGCCTTTCCGGCGGCATCAAGCTGGAGTTGCCCAAGGACAACCCGGACGTCAAAAATCTGGGCCAGTTCGTCAAGAAACTGCGAGGCAAACCCTCGCAGGAGGTCATTGAGCAACTGGGCGGCTCCGAGGCTACCGAGCGGGCCATACGACTGGGGCTGGACTGGTTTACGGCCAATCAGGAACCGGACGGCCGGTGGGAGATGGGCAAGTTCAACAGCAATTCCAGGTACAACACCGCTGGCGCTGGCTTGGCGCTTCTTTGCTATTACGGCTGGGGCATCAAGCACAACGACAACACCCGCCACGCGCAAGCCCAAAGCAAAGCGCTGGATTGGCTGCTGAAACAGCAGAAGCCGGATGGTGATTTGCGCGGAAACACCGGTGGGCGCATGTACTGCCACGGCATTGCGGCCATTGCCCTGTGTGAGGCCTACGGGTTGACCAAGGATCCCAAGCTCAAGGATCCCGCCCTGCGCTCCATCGAGTTCATCCTGAAGGCGCAACACAAGGAGGGTGGTGGTTGGCGGTACAACCCGGGAGAGAAGGGCGACCTTTCGGTGACGGGCTGGCAGTACATGGCCATGCATTCGGCGCGGATGGCGGATCTTGAAGTGCCTGAGCAGGCCTTTGTGTTGACCCGCAAGTTCATTGACTCCGTCGCCGGCGGAAAGGTGGGCGGCCGCTATGGCTATACGGGCAAGGGCAACGGGCCACCAGCCATGACGGCCACGGGTATGTTTTTACGGCAACTGGACTTGTCGCCCCCCACCGCGCCGAATATGAAGGAAAGCGCTGCTTACCTGAAGGCGAACATGCTCAAGGCCAATCGGGTTGATTTCTACTACGACTATTACGCCACACTTTCGCTCTATCAGCACCAGGGGCCGATCTGGAAGGAGTGGAACGATAATCTTAAGGAAGTCTACGTGGCATTGCAGCAAGCCACCGGCGCGAACAAGGGCAGTTGGGAACCCAAGGGGCAGCATGTGAACACTGGGGGCCGCGTACTCGCCACAGGCTTGGCCGTCCTCAGCCTAGAAGTGTACTACCGTCTGCTCCCCATGTATGGTTTTGGCCGGGACGAGGACGAGTAGTCGTCGATCAAGGGGAAACAATGGCGCGATGCGCGGGCTTCAAGGCGTCCAGCCGTTGCTTGGCGATGTCGCGCTCGCGCAGGGCGCTCGCGATTTTGCCGCGGATCGCGTCCGCGGCACGTTTCTTCTTGATGTAATCATCGTAAACCACCTTGTACTCATCCATCACTTGGTCGAGCGTGAGTTGGGCTGTCGACAATTTCCCCCACGCTACGGACTCCAGTCGCTGCGCCTCCAACTCGGCGACGTCCTTTTCCCAGTTGGTTTTGACGGCATTGCGGAAAGCGAGATCAACGGTAACCGTGGCGGCGTTGGCTTTATTCAGGTTGTTGACCGTGGAAAATTGGACGGCCTTTGTCTGGGTCGTGGCGTTTTTGTGAGCGCCGGCCAGATGAATCGCCGGCGAAACTTTTCTTGATTGAACCCGCGCAAATTCCGCATCGAGCCGCCTAAATTCCTTCAGCCATAGATCCGTGTGCAGGGCGTGGGCGTCCCGGGTTTGGAAAATGCGGCGGGTGGCCAGTCTGGCCGCTTGGGTCTGAATGTCGGCCTCGCGAAGGCCAATCGTGGCAGCCGCGGTTGTCTGGTGCGCTCGTGTCCAGTTGGCCTTGTGGGAGTTGGCTTGATTGCGCGCGGCGTCGCGGCTACCCGTGGTGGCGGTTATGAGGGCATCTAGGTTCCTTGCCAGTTCCTCGAGCGACTTTTGCTGGGCGGTGAGCGTAGCATGGTTCGCTTTGGCTTCTTCAAACGATAGGGTGGCAGTAGCAGAAGCCATTTCAAGCTTGGATTGGTTTTCAATGGCCAGATCCCGCTGGGTCTTTTTCTCTGTCTCGGTCGCATGGGCTTGTTTCAAATTTTCCATCGCCTTGCCCGCCGCCATTTCGGCCTGTGGCAAGGTGAGGTTGTTCTGTTTTGCCTGGGTCAAGAGTTCCAGTGTCCGTCGTTCTGTGGCCGCCTTGGCGTGGTTTGTTTTGGTTTTATCCTCTGCTTTCTTGAGAACTCTCTGGGCGGCGTTCATCTCCATCAGGGCCGCTTGGTGAATGGCCTCCGCATCCTGAAAATCCTTTTCTGCTTTGCGGAACTCAAGCAACGCGGAGGAGGATTGCTGGGTCGCGGTTGCGAGCAACCTCTCGGCACCGGAACGCTTGGTGGAGGCAAGGCCGGCAGCGTTCGTGGCCTGTTTGCTTTGTGTGGTCAATTTCAAGTGCCCGTCTTTCGCGTTGGCAAGTTCCTGCTTGGACACGTTGTGATTGTGCGTGGCTTGGTTGTAGCCTGTCTGTGCCAGTTGTTCCCCGATTGCGGCCTGCTCAAATCGGGTTAGCGCCCTTTGCAGCCCGGCCTTGGCGGCTTGGAAATCGGTTTGTGCCGTGCGCAGGTTCATCCTGGCAGTGGCAAGTTGCTTGGACTGTTCCGTTAGCGTGCGCTCGGCTGAGGCCTTGGTGGAGAGCGCCTTCGAGTAGGCGGAGTTGGCGGCTTTCAATCTGTTGTTGGCCAACCGAAGAGTGGTGCCGGTGAGTCGGGTAAGGAGAGACTTGGCATCGGCAACACGTTGGCGCAGGGCATTTGCTTGATCCGTGTCCTGATTGGTGTTGGCGGCATGGTCGGCCTTTTTGAGCTCATTTTGGGCTCCGGCAATCCGGCGGGTGGCATCGTCAACGGCTCTCTTGGCGACGGAGATTTCCCTGCGCAATTTGGCGAGCGCGGCATTTGCCTCGGCGGACTTGTCGGCGGCAGGCTGATGTCTGGCGAAGCTGGTTTGGTAAGCCCTGAATGCAGCGGCGGATGTATTTTTTGTGCTTGTGTGTTTGGAACTGGCGGCGCTGAGTTCCCTGCTTGATACGGACTGGGCTTTGCGCGCTGTATTGTGTGCGTTGACAGCTGACTGCAGCGCGGTGTTTGCCAGCGACTCGGTTTTTGTGGCTCGGTCGAGTCGTTCTTTGGCGGTCTTGATCTCACGGTTGGACGATGTTTTCAGGATATTTGCATGGGTCACGCTTTCGGAGGTCTCGGCTAGGCTTTGTAGTGCCGCTTGTTGCGCGGATAGCTTGGTTTCCAGTTTTTGGAGAGCAGCCCCTTTGGCCTTCCGCTTTGCGTCCGCCTTGGACTTTGCGGAATCGACTGCCTTTGTGGTTTTGTCCAATACGGCTCGCGCATCGTTTAGGCTAGTGTCCGCGGCTTTTGCGGCTTTCTCCATAGCTTGTTGGCGTGTGGTTGATTGCGTGATCTGTCGATCCAATTCTCCTCCACCTATCAAGTCGACAATGAGGCTTGCCTCATCCGATGTCTTTTGAGCCTGAGCCAGTGCGGTTGATGCAGCTGTGTGTTCGTTCCTCGCGGCGTGCGTGCTGTTGACGATCTTTTGTACGGATGTGGCAGCGGCCATCGCGGCTTGCTCGGCGGTTTTTATTTTCTGCTCCGCTTGTTCCAAGCTGATTTTTAGCTGGGCCAACTCGTCCATGGCGCGGGTACGACTGATCCTGATCTGCAGGATGCGTTGGCCGGATGAGGCGGCACCCATGAGGGCGAGGCCGGTCTGCTCTTGACTGGCGAGAAAAGCGCGATGCTTGTTGTCCAGTTCCTGCAGTTTGGCTCGTTTGTTGGCTAGGCTGTTTGATTCACTTCCTTGTGCCTTGGAGGATTCACTGCGGGCTGGGTGGAGAATGTTTTGGCTATGGGCGAGGGTCTTGCGTGCGATGTCGCGGGCGGTGGTGGCGCGGACTTCGGTTGTCCTTGAGTGGTCGAGTTCGTTTTTGCTGATGTTCTGTGACCAAGTGGCGGTCAGGTCGTTTTGTAGAGCGAGAGCGTGTGATGTCAGCGTGGCTTGGGCTTGTGATGTCAGCGCAGCATTGTGTTGTTGCAGTGCGCTATTGGCTCGTTCGCACTCGGTGTCCAGGTTGTTCCGGGCCGTTGTCAGGGCGTTCTTGGTCTGATTGTAGGTGTTTTGGAGTTGGGAAACCTGGCCGCGCAGGGCGTCTCGCTTGGTGCGCAGGGTTTGTTCGGCGTTCTTGGCCTCGGTTTCAAACTTGGCAAGGGCGGGGAGTTCGCCAGTGGCTTGGGCGGCACGCTTGGCGGCGTTCACGTGGGTTTGGATCAGGTCATTGTGTTGGCGGATGATGCCGGCATTGATGGTTTCGCGGCGGGCGAGGAATTTTTGCCCTGCGATTGTGTGGGCGTCCCAGTGCGCGGAGGCTTCCTGCAGTAGGTTGGACAGGGTGCCGGTGGTGATTTCTGAAATCTCATTGAAGGGAAGAACACGCCCGCGAAAAGGGGGCTGGATCAAGTGGATGTTTCCCTCCCGGAACTCGTGCCGGGTGGAAACGAAACGCGAACCGTCGCGCATGGAGAATCGTGTGCCGGGCATGGGACGCGAGGGACGGTTGAAGACCAGGGCAACGGCTTCGATGAGGCGCATATAGGTTTTCCGGCCAATGAGGATGGATTCAACCGTGATGGTGTCCTTGTTCATCGCGGTAACTTTGCCTTCCACGAAGTCCCCGCTTTGGAGCAGCACTCCGGGAGGGCTGCCGTTGAGCGTGCGAGCCTTGGGGACGGTCAATTTTTGCAACAAAACGATGCTGACATTTGCGCGACTGATGCTGGTGTTGTTGTAAAACACTTTGTCGGCGTCGATGGTTTTCACGGTGTGCGGGAGGAAGGAGCCGTTCCATGTGAGCAACCCGGGGCCGGGCGTTGCAGTGTCGTCCCGTACCCAGGTTTGCGTATCCGCGGGTGGTGCGGCCGTGAGGGTTGGGTCGGCGATGCTTGGGCCGCTCCATGTGAGTGAAAAGTCGTTGGCTTGGCTGCCGCCTTGGGTGGGGTCAAGCTGTGCGAACTCGAGCTGGAAGAAATGTGGGCCGGCGGGGAGTTGTAACGCAGCCCGTTGTTGGTTTGGAGCTTTGGGGTCAAGTTTGTCGATGTAAGCGCGGCCATCAATTTTCAGCCGCGCGGCATAGCTTGTATTGAGGTTGAATTCATGGCGGCCCGCAGCGGTGTGAAGGCGACCTGTGTAAACCACGCCGCCGCCTTCAAGCTGTAGCCTGATGCGCTTGATGGTGCCCTGAAACGGGTTCTCGTTCTTGTAAGGGCCCACGCGCACATCAACATCCTTTCCCACACTTAGGCCATCGCGGGGTTGGCTGGGAAGCAGTGAGGCGCCCGCGCCTTGGGCGACGGGCTGTCCGTTGACGGTTAGTTCCATGATGGCATCGCGTCGCAACTGGGCAGTGATGGTGACGGGCTGGTTCAGGGGAAAGTTCTGGGCGGAGACCGCGGTGGTGAGCTTGTGGTTGATGCGCGTGGCAAATATGAGCCGGCCTTCCTCGAGATAAATCGCATAGCCCGCGACGCGGCCTCCTTGTGCGAGGATGACGCCATCGGGTGCGGTGGCGGTAACTTCAGCCGTGATGGTGAAGGGGCGGCTCTGCATGCGCGGCGAGGCGTCGTGGCTCATGACTTGGCCGGCCCGGAGATCAAAAAGCCTTTGAGCCGTGCCCACGATACCCAGCGGGGTGAGGTCGAGCTTGGTGGTGGACATCACTCCGCTGCGGTCGGCTGGAAGATCTGCAAAATTTGGAAGCTTGGGCCAGTTTCCTCCGTAGAATTTGAATTCCACACCCGAAAGGCCGGGCGGCCTTGTGGCGGTGTCGCGGATGACCCGCTTCCATTTGCCGGCATCCAAGATTCTTGTACCATTGGCGTCGGTGACTTGGATGGCACCGTCCTTGGTAAGGGCGAGTTTGCCGTGCAGGGTTTGGCCGTCACGCAGCACCACGGAGTCGGCGGCGGCTAGCCAAGCCAGTGCGAATCCGCCGATTGTTGCCAAGGTGTGTTTCATGCCCCCACGCGGCGCGTGGGGGGAGTCTAATGCGACTTTGTTCGCGCGCAAGTTTCCATTTGCCAGCGCCATGGCGCGCCTTTACAAAGAGCCCATGACTCGCTGGATGCTTGTTACACTTTCACTAGCACTCATTTCCTTGGCAATTGTTTCTGGATGCGACCAGCGCAGACCTCCGTCGCGGGGTGGGTATACGGCTCCACCCCCATCGCCCACGACTATTCCCGCGCCTGCCACTCCAGCAACCCCGACAAACGCCGCGCCTGTGGTCGCTGAGACTAACAATGTTGCGGTTGCCCCCACCGCTCCAGCTGAGACCAACGCCGCGCCGGTGGCATCGGCACCCGCCGAGCCGGATTACCCCGCGTTGGCCGTAGCGGAGTTGCAGCAATTGATTGACAAAGGCAACGCCAAGGCGAGTTGGGTTCTCGGACTGAAACACGAGCTGGGCAGTGGCGTGGAAACAAACACGGTGAAGGCCTACGAACTTGTGGCGCTTGCGGTGGCACGCAGCGAAGGCATTGAGCGGAGCATGATCCTGAAGGACCGCGCGCGGCTGGCGTCCATGCTAACCTCGGTTCAAGTGGAGGAGGCCGGACAGGCCGCCAAGAAACTTTTTGAAGATCAAATGAAAGCTCTGCGTGATCAGGCCGACGAGGGGGATTCGGCCACGCAATATGCATTGGGCCTTCGCTTTTTTGTTGGGGATGACTTGGTGCCGCGCAACCGATCCGAGGCCGCCAAGTGGCTGGAATTGTCCGCAAAGCAGGGGCATGTCGGTGCGGCTGCATTGTTGGGCCACCTATACATGGCCGGTGATGGTGTGGGGCGGGATCCTGTCGAGGGGCTGCGTCTGCTGCATGCCGCCTCGAGCCCCGGCGGCGGTTTGGCGCAGGCGGGGATGAATGAAGCCGCCAACAGCCTGCCGGCGGGTCAATTGGCGGAGGCCCATCCCAGGGCGCGAAATTTAATCAAGAACAAGATTGTCCTGCTCAAGGATGCTGCAGCGCGCGGCGATGACATGGCCAAGTTTCGTCTTGGACTGATGCTGTACTTGGGGAAAGACCTGCCCAAGAATCTGGCGGGTGCGGCCGAATGGTTTGAGAAAGCCGCCGAGCAGGGCAACTCCGAGGCGCCCGCATTGTTGGCCGGAATGTATTTCACTGGCCAAGGGGTCAAGCAGGACAATGCTGCCGCTTATCGATGGCATGGCATTGCCAAGGCCCGTGGAAATGCCAGCGCCGGCAACAACCAAAACGAGGTGGCCAAGCTGCTGGAGGCGGAGGAAAAGAAAACCGCCGACACGGCGATTACCAATTGGCTGAAGGCGCATCCCAAGAAGTAAGGATGCAAAGCTAGGCAGCTTTCTTTATTCATTCATCTTTAAAAAGTGTTAAACGCGATGAACAAAGAAGAAGGGCGGCGCTCCCTTAGCCGGAACGCCGCCCTCCAATCGAGGCATGTCACAGACCTTCTTCTCCTCTCCAAAAATCCTATTTTGTTTTCAAGAGGCTGTTAAATTGCCTGCTGGAAAGGATAAAGCAATCGCCGTGCCAATTTATAAATGGCTTTTAATTGATGGTTTTTAAGGGGTTTGGCGGGGAGTGGTGGCCGAAGCGGGAAAACCGTGCGCAGTCCGCGCGCGTTGGTGTGGGAATTTCACGCGCTTTTCAAGGTGAGCGTGAATTCCAGACCGCCGGAATCGCGGTTGGCACAGGCTACTTTTCCGCCACAAGCCTCGATGCAGCTCTTTACAATGGACAGGCCTAGGCCCGCGCCCCCGGTGTCTCGGCTGCGGTCTTGTTCGGGGCGGAAGAAGGGATCAAAAATGTGGGGCAGCGCATCGGTAGATATGCCAGGGCCGTGGTCGGCAAGGGCCAGCTTGATTTGATTGAGTTCCTTTTTTGCGGTCAATTCTATGGGGCCGGCCTCGCCGGCGTAACGGACGGCGTTGCGCAGCAGATTGCCAAGGGCTCGAGCGAGAAGGGTGGGATCGGCAATGACCTTCAGGTTTTCAGGGATGTCGACCTGCAGGCTGACCGCGGCTGCGCCTTCACGGTCAATGACGCGTCGCGCGGTTTCCTCAAGGGACACGGGTTGTAGCTTGATCTCGGCGGGTTTCATTCCGGCCCGGCTGAACATGAGGAGTTCGTCAACAAGTTCGCTCATGTGTTCCACTTCTTCACGCAGGTCCTGAACGTATTTTTTCTGGGTGTCATCGGAGCGTTGCTCAAGGTTGGCAAGGGCAGCCTGAATGCGGGCAATGGGGCTGCAAAGTTCGTGGGAGATATCCCCTAGGAATCGTTTTTGGCCCTTCACGAATCCGGCGAGGCGATCCGCCATGTGATCGACCGCCTGGCCGACACGTCCGATTTCATCGGCCCGATTGGTGCCGACGCGGGTCTCGAAACGGCCCTCGGCAATTTGCTCTGTGGCAGCGGTGACCTCGGCAATGGGCCGGGTGATGTTGCGCACCATAGGCAGCCAGAAAAGCGCGGAGAGGCTGATGGCTCCAAGGAATATGGGGATCCATGGCAGTGGGTCGGAAAAGAGGCTCTTGCCACCCAGGGTGTCGCTTTCAATCAAGAGGGTGGCCAAGTAGTGGGTTTCGTCACGGCGACGCACGGGGCGCAGTCCGGTGGCATCCTCGGGGGGGGCGCCGGTGTGATCGGCTTGGATGCGGAGGGGGATGTCGACGCCTGCCCAATAGCGCTCGGGTGACTTGGTGGTTAGCATGAAGGTGCGCGGGCCGCGTTCTGGAGGGTGCCCTTGGGAAGGGCGGGGGAGTGGCCGCGGAGCATTCAGGATGAACCGGCGCATTTCACGCGGATCCAGTGTGCCGTCCTTATTGGCATCGGCTTGATTGAAATGGCGGGCGAGTTGTTGGTCGTTCATTCGCGGAAGCCCGAAACCCAAGCGATGAAAGGGGAGCCGATTGCCCGGGCGCGAACTGAGGCGGGCGTTGATTCGGGCGTAGGCCGGCTTTTGCTCTGGCCTTAAAATAGACTCGATTGACTTGTGAAAGGAAGCGGTGAGATTGTCGCGTCTCTTGGTGGTCTCTGCCTGACGCTCCTCATGGTTCATTTGTCGCAACGCGGGGTCATTGCCGATCTCGCGAACGGCTCGGCTGCGACGGGTCCAGGCCGATTCGATGTGGGTCAACTGGGTTTCGGTGGCATTGAGGTCGGCATAGGTGCGCTGGACAAACTGGCGAAACAGTGAACTGGGCTGATTGCGTTCGGCCGGTCGCAGTGCCTGAAGGACGGGCTCGGGGAGTGTCGGGTTTGGGCCGGCCAACGCTTGTCCTTCCGCGGTGCAGAGGTGAAAGGTAACATCATAGTTGGCTGAGAAGCGGCCCAGTTCTGTTTCCCATTCGCTGGAGGGCAGTTCAAGAAGACGGTCGGAGACGTGGCGGGCGACATTGCGAATGCGTGTCTCGGAGGGGCCAACGAAGGGGGAGGCCGGGCCGATGCGGTACTTGAAGATGATGCCCAAGGCAATGGCGAGGAGCACAAGGTTTAGGATGAACCACGCGATGATCTTGGTGAAGAGTGAGCTGCGGATGTCCATCAGTGTTTTTGCATCATGTAGCCGACGCCACGGATGGTCCGGATGAAGCGTGGTTCGCGTGGGTTGTCGCCGAGCTTGCGGCGGAGGGAGCTCATGTGGACATCGATTGAGCGGTCAAACACATCATAGTTGCGCCCGGCGACATCGTTCAGGAGTTGCTCTCGGCTACGTACACGGCCGGCGTTATGCAGCAGGCTGACGAGTAGGTCAAACTCCAGTGCGGTGAGGCGCAGGGGCTTGTCACCAATGGAGGCGGCACGGGCTTCGGCGCGAAGGCGGAGATCACCGTTGATGAGTTCGCCTTCATTGTCGTGCGCGGGTTGGCGTGAAGATCGGCGGGTGACTGCACGCAGGCGGGCAAGGAGTTCGCGGGTGGAGAAGGTCTTGGGAAGGTAATCGTCTGCGCCGAGCTCTAGTCCCATGACACGGTCAGCTTCTTCGCCGCGGCCGGTCAGCATGAGCACGGGGAGGTCGGCTGATTCGCGGCGTATCTCACGCAACACCTCGAAGCCATCCATGCCCGGAAGCATTACGTCAAGGATCACTGCGTCAAAGCACCCTTTCCGGGCCGCCTCGACGCCATCAGGGCCCGTGTGGGTGGCCTCGATGGCATAACCCAGTGGCTCCAGATAGTCTTTCACCAACCCGCAAAGTTTCGGGTCATCATCCACCATCAAAACGTGGGTGGGTGTTGTCGGCGTCGTTTGGCTCATCATCGCGCTTTACAAATCTTTACAAATTTTCCCCGTCCGCAACACAAAATCTTAACAGAACTCCGTTCTAATATGCCCAACAAGACTCCGCCGGAGTCCACAAGGTTACCAAGCGAAGGGAATCGCAATGCAACTTATTGCCCATGCTCATGAGGAATCTACTGGCAGCTCTGAGCCTTTGACCGATGCCGATTTGGTGGCGCGTGTCCGTGCGGGAGACAACGAGGTCTTTGCGCTACTGGTGGAGCGGCACCAGCAGCAGGTATTCGCGATTCTTTCAAGGTACGAACGAGATCGCCATCGCGTGGAGGATTTGGCCCAGGATACTTTTCTGAAGGCGTGGAAGGGCTTGGAACAGTATCGGGCAAGCGCTCCGTTCCAGCACTGGATTTCACGAATTGCTGTGAACGTGGCGCTGGATCATATTCGCCGCGCTACGAGGCGCATCAGGGAAACGGGATTTGATGACTTGGGGGACGCGCCCTTGGATTGGTTGCGGTCAGAGAATAGTGAGAGGGATGTGGAAAAGGCGGAGGCCTGCGAACTGTTGGGCTACCTGTTGGCGCAGCTTTCGGAGGATGACCGGAAGGTGATTACCTTGCAGAGCATCGAGGGCTGGAGCGTGGATGATATCAGTCGGCTCACGGGCTGGAGCAGTGTCAGTGTTCGGGTCCGGGCGCACCGGGCTCGCGGGCGTTTGCGCAATGCCTTGCGAGCGATGCTGGCTGAGGAACAGCGGCGAACGCTGACGGTTCAGCCTCTCGAGATGTTTCCCCAAGCAGCCTGAAGGCGTCACAATCCTTTACATGTCGCCGCCGACACGGCACTTTCCTCCGCCTTGCTCAAGGGTGGGCTTGATGGCACCAATGCCGGGCGCCCTTGGCGGGGCCAACACAACACAAGGAAGATGAAACTTCACATTCCTGGGCCGGTTCAGGTCAGCGAAAAGACATTTCGTGCAATGTGCGCGCCGATGATAGGTCATCGGAGCCAGGATTTTAAGGACTTGTACGCCAAGGTGCAGCCGCAGTTGCAGATTTTGCTGGGTACGGATCGGCTGGTTTATCTGTCCACCTCCTCGGCATGGGGTGTGATGGAAGGAGCCATACGAAATCTTTGCAGCCGCAAGTTGTTGTGCTGCATGAACGGGGCATTCTCGGACAAGTGGCTGGATGTGGCCCGGCGGAGCGGATTGGTGGCGGAATCGCTGCAGGCAGAATGGGGGTCGCCGATCTTTCCCGGGACGGTCGATGCGTGCTTGGCCAGTGGTGAATATGATGCCCTGACATTGGTTCACAATGAGACTTCCACCGGGACGATGAGTCCACTCGCGGAAATCGCGGCGCTGAAGGATAAATATCCGGAGGTGATGTTCATCGTGGACACAGTCAGTTCAATGAGCGCCATGCCGTTAGAGTTTGATGCCTTGGGCATTGACGTGATGCTTGCGGGGACGCAAAAGGCGTTCGCGATGCCGCCGGGATTGACGGTGTTTGCCTGTTCTGAAAGAGCGCTGGAGAAGGCGGCCCGAATGCCGGACAGGGGGTACTATTTTGACCTCGTCGAGTTTCAAAAGAATGCGGAGAAGAACATGACTCCCAGCACGCCGGCCATTGGATTGATCCACGGCTTATCCTCGCAGTTGGACGTGTTCATGGACGAGGGGCTGGACAACCGTTATGCGCGGCATGCTCAACTTTCACAAATGACTCGCGACTGGGCGGTGAGACAGGGGTTCACCCTTTTCCCGGAGCCAAAATACGAGTCCGCGACGCTGACTTGTATCAACAATGGCGCAAAGGATGGCGGCCGCGTGGTTGATGTGCCTCAACTTCAGGCGGATATGAAGCAACGGGGTATCCTCATCGATGGAGGGTATGGAAAGATAAAAGGCAAAACCTTCCGGCTCTCCAACATGGGAGACGAAACCGTCGAGTCCATGAGCGAACTTTACGCCGCGCTGGATGAATGCCTAGCGTAGGCTACTTCTTTTCCACGATCCAGACATTGCGAAACTGGAGCGGATTGCCGTGGCCTTGGAGTTTGATGGGGCCGGGTGTGCCTTCAGCACCGCCGCGTGATCCACCGGTCTTGCCGGGGATTTCCACGTTGTCGTGAATCACCACGCCGTTGAGGCGCACAGTCACCCGCGCGTTCTTTACCTTTTTGCCATCCTTGGTTTCGGCCAAGGTGAAGTCCACGTCATACGCCTGCCATTGTAACGGTGGGAGACAGGCATTCACGTCGCTCTTGCGTTTGCTATAGATGCCGCCGCACTCGTTGTGTTCACCCTCAAGCCCGAAGGAATCGAGAATCTGCACCTCGTAGTGGTCCACCTGGTAAAAGCCGCTGTTGCCCCGGCCTTGGCCGCGCGCTGCGGGTTTGAAGGGGAGTAGGAATTCCACGTGCATGTGGTAGTTGCCAAAGCTGCGCTTGGTCTTGATGTCCCGGCCGTCGGTGTTCAGTAGCTTGGTCTTGGCATCAAGACGGCCGCCCAGCCATTCGTCCTTGTTTGAGCCATCAAACAACACCACCGCACCCTTGGGAGGCTTGGTTCCCAGCGTGTCCGCCTTGCGGACGATACGCTCCAGCACGAATTTCTTTTTGCCATAAATACCAGTCATCTTGCCGTTTTCAATGGTTGCCGTGCCTGTCTTGTGTCCCTTGGGGGGGAACTGTTTGGTGGCGCTGAATTCCGACGGCTTGTTGCCCAGGTAACGCCGCTTGCCTGTGGCCGTTTCAAATACCGCCTTCCCGTCCACCAGTTTGCCCGCGAGCAGGGTGCGGTCAGTCTTGTCCCATTCGCCTCCCGGCAGGCCGAGCGGGTACAGGACGGCCTGGAATGCTCCGCCGCCTAGGGCAATCACTTGCGCGCCAATGGTGCAGCCGCAGGATTGCTCGCCGATGTATTCACCCTGAACCTTGAAATCCAGAGGAAGGGTTGGGTCCTTGGGATCTGTCCAGAGGCCGTTTGCCGCGGAGGCAGGGTTTGCGCTGAGAAACAGCGCCGTGAGAATGAATGCGCAGGTTGTTTTCATGTTGTGCTTGGGCGCAGTGTAGCAAATGGCGGCCCTGTTTGGCTCGTGAAAAATGACCGCCGGAAGTCCGCAGACTCCCGACGGTCGACCCAACGCACTGTGGCGGCGGCCGGCCTATCTCGGCATCGCCACCGATTCAAGAGTAAGCGTTTTAGTGCGCGTGCGACTACTACAATGAACGTAAAAGATTATACAACCGGGATCTTACCACTTGTGAAACTGGTGTTCGGTGCAGTTGACATGGAATCGCGTTCGGGTGCCGCCTTCGTGTGACTCAGCAGGGGCACTGACATGAATGACAAATCGCCCGCCATCCGGGCACATCGGCAGTTGGTTGCCGATATAAGGCGTCATCTTGTTGGCGGGAATTGTCATGTCATTGCGGGGGAGGGAGCGCAGGGTGCGCATGGCGTCGCGCGAATCCAGCAGGCGCTGCTGGATTTGCTTGGCTGCGGTCGCGCATCCGCTGTTGGGTTGATAGAATAGGAGATAGCTGGCCCACAAGCTGGCCGAGAGACAGGCCATTCCAAATATCCATCCCATGACTTTCATGTGCTCCCCTCAATGTACGCCCCTTGGCTCAATGCGCAATGTCACGGAAAGAAAAGTTGTCAGGAAACTCTTCACGAAGCCTGAAAATTTTTTCAAAAAAGTTTAGTCCGAGTGTTGACAAATTACGCGTACATACTATTTTGTACGTGTGCGTATCAATGCGCCTAAAACATTTAGACACATCATCTCATGAAAAAGATTCTGGTTATACTAACAATCGCGGCCGGGCTGGGTTCGGGCTGCGCGGGAATGTCGAATGCCTCAAACGGCGCGCTTGCCGGGGGGTTGATCGGTGCTCTGGCCGGACAGGCCATGGGCGACAACACCAAAGGCACGCTGATCGGCGCTGGGGTGGGTGCCGCCGTGGGATACGGCGTGGGTAACGAAATCGACAAAAGCCGCCAAGGAAACTACTAGCCAGCAATGCCATTCGTCTCCCGGGATTGAATCCCCGGCCGTATTGTTCCCACGGTCGTTCCCTGGAGGCGGATGGTTTTCTTAAGAAATGTTTCCGGCTGAAAAAAGTTTGGAACTCCAGAGGGGAAAACGGCGTCTACCTTTTTAGACAGCTCAACCCCGACGGAGTTGAGCAAAGGAGGTTAGAACAGGTTGGTTAACCCCGCCGACGATGTCGGCGGGGTTTTTTTGCGGCATTGGGGGGGAAAATGCAACCGGCAAATGCAAAAAAGTTTTGCAGACGTTACGAAACCGTCACGCGCTCTTGATCGGGCGAAAGACATCCACGACGGCGGGTGGAATATGCGTCCAAACAAGGGAGCCATCAACACGCTCAAGAATGCCGTCCATCCAGCGGTTGCGCCGGGGGCGAATGTCGTAGGTGTACTGAATCAGCCGGCCATGCTCGGGCAACGTCTCGCGAACTTCGTTGGCGATCCGGCGCACAAGTCCGTCGTTCATGACCTTGAAGGGGAGGCTGGAAACGATGTAGCTGATGTGGTCTGGATTCACTTTGCGGGGTAGCAACTCTCGCAGGTGGGCGGCATCGCCGGTGAGCACGTTTATTTTCGGGAATCTTTTCCTGAGATGGCCCGACATTTTCTCGGACATTTCAACGGCGAACAAGCGCTTGGGGTTGATGCCATGCTTGAGAAGCGAGTCTGTGATGGCTCCCGTTCCCGCGCCCAATTCCACCACGTATCCGGAGGGATTGGTGGGGAGAAAACTGGCCATGCGCCGGGTCAGGGTGGGGCCGCTGGGCCAAGCTGCCCCGATTTTTTGCCTAGGATTCAGCACCTCGGCGCTGAATATCATGAATGACATCAGGGTTTTAATTGGCATGGCGATCCATTTTGGAACAGGTTTCGGGCATCCGTTGGTGGGTGCGGACGCACTTGATAATGGATTGAGTGGCCAAGTCAAACTTTTTGGCTGCCATCAAATGACGTCGAGGGGCTCAAAATTCCCGACCAAGGCTGGTTTGGCGGGCCAGCCGAGCCATTTTTCGAGCAGGGTGGCGTAAACTCGGCGAAAATCCGTATGGTGGATTAGGTCGCCTTGGTCAAGCTTGTCCAGATTGGGGTGCGCGCCGTGGAGACCACCCCTGATGGCGTCGCCGATGAGGAACATCTGGCTGGCGGCCCCGTGGTCGGTGCCGAGGCTGCCGTTTTCTTTTACGCGGCGGCCAAACTCGGAAAATGTTGCCGCCAACACTCGCCTGCCCAAGCCGTGCGCCTTGAGGTCTCTGTGGAAAGCGTGCAGTGCTGAAGACACTTCCGTGACAAGTGCGGTGTGGGCAGCTTCCTGGTCTGCATGGGTGTCAAAACCGCCGAGGGAAACATAGTACACTTGGGCCTCGAGACCTGCCTGAATCAACTGGGCTACGGTCTTCAATCGCTGACCCAGGCCGTTCAGCGGATAGGATGTGGCGGGCCGGTAATTGTCGGTGACGGTCTTGAGCCTTTCGGCCGTATCCAGCGCCGTCACCGCCGTGCGTCGCAGGAAGGCCAGTTCAGATTCCGCGGGTGTCGGGGTTTCTGCCAGTTCGCGGATGAGCTTGGCGCGCTTACGCTGGTTGGTGCTGGAGTCTTGGCCCAACTGCAACTGGTAATCTTTGAGGCTCTGAACCGTGGGGATGGTCACTCGTGTGGACACCAACGCCAGAGGCAGGCGGCCTGTGCCCAAGGCAATCGCCGGTGTGCGTCCGCCGCGCCGCGCGGCAGTGACGTTGAAAGCGCGGCCCAACCAGCCGTCGCGCTTGTCCTCATTGTCTGGCCGGGCAGTGTGCCAGATGTCTGTCGAGCGGAAGTGCGAACGGTTGGGATTTGGGTAACCCACGCCTTGGACAATCCCCAGTGCTCCATCATCAAACAATTCCTTGAAGCCTGCCATGCCGGGATGCAATCCCAGTTGATCATTGAGCTTGTGCACGGCGTTCCGGTTCAGGGCCAAGCTGGGGCGCAGGCGCCGGTACGCGTCGTTGTCAAAGGGTGCAACGGTGTTGAGTCCATCATTGCCGCCGGCCAGTTGGACGAGAACTAGGATGCGTCCATCGGGATCGACGGGAGGGGCGACTTCGGCTGCGCGGGCAAACAGCGCGGGCGGTTGCGCACCCACAGCCACAACGCTCGCAGCGCCCATTTGCCTGATAAAAGATCGTCTGGTTGTCATGATTTCAGGTTAATTGATATTCGGGCATCGTGGTGATGAGGTGTAGCACGCCACGGAGTCGTTCTTCCGGGTCCCCTTCAGCTTCCTTTAAATAGCCTGCGAGGCGTTTGCGTGAGGCCGGCAGATCTCGGGCCAAGAGCAGCTCGGCAAACTGATCCACAACACCGCGAGAGGTATCGATACGCCCCAGCTGATTGCTTAAAAGTGCTGCGGCGAAGTTGTTGCGTTGCAGAAGCGTGGCGGATGTGATCCAGAGACGGCCGCCTTCCCAGCCCTTGACGGTGGGGGGAGCCATGATGTCTTGCCCCAGTTGGGCCAGGAGAGGGGCGACCTTGGAAAGGTCCGGGCGCCCGCCCAAGGCGCGGAAGGCCCCCAGCACGAGTTGCAGGGGACTTTTGATCAGGGCATGGCGGTTGGTTGGGCTGTAAAAAAGTTTTGAAGTAAGCAGCTTCCGCATGATGGGGGTCATCTCGAAATTGTGCTCGCGGATGCGCGCCGCCAATGCGCCCACTTGGGCGGCCGTTGGCTGCTCCAACACAAAGGCGCGAAGCAGCTTGAAGGCAAGGAAGCGCGGGCAGGACTTATGCGCGAGACAGAGTTCGACCACGTCGCTGCCATCCAGATTGCGCGTGACGCCAAAAAGGGTTTTGTCCGTGAAATCGTGCTGGGCACGGTTGAACCAGAATTGGCCCTTGCGAACGTGCCAGCCAGTGAAAGCCCGTGCTGCCTGCTTGATGTCGGTCTCGGAATAGTTTCCCTCGCCAAGGCTGAAGAGTTCCATCACTTCGCGCGCAAAATTTTCGTTGGCGTGGCGTTTTCGATTTGCGTTTCCATCCAGCCAAATGAGCATGGCCGGATCTTTGGCCATTCCGTGAAGCAGCCGGCGGAAACTGCCAAGGGACTCGCGGCGCAGCAGGTCGTTCTGGGCGGCCATGGCGGCGACGTCGTTCACCTTGTCGTTGGAGGTGGCAAAATGGTTGTGCCAGAAAAGTGCAAGACGCTCCCGAAGGGGGTTGGCGGTGTAGTGCATGCGGTGCAGCCACCATGCCTTGAGGTTATCGATGTTGCCGGAATCCAATGCAGCAGACCGCAACAGGGGTTCGACGGTGCGAAACTCTTCAGTCTCCGGCTGGTCTTTCAGGAGCCGATTTACGGTCTTGGCCAAGCCTTCCGTGGTGGCGCGTTTGATTTCATGCGCCGAGGCGCCAAACTGAGTGCGCCACAGGAGATGGGTTGCGTCCCGGCTGGTCCAGCCGGTTTCGCCGCGGGGCGAGAGCAAGCCGGTGGGCTTGCTCATTGCCGGCGGGCCTCCAGTTTCATGGTGAAATTTTCCCGACCCACGGAGGTGCTCAAACGAAGCAGTCCAATGGATTTGAGAATTTGTTCCGCTGCGTTCGCGCCCCACCTGGCCTGTTCGATGGTTTGACCTTTCTGGATGGCTTGGGCAATCACCTGCTTGCGGTTGTCGTGAAGCACCGGCACCCAATCGGCGGGCCGCAGTTCGAGATTGAAGTTGCGATTGGTGTGGGCCTTTGGCGTGGGGCGTTCCAGTGCGTCGGTCAGCGCCTTGGCCAGTTGCACCGTGCTGCTTATGACAAACTTGTTGCCAACCAACACGGCTGCTGGCTGGAAATTTGCTGAGACGGGCAGGTTGGCTCCCTGAGGCTTGCGTGTGTACTTGGCGAAGGTGATGCTGTGTTTTTTGTATGCCTGCGCGGAGAGAATCCATGGTGCGCGCATCTTGTCTTTCCCCTCAAAGTTTGTAATCGTAATGATGGTCTGGAACAAGAGTTGGAACAGATCTGCTCCTTCCTGAGGTTTTTCCAGATCAACAATGAGCGCAAATCCGGGGATTTTGACGCCTGGCTCTCCATCTAAATGCTCAAAGGTTTGGCGGGCGGTGACCAATGTCATGTTTGAGCCAATCGCAGGCAGCACATCTTCGCCAAAATCCTGCCCACCGAACAGGTTGCCGATCTCACCTTCAAATTTGTCAAACTCCGGCAGCAGTTGTTCCGCAAGAAGCTGCTCCCTTTGACGGTACCACGCACCAATGTTCCGGTGAATGGCTATGCCGCCAAGCAGGCCGGGTACTTCCGGAAGGTTGCCAGTGCCGGGGCTGTTGGGGTCGGAAAAAAACCACTGGAACTTTTCGGGCAGGGATTCCGGTCCACCCTCGACACCGGCCTTGATGGCCATTCCGGCCTCACCCATGTTCAGTGTCAGGCCGGCGTAGGAACTGTGTGCCGCCAACTCGAGGATGCCATGGAGGAAAAAGGACGCGCCTCCATCTTTCTCCTTTTTTTGAATGCCCAACCGTGGACCCGCTTGTTTCCTGAACGGTCTCAAGTCGATATAGGCTTGCCCCAAGTCGTGACGTCCCATTTGTTCACGAAATTTTAGATAACCAGCATCTTGGGAAACAGACTTCCCCGGTTCGCCGGTCAACATCTTCATGGCTTGATCAAGCAGCGGTCGGCTCTGTGCAGCCGCCAGCCAATTCGCTTTCGCGGCAAGCAGAACGCCATCTTCCAGCGTGTACAGCTCCGCTCCATTAGCCAGCTCCTCCTTTTTCACGGTGTCACCCGCAAGCAAGACAAACGGCGCCAATCGGCCGCGCAGTTTTTCCAGGGTTTCAGCGTCCTTTGTGCGCAGAATCGCAACTGCCTGCGGATCGTTCTTGTTTGGTTGAGGATACAGCCCAAGTGCTACCTGTCCGCTCAAGAGTTTTTCTGCGGTCGTCCACAAATCCATTCCAAGAAACGTTTCCGCGATTTTTCTGCCCGCCATAAATTGGGCATAATCGGGCCCCTTTTCGAATTCTTGGTATTGTGGGCTCTGAAGAATGAGCTCGAACAATTTTGATTTTTGAAATTGGTGAACCTTGGCGCCGAGCCCATCCGTTTCAGCGAAGGCAATTACGCCGGCCGGCATGACATTCGCCAGTGAATGGCCCGCAGCAAAAGCTGTCACGCTGAGGAACCAGCCGGTTAAGGTGAAGAGCAGTCTTTGAAGAGTTTTCATAACGTATCCAAGCCGTCTCGACTCGGAGGTGATTACACTCATCCAAGCAGAGGGGTTACTTGTTCCTTCCAAGCTAGGAGAACGATTGGTGAAACGCAAGCCCACTCACTCGCTACGTAGGGCGGGGAGGAGGTGGCCGCGGAGGGCGGCGGTGGCGGCGAGCCAGGTCCAGAGGAGGCCGCTGGCGAGGACGGCGGCAAGCATCCAGCCCAGCGAGGCCCAGGGCATCTGCGCGCCGGGGGTGTTTAAGGAGGGCCACACGGCCAGCAGCGCGGCACCGACGCCGACAGCCAGGCCGAGCAGCAGCAGCAGCCCGTGCTCGGTGCAGACCAGCCAGCGCAGCGCGGCCTTGCGGAAGCCGACGGCCTGCATGACGGCCAATTCGCCACGGCGCTCCAGCACGTTGCGCAGCACGACCACCCCGAGGCCGAGGCTGCCCAGCAGCAATGACAACCCGCCGAGCGCCTGGAAGATGGTGATGTAAGTGTTCTGCACTTGGCTGAAGTTGGCGAGGCGTTCGGCGGCGGAGATGGGGTCGAGTCCGTGGTTCGCAAGGCCGTCGTTGAGCATGGCGAGAGTGGCGGTGGCGTTGCCGTCGGTGGGGCGGTCGAGAAGGAAGGCGCGGTAGCCGCTATTGCTCGGGAAGTGGCGGACGAGCGCTTCCTCGGACACGATCACGTCGCCCTGCATCATGGAGAAGGCGAGCATGCCGACGATTTTCAACTTGATGGTGCCGCCGCTCTCGGCGGGGTAGTCGAGCGTGTCGCCGAGCTTGACGTGCAGCGCCCACATGCCGGTGTTCTGGTCGACGACAGCGGGGACGATGCCTTCGCCATAATCCTCGTTCAGCAGTTCCCATCCGGGGCGATCGTCGAGAGTAG
>CEVA01023407.1_pt1 | contig 33082 bp, 30 predicted proteins | sample 361521 | NCBI WGS metagenome assembly CEVA01 (sample SAMEA2622823, study PRJEB7988) | marine metagenome | isolation source: saline water (ENVO:00002010), including | reverse complement strand
TCCCTGCCAGTCCTCCGGGTTGCGGCGGCGCGGTTCGCGGGCGATGGTGTCCTCGCCGCCGGCGACGGTGACAAACGGGCCGCCGTCCATCGGCGCGGGCTCGCTGAAGGCCACGTCGGGCGCGTCGGTGGTCTTGCCTTCCAGCGGGAAATCCTTGCGCAGCGGAAAGTGCGGGTAGCCTTCCCACATGAGAATGCGCGTGAGGTTTGGGTGGCCGGTGAACTTGACGCCCATCATGTCGTACGCTTCGCGCTCGTGCCAGTCGGCCGTGCGCCACACGCCGGTGACACTCGGCAGCTCGCCGGCCTCTTCGCTGACGCGCGTTTTTAAACGGAGATGGCAGCCGTGCCCGATGCCGTACAATTCATAAACCACCTCGAAGCGCGGATCATCGCCGTAATGATCCACCGTCGAGAGATCAACGAGATAATCAAACCCCAGCTCCTCCTTCGCAAACCGGCATGCCTCGACAATGCGCGCGGGGTCCGCCAGCGCCACCGTCGTCTCGCCGCGAAACTCCTCCGGCTTGGAAAGGCCATCGCCGAGGTGTTGGCGAAGTTGTTGCGCGAGTTTGCGGGAGGTCATGGCTTGTAAAATCACGCAGCCGGCACGATGGCCTTGCCCACCGGCTCGGTCTCCACCTGCGCTTGCAGTTTCATCAACCCTTCCAGCAGCGCTTCCGGCCGCGGCGGGCAGCCGGCGATGTACACGTCCACCGGGATGATCCGGTCCACCCCCTGCAACACCGCGTAGCTGCGGTACATCCCCCCCGTGCTCGCGCAGGCACCCATGGCGATCACCCACTTGGGCTCGGCCATTTGGTCGTAAATGCGCTTCACCGCCAGCGCCATCTTGTAAGTGACCGTGCCGGCGACGATCATCACGTCCGATTGCCGCGGCGAAAACCGCATCACCTCCGACCCGAACCGCGAGATGTCGAACCGGCTGCAACCCGCCGCCATCAGCTCGATCCCGCAGCAAGCCAGCCCCATCGGCATCGGCCACAGCGAATTTTTGCGAAACCAATTGAGCGCCGCGTCGAGTTGGGTATGGACGACATCCCCCTCGATTTTCGTGTTGTAGCCAATTTCCGTGGTCGCACTCATATGGAAAAATCCGCAAGATCGGCAGTGAATTGAGGGTAGAGAGGGGCCGGATGAGGGTCAAGAGATATTGTGAAAAATTTCACAATCTCGGATTGGCGCGAACAAGGCGGGCGTCAAAACCATCTTAAATAGGGAGGAACTTGTGAAAAAAAAGTCAAAAAAAGTGCTCTGCGCCCCTTGACTTTGGACAGGTTCGCCACCATATTTCACGGCCTTTTTTGAATTGACAGGGTAAAACATGCCGACAGCCAAGAAGAAGACTTCCAAATCCGCAAAGGGTAAAGCCACGCCGAAGAAGACTGCCGCGAAAGCAAAAAAAGCCGCGTCTTCGAAAAAATCCCCTAAAACCGCTACCAAAAAGGCGGAGAGCAAGAAAGCCTCGGCCAAGAAATCCGCCCCCAAGAAGAAGGTTGCGGTTAAGAAGGCACCCAAAGCGACCCCGACGAAAAAGGCTGCGGCCAAGAAATCCTCCCCCACAGCTCCCAAAAAGGCGGAATCCGTGGCCGAGGCGGCTGTGGCCGCTCCCGAGGCCAATGGCAACGGCTTGATGGTGGAGTTTAATTTCAAGGGTAAGATCAAGGAACTGGTCGAGCTGGCCAAGGAGCAGGGCTACTTGTCCCATGATGACATCGAGGAAAGTATGCCCGATGGCAACAAGACCGATCAGGATCGCTTGGACAAGGTTTATACTGAATTGCGCAAGCACGAGGTGCGCATTGTGGACCAAGCGGATATCGACAATGTACTGCCAGGTGGCCGTGAGGAGCGGGACGAAGCCAAGGAAAAGGAGAAAGACAAACTCGACATCCTAGATGACCCCGTGCGCATGTACCTGAAGCAGATGGGTCAGGTGCCGCTGTTGACCCGCGAGCAGGAGGTGGAGATTTCCAAGCGGATTGAGGATGCCGAGAATGAAGTGAAACGCATCATTTACAGCTTTGGCTTTACCGGCAAGGAGCACATTGCGCTGGCTGAAAAACTGGTTTCCGAGCCGCCCAAGGAGCGGTTTGATCGGGTGATCGTGGACAAAAAGATCGAGAGCCGCGACCGCCATCTCAAGACGCTGCGCAAGCTCGTCAAGGATGTTCGCACGGTGGACAAGAAGGTGGATGAAAAATATCTCTCCATCAACAAGGCTAAGAACCAGTCGGCCCGCACGCGTGCCGAGAAGGCGTTCAACGAGAACAACGGAAAGTTGCAGAAGTCATTCCCGAAATTCTTCTACAAGCAGAAGGTCATCGAGGAAATGTCCACCGTGGCGGAGAACGTTCAGGATCGAGTTCAGGCCTGCACCCGGGCCATTGAAGACGCGGGCAAGGGGCGCAAGACCGCGGCTAGCAAATCCATCATTGATACTGAGAGGAAAAAGCTGCATGCGCTGGAGTTTTTTGTGCGCATGTCCGCCGAGAATTACTTGGAGGAATTTCGCCAGCTCCATCACTTTGGCCGCAAGGCGCACAAAGCCAAGACCGAGATGGTGGAGGCCAACCTGCGCCTCGTGATCTCCATCGCCAAAAAGTACACCAACCGCGGCCTGTCTTTTCTGGATCTTATTCAGGAGGGCAACATGGGCCTGATGAAGGCGGTTGAGAAATTTGAGTACCGCCGCGGCTACAAGTTCTCGACGTATGCCACGTGGTGGATTCGCCAAGCCATCACGCGCTCCATCGCCGACCAGGCGCGCACCATCCGCATTCCGGTGCATATGATCGAGACGATCAACAAGCTGATGCGTGTGCAAAAGCAACTGGTTCAGGACTTTGGCCGTGAAGCCACCTCCGAGGAAATCGCCGACGAGATGCAGATGCCCGTTGAGCGTGTGCGTGCCATTATGAAGATGGCCCAGCAGCCCATCAGCCTGCAAAGCCCCGTGGGTGACAGTGATGACACTAACTTCGGCGATTTCATCGAGGACAAGACCGCTGAGAATCCCAGCGACATGACCAGCTATTCGCTGCTCAAGGAGAAACTGGAGGATGTGCTCGATTCACTGACCGAGCGTGAGCGCAAGGTTCTTGAACTCCGCTTTGGCCTCACCGATGGCTACAGCCGGACGCTGGAGGAAGTTGGAAAACAATTCAAGGTCACCCGCGAGCGCATCCGGCAAATCGAGGCCAAGGCTCTCCGCAAAATGCGGCACCCCACCCGTCTGCGTCAGCTTCAGGGCTTCCTAGAAGGCGAGGCGGATGAAGGATTCGGGCTGCTATAGCCCAAGCCCACACTGGGTAAACGCATCATTCTGTTTCGGAAAGAGGAAGGGTCGCAGGAGCATCAACTTCCGGGCGGTTCGTTCATCCCCGCGCAACTACACACCAAGTTGCGGTCTCCCCACACGTTGTCGATGCGGCCAACAGCGGGCCAAAACTTGAGGTCGCGCAGCCAATCGGCGGGGTAGGCCGCCTGCTCCCGTTTATAGCCGTGTGGCCAACTGTCCGCTACTACGGTATCCGCCGTGTGCGGGGCATTCTTTAGCACATTGTCTGCGGTATCGGCGGCACCTGTTTCCACGGCCTCGATCTCCGCACGAATCAGGATCATCGCATCGCAAAACCGATCCAGCTCCTCCTTTGATTCGCTCTCAGTTGGCTCCACCATCATGGTGCCCGCAACGGGCCATGAGATGGTCGGCGCGTGAAATCCATAATCCATCAGCCGCTTGGCAACATCTTCAACGGTCACGATCTTGAACTGGCGCAGATCTAGAATACACTCGTGCGCCACCAATCCGTTGATACCCTTGTAAAGTACGGGGTAATGGCCATCTAGGCGCCGGGCTATGTAGTTGGCGTTTAAAATAGCGTGCTCCGTGGCGGTCTGCAGACCTTCAGCGCCCATCATGGCAATGTACATCCACGAAATGGGCAGGATGCTTGCGCTGCCCCACGGAGCGCCGCTGACAGCGCCAATCGGGCTTTCGCCGCCGAGATTCACCACGGGATGGTCCGGTAGGAAATCGACCAAGTGTTCGCTCACTGCAATTGGCCCCATCCCTGGGCCACCCCCACCATGGGGAATGCAGAAGGTCTTGTGCAGGTTGATGTGGCACACGTCCGCGCCCAATTCACCGGGCCGGGCAAGGCCCACCATCGCGTTCAGGTTCGCGCCGTCGAGATAAACCTGTCCGCCGGCGGCATGGACAATTTCGCAAATCTCTCCGATGCCTTCCTCAAACACCCCGTGGGTTGATGGGTATGTGACCATCATTGCCGCGAGCGACTCGGCGTGCTCGGCAGCCTTGGCGCGAAGATCAACAATGTCGATGTCGCCGCCGCCATTGCACTTCACGGGAACCACGCGGAGGCCGGCCAGTACGGCGCTCGCGGGATTGGTGCCATGGGCGGACATGGGAATGAGGCACACGTCGCGCGCCCCTTCTCCTCGGCTCTGGTGCCAAGCGCGGATAACCAGCAGTCCGGCGTATTCCCCCTGCGATCCCGCATTGGGCTGGAGTGAAACACCTGCAAAGCCCGTGATTTCCCCCAGCCAATGCTCCAGGTCGGCAAAGAGATCCTGATAGCCGCGAGTTTGCTTCAGCGGCGCAAACGGGTGTAGCCGTCCAAATTCCGGCCACGAAACCGGCAACATTTCCGCCGCGGCGTTCAGTTTCATCGTGCAGGAACCCAAGGGAATCATCGATTGGGCTAGGGAAAGATCACGGCTTTCGAGCCGCTTGAGGTAGCGCATCATCTCTGTTTCTGAGCGGTACTTGTGGAACACCTCATGGGACAGGTAGGCGCTTTCCCGGCGCAGCTCCACCGGCAAACCTTCGCCAGCCACAAGATCATCCAGCTCAAATGGCAGATCGCGGCCTTTATTAAACACCTGCAACAGCTCGGTCACATCTGCCTTGGAAGTCGTCTCGTCGAGCGCCACACTAACGCCGCGTTCATCCAAGAGGCGTAGGTTGATGCGGTACGCCTCGGCAATTTTCAGCATGTCTCTGGCACATTCCGAAGAGTGCTCCAAGGCGAGCGTGTCAAAAAATGCCCCGTGCCGCACTCTGTGGCCCAGCCGTTCCAGACCAGCCGTCAGCAGTTGCGTGAGCCGGTGTACGCGGCTGGCAATTCGGTGCAGCCCCTCTGGCCCATGATAGCAGGCATACATTCCCGCCATGCTCGCCAACAGGGCTTGGGCCGTGCAGATGTTGCTGGTCGCCTTGTCTCGCCGGATGTGTTGTTCGCGTGTCTGGATGGATAGCCGGAGCGCGGGGTGGCCCCGCGAATCCTTGGAAACCCCGACGATGCGGCCGGGCATCTGCCGCTTATAAATGTCCCGGGTGGCAAAGAATGCTGCATGTGGCCCTCCGTAACCCAGCGGTACTCCAAACCGCTGTGCGCTGCCTACGGCCACATCCGCCCCCATCTCCCCGGGCGGCTTGAGAAGTGTCAGGGAAAGTAGGTCCGCGGCCAACACCACCATGGTGCCGGCTTCATGGGCCGCTTTGATCGTCGGCGATGGGTCCGACACGGCCCCATCAGTCGCTGGATATTGCAACAGCACGCCGAATACATCTTCGTCAAACTTAGGTTCGCCAATTCGCACCTCGATGCCAAGCGGCTTGGCGCGCGTCCGCAGTACCTCAAGATTCTGGGGATGACAGTCTGCCGTTGCCCAAAACACGCTGCGTCCGGCGCGCCCCTTGACCGCGTGGCAAAGCACCATGGCCTCCGCGCACGCCGTGGCCTCATCCAGCAGGGAGGCATTGGAGATTTCCAAGCCCGTGAGGTCACACACCATCGTCTGGAAATTCAAAAGTGCCTCCAGCCGGCCCTGTGAGATTTCCGATTGGTAAGGGGTATACTGGGTGTACCAGCCCAGATTTTCAAAGAGGTTACGCTGAATGACTGGTGGCACGATGCAATCGTGATAGCCCATTCCAATGTAGGTGCGGTTGACTTGGTTGCGGGCGGCCATGGAGCGCAAACGGGCCAGAGCTTGTGTCTCCGTCAACGCATCCGGCAAATCGAGCGCCCGTTTTTGCCGAATGGAAGGGGGCACCACTGCTTCAACCAGTTGGTCCAGAGATTCATGGCCCGCCACCTCCAGCATCGCTCGTGCCTCGGCAGCATCCGGGCCAATGTGACGATGCGCGAATGGGGTAGGGCTGGCTTCAAGCGGCGCCTCGTTTTGTTCCCGATTTTCCACCTCCGCATCCATCCTCTCACGCACAAGCATCTTTGCAAGCTAGGCCCTCCTCCCATCCCTCGCCAAGCCGCAGTTATCCCAATGACAGGAATTTTGTTCACTGTAGCCGGGGCCGTTGGCCCCGGTTTTGTCAAAAAAGTGTATTCATCGTGCTGCTGGCATCTTTCCGACAGCACAAGGGCCTTTCATTTTTGATGAGGACAAGATGTACTCGTTGCTTGGAAGCGGACTGGATGATCTAACCGAGGCCAACGGCCCCGGCTACAGTGGGGTGCCGCCCCTTGACCAAAAATATTTCAAAATTCCCCTTGCATGCCCTTGAATTCTGTTTTATTCTGTATTAACAGAAATTAAAGAAACAATGCTTAGGCTCAGCGAGATTCAAAAGAAGTTCATTCTGCACTGGGGAGAAATGGGCACCCGGTGGGGGATCAACCGCACGGTCGCCCAAGTGCATGCGTTGCTATACGTGTGGCCGGAGCCTTTGAATGCGGATGATATTACGAACACGCTGTCGGTGGCGCGTTCCAATGTCAGTAACAGCCTCAAGGAGTTGAGCGGCTGGGGCCTGTTGAAAACAGTCCAAAAATTGGGGGATCGGAAGGAGCATTTTGAGACTTTTGAGGATCCTTGGGAAATGTTTCGGATTGTCGGGGCGGAGCGTAAGCGGCGGGAGATTGATCCTACCATGACGATGCTTGCGGAGTGTTTGGCCGAGCAAAAGGCCGCCCGCAAGGCAGATCCGCACATGGAAAAGCGTTTGGGAGACATGAAGGAATTCTTTGACAACGTCTCGGCTTGCTTTGACCGCGCAAACAGCCTGCCGACCTCCACACTCAGAAAATTGTCCAAGATGGGCGATAAACTCCTTAATCTGCTGCCGATTTAACCAAGACCACCGTAAACACTGGAAACCATGCGCCATAATATTTCATTATTTTTTGAAATAACAGAACATAACGGAATCAAGGTGTTGTTTGACCGTGATTGTCCGGTGTGTATGCGGGGGGTGGCTTGGATGCGGCCGATTTGGGAGCCGCGCGGATTTGAGTTCGTGGCGTTACAGGCGGATTGGATTCGCCGTCGGCTGGCTTTGCCGGAGGAGGAGTTGTTGCGGGCAATACGCGTGATTTTGCCTGATGGCCGCATGATGAGCGGGGCGGATGCGCAAGTCTTGCTTTGGGGTCATGTCTGGTGGCTCTGGCCTTTGTGGTTGGCGGACAAACTGCCCGGTGTGCATTGGCTGATCAGGTTCGTGTATGACCGATTTGCGGCAAGCCGGTATCGCGTCAGTCACGGGTTGGGCTGTGCCGACGCCTGTGGACGAGAGGATTTAACCCCAACCCATAACCCCAAACGAAAGGAAAACAACACATGACAACCGCAGTCTATATCTATGCCGTCTATACGATCCTGAGCATCGCGATGACGGTTTGGGTGGCCAGCACACTTTACAGGAATGGGCGTGTGTTCCTGCTGGAAGCCTTCAAGGGCCGGGAAGAAATGGCTGATAGCGTCAACCACCTGCTTGTGGTGGGTTTTTATCTCGTAAACATTGGCTTCATTCTGCTGTTCCTGCGCTTCGGCACCAAGCCGGCCGGAGTGGAAGATGGCGTGGAATATGCCACCACCAAGCTGGGCGTGGTCTTGCTCGTGCTGGGCGCCATGCATTTTTTCAACATGTACAACTTCGATCGCATGAGGAAAAAGGGCCGTAACCCCAAGCTCGAAGGTGATGTGCCGCCCGTGTTGACCTGAGACCCATGAACCCGCACAACGAACCGAGGCCCTCCGGCAAGATCAGGATTGCCGGAGGGGTGGGGCATTGCTCAATGGTTATGATTTAGTTTGATCTCTGTGCCCTTTGTGTTTCCGTGGTGAGAAGAATAAAACCAATCACCACAACCAGATTGGCGAGCAATCCCCACACGCCTTCGTGAACGCCAGTTTGCGAATAAAAATTAAAACCACCGAGACGACCCAGGTACAGACCCACGGCAACGAGCAGGCCCACGCACATGCCAGCGAATACAGCGCGGGCGGGGAGGTTCTTCCAGTGCAGGCCGAGCATGAAACCGGGTGCGAGTTGCAGCAGCATTTCGAACTTCAATTTCATCAGTGTTATCAGAATATTGTTGTCTCGGAAATGGTACAGGCCCACCGCGAGGCCGGCCATGAGCACGACGACTGCGAGGGAAATCCACTTGCCCAATCGGGTGAGCTGCGCTTCGGAAGCATCGGGGTTGATGAATCGGGAATAGAGATCTTTGGTGATCATGGCGGAAATAATCAGCAGCACCGAATCGGCCGTGGACATCAGCGCGGCCATAATGGCGGCGACCAGCACCACCACGAGACAATAGCCGACCAGCGAGCTGGCCATGATGTCGCGCATGATGGCTGGGAGAAGGTAAGTGTCTTTCGCCAAGTCGTATTGCTGCGCGGCGCCAATCACACCCACCAGCAGGGCAAACAATGTGGTGAAGAGCGGCATGAAGGCCATTACGGCGAGGCTCTTGCGCAGGGAATTTGAGGAGTTGGCAGCGTAAATGCGCTGGATGGCCTGTGGGTAAAGCGCGCCGCCAATACCCACCACAAGAATCCAACTCAACCACGTCCACGCGCCTTTGGTGTTCGGAGGTTGGATCAGTTTCTCCTTCGATTTTGCGAGCATGGCGACGGCATCCCCTGGGCTACCCAAGCGGTTGATGACCAAGCCTAGAAGGACAAGGAAACCGACCACTAGGATCACTCCTTGGATGGCATCTGTCCACGCCACGGCACGGAAGCCGCCGAGGGTTTCGTAGGCAAGCATGATGATGGTCAGTAACACTACACCGATGATGAATGCCATGTGTGCAGTGTGGCGTGTGGCGGCATCGTCCGGGATGGTCCCCTGGGCAACATCAAACACCAGCAGCACCTCCACCGCCGTGCCCATGGCAATGAGTTGGGCGAGGAGGTAATTGGCGGCGGCCACAATCATGACAACCGAGGCCAATGCGCTGATTGGTGTGCTGGAGAAGCGGTGTGTGAGGTAATCGGCCGGCGTAATGAAGCTGTGCTTCTTGGCCAGCTGATGGAGCCAAGGGGCGAAAAGCAGGTAGCACACAATGATGGCCGTCATGAAATGGACGGACACCAGCCAGCCGAAGCCGTTCTTGTGGGCATTGCCGGTGAAACCAAAAAGCGTATTACCGCTGTATTGCGTGGCATACAGCGTGAACACCAGTACGGCGAAGCCAATGCCGCTGCCGGCGAGGTAGAAATCTTTGAGCGTATTTTCCTGCTGCGCCTGCCTGCCGCGCCAGCCGAGGTACAGTAGCGAGAGCAGGTACAGGCTGATGAACGTCAGTGCGCCTGGGCCGAAGGGCAGGGTGGCCATCATTCGTCAGCGTCCTCCGGCCAATGTTTCAGGATGAGCCACGCCGTGAGCAAGGAGATGCCAACCGAACCCAAGATGCTCACCAGTACCCAGCGCGGCAGACCGAGAACGGGTTGCGTGGCAGCAGCTCCGAACCATTGCCAATACCACGGAATGGCAATGGCAAAGAGGATGAGATAGGTGACGACGATGGGCCAGCGCGGCTTCATGCCGTGGTGATCACCGAATAGTTTCGTTTGCCCTTGCGAAGTAGAAGGTGTTTGTCGAAGAGCAGGTCTGCCGTCGTGATGGCGCGCTCGGGGTCAGACTGGCGTTCATTGTTCAGGTTAATGCCGCCGCCTTGCAGATCTTTGCGCGCTTGGCCGTTGGATTGGCACAGACCGCTGGTGACGAACAGCTCCAGAATCGGAACGCCGTCACCTTCGAGCTGGGCGCGGTCGATATCCACGGTGGGCACTTCGCCGACGATTTCGTTAAACGTGCCTTCGCCGATGCCCTCGAGCCCGCCGCCAAAGAGAATCTTGCTGGCCGCTTGCGCCTCGGCAGTAGCGGCTTCGCCATGGAGCAGATCGGTCATGGCCACGGCCAGCGCGGTGTGGGCTTCTCGGGCGCCGGGGTTTTCGTTGTGGCTGGCTTCCAGTTCGGCAATGCGTTCCTGCGAAAGGAAGGTGAAGTACTTGAGGTAACGAACCACGTCCCGGTCATCGGTGCGGATCCAGAATTGGTAAAACTTGTAAACGCTGGTGCGCGCGGGATCGAGCCACACGGCGCCCGCCTCGGTTTTGCCGAATTTCGTGCCGTCGGCATTGGTGATGAGGGGCAGGGTGAGGCCAAACACGGTGGCGTTAAGCTTGCGGCGGCTCAGCTCGATGCCGGCGGTGATGTTGCCCCATTGATCGCTGCCGCCGATTTGCAGCTCGCAATCGTGCGCATCCTTGAGGTGATAAAAATCAAAGGCCTGCAGCAGCATATAGGAAAATTCCGTGTAGCTGATGCCTGCCTCGCGATCCTGCATGCGCGCGCGCACGCTTTCCTTGGCGACCATGCTGTTGACGGTGAAGTGCTTACCGATGTCACGCAGAAAATCGAGGTAGGACACGCCGGCGGTCCAGTCGGCATTATCGAGCAGTTGCGCGGGGTTGGTGGTGGTCTCGAAATCCAGCAACTTGGCCAGCTGCTCCTTCACCGCGGCGATGTTTTGCTGGAGCGTTTCGCGCGTGAGCAGGTTGCGTTCGGCGGATTTGCCGCTGGGATCACCAATGGCACCAGTGGCGCCGCCGGCCAGCGCAATGGGCACATGGCCATCGTTTTGGAAACGACGCAGGGCAATAAGCGGCACGAGATTGCCCACGTGCAGGCTGTTGGCGGTGGGATCGAACCCGCAATAAAGCACAGCCGGCCCTTCACCCAGCCGCTTGGTCAGCGCCTCGGTGTCGGTGCAGTCGTTGATCAACCCGCGCCAAGCCAGTTCGTCCAGAATGCTCATGTGCGCGGCATTAAGGCGAAGGAGTCCGAATCGAACAAGGTCAAAGGTTATTCCTGCTCGATCAGCTCCAGAAGGTGTCGGGTGGCAACACAGTTTTTAAACACCATCTGCAGGTTGTCCTTCACGCCTTTGTTGACATTGTAATAGGTGCTCTGCGTGTTGTTTACACTACCAATGACCGCGCCAAATTCGTTGAACACCGGGGCGCCGCTGGAGCCCTTGGCAAAATCCGCGGTGATGGTCAGCATACTGCGCTGCCCCTTTCCCGGGGTTTGGTCCAGCCAGCGCCGGGAAATGATTCCCTCGCTGAGCGTGTAAAAGCGACGGTCTGGATGACTCAGTACACGAATTTTTTCCCCGGGTTTTGCGCCCGTGGCAAGGGGCAGGGGAGTGTAGCCCTCGCCTGCGACCCGCAGGATGGCCAGGTCCGTTGCCTTGTTGGCTGCAAGTACTTCAACAACCGGCGCAATGCGCCCGTCTCCGGTCATGATCACCATGGTGTCATTATTTTTTTTGTCAACGACGTGGTAGCTCGTGCAAAAAACTCCATCCTCGGTGAGCATAAATCCGCTGGCTGCACCGTTATGCCAGTTGGGACAGCGTGAGCATTTGTAAAAACCGGATACCACCAGTACTCCCTTGCGATATTTTCCCATGATTTCCACAGAAGTGAGTTTTTTGTGGCCGGGCTTGGGTAGGGTCAGTTTGCATTTGTCACGGTTGAGTTGCTTTATCAAATTAGCCGCCTTCACTGTGTTCTTGTTGTCGCGCAAGTGCTGGGTTTTGCGGCTTAACTCCCCGAGGATTGCCCGGTCGTTGATTTCGCCAGTGGGCAGAAATACATTGTCTGCGCGGAGGATCTTTTCCGCACCCCAAGCCGAGGCGGTGCATGTCACGAGAATGGCGATGGGGAGAAGGACATGTGTCGTCATGGCCATATCGTCTCATCCGGTCGCATGTGCGCCAACAAAAAAGGCGGGCCATGATAGGCCCGCCCTGAGATTTGGTTTGCTTTAGCTCTCGCTTTTTTCGGCTGACTCTTCCGGCTTCAACGCAGCTTCATCGAAGGCGTGCTCCAGTGCCACCAAGTCTTCGCCCGGCTTCAGGCTGTCGAGTTGCTTGGCCTCTTCCTGCAGTTGGTCTTCGTCGTAATTCGCAGCCTTGATGGACAGGCCGATTCGTCGGTCGTTCTTGTCGACCTTGATCACGCGCGCGGTCACCTCGTCATCCACCTTCAGGTGATCCTTGATTCGTTCCACGCGGTCCTCGCTCACTTGCGAGATATGCACCAAGCCGTCCATGTCATGCTCCAAGCCAATGAAGGCGCCAAAACTGGCCAGCTTGGTCACCTTGCCCGTGACCAGATCGCCGATCTTGTACAATTCATCAATGCCCGCCCACGGATCTTCATCCAGTTGCTTGACGCCAATGGAAATCCGCTGGTTTTCCCGGTCCACCTCAAGCACCTTGGCCTCCACCTCGTCACCTTTCTTCAGGACTTCCGAGGGGTGGTTGATCTTGCGCGTCCAGGAGAGGTCGCTTACGTGAATCATGCCATCGAGACCTTCCTCCAGTTCCACAAAGGCGCCGTAGCTCGTGAGATTCCGGACCTGACCCTTGACCATTGTGCCGGGAGCGTATTTTTGCTCCGCCGTGTCCCATGGGTTGGCGTCCAGTTGGCGGATGCCCAAACTGATTTTTTGTTCGTCCTTGTTGACGCCCAAGACAACCGCCTCGACCTCTTCGCCAGCCTTTAAAACCTCACTCGGTTTGGTGATTCGTTTTGTCCACGAGAGTTCGGTCACATGCACCAGGCCTTCGACGCCGGGCTCGAGCTCGACAAAGGCGCCGTAGGAAACCAGGTTCACCACCTTGCCTTGGATCTTCGTGCCCACGGGATACTTGCTCTCGATTAATTCCCACGGGTTTTGGGTCTTCTGCTTCAGGCCGAGGGAGACGCGCTCCTTCTCCTTGTTGATATCCAGAACCACCACTTCAATCTCGTCACCCACGTTGAGCATTTCGCTTGGGTGATTGATCCGGCCCCAGCTCATGTCCGTGATGTGCAACAGACCATCGAGTCCATTCAGGTCAATGAACGCACCGAAGTCCGTGATATTCTTCACCACGCCCTTGCGTACATCACCCGGGGTCATCGTTTCCAGAATTTCCGCTCGTGCTTTCGAGCGTTCCTCCTCGATCAACTCGCGCCGACTCAAGACAATGTTCTGTCGTTCCTGGTTGATCTTCACGATCTTGAACTCATGCGACTGGCCCACCAGCTCGCTCAAGTCCTTCGGTGGCACCACGTCTACCTGCGAACTGGGCAGGAACGCTTCCACGCCGATGTTCACGATCAGGCCGCCTTTCACCGCCTGCTTGATCTTGCCCTTGATCACGCCGCCTTCCTCGCAGATCGAGTTGATCTTGTCCCAGTTCTTCTTGAACTCCGCGCGCTCGTGCGACAACACCACCATCCCGTCGCGATCCTCCAACTGCTCGATCAACACCTCGATCTCGTCGCCTTCCTTTGGCGGTTCGTCCTCGTCAAACTCATTGATGTTCACCGACCCCTCACTCTTGTAGCCGATGTCCACCAGCACTTCCTTCTGGCGGATTTCAATAATCTTGCCCTTTACAATCTCCTCTTCCGCAAAGCGCAAATCGCTCTGCTTGAGGGCCTCTTCCATGGTCAACATATCCTGTGAATCCTTTGGGGAAAACTCGGCCAAGAATCCGGCCAAGTCTAAATAAATCACTGAAATCCAGCGGCTTGAGCCACTTATCAAACAGCGAATTTTGTTGTTAATAAGTTATCAATAAACACAGCGCCCTGACGAAGCACCGCACCCGCGGTGTTCAGGCGAACGGGCAACATACCGCCAAAAACCCCCATGGCAAGCACTTTTGGGGGTATTGGGAGTGGAACTTGACCTTCAAACAGCACGGCCGAACTTCTTTTCCAACTCCGCGTAGCTCATCTCAATCAAGGTTGGGCGGCCGTGAGGGCAAGTGTAGGGCATTGTGCATCGGCGCAGATCTTCCAGTAGCGCGTCCAACTCTGGCGCGGCCAAGGGGTCATTGGCCTTCACCGCATGGCGGCAAACAGTCTTGGCCACCATGTCTTCACCCAGACGCATGCTGTTCACGCCTGCGCCGGCAGCCTTAAGTTCATCGATCATGCTTAGCACGAACTCTTTCGGGTCTCGCACTTTCACAAACGGCGGTAGCGCGTCCAGCAGAAAGGTGCGTTCCCCAAACTCACTCAAGCCAATACCTAGTTGTGCGAGCGTTTCCGCGTTGCCCGCCACGAACTCCGCGTCCTTGGGTGCCAACTCCACCGTCTCCGGCAACAGTAGTTTTTGTGAAGCCGTCTCGTGCGCTTCCATGCGCGTCAACATCTGCTCGTACAGCACCCGCTCATGCGCCGCGTGCTGATCCATTAAAACCAGCCCCCGATCGGATTCGATGAGCACATAAAGGCGGCCGACTACGCCGATGATCTTCAGCGGCACCGAAAGCAGCGGCTGCGCCGGGGGTGGTTGAGGACTGAAGGTTGGGGGTTGAAGGGAGGGCGGATTAGATTCGGAGGCGGGTACAATCGGCGCGGCTTTATCCACGGGCATCGGCTCACGTGGTAACGAAAATCCCATCGCCAGATTCCCCTGTTCCGCCGATGGCTCATCCGCATCATCGCCTCCATCCAACCGGCCCACCAAGGCAGCCTCCAGCGGCCGTGTCACATCCATCGGGTCATCCGCGCTATCCAACCGAGAATCTTGAATCGGTAACCGTGAGCCGTCTTCATGATAATCAATCAACGCCTCCTGCACCGCCTCCGCCACGAATCGCCGCACCTCGCGCTCGCGGTGAAACTTCACCTCGCGCTTGGCCGGATGAATGTTCACGTCCACCTCGGCCGAGTCGATTTCCAGGAACAGGCAGCACACCGGGAACCGCCCCTTCATCAGCGCCGTGTGGTAGCCCTCCTTTAGCGCGAAGTTCAGCCCGCGATTGTCCACCGGCCGCCGGTTCACGAACACGTGCTGGTGTTCCCGAGACGACCGGCTCACCCCCGGCGCGCCGATGAACCCCCACAGCCGCACCCCCGCCGCCGGCGTCCCCGGCTCATCAAACGCCCGCCGCGGCAGTTCCCCCGACGCCTCCAGCTTCACCAGTCGCAGCCCTTCCCCCCAGAGCGCCCGCAGCCGCCGCTCCAGCGCTTCTGCTCCCTCGCCGCCTTCCGTCGGCAGCTGCCACACCAGCCGCCCGTTGTGCGTGAACGAAAACCCCACCCGCGGATTCCCCAACGCCGCCAGCGTCAACACCTGCTGCACATGCGCCCGCTCCGTCTCCTCCGTTCTTAAAAACTTCCGCCGCGCTGGCAAATTGTAAAACAGCGACCGCACCTCCACCTCCGTTCCCCGCGCTGCGCCCGCCTCCTTCACCGAGACCATCTTGCCACCGTTGATTACCACCCGCGTCGCCGCCTCCTGTCCCTCCGGCCGCGACGTCAGCGTGAACCGGCTTACGCTCGCAATACTCGGCACCGCCTCCCCACGGAACCCCATCGTGCCGATCGACGCCAAGTCCTCCGCCCGCGTGATCTTGCTCGTCGCGTGCCGCTCCAGGCACATCAACGCGTCATCCCGGCTCATCCCCTCCCCGTCATCCACCACCCGCACCAAGCTGCGCCCCCCCGCCTGCACCTCCACCTCAATCTTCGCCGCCCCCGCATCCAGCGCATTCTCCACCAGCTCCTTCACCACGCTCGCCGGCCGCTCCACCACCTCCCCCGCGGCAATCTGGTTCGCCACCTGTTCCGGGAGCAGCTTGATGCGATTCACCGTGGAATCATCCGAAAGGCCGGTGAATGTGTCGACGCGATTTTGTAAACAGGAAAAAAGACCAAGGCCCAAGAACCAATTCCCAAGGAATGGCCAAGTCTCAAAGCCCAACATGTGGGCCGTTTGGGTTTTCGGATTTCCTTGTTCCTTGGAGATTGGTCATTGGACATTCCTCAACCCTTGACCCGCCCCTCAAGCGCAGGTAGACTGTTCGGCTTCCAACGGTGGTCGTAGCTCAGTTGGTAGAGCCCCAGATTGTGGTTCTGGTTGTCGCCGGTTCGAGTCCGGTCGATCACCCCATTATTTTAACCACACGGGGAGGCGCAGAGACGCGGAGTGTTTTCAATTAATTCTCCGCGTCTCTGCGCCTCCGCGTGAGAATTAAAACGTCGCGTTGCGGGGCGTCCTCGGGAATGGAATCACATCCCGCACATTGCCCATGCCGGTGGTGTAGATGAGGGTGCGCTCGAAGCCGAGGCCGAAGCCGGCGTGGGGGACGGTGCCGTACTTTCGCAAATCGCGGTACCACCAGTAATCGGCCTTGTCCAAGTTCATTTCGTCGAGGCGAGAGTCGAGGACGTCGAGGCGTTCTTCGCGTTGGGAGCCGCCTATGATCTCGCCGATGCCGGGTGCCAGCACGTCCATCGCCGCGACGGTGTTGCCGTCGTCATTCATGCGCATGTAAAAGGCCTTGATGTCTTTTGGGTAATTCATCACCACCACCGGCCGGCCGATGTGTTCCTCGGTGAGCCAGCGTTCGTGTTCGCTTTGCAGGTCCATGCCCCACTTCACGGGGAACTCAAATTGGTGCCCGTCGGCCACCGTCTTCTCAAGGCGCGCGATGGCGTCGGTGTAATCCATGCGCTCGAAGCTGGCCTCGACGAATTTCTCCAGCCGCTCGATGCAGCCCTTGTCGACGCGTTGCTGGAAGAACGCCATGTCATCGCCGCGTTCATCGAGCAGCGTGCGGAAAATGCTCTTGAGAAAATCCTCAGCCAAGTCGGCGTCGTCGGACAAATCGGCAAACGCAATCTCCGGCTCAATCATCCAAAACTCCGCGAGATGCCGCGAAGTGTTTGAATTCTCCGCGCGAAAGGTCGGGCCGAAGGTGTACACCTTGCTCAAGGCGAGGCAGTAACTCTCCACGTTCAACTGGCCGGACACCGTGAGGTTGGTTTCCTTGCCAAAAAAATCCTGCGCAAAATCCACCGCGCCGTTTTCGGAGCGCGGAAGGTTTTCGAGGTCCAGCGTGCTCACGCGAAACATCTCGCCCGCCCCTTCGCAATCGCTGCCGGTCACAATCGGCGTGTGTACCCAGTAGAAACCGTTCTCGTGATAGTAACGATGGATGGCATTCGCCAAACAATGCCGCACACGCGCCATCGCAGAAAAGGCATTGGTGCGCACGCGCAGATGCGCCTGCTCGCGGAGATACTCAAACGTGTGCCGCTTGGCCGGCATAGGATATGTCTCCGGATCATCCACCATGCCCACCGGCTCAATGCGCGTGGCCATCAGCTCAACGCTTTGCCCCTTGCCCTCCGACGCAACCACTTCGCCTTCGGCAATCATCGAGCAGCCCGTGGTGAGGTGCTGCACTTCGGCGGCGTAATTCTCCAACTCACCCGGCGCCACCACCTGTGCGGGCTCAAAGCAAGAGCCATCGTGCAGTTGCACAAACGACAACCCCGCCTTCGAATCACGCCTCGTGCGCACCCAGCCCTGCAGCCGCACACGATCGCCCACCGCCACGCCATTCTCCAACAGCAAATCCGCCACCGAAACCAGCCGGAATTCCCCGCTCATGGGGGGAGGATACCGCGAGCCTTGCCCTGAGTCTACGGGATATGACTTATATGTCGTATAGAACCTATTGGCCCTCTTGCGAACACACAAACACCGCCCCATCCTGTTCACGAACGGCAAACGTGGGTATCCGCACCTCGGGGTCGTCGAGGCATTGGCCAGTGGTGAGGTCGAATTGCTGTTTATAAATCGGTGAGGCGACCTTGGGGGTGTCGCCCTTGGTGCCGACTATGCCGCGGGACAACACATTAGCTTTGGAGAAGGGATCGTGGTTGCTGACAGCGTGCAGGTCTTTCGGGCCGGTGCGGAAGATGGCGATTTGCTGGCCGTCGACGAGGGCGCAAACGCCGGTGTTTTGCGGGATGTCCTCGAGCGCGCAGATTTTGTGGAAGGCACGGGTGCTCATCCGAAGGCCTCCTCGCGCGAATTCGTCATTTCAGCTTTCTCAGCATCGGTGGCGGGACGAATTTATCCACCAGCATGCCGATCACTACGCGCGAGGGAATCGTGAGGGCCACGCTCAACACCAGCAGCGCTTTCCATTGCTCCGGGGTGAGTTTGAACGCCTCGGTAATCACCTTGGAAAGCGGCGCGTGGTTGAACCACACAACGAAGGTTAGGAAAAAGGCGAACCACGTGAAATGCAGGGTGCGAATCTTTGGGCTGCGCAGGTTCAGTAGGTTAAATCCAGTGTCTCCCATGGTTGTTTGGTCTTCGGCGGGCACGCGCCCGAGCCGGTTTCATGCCAAGCGTGTCGTTTTGGCCTGAAAAATGCTTTTCATTGTTTTCTAAAAATGAATGAAACAAATTCATATACTAACAACCCGCTGGACAGCCGCCAATTGCGGGCGTTCCTGATGCTGGCCCGCAAGGGCAGCTTCACGGCTGCGGCCAAGGAATTGCACCTCACGCAGTCCGCTGTAAGCCATTCCATGAAGTCACTAGAGGAGGACGTGGGTTGTCGCCTTTTGGACAGGGTGGGGAAAAAGGTGCTGCTGACGCAGGCTGGCGAGGCTTTCCTGCAGCATGTGGAAAAAATATTTTCACGCATGAGTGCCGCCCGTGAATCCATTGAACGCATGAGTGCATGGGGGCAGGGTCGCTTACGCATCGGAGCGAGTACCGCAGCCTGTCAATTCATCCTGCCGCCGGTGCTGCGGGAGTTTAAAAAGAAATTCCCCAAGTGCCTCCTGAGCATTGAGCCTGGTGATACGGCCGAGATCACAGCTGCGCTTCGTGCGAACCAAATCGACCTTGGGGTGACACTGGAACCGCGCAACGAGCCGGAATTTGAGTTCCAGCCGCTGTTCACGGATGAACTCATGTTTCTGGCCGAGCCCAAGCATCCGTGGGCCGAGGCTGGTAGAGCCCTGCGCACGGATATTCCGCGCCAACAGTACATCCTCTATTTAAAAAACAGTCGCACCTTCGAGCAGATCGAGGAGTATTTCCGTGCCGACAATGTCGTCATCAAGTCCGTCATTGACATGGGCAGCATGTCCGCCATCAAGGAGTTGGTAAAGCTCGGCTTGGGCATCACCATTCTTGCGCCTTGGGTTGCACGGGACGAGTTGCGACGCAAGGAACTCGTGGCTTTGCCCTTGGGGCGGCGCAAGCTCAAGCGCAAGTGGGGGGTGGTCCACTGGAAGAGCCGACCGTTTGGCTGGGCGGAAGAAACCTTTGTGCAGCTATGCCGGGCGGGCGCGGGCCAGTTTGCGGCCCGCAATGGCCTGCGGTCGCATGTCTAGGCGGCCAGACAGGTTTGGCACATTGCCCTTGCGCATCCCGCGCGGGATTTTAAATTTCCTCGATGGATTGGGATGGTTGGCTGCGCGCGAGGTTTGGGCGACCAGAAGCCGAGCATTTGCGGCGGGGTCGCCTTGGTGAACGCGCGGCCAAACGGCATCTCCGGCGGGCGGGATTAAAATTCCTGACGGGCAACTTCAAGACAAGGCGCGGCGAGATTGACCTCATCTTTCGCGACGAGGGTTGCCTGGTGTTTGTCGAGGTGAAAACCCGCTCCTCGGAAGAGTGGTCGAGGCCTGCTGCGGCGGTGGATGCCGCCAAGAAACGCCGGCTTTCCAAGGTTGCGATGGAGTACGTGCGATTACTGAAGGATCGCCAAGTTAAATTCCGCTTCGACATCGTGGAAGTGCTGTGGGGTGATGGGCGCCCGCGTGAAATCCGCCACTTGCCGAACGCGTTTGCCTTGGCCCGTCCCTACCGGCACCATTAGGTGTGCCTGAGCTTCCCGAGGTCGAGATTCTTGTCCGACACTTGGCCCCCTTGTTGCCTGGGCGGACTGTCCGCGGGGTGCGAGTTAACCGCACCAAAAGCATCCGCCCCACCTCCGTGCGTCAATTTCGTGAGCGGCTTGTTGGCGCCAAGTTCCTTTCCGTCATGCGGCGGGCCAAATATCTGTTGTTCGAGGTGAAACCGCCCGGGCGCAATGCCCGGCCTTTTACCCTGCTGGGACACCTTGGGATGACGGGGCGCATGTATCTCCAGCCAGCACGACGACCGCATCCCAAGCATGTCGCTGTTGTCCTAGAACTGGGCCGGGAACATTTTATTTTTGAGGACACCCGTTACTTCGGCCGACTGACCCTCGATCCGACACCGCTGGCTACTTTGGGCCCCGAACCCTTGGGCAACTCCTTTGACGGGGAACAGCTTCATTCTGGCTTGCGCCGGAGTCGCCAGGCGATCAAGCTCAAACTGCTTGATCAATCTGTGGTGTCCGGTGTGGGAAACATCTATGCCAGCGAAGCCCTTCATCGCGCACACCTTTCTCCGTGCAAGGCGGCCGGTCGCCTCACCCGCGCACAATGCGAAAGCCTCGTTCGCGCCCTTCGGGAAATCTTGGCGGAAGCTATTGCCGCTGGCAGCACGGTGCCCCTTGATTTCGCAGGTGATGGCCAGCGCGACGGGCTGTTTTATTATGGACGCGCCAAGGGGGCTCCCGCCGGTTTTGAGGAACGATTGCGCGTCTACAACCGGGTCGGAGAACCCTGTTTGGACTGCGGTACCCCCATCCGTCGTATTGTGCAGGCCGCCCGCAGCACCTACTACTGTCCGGCATGTCAGCGTGGCTGAAAACACATTGACGCCAACCCGCTCCATCGCTACCCTCCCGCCTTTCTCTGAATCCAGAGTAGCTCAATGGTAGAGCATGCGGCTGTTAACCGCAGGGTTGTAGGTTCGAGTCCTACCTCTGGAGCCAGTTTCAATCACCCCTGTATTTCTGGGACGTTTGATTTCTCCTTGGGTCGGAACTGCGCTTAAAACCGCTGACCTTCAATGAAATCTCCAATGCTAGGAGGAGTTAGCGTGTGCAGATGAGGTTTGAGTATATGGAGAACTTCCCTAGAATCGGCTCAAATAACTAGGGAATGGACAGCGCTTATGAAACGCATCATCACACTTTGCCTCCTCATGTCCGCCATTGAAGCCATCCCCGCTGATCGGCCCGTTGGCAAATCCTTCGCCACGCGCTCGGAGATTGTCGCCCAACACGGCATCGCCGCCACCAGCCAGCCGCTCGCCACGCAAGTGGCACTGGACATTCTCAAGGCCGGCGGCAACGCCATCGACGCCGCCATCGCCGCCAACGCCATGCAGGGACTCACCGAGCCCGCCAGTTGCGGCATTGGAGGTGACCTTTTCATTATCCTGTGGGATGCCAAATCCAAAAAACTCCACGGTCTCAACGCCAGTGGCAGGTCGCCGCGCTCGCTCACCCTCGAGCATTTTAAAAAACAAAAGCTCAAGCAAATCCCCACGCACGGCCCGTTGTCCCTTTCCGTGCCTGGCTGCGTGGATGGCTGGTTCGAACTCCACAAAAAATTCGGCAAGCTGCCGATGAAACAAATTTTGCAACCCGCCATCGATTACGGCGAAAAGGGATTTCCGCTCACCGAGATCATCGCCGCCGGCATGGCCGGTTCGGTCGGGCACTACCGGCAATACCCCGGCTGGCCCGAAATTTATACTCCGGGTGGCAAGGTGCCCCACAAGGGAATGGTTTTCAAAAACCCCGCGCTCGCCGCCACCTATCGCAAGCTCGCCACACACGGGCGTGATACGTTTTATAAGGGCGCTGTGGCCAAAGAGATGGCGCGGTTTGTGAAAGAGCACGGCGGCTTCATGACCGCCAAGGATCTCGCTGAGCATCGATCCAAATGGATCGCGCCCGTTTCCACCACGTACCGCGGACACACCGTTTGGGAACTGCCGCCAAACGGCCAGGGCATTGCAGCACTGCAAATGCTCAATCTCCTCGAGGCGTACGACCTCAAAAAAATGGGGTTCGGCAGCGCCGGTCATGTGCATGCGTTTGTGGAGGCAAAGAAACTTGTGTTTGAGGATCGCGCGAAATTTTACAGCGACCCCGCCTTCAACAAGCTGCCCATCAAGCAGCTCATCTCCAAAAAATACGCCGACCAACGCCGCCAGCTTATCGATCCTAAACGCGCCGCCACCAAAGTCACCGCCGGCGAACCCACGCATGGCGACACCATTTACCTCACCACCGCCGATGCCGAGGGCAACATGGTCAGTTTCATTCAGAGCATCTATTACGGCTTCGGCAGCGGCATCACCCCGCCCAAGCTCGGATTCGCCCTACAAAACCGTGGCGCCCTTTTTACCCTCGAGCCCGGTCACTTCAATGTTTACGAACCCGCCAAGCTCCCCTTTCACACAATAATCCCCGCTTTCGTTACCAAGCGCGGCAAGCCGTGGCTGAGCTTTGGTGTGATGGGCGGCGACATGCAGCCGCAGGGTCACGTGCAGATTTTGATGAACCTCATCGACTTCGACATGAATCTGCAGGAAGCTGGCGACGCCCCTCGCATCCGCCATTTTGGCAGCAGCTCACCTCGCGGCGACAATGCAGCCGGCAGCGGCACCGTTCTCCTGGAAACTGGCTTTCCCGCTAAGACGATCGAAAGCCTCAAAAAAATGGGGCATCAAATTCAGGTCAGCGGTGCCGGTCACGGCGGCTATCAGGCGATCCTATGGGACGCCAAAAACAAAGTCTACTTTGGCGCGTCAGAATCGCGGAAGGACGGACAAGCCGCTGGGTATTAGTTTGCATGACAGGTGCCACGCCACAAACCCATTGCGGAGCCGACAATCGAAGATTAGTTTTTGGCATGACAAAATTCGCCATCACGTTGCTGGCCAGTGCGCTTCTCTTTCCGGCCGTTGCGCGCGACAAGGCTCCGGCCCTTGCTCCCACTTGGAGTGGCATTATTACGATCAAACGCAACCCGTTCCAGCCGCAGCCAAAAGTTGAGTCGCCATTGCTTGTGGTGAATAATCAGAGGGCCTACAAGGACTTGCTCGCTAGGATTCCCGCCAAGCAAATTTCCCGTACGCGACCCGCACCGGAAAACAACGACCCGCTTCGCAAGGCACCGAAGATTGATTTCACAAAAAGCACCCTCCTCGTTTCGATCCGTCCATCAATGACCAAACCGGTGTTCCAGGCGGTGAACAGTAACGCCAAGGGAACGACGGTGACGGTGACCTTTCCGCGAGAACACCCCGCCGCGCGGCCAGTGCACATCGGAGTTTATTCCGCGCTTCTCATTCCGAAAGCAAAGCAGCCGGTGCAATTGAAGCTGGTGCGCTAGTCTTTCTTTTCGCGCCCGCTAGCCTTCAGCAAATCCGGCTGTTTGCGCGCCTTGTATTTGGCCACGTCCTTTTTCAACACGCCTACTGCGCGTCGCAATTCTCGCTCAACCGAGAAAGCGGCACACTCAGTGGCGGCGAAGCCCAGCGAATTCGATTGGCTACCCAAATTGGCGCGGGATTGGTTGGGGTCATTTATATCCTCGACGAGCCATCCATCGGCTTGCATCAGCAAACAACTGTCAGCAGAATAGCCAGCAAAGAGTAGAGTGCGGCAGTAAGAGGTTAGACGTTAAGCTCCCTTGATTAGTCGAAAATCACGGGTTATCTTAACCCCAGATTGGCAGCAATTATCGCCGAGTCCTACCTCTGGAGCCAGTTTCATTTCTTCTGGATTAACACCACGTCGGCGGCGGGAAATTGTGCTTTTGTTTGCCATTGATTGGCCAGCCAGTGGAATGTCTGGTCGGTCCAAAAACAAACGTGGGTGGGGTCCTGGATGTAGTGCCATTGGGCGAAGGCGGCAGGGTCTTGGGCGCGTTTGGTCATGATGCCGAGCCAGCCATTGGGCTTGAGGGCGCGGTATATGATTTCCAGATCCCGGGCGGGATATTGAAGGTGTTCGAAGACTTCGGTGGCGGTAATAAAGTCGTATGATTGACTCAGGGCTGTGGTGTTGGGGTGGTAAATGGGATCGTGCAGAGCCATCACATGGCCGGCTTCTTCCAACATGACGGAGAGTGTGGGGCCGGGGCCGCAGCCGTAGTCGAGGCCTTGGCTATGCGGAGGAAGTTTTTGGAGAAGTGGGGTGGCGAGTCGGCTGAGGAATTGACGGTAGCCGGTGTCTTGCGGGGTGTTTTCGTGCAGATCGTACTGAGCCTTTTCCTCTTGTGCAGACGGGTGATGGGATGAGGGAACGTGAATGAGCCGGCACCGAGTGCACTGGTGATAGGGCCGATGTGAGTCGCGATGGAAGAAGGCGCTTTCGGCCGTGCACAGTGGGCAGGGCGGGCTGGGTCCGTCTAGCCCCACTTGGAGTGATCGGCGCTGGCGGCGCGGTCGAGGTGAGTGTAGCCGCCGTCCACATAGATTAATTGGCCGGTAGTATGGCTGCTGCGCGGGGAGGCGAGGAAAACAATGGTGTCTGCGAGTTCCTCGGGAGTGGTCATGCGATTATTGAGCGGGACAAGCGCCTCAATGGCGGCGCGGGTGCCGGCGGGGTCTTTAAGGGTGTCAAACCAGTTTTGATACTGGGGCGTAATGCACTCGGCGGGAATCACGCAGTTCACGCGGACGTTGTGCGAGGCAAAGGCGATGGCCCATTCACGGGTGAGAGCGTTCATGGCGCCCTTGGCGGCGGCATAGCCGGAAGTTTGGCCCTGACCGGTGGCGGCGACCTTGGAGCTGACGTTGATAATGGCGCCTTTGTTGCGGATAAGTTCCTCGCGGCAGAGATGGGTGAGGGTGTAGACGTGAGACAGGTTCAGATTTACGGAGGTCATGAACTCCTCCGGGCACGTATCGAGGTTCTTGCCGTCATTGAACCCGGCGTTATTGACCAAGACATCAATGCGGTTGAAGGCGGCGAGGGTTTCCTCAATGACTCGGCGGCAGGCGGATTCCTCGGCGAGTTGGGCCTCAATGAAGATGCCGCCGGATTCTTTGGCCAATGCCTGTCCCTCGGTGGGGCTGCGGCCGGCGATGGCGACGCGGGCGCCTTCTGCGGCAAAGGCACGCACGGCGGCAGCGCCAATGCCTTTTGAACCGCCGGTGACGATGACCACCCTGTCCTTGAGCTGCAGGTCCATGCCCGCGAGCCAATCACATTGGGCGGACGAAGGCAACCGCCACTCTGTTGCTGCTTTTTGCCGGGGTATATTCCATGCTTGGCAGATGTGCGGGCGGTATACGGGCACGACCAATCCGGAGGAACTGGCGGTGATTCTGGCTCTGGAGGCGTGTACCTACGATTTTCATCCGCGCTACAATATTGCACCCACGCAAACTGCGCCGGTCATTGCGCTCGAGGAAAAGGGGGCGGTTCTCAAGGAGATGCGGTGGGGACTGATTCCGTCCTGGGCGGAAGAGGCCTCGGTGGGTGCACGTTTCATCAATGCACGGGTGGAGACGGCGGCGGATAAGCCGGCTTTCCGGGAGGCTTGGCGGCAGCGGCGTTGCCTGGTGCCGGCGGATGGGTTTTACGAATGGGAGAGGCGCGATGGGCGGCGGCAGGCTTGGCACTTTTACCTGAAGGATCGGTCGCAGTTTTGTTTCGCGGGGCTTTGGGATTCCTGGGTGCGACCGCCTGATCCACAGGGGGATTTGTTCATGGATGCTGCTGAGCCGGCACCAGTGGAGAACTTCACGGTTTTGACCACGGAACCGAACACATTGCTGGCGTCGTTGCATGATCGGATGCCGGTGATGCTTCGTCCGGAGGATGGCGAGGCGTGGTTGAATGAAGGAAAGGCGTTCGTGAAACCTTTTCCCGCGGAGGAAATGGCGGGGATGGCGGTGGGTGCGCGGGTGAACAATGCGCGTCATGACGCGCCGGATTGTCTTGCGCCGGCGGGTTGAGGTGGCAACAGGCTTGCCCCGGGGCGGGGCTTTGGCCAAGGTTTGCGCATGAGTTTGCGGTTGGTTTTAACCACGATGGCGATGTGCCTGTTGGCTGCCTGTAGTGGCAATGGGGAGAAGGAGGGGGTGGCCAAGCAATCCGGCGGTGGGACACCGACCCAACCCAAGACGCCGGCCAGCGCCAAGGTTGCCCCTATCACGCCCGCGCCATGGAACCCCAACGCGCCTATTACCAAGGCGCAGCCCCGCTTGCGCACATTAAAACTACTGGTGGGTGAGCCGTCCCGGGAAATCACTGCCGAACTGGCCATTACACAGCAACAGATTGCCACGGGCATGATGCATCGAGAATCCATGGGCGAGAATGAGGGGATGCTGTTTATTTTTGCCGAGGCCAAAAAGGCGGCGTTTTACATGAAGAATACAAAGGTGCCCTTGACGGTGGCGTACCTTGGCTCGAGCGGCCGCATCATGGAGTTGCATGACTTGGAACCGTTGAATGAAACGGCGGTGGAGGCCCAGAGCGACTTGATTCGGTTTGTGCTGGAGATGCCGCAGGGGTGGTTTAAAAAGAATGGCATTTCGCAGGCGCACAAGATCACCACGGAGCGGGGATCGCTGATGGAAGTATTTTTCCCGGATGAATGATGAAGATTGCGCTGGCGCAGATCAACACCACTGTCGGCGACTTGGTGGGCAATGAGGCGCTGATCCGGGCGGCTTATGCGCGTGGCGTGGCCGCGGGGGCGGATTTAGTGGTGACGCCGGAGCTGGCGGTGACGGGATATCCGCCCCGTGATTTGCTTTTAAAGGATGGTTTTGTTGAGAACAGTCTGGCGATGGTGAAGCGGCTTGCGCCGGATATTGGTGAGGCTGGTCTGGTGGTGGGCTGTGTGGGGTGCAATGAAAAACAGCCGGGCCGTGCGGCTACAAACTCGGTGGCACTCTTGCACGAAGGCAAACTGGCGGCGGCACGCACGAAGACGCTGCTTCCCACGTACGATGTCTTCGATGAGGATCGCTATTTTGAGCCGGCGCGCGCCAATGAGCCGGTGAGTTTCAAGGGGCGCAAACTGGGCCTGACGATTTGTGAGGATGCGTGGAACGACGGGGATTTTTGGCGGGACCGGCGCTATCACGGCGATCCGGTGGAGCAATTGGCTGTGCGGGGGGCGGAGTTGATTCTCAATGTATCTGCTTCGCCCTGGCACTTGGGCAAGGACCGCATGCGGCGCGAGATGCTGGGCAGCTTGGCCGCCAAGACGGGGCTTCCCCTCATGTATTGCAACGCGGTGGGCGGCAACGACGAATTGATTTTTGACGGGGGCAGCGTGGCGCTTGATGCCCATGGCGGCTTGCTGGCGCGGGGAAAGCGTTTTGCGGAAGATTTCATCATGGTGGACCTGGCCGGAGGCGTGGTTGAGGCGCGGGAGAGTGGCGATGAGGAATTGCTGCACGGTGCGCTGGTGCTGGGAGTGCGGGACTACCTCGGCAAGTGTGGGTTTGAAAGCGCGGTCATCGGCCTGAGCGGAGGCATTGACTCGGCGGTGACGGCGTGTCTGGCCGTGGAGGCGCTAGGCGCGGAAAATGTCCGCGGCGTGGCCATGCCTTCGCAGTATTCCTCCCAAGGCAGCGTGGATGATGCCAAGGTCTTGGCGAAAAACCTCGGCATTCGGCTGGACATCGTGCCCATCGAGAAAGCTTTTGATACCTTGAAAGGTGAATTGGCGCCGGTGTTTGAAGGGCGCGAGGAAGATGTGACGGAAGAGAACATGCAGGCTCGGCTGCGTGGATTGATCCTGATGTCGGTGTCCAACAAGTTTGGCGCGCTGGTGTTGACCACGGGGAACAAGAGCGAACTGGCGGTGGGCTATTGTACTTTGTACGGGGACATGTGTGGCGGGCTGGCGGTGATCAGTGATGTGCCCAAGGCCTTGGTTTACCAACTTGCGCGCTGGATTAATCGGGACCGGGAGATTATCCCGGCATCCACCATCGACAAGCCGCCCTCGGCCGAATTGCGGCCGGACCAGAAAGATGAGGATTCCCTGCCGCCCTATGACGTGCTGGATGCCATTCTGGAGCACTACGTGGTGGACGGACGATCAGTACCATGGATCATCAGGGAGGGGTTTGATGCTGACACCGTGCGACGAGTGACGCGCTTGATTGATTTAAACGAGTACAAGCGCCGGCAGGCTGCGCCGGGTCTGAAAGTGACTAGCAAGGCATTCGGGATGGGCCGTCGTATTCCCGTGGCCCAGCGTTATCGCGACGAGTCTTGAGCGGGCTTCGCGCCGCCGGGTTCGTAGAGCAAAAGATCGTCCACCAGCAGTTTGCCGGGCGACTCCAGCATCAGGTGGATTTCATCGATGGTGGGTGTTCGGTCACCGGGCAGCCTCCGGTTGGGGGTGAAGGGGATGGTCACCTCGTCCCATTCCTTGTCGTTCAGATTCCGAATGCGCACGGCGTATTGGTTGCCTGTTTGTGAGTTGACCAGCTTGACGATCAGGCTGGCATCCTTGCCGGCCTGAGCGAGGTACTTGAAATACAATTCGTTCTGTTTGCTCAACTCGCGCATGCCACGCAATTGTATTCGCAGCCAAGGAAGTTTCTTTTCCGGGTGTGGCACGGCCTGCGCGGCGTCCCAAGTGCGGGGTTTTTCATGTGGTACAATCTTGAAATCGCCGGGCCATTCCTTGCCCTGTTGTCCGGTGTCAAACCAGCCGGTGAATATAATGCGCCGAGGGAACGGGCGGGATTCATCCTGTGCGGCGGCTTCATAGAGAGCGATGTCGTCAATGCGCAGCTCCGCGTTGGGCGAAATGTAAAACTGAATGTCATCGATGCGCTCATCAGCGGCGAGCGGTCCGCCGGAGCCATCGGGACGGCGGGCCTTGGTCATGTCGACAGTAGCGGTTTGCCACTGGCTTTGTGGCAGATTTTGCAGGATGAGGTGGCGGTGGTAGTTTTTACTGAGGCTGTAAATCTGCACGCGCAAGGTGTCCGTGCCCTTGAGCCAGTAGCGGAAGGTAAGGCAGGTGTTCGTCCCCATTGGCGGGCCGGGCACGGGGTTAAAGATGACAGCTTTGAATGGCTTGGTTTGGTCACCCTGTTTGCGGTCGAAATCCTTCGTGTCCGTGGCGCGGCTGGCGCGGGAATTGGGTCGGCTGGCGGAAAGGCTTGGTGGCAGATTGTCCTTCACCGGTTCGCCGCGCAGCCACCAGCGTTTTTCGATTTCCGTTTCGTAATCTTCAAAGACATGCACGCGGGCGGGCATCTTGCCAAGCGGAATGGGCTTGGTGGCGTTTCGCGGGGCGGCGTGGAGGGTGACGGCGATGAGAATTGGAATGATGAGTTTCATTTTCGCGCGGTGGTTGGAGTGGGTGGCACTTCAAGGATGCGGACGATTTTGGTTTCGTTGCCTTGCTTGTCCTTGATGCTGGCGGTCCAGTGGGCGGTTTTGTGGGTGCGGTAGGGGATGGGTTGATTGAGGGGCAGTTCCCAAACACCTTGGGTGGATTTACGGAAATGCGGGGCGAGGTTTTCGCCGGGGGCGAGGCTGTTGATTTTTAACGAGCTGGTGACCGTGAAGGTCTCGAGATTGAGGCCAGTGCCGTAGTCATCCATGCCGATGCGCAGGCGGCTGAGAGGTCCGGCATGGTTGGGGGCGGGCTCGGCAAGGGTGAGGACGGGGCGGTTGTCATCGAGGTGCCAGCCGAATTTAGGGTTGAGGTCGATTGGGCAGCCGAGGTCAATCCAGCGGGTGAAGGTGCGTTTGGCTTCATCGGTGAGGGGCGGCACTTTAATGGGTTTGCCGCCGGGGCTCTTGAAGGTGCCACGAATGGCGGCGGGTGGGGGCATGGCGCTGCCAATGTAATCGAGGTCGTACCGTGCGCGGGCGTGGGCGGTGTCGACGCGTTTGCCGTGATGCTCGAAATGTCCGATACCGGGATTGGGTTCGCTGGGGTGGTCGTCGTTGGAAAAGCCGTCGAGGCGGCGGCCGTAGATTTTCCAGGTCAACAGGCTGCGGCGGGATTGCAGTTTGCGGATGTAGCGGGAGGCATTCGGGTAACCCCACGAGGGATAGCCGATGGGCTGATGGCCGAACTTCGCGCGCTCATCGACGGCGAGGCGAAAGTAAGTGCCGGGAAATTTGCCGCGGTTGGGGACGTTGATCCAGTTGTCATCGTCGTCGAGTACGAGGTTGCCGGCGGGCTTCCTCCATTCCTTCGTGTGGCAGACGGTGCAGTGGGTCTTGAGGATGGGTTGAATGTCGCGAAAATACTCGACGGTGGTGGCGGGTTGTTTCGCGGTGCGCAAGCCGCCGACGGTGTTGGTGTCCCATTGGGTCTTGGATTCGTCGCGGGCACGGTCAGTCAGCAGAGGCGTGGTTTCGGTGAGGTCCCAGATTTTGTAATCGGGTTTACTGGCAAGGGTGAGTTTGAAATCGGTGGGCTTTTGGCTGTGAGCGTGGCAGCCGCCGCAGTCCACGCGCATTTCGCCCGGGCGCAGGTGATGCCAAGTTTGTGACATGTTCAGCACCATGCCGTCGCGGTCGAGGGTCTGAAACGTGAACGCGGTGTCCGCTGGAATCTTGGCAAGGAAACTGGTGTCGGGCTGGCCATCGGGGTCAGTGGGTTGTTTGCCGTTGCGAAATTTGCGCACGGGGATTTCGGCGAGGATGCGCAGGCGTTCCATGGCGTGGCTGAAAAAGCCGCGGCCATTGTTTGCACCGCGTTGGCGGTCGGTGGTGGGTTCCATGGCCAGTACACGAATGGCGTGGATGTCGGCGTTGTCATACAAGCCGGCATCGGCACCTTGGTTGTGCCAGTTGCGCGGCATACCGTTGCCGTGGCTGGTAAAGGCATCGAGGTCTCGCCAAGGGTTACGGCCGCCGGCGTAAGTGCTGGTGACACTGCCGGGCGGCACGATGCCATTGGGATAACTCTCGCGCTTGTACATGCTCGAGCTGCCAACCAGGCCGAAGGGCGTGCCTGCAGGCAGGGCAGGGTGGGCTTGGCCGATGTTGGCCACAGGCGCGAGGCGCTTGGGCTCCTTCATGCCGTAGATGCGCGAGTATGGCACAACCGCGCGAGGCCAGCTCTCGTTATACTTGGGGTCATTTTTGATGAGCAACAGATCGCCCGGTTCATCGATGGCCGCACCATTCTTCAAAAGATAAATGCCGCCATCGATTTGCGGCAGGTACTTGTACTGGTGGTTGGCCGGGCCGGGGGTATAGATCGTGAGGAGATGGTTGTCCGGTGCGCCGCTGGGATGTGTGAACTTGCCGACGGCCGGCGATTTCTTGTCGCCCAACACCGAGGGGTCGGCAGGCCCCTCGCCATTGAGCGCAAAGGGCGTGAGGCTCACTGCCTGCTCGGGCATGAACGCCATGCGATAGTATTTGCCCTTGCCATTGTAATGCCGGCCAAAGCGCAGCGCGGGATTGCGCGGGTCATTGCGGTACGCGGGGCTGAAGGTGACTTGCGGAGGCATTTTGATGTACGCACCGAAGCCGGAGTTGTTTTGGTTGTAATATTCCTCGATGACGAGCGAGCCGTCGCTGAGCTGTGTTTGAAAATGAAACCCATTTGCCGCGCCACCGGGATCAAACGCACTAACCAACGGCGCCCAGTTCGAGCCATCCGGATGAATTGTCCAAATGCCCCATGAGATGCGGCTGCGGATGCCCTGGCTCTCCAGCGTGCTGAACATGATGCGACCATCGGCGAGTACAACGGGGTGCAGCGCGCCAGCGATGTTCAGGTGACCGATCTTCTCGAGGTTGGCCGGGTGCCGTTCGTCCGCAGGCAAATCCGTATCGCGATCGTCCATCACGAAAAGCTGCAGCGCCACCGCCGGGTAGCCTTTTGACGGCTTGAACCCCTCTCGGTTGCTCGTGTACACCACCCGCCCGTTTGGCAAAGGGCAAGGCCCCATGTTGTATACGCCATAGGCGAAGTGATGTTTGCGGTTTTCCTTGCGCGCCGTATTGCGAAAATCGCTTGCCCAATCGCCCGCACCCAAATTCGGCGCAAACTGTTGATTCGTCAGCCGTACGATGCGTTTCGTTTCAAGGTGAATCTTGAAAATATCCGCGCCCGCCGCCGGCGGATTCCATTGGCTCGCTTTTTTCAGATAATGGATCTTCGTGTAATAGACCCACTTCCCATCAAACGACACCATCGGGTCCGTGATGCTTCCGTCGCCGCCGCGCACCAGCACCTCCTCACTTCCATCCGGCCGCAGCCGTATCAGGTCCGCCCCCGGCTCCATCGTGATCGGTGCCGAGAAGTCCGTGTAAAACCGCTTGTGCGCCTCATCCCCCGCCCGCAGCGCTCGCACATACACGATGTCGTAATCCCACTTCACTGACTTGTCCGTACCGATCGGCTTGATGACCGTGTTCAGTTTTTCCGGGAACAAGGGCTCCTTCTGGGCGGTCATGGCGGCGACGGTGCCAAAAAGCAGGATGAAACAGGCGGGTCGAATGGGATTGGCCATGACTTTAGATAGAGTACGTTGCGGTGGGACAAATTCAAGCCTGACTCCCGGCTTGCGAAACGGTGTGCCAACGCGTATGGTTTCGTTAATGAAGGTTTGGGTTGCAGCGTGTGCCGCGGTGGGCATGGCATGGTTGTCTGGTTGCAGCTCGGTGTCCGAGTTGGAATTGGCCGAGCAGGCGTTGAATGAAAGCAGGGGTGAACTAAATGCTACTCAACACGAGCTTGAGCAGATCAAGACTTCGCTTCAGATTCTCCCCAAGGATTCGCCACCGATCTTGGATCTTAGCCGGCGACAAGACTTGCTCGACCGCCGGATTGGGGCCTTGGAGAAGGAGGTTGAGGATGCGGAAACCAAACTTGCAGCTTTGACACAGCCAGCGGTGGAGAATCCCCCTGTTGTGCCCACTTCTCCCGGCCAGCCGGCAGTTGACCCTGAGACAGGATTACCAACCGGAGCACCCGTTCCCACGCCCACTCCCCCGGTGCCCACACCGCCAACACCTGAGCCCGCTCCACCAACACCCGCGCCCACTCCACCAACACCCGCGCCCACTCCGCCAACACCCGCGCCCACTCCGCCA
>CEVA01137215.1_pt1 | contig 33282 bp, 21 predicted proteins | sample 361521 | NCBI WGS metagenome assembly CEVA01 (sample SAMEA2622823, study PRJEB7988) | marine metagenome | isolation source: saline water (ENVO:00002010), including | reverse complement strand
CTTTTAAGCCGTTGGTTGTGGGTTCGAGTCCCACCGCTCCTACCAGTTTCTCATTTGGTTTTATGAAACGTTTTTCAGTGCTTTTGTTTCTGATTTTGCCGGTCTGGGCTTCGGCTGGGTTTGTGGGGCGGGAGGGGAGGTTTCACGGGTTTCGGATGGTGGATTTCAAGCTGGATGGGGTGGGGTGCCGGGTGGTGGAGCCGAAGGTGGCCGCGGAGGGGAAACCTTGGATTTGGCGGGCGCGGTTTTGGGGGCACCAGCCGCAGTTGGACGTGGCTTTGCTGAAGCGCGGTTGGCACGTGGCTTACTGCGATGTGGGTAATTTGTTTGGCAGCCCCAAGGCGGTGATGCGTTGGGACGCATTTTATCGGCATTTAATGGAAAAGCATGGAATGGACAGGCGCCCGGCGTTGGAGGGCATGAGCCGGGGTGGGTTGATTGTTTACAATTGGGCGAAGGCCAATCCGGCGAAGGTGTCCTGCATTTATGGGGATGCGCCGGTGTGCGATTTCAAAAGCTGGCCGGCTGGGCGCGGGCAGGGCAAAGGCAGTCCGGGTGCGTGGCAGGCTTGTCTCAAGGCATATGGGTTTACCGAGGATGAGGCGTTGGCCTTTCGGGGAAACCCGATCGATGGGTTGGAGCCGCTGGCCAAGGCGGGGGTGCCTTTGATTCATGTGGTGGGTGATGCAGACATGGTGGTGCGTGTGGCCGAAAATACCGCCGTGCTGGAGCGGCGATACAAGAAACTTGGCGGTTCAATCCGGGTGATTCACAAACCGGGCGTGGGGCATCATCCGCACAGCCTCAAGGATCCGACTCCGTTGGTGGACTTCATCCTGAAAGCTCGGGGACGGCGGTAGGGGCGAACTTACCGTTTGAATTATCCGGGTGGGTTGGTAGAGTCCGGGCGGAACCACAATATCATGAAAGCGTTTAAATCCATTTCACTTTGCCTTGTCTTTCTGGCCATGGCTGGCGCGGCGCGTGCCGATGAAAAGTCCGCGATTGCGGCACTGGAAAAGCTGGGCTCGCGCGTACTTTTCATTGCCAAGGATTCGAAGGAGTACAGTGTGACCATCACCAAGGACACGTTCAACAAGGGTGAAGGTTTCAAGGCATCTGACGCAAAATTGCTGGGGGAATTGGAGAATGCGGTGGAGGTGGCCTTCCAGCATCCGGATGCGACGGATGATTGGGTGAAGCCTCTGGCGGGATTGAAGAAATTGAAAAAACTGCACCTGGAAAAGACAAAGGTGACGGATGCGGCGCTGGACTCGGTGGGTAAGATAGCCACCTTGGAATACTTGAACCTGTACCAGACCGGCGTGACGGATGCGGGGCTGGACAAGTTGAAGGGACTGAAATTGTTGAGGGCACTTTATGTGTGGCAGACCAAGGTGACTGAAGGCAAGGCCAAGGCGTTTCAGGAGACCATGGTCAAGGCGGGCAACAAGGATTTGGCGATCAACTTGGGCGTGGACAAGGATCTGCGCAGCGCAAACGCCGTCGAGCGACTGAAGAAGCAAAGGGCTTCCTCGGAGGCCTCCGCCAAGGAGGCGGCGGCCAAGGCGGCCAAGGCGGAGGCGGAAAGGTTGATGGCGATCAAGGAGCCGAAGTTTGATAAAGACGTTCTACCCATCCTGAAGAGAACTTGCGTGGAATGTCACGGCAAGGACAAGCAGAAGGCCAAACTCCGGCTGGACAGTTTTGCGGAACTGCAGAAGGGCGCGGATGGCGAGAAGGTTGTGCTGGCCAAAAAGGCGGGTGAGAGTGAGTTGTTGGCGCGCATTCTCCTGCCGGACAGTGATGACGAACGCATGCCCCCCAAGGGCAACCGCGTTTCCAAGCCGGTGGCGGATCTGATCAAGCGCTGGATTGAACAGGGCGCGCTGCAAAAGTAGTGCCGGATTTTCAAACGGCCCGTGCCTGATGCGCGGGCTTTTTTTCTCGCGGAAAAACTTCGCGCAAACGGTGCGAGGAACACGCAATTTACTCCATTTGATCGGAACAGTACGTGAAATTTCAGAGGGATTTCAGGGAAGTACTGCTTGGCACAGTGTATGCTTTACCATCCCTGTACGGCACTAAATTACAGCCTCAAAAATACTGATACAAACTGGGAGATAAGAAGGTCTGTAATCAGCCTGGGAAGAATGGAGGGACAGTTTTAACTGCCCCTTCATTTTTTTTGCAGGTTCAAACCGTGGGCGGAATTTTGACCGTCGTTCATCTTGGCCATCACATCGGCGGCGGTGAAGGCATCGTTGCCGGTCCAGCCATCATTTTGGATCAACCATAGATTGGGTCCGCCCTCGACGGTGTGCCACTTGATGCTCTCGGCATGTCCATCGACAAAGCTTACGGAGCAACGGCCGTCATTAAAGTCAGCGGGAGTGGAGGGGTTAACGATGTCATTCAAATGTTGTGGCACCTTGAAGACAGGGCCGGGGCTTACTGCGGTGTCCGCATCGATGAAGGCAAAGGTGCGGCTGGGTGCCTGGATGGCGCCTTCGTGAAAGACCAGGCCGGAGCGCCCGCTTTGGCCGCCGTAGATGTTTCCGTACTGTGTGTGTGAGCCGCCGAGCAGGACATTCAGGCCGACACTCCGCTTATTGGCCTCACCTTTGGCATTTTGATAATAGTCGCCGGGATTGCGAAACATTTTGTCCTCATGGCCGAGATAGCCTCCGAGGGTGGCTTGCATGAAGGCGCTTTTGTCTTGGAGGCTGTTGTAATTCTCGTCATGCGCGCACCACGTACGCCAAATGGAGCCACCGTTGCCGATCCAACCTTCGTCGTTGAGATCCTTCGCGCGCTGGGCAAGGTTGCGGGTGATCTTGCCGTTGCTGTCATCGGTGAACATTTGCCATGCAAACTGTAGTTGGCGCTTGTTGCTTACAGCCTTGATGGCATTGGCGCGTTGCTTGGCCTTGGAGAGGGTGGGCAGCATAATGGAGGCGAGAATTCCGATGATGGCAATGACGACCAAGAGCTCGATCAGGGTGAAGCCGGCGACTTGTTTCTTGTTCTTCTTCATTCTGGAGGTACATCGGGCCGACGGTTGGTTTTCTTACAAAAATTTTTCTGTAAGAATCTGCCGTTGAAAACCGATGTATCGGCAAATGGGCATGATGAATCGAATCTTGGCATGGGGCGTGGCCTTGGGGCCGGCACTGGATCACTTGGGCGACTGGGTCGTGACGGGCTTTGCGCGGCGGGATGGCAAGGTAATTATCCCGACCTTGGCGGTGGGGGTCTTGTTCCTTGTGGGGATATGGCTGGGGTTCCGGAGCGAAACGGTGGTGATTAACAGCGAGCCGGTGAATCGCTTTGCGACGGAGGAAACCATTCGCCGCCTGAAAACGGTTGATGGGAGTTTCGAGTCTGATGCCAATGATGAATTGGCCTCCATTATGCTCATGGAGAGTGAGATTTCTCAGTCCGGCTGGGCTTTGATTACTGAAATGAAGAACGTGCGCAAACTCGTGTTGCAGAAATGCCAGATAACAGACCTGAGCCTGCAAAACCTGTTGGCACTGGAGAAATTGGCGGTCTTGGGATTGGCGGATAATCCCATCACCGACGCGGCCGTTGAAGATTTGGCGCAAATGAAAAACCTGCAGGCCCTTGATTTGCAGGGCACTTTGGTGACACGTCAGGGAGTTGTTCGGCTTCGGCAGGCATTGCCGGGCTGTGCGGTCATTAACTGACCCTTCGGATGGGGGAAATCTTCCCATCCAGCTTTGAAATTCTGAGGTTCGCCCACAAAAACAGCCATAAACTACTGAAATCCCGTGGTTTTATGAGTTGGCACGCAGCTTGCTGAACACATGTCAGGCAAAGACACAGCCTCAAAGACAGACAATACTATGTAAACCATAGGACTGTAACTTGCCGATTAGATTGGGGCAGGATTCGGGACACTGAATCCTGCCCTTTCTTTTTTGGGGACAAAGGTTGCCTTTGGAAAACCTTCTATTATCAGGATAAAAAGAGGGAAAAACGGTTAATTCCGGTCACCAGCTGCATTTTGAATGACCTGCATTTCCGGCACGCCCAAGCCCTTGAAGCCAATTTCCCGTGAACCGGGTTCCCAGCGCATGATTTCCGCGTGGCCATCCACAAAGCTCATGGAGCAGCGATTGCCATTGTAGTCGCCGGGGGTATCGAAATTCAGTGAAAAACCGGGTTTGTCAGAGCCAATCACCTCACCAAAAGATGAGGTCTGCACATCGAGAAAAACCATGGTTTCCGATGGCCAAGCCACCTTTGACAAGTGTTCGATGGAACCATCCCCAATGCCATTGAGCTTGTTGTTGAGGGCCACAGATCGCACGGCTGCCTTCTGTTCGCCCTTGAAATTGAAAGTGTTGTAGTCGCCGGGATTCCGGAACATGGCTTGTTGGCCGGAGATGTAGCCGGACAAACTGCCTGTCAGGAAAGTCTGCTCATCCACTCGGCTGTCCAGCCGGGGATCTGAACTCAGGTTGTGTTTGCACCACGTCCCGGTCTTGTGCGCGATGTTCAGCACCATAACGTCGCTGTTGTCATCGGTGTACATCTGCCAAGCCGCTTGGAGTTGTTTCTTATCGGATTGGCTCTTGGAGGCATTCGCCTTCTGCTTGGCGGCTGACAGGGTGGGGATGAGAATGGACGCAAGAATGCCGATGATGGCAATCACCACCAGTAGCTCAATCAGCGTGAATCCACTGTTTTTTCTAGACCCAATGCTCAATGCCCAGATTTTATCACAGTTCAATGGCGTTTTCCAGTTTTTGGGAACATTTTTCCCCGGCAAACTTGCGGGCTTGCGGGGTTGGGCCAAATGCGGTTGATTGTTGAAAAAACGGATGCAAATCCACATCAATCGCAACGGCCAACAATTCGGCCCCTACACTCGCGAGGAAGTTCAGGCTTATCTCGGCGATGGCAGCTTGTCCGCCGAGGATTGGGCATGGCACGAGGGCATGGGCGATTGGCAGCAGTTGAACCAGATCAACCTCGGCCTCGCGGCGTCCACGAGTGTTGCCTCCTCCGATGTGGAAATTGACATTACTCCGGAGTCTACCACTCCCGTTCCGGCTCAAGCGGCTCCATCTTCGGCACCCGGTGCCGTGGGAGGAGGTGTCAGTGCCGAGTCCGCCATGGAACGCCTCCGCAAGCTTCAGCGCGGGAACATGCCAACAAAGGCCAAGCCAAGTGCACGTCGCGATCCAAAATCCAAGGGAGCAGGAAAATCCGGTGCGAAGGGAGCACAGCCCGCAGTGGACGAAACCCCGGTGGTCGCCAAGCCCAAAGGGCAGACTGTTGCCATGGCGATTGTTGGCGTTTGCATCCTGTGTGCGGCGGGGTATGCCGCCATGAAATTTTTTGACAAGGGCGAGGATGCCCCGCCCAAGGTTATTGTGCCCGTTGAGGTTACAAACGATGCCGAGCAAAAACTCCAGAAGCTCAATGCGCAGGTGTCTCGTGATCAGGATGACCAGATCAACGGCATTCGGATTGCCGGCATCAACATCACCACAAACGGCTGGAAAGTACTGGTGCAGTTGAAAAATATCCAGAAGCTGGATGTGACCCGTTGTGGCATTGACGACATGGGCGCGGTGAATCTTCGCCAGTTTGCCCATCTACAGCGGCTCAATATTTCGAGCAATCAACTCACCGATAAATCCGTGGTGATACTCAAGGAACTCTCGCGGCTTCGGTTCCTGAACCTTAAGGGCAACAAGATGACCAAGAACGGCGTGGCCACCATTCGCGCGGCGCTGCCCAACTGCATTGTTGAGCACGGCGTTGCGCCGGTGCCTCCCGGCCCTGTTCCGCCGCCCGGCAAAGCACCGGCCCCGGGCAAATGACGTTGGACAAATCCACCCAAAGGGCGCAGGTTGGGGAAGGAAGAAAAATGATCGCTCACTTATTTAAAACCAGCCTGCTGTGCCTGATCTTGGCGGTGGTTGGTTGTGGCAAAGAGGAGTCGCCCGCACCGGATGGGACGTTGCCCAACCCGGCCAAGGTCGCGGGAGGCGGGGGAACCAACCAGACCAAGCTCCCCAACGCGAAGGGATCGACTGCAGGAACGGGCCAGCCGGTATCGGCTGAAGACATCGATGCCAAGGCCAAGGCTAACGCGGCAAAGGCGGCGCCGGTTGTGGAAGCCATGCTCAAGGGCTTGGGCAATGGCCAGCCGGTGGCGGTTTGGGATGCGCTGCCCGCACCGTTCCAGAAGGATCTGAATGATTTGGCCAGACAGTTTCTGGCATCGATCGACCCGCAAGTGCGTCTGCGGGCGTTTGCCTCCAGCGGGCGCGTTGGCAAGGTAATGGCTGAAAAGAAGGCGTTGCTGCTGCCAGTGTTGCAGAGCTTGCCGCAATCGCGCCAGCCGGAGCATGTCATGGCCAAGTTGGTGAAATACTACGATGGCGTCGCCATGCTCGCGGCGACAATCTCGCAAAGTGAAATGGCCACGATCGCTTGGCAAGGGGCGCCGGATCTTGGCAAGGTGCTGACGGCGGATGGGGGCAAGCTGTTGTCACACGGACTGGCCTTGGCGGGGGACGACGATTTGTTGGCCAAGCTGAATGATTTCAAGTCCGCCGCCGTCAAGCCCGGGGCCCCGCAAGGCGGCAATCCCACCGTGATCATCACGACCACCCGCAGTGTCAGCACGAATGTCGTGGCGCGTTTTGATGACAAATGGCTGCCTCTGGCCGCCTTGCCCCTGATGAGTCAGGTGGCCCAGTGGAAGGCTGGGTTGTCCGCCAAACCCATGAATGCCCAGGCCAAGGCTGCGCTTTTGGCTGAGTTGGATACACTGGATGGTGCGCTGACAACCGTGGAGCAAGCCGTCAATATTCAACAGGTCGATCGGGCGGTCATCGGGCTGACGGCGGTCTCGCGTTTGCTGGGCGGCAAGGGAGCGGTGGCGGCACAACCCACGACGCCAGCCCAGCCGACCGCGGCCACGGCACCGGGGCGTAAGGTGGCCTGGAACTTTGGTGGCGGCGAGGCCACCACGCGGATCGACGGCTTTTTGCGCCGCAAACAAGAGGAAGTGACGCAGGTCTTGGGCACTCCCGACAATCAATTTGTTCCTCCCAACGTTCAGCAGGTGGAGGTGTATTGGCTGTACGAAAATATGCAGATCAATGACCTCAAGCGCAATGTGCGCGGAACCCGGGTGGCGTTTGGGTTCAAAGATGGTGTGGTGGTGGATGTGCGGGTCCAGTAGCCTTTGACATTGAAAAACCGTCCATTGTGAGGCAGGGTAGGGCATGGGCAGCGAGCAGAAACCGCCGAGTCTTTGGGATCAGGCTAATGAGCCGGCCCCGGAGGCGGCCGCTCCAAAGGAGAAGATGTCGCGTGGCAAACTCGTGGCCATCATTGTTGCCCTTGTGCTCCTCTTTGGCGGGGGCATTGGGCTGACGGTTTGGTGGATGACCCGGGACAAGGGCGGGCCGGTGGCCAAGGAGGGGATCACCCCTGACCAGGCGGTCAAGGGCTGGTACACGGCCTTGGCCAATAACCAGCCGCAGGTGCTTTGGGACGCGCAGCCGGTGAGCCTGCGGCAATCCCTTGCCGATCGCGTCAAGAAAATGGGCGCCGCCGCCGCCGGCAAGCCGAGGGTGTTCACTCGGGGCATGGAGGTTGCGCGCAATTTCGCCCAGTTGATCCAGAACAAGAAGGACGTGTTCATCGGCGTTCTGGATTTCAAGCCGGAAGCCGCCAACAACGTCAATCTGGCCAACCTCATCAACTCATCCTTGGGTGGATTGACCGATGGCGAAGGGCCGGATCCCAATGCCTTGACAGGTGCCATCGGCAATGCGGCTTTTGCGGCCATCATCCAAAAATACAAGGCAGACCTGAAAATCGAACCATGGATGTTCGGGGCCACCGCGGATATTTTGTTCACCCTGCTTGACAGCCACCTTAAGGACATTAACTGGCTGCAGAACCCCAATCTGGATAATTTCGTGGCCGAGACGGGATCGGCCTTGATGAAGAAACTCGACGCCATCCCCGGGCAAGAAGGCGAGGCGTCGTGGCACGCGGGATTCAAGCAGCCGGTCAACCAGATTCAGGTTAAAACCATCTCCAACGAAGCCGGGAAGGCGCTGGTTGAAGTGACCTATCCGCCGTTGCCCTTTCTGGGCACCACGGCTGGCAAACAAACGCTGCAACTGGTCCTAGTGGATGGCAAGTGGAAGCTGTCACAGCCCGACCTGATTTTTGGTGCCTTGCAGGCGGGCATCGCCGGCGTGGACGCAAAGGTGCAGACGATGGAGCAGTTTCAAGCTGTTGCCGCGCAGATCGGGGGTATGGGCGCCGCGGATGAGAACAGCCTGATTGACGGTCTGGACACGGTGGACGACTTCATCGTGGAAATTGATCGTGACGTGCGAACCACGGAGGATCTCATTGGTTACCTGCGCAAAAAAGTGATGGGCAATTTGGAGAACGCCTTGGGCGGGAACTTTGGTTTGGGCGGATTGACAGACCCCGAGCCGCCCACCCCCAAGCCGGCAGCCACCTCAACCAATGCCTCTCCCATTATCGGGGCCATCCCGGACCGTCCCGCGGGCGTCACGAATGCGATCGCCGGGACCATCAACCCCAACACCCCCACGGGCATCCACCGGGGCCTGCTTTGGTTGGCCTATTATCAGGGCGCGCAGTACCAGTTTGCCCCCAATATGGTTGGATACTCCATGGAGTATCACTTTGGCAACAAGCCCCAGAACAAGCTACTGCAGTCCTTGGGCCAGCCGGACAAGATCGAGGATGGTAAGTGGTTTTACGCGGGCCTACGCATCATTGATGCCCGCAACCGGCAGCCCCTGCGCAATGCGGTATTCACTGTCACCAATCGTCTGGTGACACAGGTTTTGTGTTACTAGCGGGGCCGGGGCAAAGGCCGCAACCAATTGTATCCTTGAAAAAACAGCCAAACTGGACTCCAATACCGCGCATGATGAAGGCGACAAGAATCCTTTCTGCCTTGGCACTCGCCGTGATCGCGGGTGCCTGTGGAAACAAGGTCACGCACGAAACGGGTGAAACGCGTGGAGATGAAGCCGCTGGGGTGGAATTGTCCGTGCGATCGAGCGTGAAAGGACAGATCGCCTCCAACATCGTGGAGATCACCGAGAACATCCGCGAGATGTCGCAGACCGTGAAGGACGACACGGCAATGGTCACCGGTCGCGCCCGCCAAGTTGCCGGACAGGTTTCCGATATTGCCGATGGCGGTGTGAATGCCGGGGTTTACCTCACCCCCCGCGCTTCCGCCCAGTGGGAATACAAGGTCATCACGCCGGAAGTGGAGGAATTGGAGTCCGAGTTGAACCGTCTTGGCGAGGAGGGCTGGGAACTGTTCTCCGAGCGGGAAGAAAACGGCCAAACCTCCTACCTGCTCAAGCGCCGGCGCTCCTGAATTTTGTGGGGCGATTGGCGCAGTGGCTAGCGCACCGGCTTTACACGCCGTTGGTCGGGGGTTCGAATCCCTCATCGCCCACCATTTTTTAGCGTTTTTTGTCATTGGAAAAATCCGAGACAAGCAACAACCAGTGCCTGTACTAGTTCAGGCGATTTAAGGGAGCACCTATACTCACAGCTTTCTCAATTTGTGTGCTTGTGCTAGATTGAACGCATGAAGTTGTCTCTCGGAATTTTTATGGCAGTGGGTCTGGTTGTGGTGGCATGGGCGGACGATGAGGCGGATTCCAAGGGGTTGCGTCAAAAGGAGGCGGCGCGGTATCTCAAGGCGCTGCCGCCGGAGGAATTTGTGGGGGATATGATCTTCACCATGGCGCAGAATTTTCCGGCGGGGCAGCGTAAAGAGTTCATCGACAACATGACGCGCCATCTGGATTTCAAGGCGGTGGAGGAGGCGACGCTGGACTCGCTGGTGCGGCACTTGACGGCGAAGGAGTTATCGGCGCTGGCGGATTTTTACAGCACGCCGGTGGGCAAGTCGGCGATGAAAAAGATCGGGGTGTGCATGAAGGAGATGGGTCCGCACATTCAACTGGAGTTGCAGAAGGCGTTCCTGAAGACCTCGCAGTCGATTGGGACCAAGCCGGGCTTGAATCTGCCGTTGCCTCGGCCCGCACCGGAGAAGGGCAGTCCCAAGAAGTAAAAAAAGCCACCGGGGAAGCTCCACGATGGCAGGATCGCGGCGCACAACCCATTAACCAGCTAACCGAAATCCTATGCTGAGCCTAGGGGGGCGGTATGCAGGGTCAAGCGGGAGTTATTCACCGACTTTTAGCCGAGGGGCTATTTGTCGTCCGTGGCACCGCCGAGGGTGATGCTGATCTTGTATTCCCTCTGCAAATGGGCGTGGGCTACACTGGCCTGCGAGTTCTTGGGATAGAGCTTGCAGGTTTGTTGGAACCACTTGATGGCATTTTCGCGGCTGCCGGAATCCTCGTAGGTGAAGCCGATCTGGATGGAAGCCTCAGGGGCGGCACCCTTGTCGGCTCGGGCCTGGTGATAGACGACAAGGGCTTCCTTCCATTGCTTGAGCTTGCGGTGGCAGCGGGCGATGTCGAAGTATACTTTTGGGAAATAGTCGGATTGCCGGTAGGACTGGATGGCGGTGGGAATGCGATTGCTGTACTCGTAGCACAGGCCGATTTGCCGGTACCAGGTGCCAAATTTATCTGGAGCGGATTTTAGCAGCACTTGATAGGCGGCGATGGCTTCGTCCCATTTTTTGGCGTTGAACCAAGTGGCGGCAATTTTTTCATCCCAAGTACCCTTGTTCTCCTTGTCATCGAGGCCGATGATGCGGTTGTAGGTGTCCACGGCTTTGTCGGGCTGATAATCCTTTCTCTTGTCGGCGTAAACGTCGGCGATTTTCTCCAACCCTTTGATCTTGTCTTGAAACTGTTCGTGGAGCTTGCGGCCTTCGGTAAAGCGTTTGCGGGCGATGTGCCAGTCGGCCATGGAGCCGCGGATGCCATCATCCATGCCTAGAATCTTGCCCAGTTGTTCCCAAGTCTGCAGCCCTTCACGGTCACGCCGGGCGGAGGCGTGCAGGTCAGCCATGTAGCTGTAGTATTTGCGGATTTGTTTTTTCTCGTCATCAGTGCCGGTTGTGGCGGGGGCTTGTTTACGGATGAAGGCAATGGCCTGGTCGGCGAGTTTTTCACCCAGGGGCTTCTTGTTGGGATCGCCGGTGAGGGTGTTCACGGGGGAGCGAGCGTGGATGTAGGCGTAATAGACGAGGGAGGTCGTTTTATACGAGGTTTCCAGTGCCTTGAGGCCCTCGGGAAAATCGCCATTGTAAAAGTGGTGGGAGCAAAGGCTGCGGCTGGCACTGACGAGAATGGAACTGTTTTCCTTAGTGCGTTTGACCTTGTAGGAAAGGTCTTTCCAGATCGCAACCCGCTGGACCTGTTTCTTTTGTTCGCCGTAAAGCTCGGTCAGGTCCCACTTGGAAAGCACCGCAACGTGGTGGGACTCATAGTCATTGATTGCCCGCAAATAGGCTTTCTCGGCGTTGGGGAGTTCGCCGGCGTTCTTGTAGTTCCAGCCAATGAGGTAGGCGGCGAGCGCGGCCTCGTGGGACTCGGGCCAGTAGTCGATGACCGACAGGAATCCCTCGCGAATGGCGGTGTAAACCTTGCGTTGCTTGACGAGGCAGTGGCTCCACATGAGTTGGGCGTAGGGAGCTCCGAGGCTGCGCTCATAAAGGGTGAGGTATTTCTCGTACTCACTCATGGCTGCCTTGAACTCGCCGCGCAGGTAGAGCTTCTCGGCGATGCGCATCTGGTAACGCTCGACCTCACGCATCTTGGCGAAGGTCTCGACAGGGATTTGTTCCAAATAGCCGAGGGCGGCCTTGCTGGTGAGGGTGAAGACGAGGCTGGCGGCGGCCAGCGCGCGGGTCAGTCCTTTTGTTTTTGTGTCTGCAACCATTTGCTGTACTCCGAGTGTGCGTAGAGGATGATGTTTCCGCCGAGGCGATAGCAGGCCATCCAGTGTTGGCGGGATATGCCAGCGTGTCCATCAGCCCATGCATCACCGATATCTCCAGGATGATAGTATACCGCGATGCGGTTTTCAATAGTCCACCCGTAAACGACGCCTTTCCCGCCATCGTGGGGGAAGGGCATTGGAACGGCCGCGAGTCCGCTGTGTACGGGATGATCGATGGGTATTCTGCGTTTTTTGACGTTGGGCAGCACGTGGCGCTCCATAAGATTCATGAACGCATTGTGCCACGTGATACTGCCGCCATTGTCAGCTAAAAGCATGCCGTGTTTGTCGACCAAGTATTCGCGCAGGGTTTCGACTTCAGAGCTGGAGATGGAGATGCCACGTTCGCCGGTCATGTAAACGAGTGGCGGGCTCTTCATCTTGGGGAAGTTGCGGAGTTGCCCGATACTGCGGACTTCCGGAAGCTTGGCGGCGGGCTGACCGGTGTTGGAGGCGTACCAGAGGAGCATGTTCAGGTCGGAGTTTAAATCCAGATCCTGATCCCAGTCGCCCCCGGCATAGCGGAGGCGGATGAAGCGAACCTTGCCCTTGTTTGTGCCCCCGGCAAAGCCTGCGCCCTTGCCCTGGCCCTGTCCAACCTCGTAGCGGTGCATGGTTTCCTCAAGCATGTTCTTTAAAATCTCCTCAATGGGTGGCACGGGGCGGATGAGGTTGCTGAGCGGGTTGACGATGGGCACCTCCTTGATCTTGATGATTTGCTTGATAACCTTTTGCTTGAGTTCCGGCTCCCCGCCACCTGCTGGGAGTTCATAGATTTCCTGGCAGCCAGTCAGGCTCATCAGGAGGAGAAAGATGGCGATGAAAAGGGCGGTGTAGCTGGCAAAGGCATTGAGGGATTGCTTGAGCTTTTGTCGTTGGCGGCCGTAGTACCAAGCATCCATGTCGAGGGGGTTCCAGGTGCGTTTGTCCGGGGAAGCGATGGAGCGATTCATGGCGTCCAATGGCGAAGCTTGGGCCAGACCTGTGGGGTTGCTGGAACGGCGCAGGAGCTGGATTTCGCGGGAGCGATTCTCTACCCAGTGAATCGTCCAGGCGAGCCCGACGAAGAAGGCAGTTAACAAGCCTCCCTTGGCGACGGCGACTCTCAGGCCCTCGAGGGCGAAGAAATCCGTGGCGAAGACGAACCATTGCCAAGTGGGGATGAAGGCGGCGGTGGCGATCATCCAGAATTCCCGCCGCCCCCAGTGGGGGCGCGCATAGGCTCGGAATGTGCCGAGGCCAAGCAGGGCGACGGCGAAGGCGATGGAGAAGCCCGTCCAGAGCAGCGTGTCGGAGATGAATGCGGCGCCGGGATGCCAGAGAAACCAGAGATAGCCCCAAGTGATGAGCATTGAAACGGCGAAGGGGATCGCGATGATCGATGTTTTACCGGAAATGCCGCGAGCCTCAAGTTTGCCGCGCAATTGGGAAAGCCAACACACGGCGCCAGTGACTTGAAGGACGAGCGCGGTGATTGGCAGCCAAAGGGGCAGGTGACGGGTATACAAGGCGTCGGCGATCAGGCATGTCCAGAATAGCACGATCATAATTCCCCATAGTTGGGAAGCATAGGTGACCGTGAAGTTTTCCACATCGGCCAGAAAGTCGCCCAAGGGCAACTCTCGGCTTTTGCTGGCAACAAACAACTGAGCTATTCCAGATCCTAGGCAAATCCAGCTTCCATAGGCGAGGGTGTCAAAGATGGGTTTCCCAAACTTGAATGACCAAGCGGCAAGGAGAACAATGGAAACCAAGCCGGAGGCGGCATGGGCGGGTTTGCTATCCAAAACAAGGGCGGCAAGGGCAGTGGCGGGAATTAGGGCCGTGGCCAGAAGCAAAAGTGAAAGTAATCCCGTTTGGATCTTCAGGTCTGCTATTTCGACCATGAACATGGTTTCAACCACGTGCTCGATGGCCTCCAAGGCTTCAGGCGATATATCCGCCAGCATGATGCCTCCCTCCACAAGGGACACCCCGCTGATGCCACTGGGCAAGCAGGGCAGGAAAAACCCGACTATCAGGATCAACGCGCAAATGCGGGGTAAGTGTTTCATGCGCACATGAAAAACTAATTGTCTATTTCGCCGAGGATGTCGTCGCCGCCGGGCTTGCTGCCGAAGGGGTTAACTTCCTTGGGTTGCCCTTTCTTTGCCTTGTCGACGCCCATGGCCTTGGCGGCCTTTTCCTCGAGGGTGCGGGTATCCATCTTGGGTGGAGCCTTGGCGCCGGCCTTTGGGTTGGGCTCGGGTTGGGGTTCTTGTTTTTTCGCCTTGATTGACGGCGGCGATGGATCATCCCCGATGGCGAAGGCAAGGCCGGTGAAGCCAGCCAGCAAAAGGGTGATAATGACGGTGGACAGTGCGAGGCTGGAGACAAGGCTGCTCTGGGCGATGACACCCAGCATTTCGCGTGGGGATTTGCCCTGCATCTCCGCCAGAAACGCCCGAATCTCGGCAGTAGTGGTGGAGGTGTTGGCCTTCAGGTTTTTAACGTCACGGGCCACGCTGGACATGGGTTGCGCGGGCTCGGAGGCGCGGGGTTTCCTGACATCCGCCTTGGCGCCCTTGGATTTTTTCATGGCACCGGGAATGTCCGAGAGGGGCGCCCAGTTCTCGGCGCCCTCATGCCATGCCTGATCGGCGGGGTTCAGGCTGCCGGTGGCGAGAAGGTTGCGAACTTCCTCCAGCTCCAAGGGGCCAAGCTTTTCGTTGTTCTTTAAAACGTATAGTTGCATGTTCGCGTAGGGTTGGACGGCCGGCACGGGCCGGTTGATCATTTTTTCTCCTCCAGGACATGGTGCAGTTCGCCGCCGGCCTTGCTGACGGCCTCGATGACGGGTTCGAACAGGTATGCGGGGGTGTCCTTGTCTATCTTTAAAAGCACGGTGCGCTGGCCGGGTGGCAGTTCGCCGAGGAGGCCCTGCTGACCGGGGGGCGCATCGGGCTGGTACAGAGCCGCGGTGATCGTGTCAGGATTGATGCGTACGCCATTGAGGTAGGTGATTTGATTGGTGTCAATGGCTACGCTGACGCGCTTGCTCTTGGGTTTCTCCAGTTCCTCGCCGGAGGCCTTATTGACCTTCACGTGGCTGTCGTCGGTAACCCGCGCGAGGATGATAAAAAAAATGAGCAGCAGAAAGGCTATGTCACCCATGGCCATGGATGGCACCTCGGCGTTCATCTTGCGTCGCTGAAGGATCATTGGACCTTGCGCATGAGGGTGATGGTTCCGCCGGAATCCTCAATCAGGGCGGTGACTTCCATCCAGCGCCCGTAGGGGACGGTGGGGCCGCAGCGGACGGCAACGGTTTTCTCGGCTTCGTTGACCTTTTGATCGAGGAGGGTGGCCAGTTTTTTCTCGAATACCTGCATGGCCATGACTTCGCCGTTAAGTTTGATGTGGTCACGCTCCAATCCGACGCGGATGGGGTTCTTGGATTGGCGTTCCTTGTCGGAGTTGGGGATTTCCTGTGGGCGTCCATCGTCCTCCTGGATGGAGGCACAAACGAGAAAGAAAATGATGAGAATAAAAGCGATGTCGCTGGTGGCGCTTGCAGGGGGCTCGGTGAGCAAGGCTTGGCGGCGGAGTTTCACTGCTATTCGCGGCGTTCGTTCGTGTCGGCCTGATCAAGGGTGAGTTGCAGGGTGACGGCTTCCATCAACTGGGTGGCGGATTCCTCCACCTCAAGCACGAAGGTATTGATGACGTTGGAGAAATAGTTGAAAGCCATGAAGGCGGGGATGCCAACCATCAGCCCGAAGCAGGTGGTGAGCAGGGCAACCCGGATGCCGTTGGCAGCGTCGGTGACGATGTTCTTGCTGGTGCCGTTCTCGACGTTTTGCACGATGTCATTGAACGACTCGATCATGCCGGCCACGGTGCCAAGGAAGCCGAGCATGGGGGCGACACTGGAGATGATGGCGAGGATGGCCAGATGCCGCTCCAAGGCGGCAACGATATGGACGCCGTAGTTTTCCATGCTCTTGACGACTTGTTCCTCCAGGCGGCCGGGGTCGTAACCAAGCTTGCGGAGGACGATGTATTTGCGCATGCCGTTGGCGAGCACGGCGGCGACCGGGCCGCGCTCGTTGTCGCAGCGGGCCAGAGCTTCCTCGGGGCGGTCGTTGGTAAGGTCGTCCAATACGGATTGGCGCAGGGTCTCGTTGTCGGTGTTCAGCATTTTCAGGGATCGCCAACGCTCGATGATGACGGCCAGCGCCAGAATGGCGAGCAGCAGGATGGGTAACATGAACCAGCCGCCTGTGATGAGCAGTCCAATGGGACCTTTGCCCTTGAGTTTGTCTAACCAGGTTGGTTGGGGCGCGGGTTCGGCGCTTTCGTCAGTGGGTGGTTCGTCGTCAGGATCATCAGTGTTGTTGTTGTCTCCGGTTGCATTGGCGTCGCTGGTGGCGTTTGCCTCCGGGCCCTTGAGGGGAACGGGCGGGTTGGCGGCCCAGCCAGTGATGGCCAAGGCGAGACAGGTGAGAGGGATGAGCAACAGCTTCATTTAAGAATCAGATCGGGCAAACCTTGGAGGGTGGGGCAGGCCGGGTCAATTGTCATTGTCCACCGAGTTGGCTTCGGCCTCGAATTGCCGGAGCATCTCCGGCAGGGCCAGTCGGCCGCGGGCGAACTGGGCGGCCTCGCTCTCGGGGAAGTCCCAGCGGCAGCGGTTGTAACGGCGGAACGCCTGTGGCACGTTGTTGGCCATGCGCCAGCTTTCTCCGGCCCAGAAGATGGATTGAGCGGACAAGGAGTCGTCCGGGAATTTCTTGACGAACAGGTCAAAGACCTCGGCCGCCTTGGCGTAGGCTTCGTTCTTGTAGTGGCACTGGCCCCAGCGGAATCCCATTTTGGGCGCGGCCTCGTGGTCACTGAACCGGTCCATGAACTTTTCGGCCACCTTGGCGGCGATCTTGTAGTTCTCGCGCTTGTAGAAATACTCGTTGATGCGAATCATGGTCTTGGGGATCAGCGGGCTCTTGGGGTGAGTGGCGGCGAGGGTGACGTATTCCTCTAGCGCGCGGTCGAAATCCTCCGCTTCCTCATAGCACTGTGCCAGCTTGTATTGCGCATCCGCGGCGAGCGTGTGGTTGGGGTATTGGCGCACGATCAACGCGTAACTGTTGGCGGCCTCGTTCCAGTCCTTCAACTCCTGCGAAAATTGCCCGCTGAGATAGGCGATGCGTGGGAGATACTTGGGGTCGGGATAATCCACCATGATTTCCTTTAGCATTCGGCGGCCCGCGCGCAGTGCCTTCTGAGATTCATCCTTGCGTTCGAGCGCAAGGTTGTTCTTGAAGAGCTCGAAGTAACTCTCCGCAATGTGGAACTGTGTCTGGACGGCCAGTTGTTGGTTGCCAAATATCTTGCTGAAGGCGGAGACCAAGCCGTCTGTTCCGATCGCCACGGGTATCTCGGCACGCAGGGTGGCATTGCCCTCCAGGGTGCCGGCCGCGTTGTCGGTGTAGCCGATGCTCAGCTTGTCGCCAAAGAAGCATTCAATCTTCATCTCGGCTGGGTCAAAATTCCCGGGCTCCGGTTTTTCGCGCGCCTTTAAATCCATCGAGCCGGTGAATACACCACTGTGGCTCAGGGTTTCCTCAATCTTCACTGTCTCCAGTTCGCCGGATTCACTCTGGATGGTGATCTCGGCCGCGTCGCGTTCATCGGAAATGTCTAGGTCCGGGTCGTTGACAATCACATAGAGTTTTTCACCAACGTGCAGCAGTTCCAGTGGCTCCTTGTAGTCCTCCTCGGTGATGGCCATGGTGCCATCCGTCACCAGCCGGCCTCTTGCGGCCAACTTTTGTGGCGTGCCCCCGGGCCTCAATGCATCCTCATAAGCGGCGTTTAGCGTGGATTTGCCGTTTACGTTCAGGACGGTGTGAACCAGATTGCTGTTTGGTTCATTCTCATCCTCCTCCGTGCCCGCCACACGGACGCGCCCGACAAGGCTCATGTTGTCACCCAGCGCGCGTGGAATGGTGGTGGGGCTGCCCTCGCCGCCCAGTTGCATGCGCACCTGGCCGATGAAACGGCCCAAGAGCAGAGCTTGGTTGGCCTGGGTTGTGTCCAGATTGCTAAAGTCGCCAAACTGCGTGGAGAGTTGGCAGGTGACTTCCACCGCGTTGGTGGTTCCCGCGTTTAAAATCACTTTTACGGTCGAGAGGCCGTCCTTGGCGGCGTCGGGATCGATCACCTCCACGGTCAGGGGGGCAAAGTAATTCACCCGTGCCTGATGATCGGCGGCCAGCGGCTCTTCGGACTCGGGCAGGTATTCGGTGCGCGGCGGCGCATCGCTGCCGATCGGCGGCTGGATGAGGCGCGTCTCAACGATCCGCAGGCGGCCCTCGGTCGGTTCATTCGCGAAGACCTGCCCCTCCCGGTCCACGGTGTTGCCGGGAAAGGTATTTTGCTTGTCTGTGTATCGGCAGATGATCGTGTCGCCACGCTGGATCACCAGCTTGCCATCCGCCGGGGCCTCGGCGGTGTCCACCTCCACGCGGAATGTGCCGGAGTATTCCTCCGTCTCCACGGCTTCAAGATCTTTCCACTTTTGCCCATTGAGCCAAATGCTGACAGGCACCTTGTCACGGGCATCGGTTTGGTCCATGTCGTAATCGACCACCTCAAAGGTCACCCGTTCGCCAGGATCCACACGCAGCAGTTCCTTGCGTGTTTGTTGCACCTGCCCGCCGCCGGTCCGGGTGAAGTCGAACGAGATGGGCTCCACCTTGGCATTGTAATAGGTGGCCTGAAGTTGCGCCGTCAGGAGGCGGCTGCCTCCGTTCACGGCCACAGCGGTTTCATCCGTGTACGATGCGTTCACCGTGTCGCCACCGGCGATCTCAAGAATATCGTTGGTTGCGAGCTTGCTGACATCTTCCTGAGTTGGGATGGGTGCCGCCTCCGGGCCGCGCAGCTCAACGTGATTGACCGCCACCGAGTCGCCCAAGTACTCATGAACCTGGAATTGGACATAGCGCATGGGCGTTTCGGGAAAGAAAAATTCCCAACTGCGATCGCGTAGGATCACGTTTTCACCCTTGGAGGGGCGAAGCTCAATTCCCGCAAGGTTCATCAGGCCTGAGTTTGCGATTTCCACCGGCGCAATCGCCAGCGTCTTTTCTCCCGCTTCTTCAATGTGAACTGCGCCAATCCGGATTTTTCGGTAGGTACTCCAAGCGCCAGTGTTCGGCGTGGCCGCCTCGATAACCTGATCGCCAAACGTCATCCGGTAACTGGAGCCGCCGCCCTGATGCGCCAGTTCCATCCAGACATTATAAACGCCCGGTGTAGTGGCGTTGAACTTCCACTGCAGTGTGTCTTCCAGCGCCTGCCAGTAGCCCACCACCTCGGCCTCGGGCTTCAGTCCCTCGACGATGCCAAATTTCTCCGTTTTCTTATTGAAGGAAAACTCATCGTTCGCAGACGCTATGGGCTGGGCGGTCTTCTCTTTAATGGCTGGCTCCGCGCCGAAGAATTCAGCGGCTCCGTCGAGGTCAAAATCCTCCTCCGTGAACGAAACGGGCTTAGGATTGCTGATGTTTGGGTTGGAACGTGCGCGCTGGGCCGACACACCGTTCTTAGCCTGTTTCACCGCTGCAAACACGGCGATCTCGTGGATGCCCGGGTTCAACCAAACATCAACGGGCCTGCGCGCAGCCGCCGCGGCGGGCGCCAGTTCGAGGCGGCCATTCACGGCAACTGCCACCAGGTCGCCCGTTACATCCAATCGCAATGCGCCCGCCTTCCTTTGAACCAGTTTGCCGTGCCACAGGACCGAGTGCGCCTCTGCTGCCTCCGGATTCTCCACGCCCGGCTCATCATCTTTTTCCTCGGAAAGGCTCCACTCCAGCACAGTAACCTCTTCTTCACTGAGGGCTGTCCCGGTTCGGGCGAGGTCCGCAATCTGGCGCCAAGTCGTGTAACCCGTGTGGTCACCCTTGAAGACGCGTTGTTTCATGGCACCCACTTCCTCCGCCACTGAATCCGCGGTGGGGATGCCTGGGTTGGCTGCCAATTGGAACCAGAAAACTCCATCATGACTCCCCAGCACCGTTGCCCGCACTGGCGCATTCTCCACCGCGTTGGGCGTCGACATGCGCAGCCGCGTGATGCCGTACACCTGCTTCATGTCAACCGTCAATGCCTTGGGGGTTTGGCCATCCGGTTCACTTTGCCAATAGCTCTCGCGGCTATGGTCAATGGCCATCAGTGGGTTGTGGTCGATGGCGCTATCGGTTGCCGCCGCGCCGGCCGGCAATTCCGCGGTTGGAATCGTGGCCTTGAATTCGCCCGTGTGCGAACCGGTCTCCTCCAACTCCACCTGTACGGCATCCCCGCTGTCCGCGCGCAGGGTCACCAGCACCTTGTCCAGGTCATCGCCCAAGTCGCGGTCTGGATCCTTGACTCGGAGGAAGATGCGGTTGCCCGGCTTGACTTGGTTGGCCGGGCGTCCTTGTGATACGCGCTGATCGGCGTCGTCCTGTTCGCGTTGCTCCCGCTGCAGCCGTTCGGTAAGGGTCTCCTTTTCCTGATCAATGATCTCGCTGCTGGCCACCGCAAATTCACCATCCGCTGCAATGCGGATTTCCACGTCCGAAAGTGGCACGGTCCGAAATTGCTTTTTAAACTCCTCCGGGTAATCGCTCTCGATCACGTCCCGCCCCGACAACTGCAGCACGCCGTCACCCGGCGCGACATTGGCCAGTGTGGTGTCGATTTCACCGCGGAAAAGTCCTTTGCCCGCACCCGCTGAACTGCGGAGATACACGAGTTCCTTGTCGCCTCCTGGTTTGGTGGTGACCATCACGGGGATTCGCGCCTGTCCCCGGCTGACCCCCAGATCGCGATCGTGAACGACAATGGAGAGTGCGTTGCCCGGCGTGTGTAGGCGCTTGCTGTGCTGGCCGAGTCGGCCGACAGTCCGCAAGAGGTTGAGCTGCTGGAGATAGCGTTGCTCCAGCCCATAAATCTCGGACAGACTGTAAAGAGTCTGGTTGGCCAGCTCCACGTCCGGGACGCGCTCCAAAATATGCTGGAATTTTTCGCGTGCCTCGTCGTGTTGTTCCTGTCGGAAAGCCAGCACGCCGGTCAGGAATTCCGCCCGCACCGAGATGCGCAGGTCAGGGTTTTCCTCGAGACTCTTAAAGATCATGGCTGCCTGATCGAAGACCTTTTGCGCCATGTAAGTCTCGCCAATGCCAAACCGCGCGTCGATGGCGTGAGGGGTGCCCGTGTAGCGGTTGGTCACGGTGGAATACTCCGCACGGGCCACGTCGTAGCGTTGCCCCTTGAAATAGCTCTTGGCCAGCAACAGCTGCATCCCCGCCTTGGCATCGATGCTTTGTTCCTTGCCCTCCGGCTTGTCGGGGTCGGTGTATTTCACCAGCCAGCTGCGCAGTGTGTCCTCCACGGCCAGAAGATTGTCCTCGCCCCCGGCGGCCATGAGGTGGTTGCAGACAAACTGAATCAAGTCCGGCGGAAGATTGTCACGGTGTTCCATAAAGAGCGCGGCGTTGTCCTGATACATCTCCAGGGCCTTGGCCTTGTCGCCCAAGCGCAGATACAGCGCAGCTTGGAGCAGGGGAGCCATGGGGCTGTCCTCGTCAATTGTCAGACCCACCGCGCCCATGCGTGAATGCGCGCGCAGTACCGCGCCGCGACCGGCATCCTTCTCCTCTTTCGGAACGTTGGTCACGTGGGCCAGAATGCCGGTGAGAAGGGTGGCGCTTTCCACGTAGCGCTTGGCCTCGAATGCCTTTTGCGCGTAGCTGCGGAACGTGTTCCAGCGGGAGTGATCGTTGTGAGTGGTCTTGGTCACGCGCACGAGGCGGAGCAGACGTTCCATGGTCGGCTCTTCGTCCGTGGCCCCAGCCGCCAACAGGTCGCCCGCGGCCCAGGCTGAGGAATCGCGTCCACGAAGGTCGCGCACGACACGGAAGACCTCCAGTTTCGCGTCGTCGTCCAGTTCCTTCCAGTCCTTGTAGGTGGGGTTATCGCTCTCGATGTAGGTCTTGTTGCTATAGGCAAAATCACGCCAAGGGGATGCAAAGTTGCGCCAATCCTCGTTGGCAAAGGGGATGCCGGCCGATTGAGTTTCAATCTTCTTCACCGCCTCGGCAAAGACCTTCACGTTGCCCTGCAGCCGAAGGACATCCGTTGCCTTGTAGGCGGCAATACGCACCCTCATTTCCGGCCAGCGGAAATCGATCAACTCCCGCATGGGGGCTGGTGGGTTGCCGCCAAAGCGAAGAAATCGTTCCGCGCAGGTGCGCCCCTCGTTGCGGTTTTCGGTGGGGGCCTCGGCAACGCGCTGCCACCAGCCCAAGGCTTCATTCCTGCGACCGAGCTTGAAGAGGACATCTCCGATGTAGTCTCCATAAATGGGGCGCACTTTGCCGCGGATAAGCCATTGGTAAACCTGCACCGCCAGCGCGGCGTCTTCATTGCGTTCCGCCGCGCCCATCAAGTCGCGCGCAAGCTCCATATTTTCACCTTTGGCCATGGGGGGCAGTCTTAGGATTTGCTGCGCGTATTTTCTGGCCTCCTCCTTGTCCTCGTCATTGAGGTGGCTTTGCAGGGTCCAACTGGCGGCGGTGTAATCTTGGGGATGTGCCTTGAACAATTGGATGGCGAGTTGCTTGGCACGCTCAGGATCACGCTGCTTGGCGTAGCTGATAAGCGCGCCACGTTGCGTGCCGACAAGGTGGAATTGGTTGCGCTTGCTTAGTGCACTGAAATTCGCCAGGGCGCGATCGCGCAACGGGATGGCGTTTTTCACGTTGCTGTTGGGGCTGCCATTCTTGAGATAGGCGTTGACTTCGGGGCGTTGGTTTTCCTGAGCCAACAGGCCAGTGATGTACTGGGCTTTGCCGCGATGAACTTTGTCGCGGCGCATGGAGGAGGCCCAGTTGCCAACGTAGTCGCGGTAGTAGGTCACCGTGATGTGGTCACGGCGCTCCTTTAGCAGCATGGCCACATCATTCCGAAACTGGCCGCCATCGGGCTGGCGGGCCAAGAGATCACTAATGAGTGTCGATTGATGAGAACTGTAGAGATGTGTTTCTCTGGCGGCGGCCCGGGCATGGGTGAGGCCCTTGGCGTCGTCCTTCAGGCGGTCGATGTACAACGCACGCGCGCGCGCGTAGTGGAGGGCCAACAGGTCGCCTTCGCGCTTGGCTTGGCGGGTGGGATTGAGCGCGGCATTGAGGGTGCGGTCGGCTTCGACGGCCATTTGGTTGACGGTGTTGGCCTTGGCGGTCAGGTCGCGCTGAGCATTTTGCAGTTCGGTGGATCGTTGTTGCGCCAGCTTAGTTGCGGCGGCAAGGGCGGTCTGCGCGGTTTTCTTCTTGTCCGCATCAGATTCCTTGTTGAAGGCATCGCGCTTGGCGGCTTCATCCTTCTTCGCATTCTCAAGGTTGGTTTGCGCGGTGGTCACGGAGTTTTGCGCGGAATTCCGCGCGGACAGGGAGGAGTCAAGGAGCCAGCTTACATAGTAGTTGGCCAGTCTATGTGCACTGGCGGCATGGGGAAGGGCACCGGCGATGTAGCGCGCGGCTTGGGTCGGGTTGCCCTCGCGATTGTGGGCATGGCCCACGTAGTAGTAGGTCGACCAGCGTTCACGTGAATTTGGGTGGCGGCCGGCCAAGGCCCGTACTTCCGGCTCAATCTGGGCGGCCTTGAGGCCGGCGTTGTACATGTAGGCGATTTGTCGGCCATGCAGTTCCGCGCTGTCGCCCAGACTGCGGGCCTGCTTGAGGCTGGCCACGGCGTTGGCCCATTGGCTTTGGGAGGCATAGCTGGCGGCCATGAGTTCATGCAGATGGTGCTGCATGCGGCGGGTGAGGGGCAGGCCTTTTTTAAACATCTTTTGTGCGGCGACATTGGCTTCCGCCCAGCGGCTGTTGGCGCGGTATTGCTCAACCGCACGCAGGCCGGCGCGCAGGGTGAATTCGCTGGGGGGCAGTTTCTCTAGGAGGCTTTCGGCCATTTCCGCGGTGCGGATGCGGATGCGGCCGTTTCCGGTATGCACATAGAGTTCGCTGGCGCGCTGGCCGGCTACGCGGTTGGCGGCGATGGGCTTGTGCAGCCACAGTGCGCGATAGGCGTCGGCGGCTTCGATGCGTTTATTGTTGAGCACGAGGGCATCGCCGAGGCGTTGGACAACGTCGATGGCCTCGGTGGAGTCCGGGTAGCGCGAGAGGTATTCGCGGGCGTAAGTGATGAAGTCATCCCGGCGCGCCATGACTTCCAGACCGTCGAGCAGCTTGAGCATGATGGCGCGGTGTTGCGTATTGGTGGATTGTGCCTTGGCGAACCGTTCGCCCACGCGCACAAGGCCAAAGACCCGGCCGTGTTCATGGTAGAGGTTCACAAGCTCGATCATGGCCTTGGCGCCTTGGGGGGAGGTATCGAGGGCCTTGCTCAACTCGGCCTCGAGAGCCTTGGCCTTGGCGTCCACTTCGGCCGCGGGTACGGCGGCCGGCACGCACAGCGGCAGGAGCAGGAGGGAAAGGAGGAGTGTTTTTTTCATCTTGTTTTAATTATGGTCGAGGTGATGTGTCAGAAGCCAGCCTTGGCAAGGGCCTGGCTGATGCGCTTGGCCTCGGGGGCCAGTTGGCTCTCGGGGAATTCGTCGATCATCTGGTCAAACCGCTTGCGGGCCTCGGCGCGCCGGTTCATGCGGTAGAGGCAGCGGCCGTAGTTGAAGAGGATTACGTCCAGGAAGTTTGCGTCCGGATGGTCGGAGAGAACCTTCTCGAAAACGTCCACGGCCCGGGCGTAGTCCTTTTTCTGGTAATAAAAGCTCGCCATTTTCGCGACTGCGTCGCCCACGCGGCCGCTTTCAGGAAACTGGTCAAACACGGCCTTGTAAGCCTGAAAAGCGCGCTCAAACATCTGTTGGTTGTTGCCGGTGGCCGCCTTGGCCATTTCCTCGTAACATTCACCAATGCCATACTGGCCCTCGCCGCGAAGCTGGCTCTTGGTCAGGCGCGTGAGGTTGTTGAACAGCGCGATGGCGCGCTGGTAGTCGCCGCCCTTCTGCGCGACGCGCGCTTGGGCGAGAATGGCCTCGTCGAGATAAACGCTCTCCGGGAATTCACGCTGAAGACGCAGGCTCATGGCGGCCGCGAGATTCAACTGGTCCATCGCAAAATAGATCTTCCAGAGCTGTACGTAGGTTTCCTCCAGAATCCCGCCGCCCAACTTGCGGGCGTCATCAACAATCTCTTCACAGACGCCCAGTGCTTCCTTGTATTTTAGCTGGGCTTTTTCATCGAGGCCAAATTCCCTGTATTGGGTGCCGATGTGGGTCAGGGCGCTGGCGGTCTTGAGCTTGGTTTTGAGTTCCAGTTCCGCATCGGTGATTTCCGTGCGGGTGACGCGCACGCCGCCCAAGTTGCCCTCCACGCATTTGGCCCGGGTGGCGAGGGCGCGCGGGCCGGGGCTGATGTTGAGCTGGTCGAGGTAATTTACGCGCACGAAATCGCCGGGCATGGCTTGGAGCTTGGCGTCGTTGGGCACGACCTCGTCAGTTTGGTCCACGGGAATTGTGCCTCGGAACACGCCTGAGTGGATGGTGCCATCGTCAACCTCTTCCACCGGCTTGGCGGTTGGCTGCTCCGGCTGGGGCGCGGCTGGATTGTCTTCAGCTCTTGGTTGTGGATCGATTTCTGTCGGCGCTTCGGGGCTTTCCTCGGGATTGTTTTTCTCGTCCGCGGGTCGGTTGATGATCTGGTTGGTCTTGGGCAGAACTGCCTCTTTGAGATTGATGCTCACCGTGTCAATGACCTTGAAGGGGTCGATCTCCGGTTCCTCCGGTTGCAATGTCACGCCAGAGATTGCAGGTGCTTCCGGCTGTTCCCCCGGTGTGTCGGGTTGCAGCTTGCCCTCGGCGATGAGCTTGGCTTTTTCCTCCTCGATCTCCAGCGCCGTCTTGCGCCGCAACACCTCCACGCGCACCTGAAGGATATCCGCGCCATCGCTCACATCCCGGTCGGCATCGTTGACCTGCAGGTTGGCCTCCTTGCCCAGAACCACGCCCTGCAGCGCCTCGGAAAACGCGCCGTCCATCACCTGAACCATCGCGTTGCCCACCACCACCACCTGCTTTTCGCGCCGTGTGTCAAACTGGCGGTCGGCCGTGTGAGCGTCCGTGTAATGCACCTGTACCTTGGCCGTGCCAGTGACTTCCAGGATGCCATTGCCTTTGCGTGGCTTGCCCAGCCGCGTGGGAACGCTTCCCAAGACCACGCGCACATTGCGCCCAATGGGGATGCAGTCCACCTGCTCCTCGTCGCCCTCGGAGGTTTTCAAGGTTACCTTTACCGATTCGTCCTTTTCCAGAATCGCCAGATCCGCATCCTCAATTTTCACGAAAAACCGCTTGCCGGCCTCCAGCTTTTCCGCGTTGGTATCCTTGTCGCCCACCGCCGTGCCGACCTTTTCCAAGGCGGCAATCGCGCGTCCATAGTGTCCTTGGCGGAAATGTCCGAGGCCTATGTAGTAGTAAGCTTCGTTTACGTGCTGGGAGACGGGGAATTCCTCGATGACCCGCCGCATGACCTTGAAGCACTGGCCATAATGACGCCCCTCGAAAAAACAAACCCCTGTTTTGAGGATAGCCATTGCCCGCATGTCCTCGTCGCGGTTTTCCTCGTTCGCCACCGCCTCAAAGCTCGCCCGTGCCTTGTCATACGCGTTTTTGCGGTTGAGAAAATGTTCTCCCAGTTTCATGTGGGCCTCATAGCGCACGCGGCTGCGTGGATACCGCTCAATGACCGATTGCCAAATCTCCACGGCTTTTTCCATTTCGCCGGCATCATAACGGAGGTCGCCGGCCTGAATCAGTTTGCGTGCCGCGCGATCTTCCACAATGGATCCCCGCAAGGCTGGTCCGCCCGGGGCCGGCCCGGCGGGGAGAATTAAACTGGATGCAAAAATGGATAACGCAATGATGAGGGGTGAGGGTCTGGCTGACATGATTTTTATCTGACGCATTGAAACAAATATCCCATCAACAGACTTACCCGATCCGATGACGTGGGACAACGCGACCGATCGTAAATCACACCCCGTCGAAATCAACCCCAATAGAGTCCGCGAGGCATCAGTCCGCCAAATTATTCAGTAGGGTGGCCCAATGCTGTTTCCAATCGAAATCCCCGTCACTAAACCAGCCGATTTGGCGGGAATGATCCGCCTGCCACACTGTACAATCCTCCCCCCAGTGCGCCGAGACGGTTGAAACCAACCCATCGTTTGGTCCCTCTATTTTCACGATATGATCGTGGCACAACCGAAGGGTTGGCAGCATCTGTTCGCGCGGGCATTCGCCTACGATGGAACGATAGCGCACCTCTTTCACGTTCGGTGTTTGCCGGTTGAATTCTGCCATGCGCGCCGAGCCCAAGTCATGGAATGCCTCTGTGTCCAGCGGGCTGGCGTCCATCATTTGAAGCACCCCCGTTGCATCGGCCGTCGCCACTCCCCAGTCCGCGATGGGTGATCCGCGATGAGGTGAGGCAATGGTCGTCAGGGAGATCACACGGTCCGCCGTCCCCAAGTGCGTCACCATGTGCCGTGCGTCGAGCCCGCCTTGACTGTGACCGATCACATGCGTCGGCACTTTCGTTGCGGTCAGAATACCCTTCCGTAGAGCTTCCGCCTTTCGCGTGATTGACCCGATACCCGGAACTTCCGTGACGATTACCTCATTGCCCGTGGCCCGCAGCCAGTCAGGGATTCCATGAAAATAATTCTCGATTCGGCCGCCGCCAAACAAACCTTGCATCAAACCCAACATTCCGTGCGCCAAAACAATTGGCGCGTCCAGTTTGGGGGCATTCATCGCTTGTTGGGAACCGTCCACCCAATTCACTTCTTCTCGAAGCAGACCGCCGTCCCGTCGGCCAAGGTCACGAGGATGCGGCCGAGGCTGTCGATGGAGGCGCCGCCCTTGATCGGCTGGGCGGGGAGGCGGTGGACCCAGTTGTTCTTGCCGGTCTCGAGGTCGATCGAGGCGAGGAAGGGGATCTTCTGGTCGTTGCCGACGTCGCCGGCGGCGATGATGGTTTTCTTGCCGACGATGAAGCTGGCGAAACGGCGGGACTGCTTGTCGTTCCACAGCACCTTGCGCTGCTGGGCAAAGCCGCGGCGCTGGTTCCATCGGGCGCGGTCCTTGGGGAGCTTGGCGACGCCGGGCGGCAGCGGGGCGAGCAGCGTCAGCCAGTTGAAGCGGTTGCCCTCGTAGCTGGCGTCGAAGGCCAGCGAGCGGCCGTCGGGCAGCTGGTGGTCGAGTGAAACGTAGTTGCCGTACTCGGGGTAGTAGGGATAAAACGCAGTTCTGTATCCGGCGCGCACGTTCTCGATGGGCTCGTTCAGGCACTTGCCGTCCTTGAGGTCGAACTGCGCCACCTCCTGCACGCCGCCGCCCAGAAAGCACAGCTTGCCGTCCTGCAGGAACATGCTGCCCTGCATGCTCACGCCGCTGTTCACCTTCTCGTTGATGGCGCCGCTGGCGTCGTTGTGCCACTTGAGCTTGCCGGTGAGGGCGTCCAGCGCAACGACGTGCGTGCCGTCGTAGTGCGCGATGCCCGCGGCGGCGTAGACGGTGCCGTCCTCCACCAGCACGCCGCCGGCGACGGGCCACGTGGAGATGAGCTTGCCGAAGACGGCGATCCAGCGCTCGGTGGGCGCGACGCGGTAGCTCCACAGCTTGCGCCCGGTGGCGGCCTCGTGGCAGTACACGCGGCCGTCGGCGCTGCCGGTGTACACGCGGTCATGCGCGATGGCGGGCGGGAAATAGATCGCGCCGCCAGTGTACTGTTCCCACTTCACCTTGCCGTCCTTGTCAAAGGCGCGGATGACGCCGCTGCGGTCGGCGATGAACGTGAGCCCGCCGGCGGTGACCGGCGCGGTGGGCATTGCGCCGCTGGGGGACTGGAAGCGCCACTGCGGCTGCACGCCCGCGGGCAGCGGCTGCGCGGTGGTGGCGGTGCGCTGGTTGTTGCCTTGGTAAACGGCCCAGCCGCCCTGGACCTTCTTGAGCTGGTTAACGTTTTTAATGTCGCCCTCGCCGGGCTCGTGCTGCGGACGGGCGCTGCCGGGGCTGGCGAGCTGGTCGCCCGCGCCGGCCAGGCTGATGTGGCCGTAAAGCGAGAGCTGGCAGCCGCACATCCACGGGCCCCAGAAGAGGTGGCCGTCGGAAATGATCACGCCGTCCTGGCACGGGGGCCGCATGGGGGCGATGTGCTGGGCGGTGTTGCTGGCCACGTCCATGCGCACGGTGCCGCCGCTGGCGCGGAAAAAGACGCTGTCGATGCTGCCCGTCGCGCGCGTGCAGGCGCGGCGCCACGGCATCATGCTTTTCACCTTGCCCGTGCCGTACTCGAGAATGGAGCCGCCCACAGAGCGTTGCGCGCCGGCGGCGAAAATGCCCTCCTTGCGCAGGACGAGCTGCACGTTGCCGCCGCCCTTCTTTTGCCAGAGCAGCCGGCCGTCCTTCGTGGAGGCGCTCACGAGGTTGGGCCGCACGGGGCCGGCGAAGAAAATCTCGTCGTCACTGCACTTGATGTACGTGGTGGTCGCGTAGCCGGTGATGTAATGCTGCGCGCGCGCGTGCGGCGCGATGGCGGTGAGCAGCGCCGGGCTGGTGTTGTGCCAGCGCGGCTTGCCGTCCGTGCCCAGCGCCGAGAGCGCCTTGCCGGGGCTGTAGTAATAAATGCGCCCGTTGCGCATGCACACGCCGCGCGCGTCGATGTACTCCTTCTCCGAATGCTGCCACTTGATTTTCTTCGTCTTTAAATCGATCGCCACGAACGTGCGGCCGTAGCCGAAGTTGGTCTTCGGGTTTTTATAATCGTGCCCCTGCCACATGCCCCACGGCCAGTGGCCGAGGCCCGGGCGGTTGGAGGGCACCGTGGCCACCTTGATCTCCGGATGGCCGACCAGCGCGTAGAGCGTGCCGTCGACCATCGCCATCCACTTCCACGTCGGCCCGTCGCCCACGCCCTTGGGGATGACGATCTGGTCGCGCACCTTGCCCGTCTTCGCGTCGATGATCTTGCACGACTCATGGTCGCCCATGTACAGCGCGTCAGCCGTGGCCACCAGCGTGTTGCGGTGGATCATGAAGCCCGGCGTCAGCTTGCGTTTCCAGTGGATGATGCCGTTGTACGCGCTGGCGCAGATGAGCGTGTTGAGCATCGGGTTCTGGTTGGCCTTGTGCGCAATGTGCCCGAACGCGCGGTACACGCGCCCGCCCGCCGCCACGGTGATCTGCGGCATGGGACTGAACTTCGGTGCCTGGATGAACTGCGTGAGATACGGCGCGCGCGCGACGGCGTCGGTCGACTGCGGGTTGTTGTCCGGCCCGTGGAACGGATGGCTCCACGAGTCCGCCCCCTTCATCACCGGCTTCACCAACGCCTTGCCGCCGCCTTGCCAAACTCGCCCGCCCGGCCGCAGCACGCGCATCAGTTCCTTCTCCGTCACCTGGTCACGCCCGGAGCCGTTCAGGACAAAGTCCGCCAGGTTGTCCGCCAGGCAAATGCGGTTCAGCGCGCTGTGCTCCACGAAAATGCTCTTTCCCAACAGCCCCGCCTTGTCCGCTGCCTTGCGCACCTTGGCAATTTTTAACGGGTCGGCGGACTGGTAGTAAACCGTCAGCCCCGCCTTCGCCAAGTCCACCGCGTGCAGCCCGGGCGTCGGTGAAACCTTGTTGAGCACCACGGCGATGCCGGAGGTCTGCCCAGCCCATTTCAGGTGCCCCGCCGAGATATCATCCTCCGGCAAAGGCGGTGCGGCCAATGCGGCGAGGGAAGTGATGAGAGCAAAGGATTGGAGGAGAGTTTTCATGATGAGTGGGTTTGCTTGGCCTGAAGATGGAGTATGAACCTTTAGCTGGAAGACGCAACCCCTTTGAGTTTTGGACAACGCGTGTCATCCTGGGGCGGGAAATTCTTGGTCATTGGATATGCGTCTCCTCCAACGGATCGCGCTGCATGGGCCGGGACAGGTTTTCGCTGGAGATTTTCTGGATGCCTCCGCGCTCTGTGGCGTGATCGTTGATGGCGCGCGCCAAGCGGGCATTGTTGGCCTGCTGCACACTGCCGTCGCTTAAAAGAAGCTGCCCTTCGTTAGGGTTTAAAAGGGCCATGCCATGCCACAGCATACGGGTGGCATTGGCGTCCCAAGCACCAACCCATTCGTGTGAAACTGCTCCGGCGTTGGCCGACCGCAAAGCACAGCCCAAGCCATTGGCCCAGACGGGTGTGCGCGTACCGGCGGGATAAGCATGCTCATAAGCGGCATCCCCGGAAATGTTTCGGGTTACGCCGAGGATGGTTTTCGGCTTGGCTTCATCCGCGCCGAAGTGAATGCCATAGCTCAGCGCGCGGTTGTCCATGTGGTGATGCCAGCCATCGAAGCGGCTGCCGAAGCCGCCGAATTTTCCGTTGTCTGTCTCATTATCGTTGAATTCACGCGCATCCGGATCACAGGGGGAGGCCAGCAGCTTGGCGGATCCAATCTCCTGCCGAATGGAGGGAGGCAGAAACATGAAACGGACATCCCAGCAATGATGGTCGCCCGAGTGACGCGGACCGAACAGCGTCGCCCAAAGTGCCACGGAGTCACGTCGCGGCAACAGCCACGGAAACCGCCCGTGGTTGTCCGTAGAAAACCCTTTCATGCCAATGCCGATTTGCTTGAGGTGGCTGACGCACTTGATGCGTGCCGCGCGCCGCTTGGCCTTGGACAATGCAGGCAACAGCGTGCTCGCGAGAATGCCGATGATAGCCACCACTACCAGTAGCTCAATCAGGGTGAAACCGCGCACGCGCATGCCCCCATTCAAAGACCAGCCCGCCCGGATGGCAATTCCCCTTTGCCTTGGGCGTTGATTTCCCCATGGGCATGCCCAATGCTCCGCCCATGAAAACTGCCGCCGCCGTGCTGCACGAGATGGAACGCCCGTTGCCCTACGCGGACTCGCAACCGATGGTTATTGAGGAATTGGACCTCGAAGGTCCGGGTGAAGGCGAGGTGTTGGTGGAAATTAAAGGAGCCGGCCTATGTCATTCGGACCTCTCGGTGATCAATGGTTCGCGCCCGCGCCAAATGCCCATGGTGCTCGGCCATGAAGCCAGTGGCATCGTGCGCGAAGTGGGCCCGGGCGTGCGCGGCTTGAAAGCTGATGATCACGTAATCTTCACTTTCATCCCCAGCTGCGGACATTGCCGGTATTGCAACGTGGGCAGGCCTTCCCTGTGTGAGAATGGAGCAGAAGCCAACAATGCCGGCGTGCTGATGAATGGAGCACGACGGTTTAGTCGCAATGGCCAGTCGTATTTCCATCACTGCGGTGTCAGCGGCTATTCGCAATACACCATCGCCCTGCCCGGATCCTTGGTGAAAATTGATACCACCTTGCCCTTCGAACTTGCCACCCTGTTCGGTTGCGCCGTAACCACCGGCACGGGTGCCGTCATGAACACGGCCAACGTTCGCCCTGGCCAAAGCGTGGCTGTATTTGGCCTGGGCGGCGTTGGCCTGGCGGCATTGATCGGCGCCAAGGCCTGCAACGCCGGACAAATCATTGCGGTGGATTTGTTGGATTCAAAACTTGAGATGGCCCGGAACCTTGGTGCCACACACACCGCGAATGCCGCGGAAACCAATCCCGTGGAAGTCATTCAGGATCTTTCACATGGGGGTGTGGAAATTGCCATTGAAAGCGTGGGCAATGCCACCGTGCTGGCGCAGGCCTACGAATCCACCATGCGCGGCGGTACGACCGTAGCGATCGGCCTGCCACATCCCGACCATCAATTCAGCATCCCCGCCGTCACCCTCAGCGCCATGGAAAAAACCGTGAAAGGCTCTTACCAAGGCAGTTGCGTGCCCTCGCACGATATTCCGCGATTCATCGACATGTTCCATGCCGGCCAATTGCCCGTAGATCAATTACTGACCAACACCATCGCACTTGAAGACATCAACACCGGCTTTGACCGCCTGCACAAAGGTGAAGTGGCGCGACAGGTGATTTTGTTTTAATCGCCGGACACCATGGTGTTCTGCAACACTCCGATCCCCTCGATGCTGGCCTCGACTGTATCCCCAGATTTAAGGTGGACCCCTTTGGCATGTCCGACGCCGGCGGCGGTGCCGGTGGAGATGATGTCGCCGGGTTCCAGCGTCACGAAGGAGGAGATGAATTCGATCACCGCCGCCACGGGAAAAATCTGCATGGCCGTGCTGGCGTCCTGATGCGCAACTCCA